>Ga0153916_10002045_pt1 | contig 14804 bp, 13 predicted proteins | sample Opewatmetagenome_FD_109642 | JGI IMG/M metagenome (GOLD analysis project Ga0153916, IMG submission 109642) | Freshwater wetland microbial communities from Ohio, USA - Open water 3 Core 3 Depth 4 metaG | ecosystem: Environmental > Aquatic > Freshwater > Wetlands | place: USA: Ohio, Lake Erie...
AGCATCATGTCACCGACCGCGACGAGTCTTCCGGCCTGCTGGAAGCTGCGATCAAGGGTGAGTGCCGGCACGTCCTGCGATCGTTCGGCGGGTCGTCTCTCTTCCGTCACCGGTTCGGCCCTTCCTGTTGGGCAATCCCATTCACCTCTGGCGAACCCGGTCGCGGCTGGGCACATCCGCTACCACCCGTCAAAAAAGCGACGCTCGGCAATTTTACCGCAAGGGCCGTGCCAACCACCGATTCCCGTGCCTGACCGCACATCGAGCCAAGAAATTGACGGTTTGAGGCTCGAATAATCGCGCCATATCCGCTATTGCAATTCATTCGCATTACACTTAGTGCGACACGAAATACACAAACCACGAGGAATGAATGAACCGGATTTTCATGCAGGCGGCGTCGCTGCTTGCGCTCGGCATCGGCAGCACATCGGCTTTCGCCCAGCATCAGGCGGCGGATAACGCGACCGCCATCGAATCGATCCTCGTCACCGGCCGCAAGGCCGGCGTCGATCTGATCCCCGGCTCCGCGATCGCACTGACCGCCGCGGACCTCGCGATCTTCGATCACAGCGACATCAACCGCACCCTTCGACAGGTGCCGGGCATCAACATCCAGGAAGAGGAAGGCTACGGCCTGTTCCCCAATATCGGCGTGCGCGGCACCAGCGTCGAACGCTCCGAAAACGTCACGCTGATGGAAGACGGCGTACTGATCGCGCCGGCGCCCTATGCCGCCCCGGCGGCCTATTATTTCCCGTCCGCCGGACGCATGTCGGCGATCGAGGTGGTCAAGGGCGCCACCGCCGTCCGCTATGGGCCGCGCACGATCGGCGGCGCGATCAACCTGCGCTCGACCCCGATCGCCAGCGCGCCTTTCGCCGGCCTCGCGTCGGCGCGCTACGGCACCGATGATTTCTATGAAGTTCATGGCTGGGTCAGCGGTGAGAGCGGCCCGGTCGCGGCCCTCGTCGAGACCTTCCAGTCGGGATCGGACGGTTTCAAGCGCCTCGACACGGGCGGCAACACCGGCTTCGAACTGGAAGACTATCTGGCGAAAATCCGCCTCTCGACCGCCGACGATGCGGCCGTGCGCCAGTCACTCGAATTCAAGATCGGCCGCACCGACATCGATGCGGAGGAAACCTATCTCGGCCTGTCCGACGGTGATTTCGCGAGCACCCCCTACCGGCGCTACGCGGGCAGCCAGGAGGACCGCTTCGCCTCCAAGCACCGGCAATATATGCTCACCCACCGGCTCGACGCCGGAGACGTCCGGATCACCACCGTCGCCTATCTGAACAAGTTCAGCCGCAACTGGCACAAGCTCAACGACATCAACATCGGCACCGGCGGCTTCCTCAATCCGCAGGGCTTCTTCGACGATCCGTCGAGCGCCGCGAGCCTTCTCGGCCTTGCGATCCTCTCCGGTGAAACCGACAGCGCGCCGGGCGCGCTGCGCGTGCGCAACAACAACCGCGCCTATGAAAGCAAGGGCATCCAGAGCGCGCTGTCGCTGCCCTTCGTCACCGGCACGGCCGATCATGTCCTCGAAATGTCGCTGCGCTGGCACGAGGACGAGGAGGACCGGCTGCAGCATGACGAGCTGTTCCAGATGCAGGGCGGCCGCATGGTCCTGACCTCGGTGCGGCCGCAGGGCTCCAACGCCAATCGCGTCGCCAGGGCCGATGCCCTCGCCTTCTTCATCCAGGACACGATCAGCCTGGGCGGCCTCACCCTGACGCCGGGCCTGCGCTATGAGGCGATCGATCTCGCGCAGCTCAACTACGGGACCAATGATCCCGGGCGCGAAAACGGCACCACCAGTCGGGTCCGCTCAAGCCTCGATGCGGTGCTGCCCGCGCTCGGCGCGACCTACGCGGTCTCGGACGCCGTCACCCTGCTCGCCAGCGTCTCGCGCGGCTTCTCGCCGCCCGCGCCCGGCTCCGCCGACGCGCGCGAGGAGAAGAGCTGGAACTATGAGGCCGGCCTCCGCTATCGCCGCGATGCGTGGCAGGCGGCGCTGATCGGCTTCTTCAACGATTATTCGAATATTCTCGGCAGCTGCACCAACGCGGTCGGCTGCACCACGGGCGACATCGGCGACCAGTTCAACGGCGGCAAGGTCGATGTCAAAGGCATCGAGGCCTCGCTCGCCGGGCGGTTCGCGCTGTCTCCGGATCTCTCGGTTCCGGTCAGCCTCACCTACACCTTCACCGACGCCCAGTTCCGCCAGCAATTCACCTCCGCCTTCTTCGGTTCGGTGCGGATCGGCGACAGACTGCCCTATATCCCGCGTCATCAGGGCCAGGCCTCGATCGGCCTCGACGCCAGGAACTGGTCGCTGACGCTGGCCGCCAATCATGTCGGCGCGGTGCGCACCGATGCCGGCAGCGGCCCGATCCCGGCTCTGGAAAAAGTGCCGGCGCGCACTATCTTCGATCTTGCGGGACGGGTCCGCGTGAGCGACCGGATCAGCCTGTTCGGCCGCGTCGACAATCTGTTCGACAAGACCTATGCCGTCGCGCGCCGGCCGATGGGCCTGCGCCCCGGCAAACCGCAAAGCTTCATCGGCGGGGTGGATATCACGTTCTGAGAGTGCCGCGCCGATCCCATCAACCAACAAAATCGCGCCAGTTTTCGCCGCGGATCGTTCGATTGACTTGCATCCTGCGGCGGCTGGCGTCATTGACCCGGGCGTCATGACCAACAACACGCATTCCTTGTGGACGCCGGACAGCTGGCGGAACTACGAAATCCGGCAGATGCCGACCTATGGCGACGCCGTCGCCCTCGCGCAGGTGGAATCCGAGCTGCGCTCCTATCCACCGCTGGTGTTCGCCGGCGAGGCGCGCAAGCTGAAGGCCGAACTGGCCGAAGTGGCGGCCGGCCGCGCGTTCCTGCTGCAGGGCGGCGACTGCGCCGAAAGCTTCGCCGAGTTCCACCCGAACAACATCCGCGACACCTTCCGCGTCATCCTGCAGATGGCGGTGGTGCTGACCTATGCCTCGAAGCTGCCGGTGGTGAAGGTCGGCCGCATGGCCGGGCAGTTCGCCAAGCCGCGCTCCGCCGATTTCGAGGATCAGGAGGGCGTCTCCCTGCCCTCCTATCGCGGCGACATCGTCAACGACATTCTGTTCGAAAGCACCGCGCGCGAGCCCGATCCCCGGCGCATGACCCGCGCCTACATGCAGGCGGCGGCGACGCTCAACCTGCTGCGCGCCTTCGCGCAGGGCGGCTATGCCAACCTCCATCAGGTCCATGCCTGGACTCTCGATTTCATGGGCCGTTCGCCCTGGGCCGAGCAATATCAGGATGTCGCCAACCGCATCGGCGAGGCGCTGGACTTCATGGCTGCGTGCGGCATCAATCCGGAAACCGTGCCGCAGCTGAAGGGCACCGATTTCTACACCAGCCACGAGGCGCTGCTGCTCGGCTATGAGCAGGCGCTCGCCCGGCAGGACAGCCTGACCGGCGGCTGGTATGACACCTCGGCGCACTTCCTGTGGATCGGCGACCGCACCCGCTTCGAGCGCTCGGCGCATGTCGAGTTCTTGCGCGGGATCGGCAACCCGATCGGCATGAAATGCGGGCCGAGCCTTGAGCCCGATGCGCTGATCCGCATGATCGACACGCTCAATCCGGAGAACGAGCCGGGGCGGATCACGCTGATCACCCGCTATGGCCACGACAAGATCGAGAAGCATCTGCCGGCGCTGATCCGCCGGGTGAAGGCGGAGGGCCGCTCGGTGGTCTGGTCGTGCGATCCGATGCACGGCAACACGATCAAGGCGGAATCGGGCTACAAGACCCGTCCGTTCGAGCGCATCCTCGCCGAAGTGCGCGGCTTCTTCGCCGTGCACCGCGCCGAAGGCACCCATGGCGGCGGCATCCATGCCGAAATGACCGGCCAGAACGTCACCGAATGCACCGGCGGCGCGGTGGCGATCACCGACGCGGCGCTGGCCGATCGCTACCACACCCATTGCGATCCCCGGCTCAACGCCAGCCAGTCGATCGAGCTCGCCTTCCTGCTCGCCGAGATGCTCAATCAGGAAATGGCCGAGCGGGCGAAAGCCGCGGCTTGACGGAACGCGCGGCCCACCCTAGGTGAGCCGCCTTCCGCCGATACATATCGGCCCCTTCGTCTAGCGGTCTAGGACGTCGCCCTCTCACGGCGAAAACACGGGTTCGAGTCCCGTAGGGGTCACCAAAGCGCCTCTGAGGCGCAGAATGCGGTCATTCAGCCATTCTTAGCCGTTCGCTGGTACAGCGCCTCGCATTGACCGGCAATCTGCGCGGTCACTCGCCGCGGATGCTGCCGGTCGGCAACGCGCCCAACCTCAAATTTGGCCTTGCCGTACCCCAGGAGCGCCCTAGGCTGGCACGAAAACACGACAAGGGGAGAATGGCCATGAAAAAGCTGTCGAACAATGCGGACAGAGCGAAGTGGCTGAGCGCGCTGGGAATCGCCTGCTGCCTCGTGCTCGCACACAGCCCGGTTGCACGCGCGCAAGATGGCGCGATCACGGCACAGACACTGGTCGACCGGGCACAGATCGAGGATCTCCTCACCCGCTACTATTACAATCTCGGCCATGGCAGCCCCGACAGCTTCTCGACCTTCTATGCGGACGATGCCGAGCTCATCCTCGGTCCCAACAGATACAAAGGAAAGGAAGGAATTGAGGGCGCGTACAAGTCCGCAGGGCAAAACAGCCCTGGCCGGAAAGCCTTTTCCTTCAATGTGACGCTGAGCAATCCGCTTATCATCGTGCATGGTGACACGGCGACGGCACAACTCATCTTCACCGAGATTATCATCGACACCCAAGGCGCGGCGCCGCGTGTGCTGCAGCAGGGCCGGGAATATGACAATTTCGTCAAGGTGAACGGCCAGTGGCGCTTCAAGAAGCGGCAAATTCTGCCCGGAGCGCAGTCACCGACCGGCTGGACGGGTTAGGGACAGGGCTCCGAGAGAATGACACCCAAGGCACCGGCAGAATGCCGGCCCAGACGTGCGCTTCGCACCTTGAGAACGGTGAGAGCCAAGTCAGGATTCCCTCATTTTCCCGTCCCTCGCTCGGTCCCACCAATTGAGCGCGATTTTGCGCGCCAAGGTGGAACGAACGGGCGCAGCGCTTTCTTTCCACGATATACTTCACCAGCCACAGAACTGCCGACAAATCGGGTCCGTGTCAGGCTTTCGGCAAACGAATGACGCCGATTCCCTTCTCGATCGTGATCTGTGTGCCGAACGGCCGCGACAGGGCCTGCAGCCGCTCCAGTATCCGCCGGCCGACGACAGGGTTCGCCATCCTGGGGACACCGCGGTCAGCGCCCCGTGCCTCGACCCCCAGGTCGATCGGATAGAGGCGGATCTCGGCCACGCGGCCGCCCTCGTAGCGGCTGATCGCAATCACCGATTCATAAAGGCGAAGATCGGAGAAGACCCGCTCGCCGCGCGCCTGGAGCAGCTCCGGCACGGTCACCGTGCCAGGGGCGAGGCCATATTGCTCGTACATGTCCGCCGGGATCGCATCGAGCGAGTTGTTCATCATCGCGAAATTGCCAAGCGAGTATAAGATCGGCCGTCCCTTGTAGATCTCGATGCCCCTCAGAATGTGCGGCCCATGCCCAACATAGGCATCCGCCCCCTCGTCGATCGCGCGGTGCGCGAGTTCGATTGCGAAATCCGCGGGCGTGTCGCTCTCGTTGCTGGGCTCATGGTTGTGGAGGGTGAAGACGGCGAAATTACTGTTCTGCCTGCCCTGGCGGATGGCGAGCAGATTGCCTTCCACGTCGCGTTGGTTGGCATCGTACGAAAAGCGCAGCTGCTCGCCCGCTGTCGGTTCTGCGCGGTAGCGGGTGCCCAGCAGCCGCACTGTATCCGCAGGCTTTCCGGCAGCCGCTGGACCGGAGGCCATTGCCGCGATCTGCGCAAGCGCCTCAAGCTGGGCGGGTGTGACGAGCGCGATCGGGTCGATGCGGATCGGATTGAGCCCAGGACGCCCCGGCACCTCACCCAGGGGGTCCGCGGCCCTGGACATAGACGAGAAGGTTGAGGCCGCGGCTACGAGGGCGACACGGCCCTTGGCACTGTCATGATAGCGAGCGGCGCGCGCCGCCTGCAGCGTCTTGCCGGTGCCGGCGAAGACGAGGCCGGCCTCGGTGAGATGAGCTTCGGTCTGAGCGAGGCCCTCCACTCCCCAATCGGTGGAATGATTGTTGGCGAGGCTGAGAATGTCGAAACCCATATGTTTCACGTCTTCAACGACGCCAGAATGGGCGAGCATCCAGGTTCCGCCCGACTGCGCCTGGGGTGCGCCTTTGAACGACGCGAGGTCGAACGCCATTGTTTCGAAATTCCCGAACGTCACGTCCGCGCTTCTGAGGAGCCGGACCATCTCGGGCGACCTTGCCTCCAGCGTGGCCAGCATCGGGCGCAGGTAAATGATGTCGCCCACCGCGGCGAAGGTGAACCCGTCGGCGATCGCGGTTGTGGGAACCGGCCGCGCCGTCAGCGGCGTTTCCTGCGCAGCAGCCGGCACGGCCCCGACCATGAGCACGGCAGCCAGAGCTGCGCATCGGGCCATGCAGCCGACCTTAGCGGGAATCTTGCTCAACAAGAGTATCTCCTTCAGGAAAATCACCGGTGGCATGGCCCATTGCGGCTCATGAACTCACAGCCGGAACAACAGCCGGAGCAGATTGGTGTAGGCGTCGGCATTGGAGTACAGCTCGACAGGCGGCTGCCCCTCCTTCTCGTCCGGCTGGATTGCGACAACCAGGTCGTGATCAGGAAAAACGGTGACATAACGTCCGCCATTGCCCGCTGCCGTGTAAGCCCCGACCGGCAATCCCTCGGCACTCGCACCATCCCTCTCGGAAGCAACCCACCACATATATCCATAGCCGCTCCTCCAACCGGTTCGGTCAGTGATCGAGAAGGGGGTCATGCTCTCCGCGACCCAATTTTGAGGCAGTATCTGCCTCCCATTCCAGCGGCCGTGACACAGGAATAGCTGTCCGAAACGGGCAAGGTCTCGCGCAGACATCCATATATTATAGGCTGGGAAGCGTGGAAATTCAGGATCATAGCCCCATCGCATATGGGCGAGCGGGTCGAAATCACGCCAGCCAAGCGGCTTTGCCAGCCGGTGTTCAACGGCGGTGAACAGGCCCTCGCCCGTCACCCGTTGGTAGACCTCACCAAGAACGTTGAAGTCCCAATTATTATAATACCAGAAGGACCCTGGGACATGGCTGCCGCGGGCGGGCCGCGCCGCTTTCATCGCAGCCGTTTCCGCGGAGCTTGGAATATATACGCCCGAGCGCGCCTGAAGCAGATTACGGATCGTGCTCCTTTTCTCCAGATCGGTCAGCGGCTGGTAATCGTCGACCCCGAGCTCGCCCAGCGAGGTGTCGAGACTGACGCGCCCTTCGGCAACAGCCATTCCGTAAAGCGTGCTGAGGATCGACTTCCGAATCGAGGCGATGCGGCTCGGCTCGGCCACAGCGCCGTCTGAAAGAAGCGTGCGTTCCGAGGTCGCGACAACCAGCGCGCGTACGCCCAGGTCGCGTGCTTTTCTCCGGAACCGCTCCAGGCTTTGGGGTGACAGGTCGATGAGGGCGGCAGCCCTGACCGGCGTTCCGCTCGCCGCAAACAGTGCCGCGAGACCCGCCCCCACTGCGAACTTCCGCCTGCTTACCCCGTTCATGCCAACCTCCCCCGCTGCCTCCAAATGCTACAGATGCTCCGAGCGTTTGCAATGTCCGCAAACCATCCGCCAGGCTTCACAACGCCATTGATCACGGAGTTCTGCCGAAATGCATGGCCAGGTCCCTGCAGCTGAGTTGCCTTGGGATCCTGGCCGCAGGCCGATTTGATCGCGATCAAAGGCTCAACAGAAACGCGAGACATATGCTCATCCCCGTGAAAGCCGCAGCTTTCGATCTGAGGGAGAGCAATTATGACGTCCGCGACCAAAATTCAGTACGATATCCACCCGATTCCCGAGCCCTATCCGGAGACGATGCGCCGCCACGGCCTGGAAGGCGGCTATGTCAACGCCTCGGAAGCCGACAGCCCGTGGGTGCCCTTCGGTGACAATGCCGCGATCCGCCACCTCGCCTTCGATGTGCGCGCCAACACTTACTGCAACATCCTGTGGGTGAAGTCGGCCGGCGTCATCGGAACCCATCGCCACCGCGGCCTGGTTTCGGCGCTGACGCTGGAAGGATCGATGCGCTATCTCGAATATGACTGGGTGGCGAACCCCGGCGACTTCTTCACCGAGATGCCCGGCCAGGCGCACACCCTGGTTTCCGACAACCCGACGGGCATGAAGGCGATTTTCTGGATGCAGGGCGCGAGCGAATTCTACGACAAGAACGGCCAGCATGAATTCACGGTCGATGTGTTCTGGTTCATCAACCACTATGAGACCTATTGCGAGGCCAACGGCCTGAAGATCAATAAGAACCTCTATATCTGAGCATCGCTCCCGGCCCTTGCTTGCCGGGGGTGGCGCCAGCGGTGCTATCTTCCGCCCAGCCGTGTCACGACGGTGACGAAAAAGGCCGTCGACCAGCCGAGGAGCAGAACGCCGTTCACACCCTCGATGGCGCTGACCAGCCGCCAGCTTGGCAACATGTAGGAATCACCGAAGCCGATCCCGCCATAGGTGAAGGTGGAGAAATAGACGGCGGTTTCGAGATCACCAATGGAACCCAGCCACAGATAAAGCGCGGCATAGGACCATATCTCCATGCCATGCAGCACAAAAAGCGCCAGCACCAGGGCCAGCGTGAAGCTCAATGTCCGCTGCGACAGCGGCGGGACGTGATGAATCGCTTCATCCCGGGCCTCGAGCCGCAACAGACGCTCCAAAAAGGCCAGGCCTCCGCCGTGGATGGCCACGGTGAGGAGCACCATCAACGTCGCGACCGCCAACTGACTGATCATTCGAACCTCAATGTGACTGGATGATCTTCAGATAGGCGATCAGCCGGTCGATCTCCTCGGGCTCCCAGGGTGTGGAGGGCATGTCGGGATGACCGGCGACGATGCCTTCGGCGAGCGCCTCGGCGAGATCGTCCAGCGGATAATGCTTGCCCAGTTCGCGGAAGTGCGGCGCCTTGGCGAGCGGACTGGCGCCTTCAGGGCCCACCGCATGACAGGCCGAGCAGCGCGCCTTCGCCAGCGCCCGCCCCGCCGCGACATCCGCCTCCACCGCGCCCGCCGCGCGCTGGACAGGGAACAGCGCCATCACCGTGGCAAGCGCCGCCAGAACTGCCTTGGTGCAATCGCCTTTCATGTCGTCCCCTCGCTGTGTTTGCGGCAGCATAGGGCCAGCATGCCCCCGCTGTCAGGTGGTATCCTCTACCGGTTCAGGCGGCGTCCGGGCTGGATGCGGCGGTCGTCCATCCGAGCTGCGGCAGCGCGACCGACCGCTTGCCCGCGAGATCGGTCCGCGAGGCGATGACCCCGCGCGATTCCATATAGCCAAGCGCGCGCTTGGCACGGCCGACGGAATGCGTGCCATAGACCTCGGCGATCCTCGCGTCCGAGGGGCATTCCCGCCCGTCGCGCGCGGCGCTGGCGATCAGCAGGAACACACCCAGCATGTCCTCGGGCAATTGCTCGGCCATCGTCAGCGCCGCCTGCCAGCCCGGATCGCCCTGCGCCTCGAAGAACAGCCCCGCCTGCGCCAGCGCGTAGAGCCGGCGGAAACGCGCCAGATCGATCGCGCAGCGCGGAAGGCCCAGCATGCGCAGCCGCATCTGGAAATCCTGATAGAGCAGCGGCGCGGCGCGATACGCCGTGTCGGGATCGTCGATCATCTGGCGCAGCGCCGTCTCGATGATCGCCTGCTGCGCCTCGACATCGATGTCCGGGACAGGCTGCGCGGAAGCGTTCGCGGCGGCCGGGAGTTCCGTCAGCGGCGCGGGCGCCTCCAGCTGGCAGATGAGGTCATCAGCCGGGACCGGGCGATACTCGGGCGGTGGCGGCGCACGCACCGCTTCCGCGGCGGGCGCGAACAACAGGCTCTGCATGTCGCCGGCCGATGTTTCGGGGAGCGGCATCAGTTTCGGGCTGGCGCTGCGCGCGGCGGTCTCGACCGCGCCGATGCGGATCGGCATCGGCCGCCGCGACAGCGCCGGGCCAAGCGCCAGGAAATGGCCGCGTTCCAGATCGCGGATGGTCTCGGCCTGGCGGCGTTCCATGCCAAGCAGATCGGCGGCGCGCGCCATGTCGATGTCGAGGAAGGTCCGGCCCATCAGGAAGTTCGAGGCCTCGGCCGCGACGTTCTTGGCCAGCTTGGCGAGCCGCTGGGTCGCGATCACGCCGGCCAGACCCCGCTTGCGGCCGCGGCACATGAGATTGGTCATCGCGCCGAGCGACGCCCGGCGCGCCTCGTCCGACACCTCGCCCGCGACCGCCGGCGCAAACAGCTGCGCTTCATCGACCACCACCAGCGCCGGATACCAGTGATCGCGCGGCGCATCGAACAACGCGGAGAGGAATACCGCGGCGCAACGCATCTGCGCGTCGACGTCGAGTCCTTCCAGGCTCAGCACCACCGACGCGCGGTGCCCGCGGATGCGCGCCGCGATGCGGGCGATCTCCGGCTCGCTATAGTCCGCAGCTTCGATGGCGACATGACCGAACGCATCGGCCAATGTCACGAAATCGCCTTCCGGATCGATGACGACCTGCTGGACCAGCCCCGCGCTGCGCTCCAGCAATCGCCGCAACAGGTGCGATTTGCCCGATCCGCTATTGCCCTGGACAAGCAGCCGGGTGGCCAGAAGCTCTTCCAGATCCAGCAGTGCGGGCGCACCCGCGCCATCGGTTCCGAGGTCGATTCTGATTGTCACGCTGCCCTCTTGGACGATCTGGCCGGTGAACTTCAAGGCCGGCAGCAAGCGCCGCCGGAACTGCCGTGGCGGAAACGCCTTTCATATTGTCCCCCCGCCGCCTTTCCGGCAGCATAAGACGACACATCTGTTCGGGAGCCAGCCGGACAGCGGTCGGGAGACATGACCAATGGCCAGGCGATTCATGCGATCGGGGACCGGCTGGATCCTGTTGGGCACGATGGTCGGCGCGGGGTCGCTCCTGCTGGCGCGGCTCTGGGCCAGGCGAAGCGAAGCGCCGTACGAACCCGGAAGCGGGACGGCGGTCCGAAAGAATGAAGGCCCCATCCGGAATGCCGGGCCGGAGGCGATGCGCACCCCGCCGAAGCGCGCATGGACGGCGGCCGACGAGGCCTCCGATGAAAGCTTTCCCGCCAGCGATCCGCCCGGCCGGGGTGTCGGCTGAAGCGCGGGCAGCGGAACCGGCACCCGATGCGCTCGTTCCCGCACCAGCCGCGGGAGGGAAGCGCTTGATCGACCCCGTCAGCAGGCCCTGGTGGCAGTCCGCCGTCATCTACCAGATCTATCCGCGCTCCTTTCAGGACGGCGACGGCGACGGCGACGGCGTTGGCGACCTTCCAGGCATCGAACGGCGGCTCGATTACCTGGCGGCGCTGGGCGTCGACGCGCTCTGGATCTCGCCCATCTATCCCTCGCCCATGGCCGATTTCGGCTATGACGTTGCCGATTATTGCGCCATCGATCCGCTGTTCGGATCGCTCGCCGATTTCGACCGGCTGCTCGCCGCCGCGCACGCGCGCGGGCTGAAACTGCTGCTCGACTTCGTGCCCAACCACACGTCCGACCGGCACCCCTGGTTCATCGAGAGCCGTTCATCCCGCCAGAGCCCGAAGCGCGACTGGTACATCTGGCGCGACGGCAAGTCCGGCGGCGGGCCGCCCAACAACTGGATCAGCGACTTCGGCGGCCCGGCCTGGGCTTGGGACGAGGCGACCGGCCAATATTATTACCATGCCTTCCTCAGGGAACAGCCCGACCTCAACTGGCGCAATCCGGCGGTTCAGACGGCGATGTTCGATGTCCTTCGCTTCTGGCTGGACCGAGGCGTCGACGGCTTCCGCATCGACGTCTTGTGGCACATGGTGAAATCCGCCGATTTTCCCGACAATCCCCCCAATCCGGACTATCATCCCTCGATGGGCGAAATGCACAAGGTGCTGCAGGTCCATTCCACCGATCAGCCGGAAGTGCATCAGATCGCCGCCGGGATGCGGAGTCTCGCCGATAGTTACGGCGATCGCGTTCTGATCGGGGAGATCTACCTGCCGCTTGAACGGCTGATGGATTATTACGGCCGCGAACAACCCGGCGTGCATCTGCCGTTCAATTTCCAGTTGATCGAGGCGGAATGGAGCGCCGCCGGCCTCGCCGCGCTGATCCGGGACTATGAAGCGGCGCTTCCCCCCGGCGGCTGGCCCAACTGGGTGCTCGGCAATCATGACCGCCCGCGCATCGCGGCGAAGCTGGGCGAGATCCAGGCGCGCGTCGCGGCGATGCTGCTGCTGACGCTGCGCGGCACGCCGACCCTCTATTATGGCGACGAGCTGGGCATCGGCGATGTCGCGATCCCGCGCGCGCAGATTCACGATCCGCGCGAGCTCAATGAGCCCGGCCTCGGCCTCGGGCGCGATCCGTGCCGCACGCCGATGGCCTGGACCGGCGCGGCGAATGCCGGCTTCACCAGCGGCACGCCCTGGCTGCCGCTCCATGCCGACTGGAGGGAACGCAATGTCGAGGCGGAGAACCGCGATCCGGCGTCGATGCTCTCGCTGTACCGCGATCTGCTCCGATTGCGCCGCTCGCACCCTGCTCTCGCGATCGGCGGCATCGGAGATGTGCAGGCCGAGGGCGATGTTCTGAGCTATGTCCGCGCGAGCGATGACGAGCGCTTCCTCGTCGCGCTCAATCTCGGTCCCCGGCCGCAGCGGCTGCCGCGTCCGCTCCGGCAGGAGGATCGCGTCCTGCTTTCGACGCTGCCCGCTCACCTTGCCATCGAAGACCCCGCTATGCTGCGCCCCGATGAAGGGCGCATCATCCGCCTGTCAGACTAGGAATGCCCATGCGCATCGCGATGCTTGCTCCAATCTCCTGGCGAACGCCGCCGCGCCATTATGGGCCGTGGGAGCTCGTCACCAGCCTGCTCACCGAGGAGCTGGTCGCTCGCGGCGTCGACGTGACGCTGTTCGCGACGGCCGATTCCGAAACCGCCGGCACGCTCGCCGCGGTTTGCCCGCGTCCCTATTCGGAGGATCCGACGATCGACGCCAAGGTGTGGGAGGCGCTCCACATCGCCCATCTGTTCGAGCGCGCGGATGAATTCGACCTCATCCACAACCAGGCCGATTTCCCGGCGCTCGCCTTCTCCCGCCTGGTCGAGACGCCGATCGTGACCACCATCCACGGCTTTTCGTCGGAGCGCATCCTGCCGGCCTATCAGCGCTATAACGACCGCGTCGCCTATGTCGCGATCAGCGACGCCGACCGTCATCCCTCGCTCAGCTACGCCGCCACCATCCATCATGGCATTCCCATCGTCGAGTTCGATTTCGATCCGGAGGGGAGCGAGGACCTGCTGTTCTTCGGCCGCATCCATCCCGACAAGGGAACCGCCGAGGCGATCGAGGCGGCACGCCTTGCCGGACGCAGGCTGAACATCGCCGGGATCGTTCAGGACCAGCATTATTTCGACATGAGCGTCGCCCCCGAGATCGACGGCGACAGGGTGCGCTATCATGGCCCGGTGGGCGGCGCGAAGCGGGTGGAGATGCTGGGCAAGGCCCGCGCCCTCCTCCACCTCATCGGCTTCGACGAGCCCTTCGGCCTGTCGGTGATCGAGGCGATGGCCTGCGGCACGCCGGTGATCGCCTATAATCGCGGCGCGATGCCCGAGCTGATCGAGCACGGCGTCACCGGCTTCCTGGTCGACACGCTGGACGAGGCGATCGCCGCGATCGGGCGGATCGGAGAGATCGACCGGGCGGCCTGCCGGGCCCGGGTGGAGCGGCATTTCACCACCGCGCGCATGGCCGACAAATATCTCGCGCTCTACGAGACGATTCTTGGCGCCCCGGTGCGCCGGGGCGGTGAACGAATGGCGCGTCCGCGCGTTACACACGCGCAATGACCGCAATCCCCGGCGAAGGAGCAGATCATGGCGCGGTGCGACCAGTGCGGGAATGATTATGACAAGTCGTTCGAAATCGTGAGGGACGCCAAGACGTGGACGTTCGACAGCTTCGAATGCGCGATCGAAACGCTTGCGCCCAGATGCGCACATTGCGCGTGCCGCATCATCGGCCATGGGCTTGAAGAGGACGGCCAGATGTTCTGCTGCGCGCACTGCGCCAGCCAGCTGGGCGCGACCGAACTCAGGGATCGCGCCTGAAGCATGAGCCGCCCCGGGGATGTCCGGATCGGCATCTCCGGCTGGACCTATTGGGACTGGCGCGGCAGTTTCTTCCCCGCCGGCCTGCCGCGGAGCCGGGAGCTCGCCTATGCCGCCTCGGCCTTTCGCAGCATAGAGATCAACGGTACCCATTATTGCCTGCAGACGCCCGACGTCTACGCCCGCTGGGCCGATGTGACGCCCGAGGATTTCATCTTCGCGGTCAAGGCGCCGCGCTTCATCACCCATTTCAAAAGGCTGAAGGACCCGCTCGTCCCGGTCGCCAATTTCCTTGCCTCGGGCCTGCTCAGGCTGGGGCCGAAGCTCGGGCCGATCCTGTGGCAATTCCCGCCCAATTTCCGCTTCAACCGCGAGAAGATGGAGGCGTTCCTGGCGCTGCTGCCGCACGACAGCGAGGCCGCCGCCCGGCTTGCCCGCCGCCATGACGGGCACCTTCGGGCGCGCGCCTGGCTGC
>Ga0153916_10002046_pt1 | contig 14803 bp, 10 predicted proteins | sample Opewatmetagenome_FD_109642 | JGI IMG/M metagenome (GOLD analysis project Ga0153916, IMG submission 109642) | Freshwater wetland microbial communities from Ohio, USA - Open water 3 Core 3 Depth 4 metaG | ecosystem: Environmental > Aquatic > Freshwater > Wetlands | place: USA: Ohio, Lake Erie...
CGGCGCCGCCCAGATGGATGGCGCGATTTTAGTCGTTTCGGCTGCTGATGGCCCGATGCCGCAAACCCGCGAGCATATCCTGCTGGCGCGGCAAGTCGGGGTGCCGGCCATCGTGGTGTTTTTGAACAAAGCCGATATGGTCGATGATAAGGAACTTCTCGACCTCGTCGAGCTGGAAGTGCGGGAGTTGCTTTCCAAGTACAAATTTCCCGGCGACGATACGCCGATCGTGATCGGCAGCGCGCTCAAGGCGTTGGAGGGCGATACCTCGGAACTCGGCGAGGTGGCAATTCTGAAGCTCATGGATGCCGTGGATTCCTTCATCAAGGAGCCGGCCCGGGCTATCGATAAGCCTTTTCTCATGCCGGTGGAAGATGTGTTCACCATCAGCGGTCGCGGTACCGTGGTTACGGGCCGAGTCGAGCGCGGCATCGTCAAGGTCGGCGAAGAAATCGAAATCGTCGGTTTTAAGCCGACTCAAAAGACGGTGGCCACCGGTGTCGAGATGTTTCGCAAGCTGCTCGACGAAGGGCAGGCGGGCGACAACATCGGAGTTCTCCTGCGTGGAACCAAACGCGAAGAGGTCGAAAGGGGGCAGGTGCTGGCCAAGCCGGGTAGTATCACGCCCCATACGAGGTTCAACGCCGAAGCCTATGTGCTCACCAAGGAAGAAGGGGGGCGACACACCCCGTTTTTCAACGGCTACCGGCCGCAATTTTATTTCCGGACCACTGACGTTACGGGGGTCGTAAAGTTGCCCGAAGGCACAGAAATGGTCATGCCGGGCGACAACATCAACGTGGAAATCGAACTGATTACGCCCGTCGCGATGGATCAGGGGCTCAATTTCGCGATTCGCGAAGGCGGCCGGACCGTGGGCGCGGGCGTCGTCACGAAAATCATTCAGTAGCTCTGGACGAGGGGGGCGCGGCCATGCGGGAACTCATTGGATTCGCTTGCGACCGGTGCAAGCGGAAAAATTATACGTCGTCGAAGAACAGAAAAACAACCACGGAAAAGCTCTCTCTCAAGAAATTCTGCGCGGCTTGCCGGACTCATACCCTGCATCGCGAGGTCAAGGTCTAACGGAGATACCGGGGTCAGTAGCTCCAATTGGCTAGAGCGCCGGACTCCAAATCCGGTTGTTGCAGGTTCGAGTCCTGCCTGACCCGCCATCTCAATATGTTGGCGGTGATCCGATGGGAGAGTGGATGGAAAAAGTCCAGGAGAGCGTTCGGCGAGCAACCGACTTCTTCAAGGAATCGTGGCAGGAGCTAAAGAAGGTTCATTGGCCGTCGCGCAAGGAGACCTATGCGGCGACGCTGGTTGTCATCATCGTGGTGGTCTTGGTTTCCATCTTTCTGGCCGTCGTGGATTTGGGTCTGACCAAGGCCATTCAGGCGATCATTGATTGACGCGGTAGGTTCCTCCGTATGGCGAAACAGTGGTACATCGTTCACACGTTCTCCGGCTTCGAGCAGAAGGCGAAGGCCGCTCTTGAGGAGCGCATCCGAACGCTCGGCAAGCAGGACTATTTCGGCGAGGTTCTCGTGCCCGTCGAGAAAGTCGTGGAACTCGTCAAGGGGAAAAAGAAAACTTCTTCACGCAAGTTCTTCCCCGGCTACATTCTTGTGCAAATGGAGTTGAATGATGACACCTGGCATGTGGTCAAGGAGACGCCGAAGGTAACCGGTTTCGTCGGCAACGCGACTCAACCGTCGCCGGTGAGCGACGAAGAGGTCCGAGCGATTACCCAGCAGATGGAGGAGGGCGCCGTCAAGCCGAAGCCGCGTATTTCGTTCTCTGTGGGCGAAAATGTGAAAGTCGTCGATGGTCCGTTTGCTGATTTCAACGGCGTGGTCGAAGAAGTTCGCCCCGACAAGGGTAAACTGCGAGTCCTGATCAGCATTTTCGGGCGGGCGACGCCGGTGGAGCTCGAGTTTGTTCAAGTAGAACGGAACTAAATAGAGGGGTCGAGAAAAATGGCGAAGAAGGTTATCGGCGAAGTCAAACTGCAAATCCCGGCGGGGCAGGCGAACCCGAGCCCGCCCGTGGGTCCGGCCCTGGGCCAGCGCGGGGTCAATATCATGGAATTTTGCAAAGCGTTCAATGCCGCTACCCAGGCGCAGCAGGGCATGATCACTCCCGTCATCATTACGGTTTATTCCGACCGTTCCTTTACCTTTGTCACCAAGACCCCGCCCGCGTCGGTTTTGCTCAAAAAGGCCGCCGGCTTGGAAAAGGGTTCGTCGGAGCCGGGCAAAAACAAGGTCGGAAAAGTGACTCGCGCTCAGCTGCGGCAAATCGCCGAGCTAAAAATGAAAGACTTGACGGCTAAGGATATTGCGGCGGCGGAGAAATCGGTGGAAGGGACGGCCCGCAGTTTGGGCTTGGAAGTGGAAGGCTGACCCGAAAATCATCGCACTCGGATCATTGGCAGAGGGAAATTCAGCTCATCTCTAGCTTAGAGGAAAACCATGAACGGAAATGGGAAAAGCTATCGCGCTGCGTTGGCCAAGGTTGACCGCGCCCAACGCTATCTGTTGGAAGATAGCCTGCGGCTGGTGAAGGAAACGGCGCGCGCTAAATTCGATGAAACGGTGGAAATGGCGATCCGTTTAGGGGTGGATCCCCGCCAGGCGGACCAGAACGTGCGCGGCACGGTGAATCTGCCGCATGGTATGGGCAAGACGGTCCGGGTTCTCGCCTTCGCCAGGGGGGAAAAAGAAAAAGAGGCGCAAGAGGCGGGGGCCGACTTCGTCGGCAGCGATGAGCTGGTCAAGAAGATCAGCGAAGGTTGGTTCGACTTCGACAAAGCGGTGGCGACGCCGGACATGATGGCGGCGGTCGGGCGTATCGGCAAGGTTTTGGGCCCTCGGGGGCTGATGCCCAATCCCAAGACCGGCACGGTGACCGTCGATATCGGCAAGGCGGTCAGGGAAATCAAAGCCGGCAAGCTGGAGTATCGCGTCGATAAGGCCGGTATTATTCATGTCGCCGTGGGCAAAGCCTCGTTCGGCGCCGAACAGCTCATCGACAACGCCAGGGCCGTTTTGATGTCGATTCTAAGGGCGAAGCCGGCGTCGGCCAAGGGCGAGTTTGTTCGCGGCGTTACCGTTTCCACGACCATGGGGCCGGGTATTAAAATTGATATGTCGCAGATCAGGGCGATGGCGGCCTAAGTCGGGCGCAATCTTATCGCAATCGACGTCAGGAGAAGATGATGACAGAGTTGGAGACTGCACGAGCCGGTCACGGAGAGAAGGCCGAAACGGTGGCCGCCGTTCACAAGCGCTTGAAGGCGGCCAAGATGGCGATTGTTACCGAGTATCGAGGGCTCACGGTGGCGCAGATGACTCGTTTGCGCCGCGAGATCCGCCAGGCCGCGGGCGAGTATCAGGTGATTAAAAATACTGTGGTGCGCCGCGCGCTCAAAGATACCGCCTATGGCGACTTGGATCGATTGCTCCAAGGACCGAACGGCTGGGTCTTCGCCTACGATGATCCGGTCATGCTCACCAAGGCGCTGGTAAAATTTGCCGACGACAACGACAAGTTGGCGATCAAGGGCGGCGTCTTCGAGGGGCAGTTTATGGACCCCGGCAAGGTCAAAGTCCTGGCGCAAATGCCGAGCAAGCCGGAGCTGCAAGCGAAGCTGCTGGCCATGATCAATGCGCCGGCGACCCAGTTGGTGCGGCTGATTCAGGAGCCGGGCGCGCAGGTGGTGCGGTTGTTGGAATCGATACGCAAGGGCAAATCGGAATAAGTGGAAAGCTTGAGTAGAACATAATCAAAGGGGGAATTTTTATGTCAGAGGTATCACGGGAACAGGTCAAGGATTACATCAAGAACATGACGTTGCTCGACGCGGCGTCTCTGGTCAAGGAACTCGAACAGGAGTTGGGGGTCAGCGCGGCAGCGCCGGTTGCGATGGTGGCGGCGGCCGGACCGGCGGCGGCGGTCGAAGAGAAGACCGAATTCAACGTCATTCTCGCCGAAGCCGGTGAGAAGAAAATCCAAGTGATCAAGGTGGTTCGCGAGCTTACCGGGCTGGGTCTCAAGGAAGCGAAGGACCTGGTCGATGGCGCGCCCAAGCCCGTGAAAGAGGGCGTGGCCAAGGCGGAGGCGGAGACCATCAAGAAGAAACTCGAGGAGCAGGGGGCGAAGGTCGAAATCAAATAGGCTTGTGGTGCTTACCCTAGAGTGTTCGATGATGAACCCTTGGCCGACCGTTCGACAGAGGAGCAGGCATGGCGCACCAGATTGCCAATAACTTACGATTTCGCCGTAGTTTCGGCAGGATCAGGAAGATTATCGATCTCCCCTATTTAGTCGAGATCCAGAAAAACTCCTATGACCTTTTCCTGCAAAAGGATTTATCTCCGACCCAACGCCAGAATCTCGGTCTTCAGGAAGTCTTTAAGTCGGTTTTCCCGATCAAGGATTTCAATGAAACCGCGTCTTTGGAGTTCGTCGGCTATTCGCTGGGCGAACCCAAATACGACGTCGAAGAGTGTCATCAACGGGGGATGACTTTCGCCGCGCCCTTGAAGGTGACGGTGCAGCTTGTGCTCTGGGACGTCGATAGCCAGACCGGTTCACGGAGCATTAAAAACGTCAAGGAGCAGGAAGTCTACTTTGGCGAGATTCCGTTGATGACCGTGAACGGTACGTTCATGGTCAACGGGACCGAGCGGGTGATTGTCAGTCAGCTGCATCGTTCCCCGGGTGTTTTCTTTGAGCATGACAAGGGTAAAACCCACGCCAGCGGCAAGTTGCTCTACTCGGCGCGCGTGATTCCCTATCGCGGCTCGTGGGTCGATTTGGAATTTGATCCGCGCGACGTGCTTTACGTGCGCATCGATCGGCGCCGGAAATTCCACGCCACCGTGTTGTTGCGCGCGCTGGGCATGACGGCGGAGGATTTGATCAATTATTACTATCGTAGCGACTCCATCGTTTTCGACGGGCGCAAGCCGGCTTTGGCGTTCAACGCCAATCATCTGCTCGGCGGCAAGGTGGGCGCGGACGTGCGCGATCCCAAGACCAACGAGCTAATCGTCAAGGAAGGCAAAAAGTTCACCCGTCCGGTGCTGCGCCAGATGGAGGCCGCCAAAATCAAGTTGGTACCCGTCGCCTGGGAAGATATTCTCGGCCGGGTCGCCTCCCACGACATCATCGATCCGCAGAACAAGGAAGTGATCGTCGAGTGCAACCAGGAAATTACCCAGGAGAAGCTCGACCTGATTCGTGAACGGGGAATTCACCAGATCGAAGTGCTGTTCATCGAGGGGTCTCCCGTGGGGCCGTTTTTACGCAATACCTTGCTGCAAGACCGCATTCGCTCCCCCCAGGACGCGATTCTAGAAATCTACCGCCGCTTGCGGCCGGGAGATCCGCCGACGGTGGAGTCGTCGACGAATTTTTTCAACAACCTCTTTTTCAATCCGGATCGCTACGATCTTTCCAAGGTCGGCCGGCTCAAATTGAACCACCGGCTCAAGCTCAACATCCCCCTGGAACAGGGGACCTTGCGCAAAGAAGATATTTTGGAAGTGGTCCGTTATCTCACGGAGCTCAAGAACGGCAACGGCTCGGTGGACGATATCGACCACCTCGGCAACCGGCGCGTGCGCGCCGTGGGCGAATTGGTGGAAAATCATTTCCGCGTCGGGCTGGTGCGCATGGAGCGGGCGATCAAGGAAAAGATGAGCCTGCAGGACATCGAAACCCTGATGCCCCAGGAGTTGATCAATTACAAACCGGTTTCCGCGGCGCTCAAGGAATTCTTCGGCTCCAGCCAGCTGTCCCAATTCATGGATCAAACCAACCCGCTTTCCGAGATTACTCATAAGCGGCGTCTCTCGGCTCTGGGACCAGGGGGGTTGACCCGTGAAAGGGCCGGCTTCGAAGTGCGCGATGTGCACCCGACACACTACGGCCGGGTCTGTCCGATCGAAACGCCGGAAGGCCCCAACATCGGCCTGATCGCCTCGCTGACCACCTATGCGCGGGTCAACGAATTCGGCTTCATCGAGACGCCCTATCGGGAAGTCGAGGATGGCCGGGTGACCGACCGCATCCGTTACCTTTCCGCCCTCGAGGAAGAGGATCACGTCATTGCCCAGGCCAATGCTCCCATCGACGGCCGCGGCGCGTTTACCGTCGATCTGGTTTCCTCGCGCAAGGGCGGCGAGTTTGTCATGGCGCGGCCCGAAGATGTCAACTTAATGGACGTGTCGCCGAACCAGTTGGTGAGCGTGGCGGCGTCCCTGATTCCGTTCCTGGAAAACGACGACGCCAACCGGGCGCTCATGGGATCGAACATGCAGCGCCAGGCCGTGCCCCTGCTCAGGACCGAAGCCCCGTTGGTGGGCACCGGGATGGAAAAAGTCGTCGCCCGGGACTCCGGCGTCACCATCGTGGCGCGGCGCGACGGTGTGGTGGAAGGCGTCGACTCGGCGCGCATTGTCGTCAAGGCCGACAAACCTTCGGGAGCGCGTGATACCGGCGTCGATATCTACAACATGATCAAGTACCAACGGTCGAATCAAAACACCTGCATCAACCAAAGGCCGATCGTGATGGTCGGCGATCAGGTGAAGGCCGGCGATGTGATCGCCGACGGTCCCTCCACCGAGATGGGCGAGCTGGCGCTGGGCCGCAACGTCCTCGTCGCGCTCATGCCCTGGGGCGGGTACAACTTCGAAGATTCGATTCTCATCAGCGAGCGGGTCGTCAAAGAGGACATCTACACCTCGATTCACATCGAAGAGTTTGAATGCGTCTCGCGCGACACCAAGCTTGGCCCCGAGGAGATCACCCGGGATATCCCCAACGTCGGCGACGAGGCCCTCATCGATCTCGACGACAGCGGCATTATCCGCATCGGCGCGGAGGTCAAGCCGGGCAATATCTTGGTGGGTAAGATCACGCCCAAGGGCGAGACCCAGCTCTCGCCGGAGGAGAAACTTCTGCGCGCGATCTTCGGCGAAAAAGCCGGCGAAGTGCGCGATACCTCTCTGCGGGTGCCGCCCGGGGTCGAAGGCACCGTCATCAACGTGCGCATCTTTTCGCGCAAGGGATTGGGCAAGGATGAGCGCAGCAAGGCCATCGAAGATGAAGAGATTGCGCGGCTGAGGAAGGACCAGCACGACGAAGTGCGCATTCTCCAGGAGGGCGTGCTGAGGCGGCTCAAAAAACTGCTGGTGGGGCGGCGTCTGGCGGCGCGCTTAAGCGACGATAGCCGCAAGGTGCTGCTCAACAAGGGGCAGGAGCTTACCGAGGAGGATCTCGATCATCTGCCGATGACCTATTGGGGCGAGATTCGGGTCGAGAACGAGTCGGTGGAAGCGGAGCTCGGGCGCATCGTCGAGAGCGCTACGGCGCAGGTCAAGCTGATCAAGGATCAGTTCGAGGGCAAGATCGAAAAGCTGCGCGGCGGCGATGAGCTGGCCCCCGGCGTGATTAAAATGGTCAAGGTCTTCGTTGCCATCAAACGCAAGCTGCAGGTCGGCGACAAGATGGCCGGCCGCCACGGCAACAAGGGGGTCATCTCGCGCATCCTGCCCGAAGAAGACATGCCCTACCTTGAAGACGGCACGCCGGTGGACGTCGTGCTTAATCCCTTGGGGGTGCCGTCGCGTATGAACGTGGGGCAAATCCTCGAGGCCCATCTCGGCTGGGCGGCGCGCAGTCTGGGACAACAGATCGATGAATTCCTGCGCGCGCCCCGCCAGGACGGCGACGCGCTGCGTCGGCGGTTAAAGGAGCAGCTCAATTCCCGCGAGGCCAACGAGATCATCGACGGCGCAAAAGAAAGCGACGTGATCAAACTGGCGGAAAAATACCGCGACGGCGTGCGCCTCGCCTCGCCGGTGTTCGACGGCGCCGCCGAAGAGGAAATCTTCAATCTGCTCAGAAAGGCGGGTCTTCCCGCCACCGGGCAGGTGACGCTCTACGACGGCCGGACCGGGGAGCCGTTCGACGGCAAAGTGACGGTGGGCGTCATGTATATCATGAAGCTGCATCATCTGGTCGACGACAAGATCCACGCCCGTTCGACGGGACCCTATTCGCTGGTCACCCAGCAGCCGCTCGGCGGCAAAGCGCAGTTCGGTGGCCAGCGCCTCGGCGAAATGGAAGTGTGGGCGTTGGAAGCCTACGGCGCCGCCTATACGCTGCAAGAAATGTTGACGGTCAAGTCCGATGATGTCGTCGGCAGGACACGGATGTACGAGGCGATTGTCAAAGGGGACAATCTGCTCGAGCCCGGGCTGCCGGAATCGTTCAATGTCATGGTCAAAGAACTCCAGAGCCTCGGCCTCGATGTCGAATTGGTTGAGGAACAGCAGGTAGCCCCAGTGCGGCCGGAGCGCTAAAACCGGAGGTGATCCTTTTATGGAAGATCTGTTTAATCTATTCGAAAGACCAAAAAATCCGCTGAGCTTTAATGCCATCAAGATATCCGTCGCTTCGCCGGACAAGATTCGTTCGTGGTCGCACGGCGAAGTCAAGAAGCCGGAGACGATTAACTATCGAACCTTCAAACCGGAGCGCGACGGTTTGTTTTGCGCCAAGATTTTCGGTCCGACGAAGGACTACGAATGCAACTGCGGCAAATATAAACGCATGCGGCACCGGGGAGTGGTCTGCGAAAAGTGCGGCGTCGAGGTCATTCAGTCCAAGGTTCGCCGCGAGCGAATGGGGCACATTGAGTTGGCGACGCCGGTGGTGCATATCTGGTTCCTCAAGAGCCTGCCGAGCCGCATCGGCGCGCTGCTCGACATGTCGCTCAAGGATATCGAGAAGGTTCTTTACTTCGAATCCTATATCGTCATCGACCCCGGCGAAACGCCGCTGCAGTACAAGGAGCTTCTGACCGAAGCCCGCTACCGCAAAACGGTGGAAGAGCACGGCGGAAAATTTATCGCCGAGATGGGCGCGGAAGCGGTGCGCAAGCTGCTCAAGGCCGTCGACATCGCCAAACTCTCCGACGATCTACGCCAGGAGATGCGCGACTCCAATTCGGAGGTGCGGCGCAAGAAAATGGCCAAGCGGCTGAAGGTGCTCAATGCCTTCAAAATTTCCGGCAATCGGCCCGAATGGATGGTGTTGGAAGTCATTCCGGTCATCCCGCCCGACCTCCGCCCGCTGGTGCCGCTGGACGGCGGCCGCTTCGCGACTTCCGATTTGAACGACCTTTACCGCCGCGTCATCAACCGCAACAACCGTCTCAAACGGCTGATGGAGCTGAGCGCGCCGGACATGATCATTCGCAACGAGAAGCGCATGTTGCAGGAAGCGGTGGACGCGCTGTTCGACAACGGCCGGCGCGGCCGGGCGATCACCGGACAGAACCGCCGGCCGCTCAAATCGTTGAGCGACATGCTCAAAGGCAAGACCGGCCGGTTCCGTCAAAATCTGCTCGGCAAGCGCGTCGATTACTCGGGCCGCTCGGTGATCGTGGTCGGTCCCGAACTGCGGCTGCACCAGTGCGGCTTGCCGAAGAAGATGGCCATCGAGCTTTTCAAACCGTTCATCTACAACAAGCTCGAAGAGCGCGGCCATGTCACGACCATCAAGAGCGCCAAAAAGATGGTCGAGCGCGAGGTGCCCGAGGTGTGGGATATTCTCGATGAAGTGATCCGCGAGCATCCGGTGTTGCTCAATCGCGCGCCGACGCTGCATCGGCTCGGCATCCAGGCCTTCGAGCCGATCCTGATCGAAGGCAAAGCGATCCAGCTTCATCCTCTAGTCTGCGCCGCCTACAACGCCGATTTCGACGGCGACCAGATGGCGGTGCACGTGCCGCTCTCCGTGGAGGCGCAGGTGGAAGCGCGCACGCTGATGATGTCGACCAACAACATTTTGTCGCCGGCCAACGGCAAGCCGATCATCGTGCCGACCCAGGACGTCGTGCTCGGGCTCTACTATATGACCCGCGACCGGCTGAACGCCAAGGGCAGCGGCAGTCTTTTCAGCAATCCGGGCGAGGTGCGGGTGGCCTACGATCAGGGCGCGGTGGACCTGCAAGCGCCGGTTACCGTCAGGATTGCCGGCGAGCGGATCGAGACCACCGTCGGGCGCGTATTACTTTACGACGTTGTTCCCTCCGTGATTCCGTTCAAAGAAGTCAACCGGGTGATGAAAAAGAAGGAGCTGGCGAATCTCATCGACATCAGTTTCCGTCTGGCCGGCAATAAGGCCACGGTTATTTTCGCCGATCGGCTAAAAGACATCGGCTACCGCAACGCAACCAAGGCGGGAATTTCCATTTCCATCAAAGATATGCTGATTCCGCCGAGCAAGGAGCAACTCCTCAAGCAGGCCCATGACGATGTGCGCGAGATTGAAGAGCAGTACAAGAACGGTCTGATCACCGACGGCGAGCGCTACAACAAAGTCGTCGATATCTGGGCCCAGGTGACCGACCGCATCGCCGATGAAATGTTGCGCGACCTGGGCACGGAAAAGGTTAAAGACAACGCCGGCCGGGAGATTTCGGTGCCGAGCTTCAATCCGATTTTCATGATGGCGGATTCCGGAGCGCGCGGCAGCGCGCAGCAAATCCGCCAGCTCGCGGGGATGCGCGGCTTGATGGCCAAGCCTTCGGGCGAAATCATCGAGACGCCGATTACGGCGAACTTCCGCGAAGGCCTCACCGTGCTGCAATACTTCATCTCGACCCACGGCGCGCGCAAGGGGCTCGCCGACACGGCACTCAAAACCGCCAACTCCGGTTATTTGACCCGTCGGCTGGTGGATGTCGCCCAAGACGCCGTCATTTCGGTCAATGATTGCGGCACCATGGACGGCATCGAAATAACTCCCCTGATGGAAGGCGGTGAAATTATCGAACCGCTGGGCGATCGCGTGCTCGGGCGCGTCGCCCTGGAAGACGTCAAGGACCCCTTTACCGGCGAAGTGATCATCAAGGCAAACCAGGAAATTGACGAAGAACTGGTGCAGCGCATTGACGACGCGGGCCTCGAGCGCATCAAGATCCGCTCGGTTTTAACCTGCGAGTCGAAGCGCGGCGTCTGCGTCATGTGTTATGGGCGCGACCTGGGGCGGGGCCATATGGTCAATATGGGAGAAGCCATCGGCGTCATCGCGGCGCAGTCCATCGGCGAGCCCGGAACTCAGTTGACCATGCGGACCTTCCACATCGGCGGTACGGCAAGCCGGCGCGCCGAGCAGACGACTCTGGAATCGCGCAACGACGGGACTCTTAAGTTTATCAACGTAAGCACGGTGGCCAACCGGGAGGGCGACCTGGTGGTCATGAACCGCAACGGCGAGATCGCCATCGTGGACTATCCGGAAGGCGAAAAGGGCCGAGAGCGGGAGAGAGAACGCTATCCGGTCGTCTACGGCGCCAAGCTTAAAAAGAAAGACGGCGGCAAGGTCAAAGCCAGCGAGCTGTTAGCCGAATGGGATCCCTACACAATTCCAATCTTAACGGAGGTAGCCGGCGCGGTTAAGTTCGGTGATGTGGTCGAAGCGGTGACTATGGAAGAGAAGGTCGATGAGCGGACCGGTCTATCCACCAAGGTCATTATCGACTCCAAAGACATAGATAAACGGCCGCGCATCTCGATCAAAGACGTGGGCGGTCAGACCGCGCGGCTCACGGCCAGCTCCGAAGCCCGTTATCTCTTGCCCGTCGGCGCTCATATCAACGTGCAGGATGGGCAAATTGTCTACGCCGGCGACGTCCTAGCCAAGATTCCGCGGGAAACCACCAAAACCAAAGACATTACGGGCGGGCTGCCGCGCGTGGCCGAGTTGTTCGAAGCGCGCAAGCCGAAAGAATTCGCCGTCATCAGCGAGATCGACGGCGTTGTTTCCTTCGGCAAGGACACCAAGGGAAAACGCAAGGTCGTGGTGACTCCGGACGTGGGCGAGCCGAGGGAATATTTGATCCCCAAGGGCAAACATATCAGCGTCCATGACGGCGACCGGATCCGGGCGGGAGAAGCGCTGATGGACGGTTCGTCCAATCCGCATGATATCTTGAACATTCTCGGTGAAAAGGCGCTGGCTAAATATCTGGTCGATGAAGTGCAGGAGATTTACCGCTTGCAAGGCGTGCGCATCAACGACAAGCATATCGAAGTCATCGTGCGCCAGATGTTGCGCCGGGTGCGGATCAAGGATGTGGGCGACACTGAATTCCTGGTCGGTGATCAGGTCGAGAAGTGGCGCTTCGAGGAAGAAAACCAGCGCGCGCTCACCGAAAGCGGCCGGCCGGCGGTGGCGGAAGCCTTGCTGCTCGGCATCACCAAGGCATCGCTGTCGACCGAGAGCTTTATTTCGGCGGCCTCGTTCCAGGAAACGACCAAGGTGCTCACCGAGGCCGCGATTCACGGCAAAGTCGACTTTCTTTGCGGTCTCAAGGAGAACGTGATCATGGGACGGTTGATTCCGGCGGGGACCGGGATCGCAAAATACAACAAGGTGGAGATCGAGGTCGATGAGCCGGAGGGCGTCGAAGAGGAATTTCCCGAAGCCGCCGAGGCTTAAGCTTTGACAATGGCGGTTTTATCTGTTAGAAAAAAAAATTTGCTAAGTGGGAAGTCGAGAGGTCGGCCTCATTCCGTGAACCTTAAGAGAAATTGCTTTAAATATGCCAACGATTAGCCAACTAGTACGCGAGAGCCGAGAGCAGCAGCGGCGCAAAAATACCGCGCCCGCGTTGCAGAATTGTCCGCAGAAGAGAGGCGTGTGCACTCGGGTCTATACCTCGACGCCGAAAAAGCCCAACTCGGCCCTCCGCAAGGTCGCGCGCGTTCGGCTGACCAACGGAATCGAAGTGACATCTTATATCCCCGGTGTGGGACATAACCTGCAAGAGCACTCCGTGGTGCTCATCCGCGGCGGCCGAGTCAAGGATTTGCCGGGCGTGCGGTATCACATTATCCGCGGAACTTTGGATTCCATCGGCGTCCAGGAAAGGCGACAGGGGCGTTCCAAGTACGGGGCGAAGAAACCCAAGTAAAACGATATGCCGCGCAAAGGGGAAGTTCGAAAACGAGAGGGCTTGCCGGATCCGAAATATGGCGACAAGCTGGTGGCGAAGTTCGTCAACACGATCATGGGCGAGGGGAAAAAGAGCGTCGCGGAAGCGATTTTTTACCACTCCCTGGACATCGTTACGGCCAAGACCAAGGAAGACTCCCTGGGGGTTTTTAAAAGGGCGATTGAAAATACCCGCCCGACCGTGGAAGTCCGCTCGCGCCGAGTTGGCGGCGCGACCTACCAGGTGCCGGTTGAAGTCAGACCGCAAAGGCGAGTGTCGCTGAGCATGCGTTGGTTGATCCAGTCGGCGCGGGAGCGCAGCGAAAAGTCTATGGAGGAAAAGCTGGCGGCTGAAATTATTGACGCAGCGAACAACCGCGGTACCGCGATCAAGAAAAAGGAAGATACCCACCGGATGGCCGACGCCAATCGGGCCTTCGCCCATTACCGGTGGTAATAGTTAATCATTAGGGGCTGGGAAAAGGAGGCGGTTGGACCGCCTCCTTTTTTTCCGGCGACAACGCAATGGCCAGAACCGTATCATTAGAAAGGACCCGCAATATCGGCATCATGGCGCACATCGATGCCGGTAAGACGACCACCACCGAGAGAATCCTCTATTATACGGGGGTCAGCTATAAAATCGGTGAGGTCCATGAGGGCACCGCGACGATGGACTGGATGGTGCAGGAGCAGGAACGCGGCATTACGATCACGTCCGCCGCCACGACCTGTTTCTGGCGCGACCACCGGGTCAATATCATCGATACGCCGGGCCACGTCGACTTTACCATTGAAGTCGAACGTTCCTTGCGGGTGCTCGATGGCGCGGTGGCGGTTTTCTGCGCGGTCGGCGGTGTCGAGCCGCAAACGGAAACGGTATGGCGCCAAGCCGACAAGTACGGCGTGCCGCGCCTGGCGTTCGTCAACAAGATGGACCGTCTGGGAGCCGATTTTTTTCGCGTGGTGCAGATGATAAAGGATCGGCTGGGTGCGCGTCCCGTCGTTTTGCAAGTACCGATCGGCGCCGAGGATAAATTCGTCGGCATCGTCGATTTGATTTCGATGAAGGCACTGGTTTGGGAGGAGGAGAGTCTCGGCGCCAAGTTTCACGAAGAAGCGGTTTTGGCCGAGATGTCGGCTCAGGCGGAAGAGTATCGGGAAAAGCTTGTGGAAACGGCGGCTGATTGCGATGAAGCGATCATGGAAAAGTATCTTGAGGGAAAGGAAGTCGGCGAAGCGGAGCTGCGCCGGGCGATCCGAGCGGGCACGCTTGCCCTCAAGGTTGTTCCGGTTCTCTGCGGCTCGGCCTTTCGCAATAAGGGCGTCCAGCCCATGCTTGATGCGGTTGTCGATTTTTTGCCCTCGCCTTTGGATATTCCGCCGGTCAAGGGGATCGAGTCCGATTCCCAGGTCGTCGGCGAGCGCCCGGCGAGCGACGATGCGCCGTTTTCCGCGCTGGCGTTTAAGATCATGACCGATCCGTTTGTCGGTACGTTGAGCTTTTTTCGGGTTTACTCCGGCTCGCTGACTTCCGGCTCGAGCGTCTATAATTCGACCAAAAGCAAGCGCGAGCGCGTCGGCCGTCTTCTCAAAATGCACGCCAACAAGCGCGAGGAAATCAAAGAGGTTTATGCCGGCGACATCGCCGCCGCGGTGGGACTCAAGACCGCCACCACCGGCGATACGCTCTGCGATGAGGATCACCCGATCGTTTTGGAGTCCATCGATTTCCCTGACCCGGTGATTTCCATCGCCATCGATCCCAAGAGCAAAACCG
>Ga0153916_10002047_pt1 | contig 14802 bp, 13 predicted proteins | sample Opewatmetagenome_FD_109642 | JGI IMG/M metagenome (GOLD analysis project Ga0153916, IMG submission 109642) | Freshwater wetland microbial communities from Ohio, USA - Open water 3 Core 3 Depth 4 metaG | ecosystem: Environmental > Aquatic > Freshwater > Wetlands | place: USA: Ohio, Lake Erie...
AGCTGGGATGAGCATGGCCCAATTCGCCTTGCGTTGGATTTTGATGTTTGATGCAGTGACTTGTGCTATTCCTGGGGCTAAGCGTCCATCACAAGTGGATGAGAACTTCACTGCCGGAGAGCTGGCTCCACTCCCCGACGAGACCATGGCACAGGTGCGTTCCGTTTATGACAGCTACATACGCCCCCTCGTGCACCATTTTTGGTAAGCCGTAGTCTTTATCTTGTAGTATTTCTGATCTATCCAATGCAATTCGCGTAAATCAGGAGTCATATCAGGCGAAACCCAGCACGATGCAGCTGGATTTTGTAGCCAGTGATGCATAGGAAGGCAAAGGTCTCGGCATGAAGATTAAATGGTACCTCCTTAAAGCAGGCAAATTACAGGAGCAACCAGTTATCGAAGGTGATCTCAAGACAACTCTCGGGGAACCGGGGGACAGCTGGTTTGATATTGAAAATACCGACCCCGAGGAATTGCGCAAGTTTCTCAAACCCCTTGACCTCCATCCATTACAGCTGACACGCTGCCTGGATTCAGTCAACGAGCCGGGGGTGATCTCATTCGGCAAGTCTCTCCTCCTGGAGTTTCCGGCTACATATGACCGGGAATCTACAGACCCGTCTTACCTCACGATTCTGCTGCAGGATCACGTGTTGGTGACAGTCCGTCACGGGGAGATAGGTGCACTCGATGATCTCATTTCCAGCCTGATGGGGGAGATTACGCTTCCAGTGCTTCACCTGGCACAGATCATTTATATGATCCTTGACCAGTTTGCGGATCTAAATGTCGAGGTACAAGTTGCGATTCGCGATCAGATTTTGCTAATGTCAAACAATCTTTCCGAGAATCCTGGTAAAGTAAGCACTAACGATCTCTCGCGTCTTCGTGCCCAGGTGGAGAGCCTGGTCTCCCTGGTCGAGAACCAGCTGTACTGCATTTCCGGATTGAATGCTAGTGACAACGAATTATTGCGAGATCCGCACCGGAAAGCATACATACAAGACTTATTATCAGAAACGGAGATTATGCAAAGTGGGGTTTACCGTCTTGAGAACCGCGTGAAAGATCTCTACAACGACTATCAAGCAGTGGGGAATGAGCGGGTCGAGAAGCGCCTTCGTCTACTAACAATTGTCTCAGCCATAACCCTCCCTCTTGGTCTGCTTGCCGGCCTCCTTGGCATGAACGTCGGTGGGGTTCCAGGTACTAGGACCTCTTCTGGGTTCATCATTGTGATAGTTTTAATGGTTTTGATTATCCTGGCTGAATTGTGGTATTTTACGCGAAAAGGATGGTTTGATTGAACGACCTGAGGGTGTATAAGCGAGTGCAAGCGATGGGCGGTCTATCGCTGATCTCCAAGTTCAATGCGCAGGATTCGTAATCGAAACCCTGGCGTTTGGCAAGCTGAATCCAACACAGCATGATAAGGTTCAACTAGCAAGAATAAAAGCCAGCCACGTAAACAAAATCGTGGCTGGCGATTCAATTCTCATACCCGAACCAGATGAAACTTATGGCTGCGACACCTGGAAGCAAGCTACGTCATATTGAGATACTGACATGGGGTTATTTGAATTCTGAGGCTGCGTTCCTGCATAGACCGTTCCAGCTTTTCCACCAGTATTGAATGCCGAGCCAGGTGCAGTGGCTGCATGCCCGGGTGTGGAGGGTTGTACCTGGCAGGATTGGCTCGGCTGGCCAGTTGTACCTGGACTAGCAGCGAACACAGTGCTGAGGGGTAAAGCCAGGACCAATAAGGCTAAAAACAGTGCCATACCTGTTGTAAATATTCGGTGATTGTGACTAGACATCTTAAACTCCTTTTTGAAGTATTGTCAATCTGATTTGATCACTTATTACAAGAAGACCGGATTGACCTTACTTAAACATACGTACAACAAAATTGGGCAGATTAATGAATAAGTATTTTCTAATATCTGATATTGGATTATCAAATGAATTGTATAAGTAGAGAGACAAGAATTAGTAAGTCCATTTTAGAGATAATTGTGTTTATGTAACGTTAGCTATAATATAGGCATAGGAAAACAGATTATGTTAACCAACCCCCTGATAGAAATCATGCTAAACCGCAAATCGATCCGCAAGTACACCGACGAGATGCCATCCGAGGAAGTATTACAGGCAATAGTGCTTGCCGGTCAGCATGCTCCATTCGCCTCTCAGCTGTGCAGCCTAGTAATGACCCGTAAAAAAGGCGTCCCGTTTGGAGCACCGCTACTCTTTATAATCTGCGTGGACCTTCATCGCATGGAGCTGATTATGGAAAAGCGCGGTTGGCAAAAAGTGACCAATGACCTGTCAATGCTGTTTTTTGGTATTCAGGATGCTTCACTGATGGCAGAAAACATGGTGATCGCAGCTGAAAGTTTTGGCTTGGGCAGTTGTTTTCTAGGGGTAACCCCCTATATCGCAGATAAAATCGCTCAAAAATATGAAATCCCTCCCCGGGTGTTCCCCTTGGTTCAGCTTGTGATGGGTTACCCTGCCGAAAACCCTCCTACACGCCCGCGTTACCCATTAAAATTTACACTTTTCGAGGATAAGTACCCAGAATTGACGGAGGCTGAGATTGAAGAGGCGATGAAGCAAATGGATGAAGGCTACCTGGCGCAAAACTATTATCGTAAGGGTAAGTATAAGATTCGCCTGGAGGGTGAGCGCGAGGAAACCTTTACATACGATACATACAGCTGGACGGAGCATATTTCGCGCAAGTGGGGGCAATGGTATGAGTCACCTGCGGAGCTTCTGACGCAATTATCAAAGCGGGGCTTCCAGGTGGTACTTCCTGAGAAAGATGAAGGTGAAGGAACAGGATAGAGAGTCGTTTCTCAAGGCTGGTATAAAAATTTAGCAATGTATCGTCCCTTAAAATCACCGGGCGTGAGATAGCTTCCCACGCCCAGAGTTTCCCCCGTGTATGTGGGATTTAATCATCACCACGAAAATGCCAAAATCCAGATTAGGAATCCAAGGACATTCATCTACAGCAGGATATCCCCTCCCGTTAAATATTTGTGAAATATTTCTATAAATATTTTAGATATTATTAATCTTTACAGTATTTGGATTAATTTGGAAATATTTGGATTTAGCCAATATATCTACTAAAAGCTTGCCCCTCAGGCAAAATCATATAATTAATCATAAAAATCAAGGGGAGAACAACAACATCCCTGTTCCAGTCAACTTTTAAGCAATAGTCATCTGATACGGTTAAAAAGAGAGACAATCCAATTTACAGGATATTAATTGGAGACCAAGTTATAAAAATATCGGCAGTTTTGGTTTGGCTCGTTTTGAATTTACCGCCTTCGTACACGTGGACAACATCCCCTGACTCCGTGGAGCATGTGAGGCGCGTTTTAGTGAAAGAATCGAGAGCTCGGGCAGTATGCATTTTCCAGATAAAGAATATAAAAATTCTATCATATGGGTCGGGTATTGTGCCAAATACAGGCTTATGCTATGATTTCGATGGTGAGGACTGAATGAGGCAAGTTAAGCGCCTGTTTTATATCATTTTACTTAATATCATAATATCAGCAATAACTGTGGTGGTCGTTCTTCAGGTGTGGGAAAATAATCATCCACCTTTATCTGTGGAAGGCACGCCCGTAGTAATTGTCGTTACTTCAACACAATCTTTAGTTCTGCCGCCCCAGGTAAACAATTCAAGCTCAGGTGAGGTACCAGCGATTACTCCTGGGGTGCTTATCTCCGGAACACTCCAAGTAACCCCTACTCTGGAAATGCTAACCTATCAGGTAAAAGAGGGAGATACACTTGGGGGATTGGCGGTCCAGTTTAATTTACATCTTTCCGATATTATGACGGTGAATGGCCTGACCGACCCGGATAGCTTGTATGTTGGTCAGATCCTTTATATTCCAACCGCACCGCTGCCAAAAGTCACTTCCACCTCAATTCCACCAACCATAATTGCCTCAAACACGCCTCGTCCATCAACGACTGCTACCCAAGGCCTTAATCCCACCACAACACAGACTAAGATTGGTCAAGAGCCGCAGGTGGTCATCGATACCGTGATGGGGGTGGGCGTCTTGGAAAACGAACGTGTGGTGTTACTCCGCACCGGAGATGGTGCACTCTCATTGGCAGGATGGAGACTTGAAGATGGGATGGGGAAGATTTACACATTCCCCCAGCTTACGCTTTACAAAGGTGGTGCAATCAACCTGAATACCCGTACTGGAGAGAATACCGTGGTGGATTTGTATTGGGGATTGACCTCTCCGAACTGGAAATCGGGTAAAACAGTCTTTTTATATGATTCTCTGGGTGGATTACGAGCATCCTACACGATACCATAAAGAATGATCAAGATTCCAGATAGCTGATTATATTACGGGAGTGACTCATGGCTGGACATAAAACTAAGTTTCTGGTTAACCCGAATGCAGATATGGGCCGCGCCTGGCGTACTGTTGCCGATCTACGACCTGTGATGGAAGAATATGGTGGAGCTGATTGGGCAGGAACGGTTTACCCCACTCATGCTACAACCTTAGCACGCCAGGCAGCAGAGGCTGGCTATACCCTGGTGATCGCGGCAGGTGGAGATGGTACCGTCCACGAAGTGATCAATGGATTGATGCAAGTGCCCTCAGACGCAAGACCGCGCTTGGGCATTATTCCGTTAGGCTCCGGAAATGATTTTGCACAGACCATAGGTATTAAAAGGAATCCAGCTGAAGCCCTCAAACAAATTTATACTGGCCAACCCAAGAGGATTGACTTGGGTGTTTTCGATATCGGTCGAGGCGAGCGAGAATACTTCGATAATACCTTTGGCATGGGGTTTGATGCTACCGTAACCATACGCACGCATCGCATCACCCAAATACACGGTTTTATGATGTATCTGGTGGCAGTGTTGCAAACTATCGCCCTCAACCACGAAGCCCCACGGATGCATATTGTGACTGATGGTGAGGAGTGGGACGAGGAGACGATCATGCTAGTGGTATGTAATGGACCTCGCGAAGGTGGTGGCTTCTTGGTTGCACCGGATGCGGTTAATTCTGATGGGATGTTAAATTATGCCTCGATCTGCCATGTCTCACGATTGATGATGCTGCGGCTGGTACCCGAGGTGATGAAAGGTACTCACGGACGTTTTAAGCAAGTCAGGCTGGGTCAGTTACATAAGTTACAACTACATTCAGAAAAACCACTGACCATCCATGCGGATGGGGAAATTATCTCCGGTTTTGGTACCGACGTCAGGGATGTTACGGTTGAAATCGTCCCTGGGGCGTTGGAAATCATAACTTAACTCGTTGTTTTTCGAGTATGCCTGATTTAATTGAAAGCTTGCAAGGTCGTGATCTGGGGCATTTGCGGATCATCGGCGGATTGTGGGGAGTTAGGCTGGATGAGCAGGATCTCCGCTTAGCGATACTCAGTATCACCAAATCGCTCCTCAATGCGTCCTTAGTGGATGAAAAGGTTACAAGCCTAGAGTCAGAGGCAAGAATTGCTCTGGAAGACCTGACCCAACATAACGGGAGGCTACCATGGGCACAATTTACCCGGAGTTATGGGGAGGTGCGTGAGATGGGAGCGGCGAAGCGCGATCGCGAACGGCCTTATGAAAATCCCATATCCGCGGCTGAAGACTTGTGGTATCGAGCTTTTGTGGCAAGGGCATTTTTTGATACCTCCGCAGGTCCAGAAGAATTCGCTTATATTCCTGACGATTTGTTAGACCTGGTCCCTAAGGCAGCGGGAGCTGATAGCCCCTTGATGGGGCGACAGGCATCCACGGTGGAATATGAGCGAGTATACCCGGCAAATGACCGTATTCTGGATCATGCCTGCACATATTTAGCCGCCTTACGCCTTGGCAACACCATACCGGATTCATTCCATACTCCGATTGGAGAGGTGCTATCAAGCATATTCTTGAAGTCCATATTATCGGCGATTGGATTATTGGATGAGGCAGGAATGCCTCTTCCGAAACCCGTGCAAAAATTTCTGGAAGCCAAGCGTAGTGAAGCAGTACTACAGCTCTTCCGTGCATGGAAGCAGAGCACACAGATCAATGAGCTTCGCCAGTTGCTTGATTTGAGTATTGAGGGCAATTGGGAGAATGATCCATTGCGCACCCGCCAGGTCATATTAGGTCATCTGTCTAGCTTGTCTGAAGAAACATGGTGGAACCTGGGGTCATTCATTTTTGCGATAAAACAACGCAACCCAGATTTCCAACGACCGGCTGGCGACTATGATTCCTGGTTCATTCGCCAAAAATCTAGTGGAGAATATTTACGTGGTTTTGAACATTGGGATGAGGTGGATGGTAGCTTGATTCGCTATCTGCTCACTGGTCCGCTACACTGGTTGGGGGTGTTGGACATGGCGCGATCGGAAGCTGGGCAGGAAGTGATAGCTTTCCGCCTTTCGGGCTGGTCGAAGGCATTGTTAAATGATAGATTACCCAAAGGCTTTCCGATAGAAGAGGAACCTTTGGTAGCTCGCTCCGATGCCCGGATAAGTGCCAGGCGGTTAGTACCACGCCGGGTGCGTTACCAGCTAGCCCGTTTTTGTGAATGGGAAAAGGAAACACCTGACGAGTACCAATATCGAATTAGCTCAACCTCGCTTTCGCGTGCCCGTCAGCAGGGATTGACGGTGAGTCAGCTACTTACGATACTCAACCGATATGCCAAAGCAGTTCCACCCAGCCTGATAAAGGCCCTCGAGCGTTGGGATAAGCAAGGCAGTGAGGTTAGGTTGGAAAAGATGATGGTTTTAAGGGTTGCATCGGAGGATATCCTAAATGCTTTGCGTAAATCGCGTGCAGGACGCTTTTTAGGTGAGCCTTTAGGCCCGTCAACCATCGCGGTAAAACCAGGGGCAATTGAGAAGGTGCTGGGTATATTGGCAGAATTGGGATATCTGGGGGAGATACGAGGGGATGTGGAATGACTTTATTCGGGATGCGGACCAATATTTAAGCTTTGCTCAATCAGGCGGGCAACATCGGGTAATACCGATTTCACCTGTGGGCTGAGAGTTTCCCCCAAGTTCAGCTGACCAGCTTCAATTCCAATCAGGATCAGCGTTCCGGGTAGCGAAGATGACATGAGCTTCCGCCCGAGTAAGAGGGTTTCTGCCACTCCCCATCCATGGGCTGATCCAGCCCCCGTCGTAAAAGCCTCAAGCTGACTTTCGGTTAATACCCTTACTGTTCCAGCTTTTGAATTACTATGCATCGCATCGACCAGGATGGCAACCCTGGATCCTTCCAATAGACTGAGTAACCCGAGGCCCGGTAACTCGGTCAATTCCACCTGCACATCTGCATGCATATTTCCAGCTTGGTAAATCTGCTTCCACAGGTGCACAGCTGCCAGACCGGCTGCGTCATCCCCCCGCAGGCTTTGACCGATGCCGATTATCTTGATGGTGCCAGAGGGGCCATCCCTAGCACCATCCGATGCGTTAATCATTCTTGATCGATATGCAGATTCAGGAAGTGCGTGGCGCAGGAGATGCATGGATCATACGAGCGTAGTAGATGTTCAAAAGACAACGAGGCTTCTTCCTGGGGCAGGTTGACCACTGTGGGAGCCAACGCCCAAAGATCAGATTCCATTTGAGCGAAGTTTTGCGCCGTGGGCGGCGTGATCCTGGCAAAACGGATCAATCCCTGCTCGTCCACGACATAACGGTGGTAAAGTAAACCACGCGGTGCCTCCGAAACCCCGAAACCCTCCCCTGGGTGTAGCTTAATTTCCTTATAGCTGGGTCCTTGAGGTTGATAATCAGTGGCAAGCTCAATTGCTAAGTCACAGGAATGCACTAGCTCAATCGCCCGGGCGATTAATCCCTTGTACGGATTGCGCAAGGGGAGCTTTAGCCCGATATCCTTGGCTGTCTGCCGGGCAATTGGACGCAATTGCTTAAAATTGAGATTCAGGCGAGCAAGTGGACCGACGAAATATGTGCCATTCTGTACTGTGTGGCTGTGAAGTGCATTAGAGCGCTCGACGTGGGTTTCGAGATAGTGTTTTTCAAATTCTTCAGGTGGAGTTCTCTTCCCCTTGGATGAGACGATATATCCATCATAAATGGCATATTCATCAAGGCGGCTAAGGGCGACAAATTCATAATCCTGCTCAAAGTCGGGATAATTCAACGTGGCAGCCCACTTCGCAGTATCTATGGAGGCCTGCCGCGCCCATTCTAGCTCTGGGACCATGGCATGAATGGCATCTACAGCTGGCCAGCGATAGAATCCACCTACACAAGTATTGACGGGATGGACGGAACGCCCGCCGATAGTTTTAAGCAGGTCATTGCCGATCTTCTTCATATGAAGCCCCTGTTTCACAAGCTCTGGGGCATCAGCTGCCAGGCTTAGTGCACTTTCATAACCAACTAAATCGGGGGCTTGCAGCAGGTAGATATGCAGCGCATGACTTTCGATATATTCTGCGCAATAGAGGAGCTGGCGAAGCAAACGCACTTCGGGGGAGATGGTCACCTGCAAGGCAGCTTCCAAGGCTTGCACAGAACTCATCTGGTATGCCACCGGGCAAATCCCACAGATACGAGCGGTTATATCCGGTACGTCCTGGTAATAACGGCCATTCAGAAAGCCTTCGAAGAAGCGGGGTGGCTCATAGATGTTAAGAAGGATATCATTAATGGCTCCATCCTTAAGCCGGATGGTTAGCGACCCTTCACCTTCCACACGCGCCAGAGCTGGGATATGAATATCCTGATTCATTTCTGCTCTCCTCTAATCTGGAAGGATGTGATACCCGGAATTTCGGCTGCCTGACGAAAAGGGGGTGCATAATTGCTAATATGGGTCAATAAGCCTCTCACCTCTCCTGGATATCGCTCAACAAAATTCATGGCTGTCAGAACCGTGCTCAGATCTGCATTGGGAGCGGGGCCAAAGCAACCGTAGCAGCCGCGTCCATTGGATGGGCAAAGGACCCCGCAGCCAGTGCGCGTGCCTGGACCCAGGCAGGGTACACCATATGCGACCATGACACAGACAATGCCTCGGCGCTTACAATCCAGGCAGATACTATGAGTGGGGAGATTGGGTCGACGTTTTTGCAGCAAGGCTTGAATTACCTCAACCAGCTGATATTTGTTCACCGGGCAACCCCAGAGCTCGTAATCGACTTTCACATTATCGGCGATAGGCGTCGATTTTGGTAAAGTATGCAGGTATTCAGGGTGTTCGTAAACAGCAAACACCAGCTCGTCAATGTTGGTGAAATTCCGCAAAGCCTGAATGCCACCAGAAGTTGCGCATGCTCCGATCGCCACCAATGTTTTGGATTGCTTGCGAATCTCCTGGATGCGTTCCGCTTCGTGGGGAGTGGTCACTGACCCTTCCACCAAGGCGATATCATAGGGACCGGGCAAAGTTTGACGACGTGCCTCCAAGAAGTAAGCAATCTCGACGGCACCCACCAGGTCCAACAGCTCATCTTCGAGATTCAAAATGCTGAGCTGGCAGCCATCACAGGATGAAAATTTGTACACAGCAATGGTTGGCTTGCTCATCAGAATTCCTCCACATTGACGTAAGGCTGCAGCTTATCAAAGCTAAATACCGGACCGTCTTTACACACGAAGAAAGGTCCAAGCTGACAGTGACCACAAGAGCCCAACCCGCATCTCATATTTCGCTCAAGCGAAACTAAGATACGTTCTGGAGGCACTCGTCTCGCCAAGGCTTCAAAGATCACGAAGCGGATCATAATTTCAGGACCGCAGGTCATAATGACGGTATTGCGTGGGTCGACCCGGGTATGGTAGAACAGGATGGGCACAACGCCGACCCGACCTTGCCAGGCGTCGTCACCACGATCCACAGTCACATTAATCTCAATATCTGCGTCCTGCCAGGATTTGTACTCGCTGGTGAATTGAAGGTCATTGGGTGTGCGGGCACCGTAGAGCACAATCACCTTGCCAAAATCCTGACGGTGATGGAGGACATAGTAAAGCACAGGGCGAATGGGAGGTAACCCAATCCCACCAGCGGCAATCACAATATCCTTTCCGACACATTCATCTAAAGCCCACCAGCTTCCAAAAGGTCCACGCACCCCCAAGACATCTCCCACATTCATACGGCTGATGGCTGAGGTGACGTTGCCAACTGAACGGATGGTGTGACCGATACGGTGACCGTCTTCCATATCTGAGCTTATCGATATAGCCGCTTCACCTAATCCCGGCACGGATACCATATTAAACTGTCCAGCTTTGAAGTGAAAACCTTCACGGAGATCAGGATCGAGGAACTGCAACCAATAGGTCGATACCCCAGGTGCTTCATGCACGATTTCGGTGATTTCAGCCCAATAGGGTTGCATAGGCTGAGCCGGTGAAATCGCATGGGGAAGTCCAATCGATGGAATCATGCCTGCACCTCCTCACGGATCGCACGTATCTCAGCGGTCACGTCAATCTTGGCTGGGCACCATGTGATGCAGCGCCCACAACCAACACAGCCCGAAGTGCCAAATTGGGCATACCAGGAAGCAAATTTATGCGTCAGCCATTGGCGATAACGGGAACGAGTATTGGGGCGTGAATTACCTCCGACGATATAGGAATAATCTTGATTGAAGCACGAGTCCCACAGCCTCTCTCGTCGTGCGGTCTGACCAGTCAGGTCGGCGGAGTCGCGGGCATCCCAACAAAAACAAGTAGGACACACCTGGGTACAGCTGGAACAACTCATACACCGGCGAGCCACGTCATCCCACTGCTGAGCATCCAGGTTGTTGAGCAACAGGTCGGGTAAATCCTGGGGAGCGGGCAGACTGCGACCCATTTTTGAGCTGGCTTCATCCAAACTATTTTGGCGTGCCTGGAGCCAGAATGCACTGGTAGGTAGGATCGGTAAACCTTCCATAACCAACCGGCCGCCTTCGGAACCAATCTCCACCAGGAATACATCCTCCAATTCGGTCAAGTTAAGGTCAAACCCCGAGCTGGCTTTAGGTCCTGTACCCATGGAGGCACAAAATCCCGTACCACACGGGTGCAGACAGTTAACAGCCAGGATAAATGCACTTTGGCGATGAGCCCAGTAGAAGGGATCTTTCCATTCTTCACGCAGGAAGATGCGGTCTTGTATTTGGATTGCGGCCAGATCACACGGGAAGACACCGAAAAGAGCAAGTGGGGTCTGGTCGATGATCCGCTCTTCAATTTTCCAGCGGCCATTTTCCTCCCGCATATAGCTAGCAAGCTCGGTTTGAGGTGGAAAGAAGAATTGCTTCCAGGATTGTGCGCCAGGGGTGACGTCGAAGTAGCGCTGATGCCCGGTATAAACCAGGTGATAATGAGCGGAATCCTGCTGGCTGGTATACCCTCTTGGTAACACCTGTGCACTTTCCAGAGGCTTATACACAATAGCACCATCCTGGATCTGCGGTCCAAGGACCTGGTAACCCATGCGGTGTAGATTGGCAACCAGCTTCTCCAAGGCAGCCTTGGGCAAGGCTATGGTTGAGCCCACAGATATCTGGATTTCAGCCATGCTATTCCTCTTTATGCTCGACGGGGTTGGCGAACATATCCAATAGCTGTAATCGACCGGTCAGCAGGCGACCCGCAACCACGTTTACCAGGCGGCGCATCACAAAATAACCAAAGTCATGGTCTTCATCGCACATCCTTCGCAGCTCATTAGCATCAAATGCTACCAGGCGGCTGGGTAGGACAGCGCGTGCACCTGCAGTGCGTTGACGGACCACCGGGGTCACACTCGACCAACCGACTTCTTCCATTGGCTCGGCAGTTAAGATCCGTATCCGGCCATGGCCAGGGACGCTCATTTCGATAGCCACGCGACCTTCCAGCACAACATAAAGATAATCTTCTTTGTCACCCTCGTGGAAGATTACCTGACCAGCCTCGAATTTAAAGATTTTTGCGATGGTAAGGATTTTGGCAAAGTGTTCTTGGGTCATCATCTGGAACCATGGGATGGCTTCCAGAGCCCTGATCAATTCCTGTTGATTCGTCATAATCCGTTCACTCCTTCTCAAACAAACACAGAAAACCAGGAGAGCGGTGTGCCCTCCCAGCAAAATATCGACTTATATTGCGTGTATTTTCACAAAAAACCTCAACTTTGTGAGGTGTTATTGGTCATCATTGGCAAGGCGGAATGTCACACGATGGTATGAGCATAAACACCCACCGGGGTTCTTGTGCTTGGAGTGATTTTCAGGGGATTGACCCTGTAAAAGAGCTTGTCTTTAACTTATATTGCCATTTGCTGAATGATCGCATCGCCAAACTCCGAACACTTAAGCAGGGTAGCCCCATCCATCAGGCGATGGAAGTCATAAGTTACCGTCTTGGCGGCAATAGCACCCTCCATCCCTTTGATGATCAGATCCGCGGCCTCGTTCCAGCCCATGTAACGGAACATCATCTCACCGGAAAGGATGAGAGAACCCGGGTTGACCACATCTTTGTCGGCATATTTTGGTGCCGTGCCATGGGTAGCTTCAAAAACAGCATGACCGGTTGTGTAGTTGATATTTCCTCCCGGAGCTATACCAATCCCACCCACCTGGGCTGCAAGGGCATCGGAGAGATAATCACCATTCAGGTTCATCGTCGCCAGAACGTCAAATTCACGTGGGCGGGTGATGGTCTGTTGAAATACGATATCCGCGATCACATCCTTGACCAGCATCTTGCCATCACGAAGGGCGGAATCTTGCTCGAGATTGGCAGCGCCTTCACCTTTATCGTTTTTGGTGCGTTCCCACTCGGCCCAGGTGTACACTCGATCACTAAATTCAGATATAGCCAACTCGTATCCCCAATTTCGAAAGGCACCCTCGGTGTACTTCATGATATTTCCTTTATGAACCAGGGTGACAGAGCGACGCTTATTGTCAAGAGCCCATTGGATGGCGGAACGCACGAGCCGGTAGGTACCCTCCTTGGAGATGGGTTTGATGCCAATCCCGGAGGTTTCAGGAAAGCGCATTTTTTTGTATTCAGCCGGGAAGGCTTCCTTCAGTAAAGCCATGAATTGCTGGTTTCCTTGAGTGCCATATTCAAACTCTATCCCGGTATATATATCTTCGGTGTTCTCGCGGAAGATGACCATATCCACAAATTCGGGGTGCTTGACGGGAGTAGGAACCCCCGTGACATAGCGTACAGGGCGCTGGCAGACATACAAATCCAGAGCTGCACGGAGTGCCACATTCAAGGAACGCATACCTCCGCCAACGGGGGTGGTCAGGGGACCTTTGATCCCCACCATGAATTCCCGAAAAGCCTGGACGGTTTCATCTGGGAGCCAGGAACCGACCTTTTGATAAGCTTTCTCACCAGCAAAGACCTCCATCCACTCGATTTTACGCTTTTCACCATAGGCTTGACTTACGGCAGCATCAAAAACGCGCTGAGACGCACGCCAGATGTCTCGACCGGTGCCATCTCCCTCCACAAAGGGCAGGATGGGGTGGTCTGGCACAGATAATTTACTTCCGGCAGTGGTGATCTTTTCGCCAGCCTTTGGCACACTAATGATTTGATAGGTCATGCTGGTTCTCCTTTAGCTTATCTATAGAGTGCCACAAAAAACCTAAGATTATCTATGGTTTGCCTGCACCCATGTGGTTTATAAATTTTATCACCCTTCATATCCTCTGCTATAATTCGTGTGCCCTCAGCCTAAGTGCTGGGAGCGACCCCACTCTGGAGAACCAGATGAGCATAGACAAACCAACATCCCTGCCAGAAAGCCAGCCTCAGATTAGCTGGCATGCCCTAACGTTCGATCAAATCCTGCAACAGTTAGCAACCCCACCGGATACTGGACTGACTTCCGAGGAGGCGGCTCGGCGACTGGAAAGCTACGGACCGAACCAGCTCACCGAAGCACCCGGTGTGACCTTTTTGCAGATGTTGATCGACCAGTTCAAAAGCTTTGTAGTGATCATGTTGATCGTGGCGGCAGCCATCTCATCAATTTTGGGCGATTGGGAGGAAGCAGCTGCCATCATGGCAATCGTGATTTTGAACGCCACCTTGGGGGTGGTCCAGGAGCGACGGGCTGAGCAAGCGTTAGCGGCATTGAAGAAACTAGCGGCACCGGATGCGCAAGTTTTGCGTGACGGGCAAAGGCAATCGGTGCCTTCCATAAAACTCGTGCCGGGCGATATCGTCCTGCTGGAGGCGGGTAACTACGTCCCGGCGGATATCCGTTTATTAGAGGCAGCTAACCTACGGATTGAGGAAGCTGCCTTAACCGGCGAATCGGTCCCAGTGCAAAAGGACGCCAACATACGCCTGCAAGCAGACATCCCCCTGGGTGACCGCAAGAACACTACCTTTATGGGAACGCTGGTCTCATACGGACGCGGAAGGGGGGTAGTGGTGGGTACAGGTATGCGTACGCAGATCGGCTTAATTGCCGAGATGCTGCAAGCCGTAGAGAATGAACCCACCCCACTACAAAAGCGTTTGGACCAACTGGGCAAGCTTTTAGGATGGGCAACCCTGGCGATCTGTGGCGTGGTATTCGTGGTGGCTATCCTACGCTTCACCGACCTTGGATTGATCACCGCCAGCGGAGGTGGGGTGCTGGCATATTTGAACGCTTCCAGGAGCGAGATCATCACCATGTTCATGCTAGCAGTGGGGCTGGCAATCGCGGCCGTGCCAGAAGGTCTACCAGCGGTGGTGACGATCAGCCTGGCATTGGGGATGCGCGAGATGATC
>Ga0153916_10002048_pt1 | contig 14801 bp, 14 predicted proteins | sample Opewatmetagenome_FD_109642 | JGI IMG/M metagenome (GOLD analysis project Ga0153916, IMG submission 109642) | Freshwater wetland microbial communities from Ohio, USA - Open water 3 Core 3 Depth 4 metaG | ecosystem: Environmental > Aquatic > Freshwater > Wetlands | place: USA: Ohio, Lake Erie...
AATAGACCACGATGGCCGGAACCCCGACTTGACGCGCAAGCAGGATATGCTCCCGAGTTTGCGGCATGGGACCATCGGCGGCTGAAACGACTAAAATCGCGCCATCCATCTGGGCGGCGCCGGTAATCATATTCTTGATGTAATCCGCATGGCCCGGGCAATCCACATGGGCGTAATGACGTTTATCGGTTTCGTATTCGACGTGAGCGATATTGATTGTGACCCCTCTTTCTCTTTCTTCGGGCGCTTTGTCGATTTGATCATAAGCCATGAACTGTGCCTTGCCCTGCTTTGACAAGACCTTGGTGATGGCGGCGGTCAAGGTGGTTTTGCCATGATCGACGTGACCAATGGTCCCGATATTAAGGTGGGGCTTCTTGCGCTCGAACTTCTGCTTGCTCATCTCATCCTCCTAATTGATTTACCAGTCCGTGAATTGCTCAACCCGTTTCCTTGGTTACAGACACCCTAAACCGATACAATCCAGGCAAAAGCCCAGGAGCGGGATTGAACCGCTGACCTCGTCCTTACCAAGGACGTGCTCTACCGACTGAGCTACCTGGGCACATCAGTCGATGGCGCTTAGCATGTGACGGACTCCGGGAGAAAACTCTTGAGTGGCCACCTGCCCTCCACCATCAGCCGTTCGCTAATCTGGAGCGGGAAACGGGACTCGAACCCGCGACCCCGAGCTTGGAAGGCTCGCGCTCTACCAACTGAGCTATTCCCGCAAACTAAAATTTTGGTGGAGAGGGAAGGATTCGAACCTTCGAAGGCATCGCCGGCAGATTTACAGTCTGCTCCCTTTGGCCACTCGGGAACCTCTCCTCTTCTCCCTATTTAGTCCTAACGGTTAAATCGAATATGGGACACCGCCGTCCGTTCGGCGTTGGCGTAATATCAATGCCGCTTCTCTGGAGCTGGCGATAGGACTTGAACCTACAACCTGCTGATTACAAATCAGCTGCTCTACCATTGAGCTACGCCAGCTTTGCCCCGAAAAATCTTCGCGCCAGCGCCACTACTTCCTGCTCACATTAAATCGGGGGCGGGAAGGGTACTTATCGGCAGCTTTTATTTTTTTATACGTTTAGATTCAGAATCCTAAAGAAAAACAGCCACGCCGCGGTGTTTAACCATTTGCAAACGGGTATTTAAAGCACCTCTAGATCACGATGTCAACAGGAAAAGCGCAAAACTACTTAAGTTCCTGCGCTCTTCCCCCTGGATGACCTATTATCTGTTACCCAGATCATTGTCAATGAGCAATTTGCGGCGCAGGAGCTCGTAAAGAAATACGGCACCGGCGACCGCGACATTGAGGGACGCGATCTTCCCCGGCATCGGGATTCCGGCAAGAAAGTCGCATTCCTTTTGAATCAGCGGCCGCACTCCCTTCCCCTCATTGCCCAATACGATTCCCAGCCGTTCCGGATACTCCCGGTCGTAAAGGCTCTCCTGAGCCTCGGCGTGGAGACCGACGATCCAGAAGCCTTGCTCTTTGAGGGCCACGATGGCGCGCCGAAGATTCGTAACCTGATAAATTTTTAAATGGTGCGCCGCTCCAGCGGAGGCTTTAACAACTGTGGGGGTAATCCCCACCGACCGGTCTTTGGGAATCAAGACATGCTGAAGACCGACCGCTTCCGCAGTCCGTAAAACGGCGCCGAAGTTGCGCGGGTCCGTCAACCCATCCAAAATCAGAATCCACCGCGAGCCTGGAGCATCGGATAGATTTTGCAGCAGATCGGTTAGGCTCAAATAGCTGAACCCTTCGATCTTTGCCACCACGCCTTGATGCCTCTGGCCGTTCGTCAAACGGTCCAAAAGGGCGGATTCGACCCGGGTCACGCGCAAACCAAGCCGGCGGGCCGCTTCCGCAATGGTCCTCAGGACCGGCCTTTCGGTGCCCACGGCGATCAGAACTTCCAGCACATCGGTCGGCGCGGCTTTTAACTGTTCCAGGACCGGATTGACGCCGTAGACAAAATTTTGATTATTTTCCATTGCCAGCGCTGATTTTTAAAATTACGAGGATTTTACAAAAAATGCGGCAACAGATAACATCACCGCATCGTGACGCCCAAAATACTTTCCCGCTATCTCGTTAGCGAGATCCTGCCGCCCTTTCTATTCGGGCTGGCGGCCTTTACCTTCGTCCTCCTGATCGCCCGTCTGTTGAAACTCATCGAGCTTGTGATCTCCCGCGGCGTGCCTTTTCTCCAAATCGGCAAACTGTTCTCCCTCATTTTGCCGACGTTTCTCGAAATGACCTTTCCAATGGCATTCCTCCTAGCGATCTTGCTCGGGCTGGGAAGGCTCTCCAATGACCAAGAACTGCTCGCCATGAAGGCCGCGGGCGTGGGACCGCAGCAAATTCTTTGGCCCATCGGCGTGGTCGCGGCGATCGTCGCCGCCATCACCCTATGCTTGACCCTGATCGCTCGCCCGGCCGCCAATTTCGCTCTCAAAAAGGAGCTTTATCACATCGCTAAGAGCCGCATCGGAACCGCCTTGAAGGAAAAAGTATTTAACGACGACTTCCCCAAAATCCTCATCTACGTCGAGGAGATCATCCCGCCGGGAAATACCGCCCAAGGCGTTTTAATCGTCGATAAGCGTGACCCCGCGAGAGAACAAATTATTCTCGGCAAGGTTGCATTAATCACAACCGACGAAGAAAGCAACACCTTGCGCTTTAAACTCTTCGACGGCTCGGTTTACGAGACCGAAAAAAATCGCCCGGGTTTCAGCCAGACCCGTTATAATATTTACGATTTCAAGCTTGACTTGGATGAACTAACGGGCTCGCTCAAGCGCAGAGATGCCGGACCGAAGGAAATGTCCCTGTGGCACCTCAACAGAACCATTCAAGAAAAGCTCCGCCAGGGGGGTAAGGCGATAGCCGAACGCGTCGAATTGCAACAACGACTCTCTTTCGGGTTTATCCCTCTCGTGTTCGGCCTGTTGGGCGTGGCGCTCACCCTCTTGCCGCGAACGAGTCGGGCCAATCGTTCATGGGGACTTATGCTTTGCCTCTTTTGGCTGCTCGCGTACTATGTGGTCTTGTCCTTCGGCAAAGCGCTGGGAGATAAGGGCGTGCTTCATCCGGTTCCGGCCCTGTGGCTTCCCAACGTACTCCTAGGAGGAGTTGCGGTCTACTTCTACCGCAAAGCGCTCCGCGAATCGCCATTGGCGTTCCAGGCGAGGCTGGAGCAGGCTTGGGCCACCACCAGCCATTACTTCGCCCGTTTTAAACGACGCGCGTAAAGGTGAAAACATGGAAACGAGAGTAAAAATCGGCTTCCTACCCCTGGGTAGCGTTCTCGACCGCTACTTGGTGCAGGGGTTCCTGCGCATCTTTGCGATCACTTTGGTTTGCGCCGCGTCACTCTACATTATTGTGGATTTTTTCGACAACGTTGGCACCTTTATCGCTTCCGACGCTTCCGCCTGGACCATCATCCGATACTTTTTTTTCAAGGCCCCTCTCTCAACGTCGCGCGTGATCGGTTTCGCGACTTTGTTCTCAACGCTGTTTTGTCTCGGCATGCTGACCCGGGCTCAGGAGATTACCGCCATGCGCTCCAGCGGAGTCAGCGTGCCGCGGATCACGCTGCCCCTTTTGATTGTTTCCGTGATCATCTGTCTATTGACGTTTTTTTGGAACGAGACGCTCGTACCGATCTTTGCCCATCAGGCTCAATCGATTTACAAGACCGAGGTGCGAAAAAAACAACAGAAAAGTTTTCTCGGCGCAGCGGACATCTGGATGCGGGGTGACGCCAGTTTCGTAAACATTGACAACTTCGACGTCGCTACGAATACGCTGCGCGGGGTTACCGTCTTCCTCCTCAATCGCGACTTCAGCCTGCGGGGACTGGTAGAAATCCCCGCCGCGAAGTGGAACGGCCGAGCGTGGGAAACGGCCCAAGCGACCGAATGGAGGATCCTCAAGGACGGGAAAGTCGTGGGCCAAAAGCGGGCCGACGCTCTCCCAATATCGGACTCGCCGGACGATTTGAAACTTCTCGCCCGAAACGCCGAGGAGTTTTCCTTTTTCGACTTGCAAAAACAGATCGCCGATATGAGAAGCAAGGGAATGGACGCCACGCGCTACGAAGTCGATCTCCAGTCCAAACTGGCCCTCCCGTTGATCTCTCCGTTGGTGGTCCTGATCGCGATTCCCTTCGCCATCAAGCGACAAATGAGCGGCAGCATGGCTCTCAGCTTCGGCATCGCCATGCTGATCGCTTTCGGCTATTGGGTGCTCGCGGCCTTTTGCACATCATTGGGCCATAGCGCCGCCCTGCCCCCCTGGCTGTCCGCATGGCTTCCCAATACCATCTTCGCGATGATCGGGCTGTTCTTTTTTACCGCTGAAGAATAATCAGGTGCTCCAGGAGCCAACGCGAACAACTCCCTACGGAGTATATAATCCGCTGAAGAAAAAGCCTTTGCAAAACTGAGATTTTAGCGTTTGGAATACTGCGGGCGTTTGCGCGCCTTGTGGTGGCCGTACTTTTTCCGCTCCACCGCGCGCGGATCCCGCGTTACGAAACCGGCTTTTTTCAACGAGGTGCGAAACTCCGGATTAAACCGCATGAGCGCCCGGGTAATGCCGTGGCGAATCGCGCCGGCTTGGCCGGAACTGCCGCCGCCATTGACATTGACGTCAACGTCAAAGCTGGTTCCCGTCTGCGTGACATCGAACGGCTGAAGCACGATCATGCGCGCCGTTTCACGGCCAAAGTACTCCTGCAAAGAGCGGTCATTGATCGTAATGAGCCCCTTGCCTTGTTTCAGCCGGACTCGGGCTACGGAAGTTTTTCGTCGTCCAGTCGCGGTAAAGGATTTTTCCGCCATTGATCCGGTACTCCTATGCTTCGATTGCCAGGGGCTGGGGTTTCTGCGCTTCGTGCGGATGTTCCGGGCCCGGATAAACCTTGAGCTTGGTTACCAGCTTCCGGCTCAGCCGGTTCTTCGGCAACATTCCTTTGACCGCAAGCCGCACCAGCTCCACCGGTTTTTCCGCTAACATCTTGGCCGCAGTTCGTTCGCGAATTCCGCCTGGGTAGTCGGTATGTCGGTAATAAACTTTTTTCTCCAACTTTTTGCCGGTCAGCTTGATCCCACGGGCGTTGACCACGATGACAAAATCGCCCGCGTCAACGTTGGGAGTAAAAACAGGTTTATGCTTGCCGCGCAGCACTTTCGCGATCTCGGTAGCCATGCGCCCAAGCACCTTGCCTTCCGCATCGACAACGTACCACTGTCGTTGCGCGAGCGCCTCTTCAGTTTTCATCTTCGCTGTCCCCACTATAAACAATTTCTTTTATCGCTCCGGAAAATAAAGTGGCGGGGCCGACGAGACTCGAACTCGCGACCTCCGGCGTGACAGGCCGGCGTTCTAACCGACTGAACTACGACCCCGACAAAAACAACCAGAATGAAGATTGCAAATTACAAAACGCAAAATCGAATACCTATCCTGAGGTCTCGTCGTTATTCTCCGTTTTGCATTTTTCATTTTGCACTTTTCACTCCATCGGCGTTTGGTGGGCGGTACAGGATTTGAACCTGTGACCCCCGGCTTGTAAGGCCGATGCTCTCCCGCTGAGCTAACCGCCCTCCAGCTAAAAACACCTGCCCTTGCCCGGCTGGCAAGGCATGCGGCACCCTTCCCCTTTTTTTACGATCAGAGGAGAAGAATCTAGCTGAGGGAATCTTTCAAGGTTTTCCCGGCCTTAAACTTAGCAGCCCGAGAAGGAGAGATTTCGATCGCCTCTCCGGTCTTCGGGTTTCTTCCCAGCCGTCCTTTTCGTTGAGAAACCGAAAAAGTGCCGAACCCCGAGATATTGACCTTCTCCCCCTTCTTCAAAGCGGAAACCAAATCGTCAAACAAGCCGTTGACAAATTCTTCCGCTTTGGGCCGGGGCAGATCGTTGCGCTTTGCCAGTGATTCGATCAAATCAGCCTTAGTCACCGTGCCTCCGCCCTCCGACGCGATCAACCGACAGGGCAGTGGGGATTTATAACAGCAGCAACGCCGGGTGTCAAACCACCCGGCGTGTTTCGCGTGTCAATCAACTATTGCGGTAAGATTTCCGGGCTCGGAACTTCTTCCACCTTGTTCGGGAAAGGAGGGGTTTCATCTTTCGACTCCGCCTGTTCGGCGCGATTTTTTAAGAAATTCTCCGGATCATCGATCACCAACGCTTTTTTGAGGACATCGTCCATATGCGCCACCAGGACCATTTCGACGGTCTTGAGAATCGTGGCCGGTATCTCTTCAATGTCCTTTTCGTTCTCCGCCGGAATCAGAACCCTCTTGATTCCCGCGCGGTGCGCCGCCAAAACCTTTTCCTTCAGACCGCCGATCGGCAGAACCGCGCCCCTAAGGGTGATCTCGCCGGTCATCGCCAAATCGTTATAGACCGGAACCTTGATCAACGCGGACACCAGCGATGTCGCCATGGTAATTCCCGCCGACGGACCGTCCTTGGGAATAGCGCCCTCAGGCACGTGAATATGCACGTCGACTTTCTGATAGAAATCCCTTTCCAACCCTAACTCGACCGCCCGCGACCGCACGTAGCTCATGGCTGCTTGAGCCGATTCTTGCATCACATCTCCCAGCTTACCCGTGATGATGAGCTGCCCCTTGCCGGGCATGACGGTCACTTCCGTCGCCAAAAGTTCGCCGCCCATCTCGGTCCATGCCAGCCCCGTCGTAACGCCGATTTTCTGCTCCGTCTCCACCTTGCCGTAACGGAATTTAACCGGACCCAGATATTTGTGCAGGCTCTTGGTGCCGACTTGAAGGTGGGCGCTGCGATCCTTTTTCACCACCTCCACCGCAACTTTGCGGCAAATGGCGGCGATTTCCCGCTCGAGATTCCTGACGCCGGCCTCTTTCGTGTAATGGCGGATTACGCCCAGGATGGCATTGTCGGTGAAGGCGACATTCTGGGCGGAAAGCCCGTTGGCCTCGATCTGCTTATCCAGCAAATACTTCTTGGCGATGCTGAGCTTCTCCATCTCGGTGTAGCCGGCGATGCGGATGATCTCCATGCGATCTTGGAGCGGGCGGGGGATGCGGTCGAGTGTATTCGCCGTGGTGATAAACATCACCTTGGAAAGGTCGTAATCCAAATCGAGATAATGATCGTTGAAGGTGGTATTCTGCTCCGGGTCGAGGACCTCGAGCAGGGCCGAGGATGGGTCGCCGCGAAAATCGGTCGACATTTTGTCGATCTCGTCCATTAAGAACACCGGATTGCTCGATCCCGCCTTTTTCATCGATTGGATAATTTTCCCCGGCAATGCGCCGATGTAAGTTCGGCGGTGGCCGCGTATCTCAGCTTCATCCCGAACGCCGCCGAGCGAAACCCGGACAAACTTTCTGCCGGTGGCGCGCGCTATCGAACGCCCAAGCGAAGTTTTACCGACCCCCGGAGGCCCTACCAAGCAGAGAATAGGCCCTTTGATCTTTCCCACCAAGCTCTGGACCGCGAGGTACTCCAGAATCCGTTCCTTTACTTTTTCCAGGCCATAATGGTCTTCCTCGAGGACCTTTTCGGCTTCGTTGATATCGAGCTTATCGTCGGTAAACTCGTTCCATGGCAAACTCAAAATCCAGTCGATGTAATTTCGCACCACCGTCGCTTCGGCCGACATGGGCGACATCATCTTGAGTTTTTTGACTTCCTTCTCGACCTTGTCTCTGGCCTCGGGGGAGAGCTTTTTCTGTTTGAGCTTTTCCTCGACTTCTTGAATCTCGTTTTTAAATTCGTCCTTTTCGCCAAGCTCTTTTTGGATCGCGCGCATCTGTTCGTTCAGATAGTACTCTTTCTGAGAACGCTCCATCTGCTTTTTGACCCGGGAGCGAATGCGCCGCTCGACCTCAAGAATTTCGATTTCCGCCCGCATATGGCCCAGGACCTTTTCCAGTCGCTCGGCGGCGTTGAAGGTTTCCAAAAGGTTTTGCCGGTCTTCGATTTTTATGCCGAGGTGGGCGACGATGGTATCGGCCAACCGCCCCGGATCGTCGATGGAAGACACCGACATGACCATTTCAGGCGGGATTTTTTTCTTCAACTTTACATAATTCTCGAATGTCGTATGAACTTCCCGGGTCAACGCTTCGACTTCGGTGCTTCGCTCGACGACATCGGGCGTCTCTTCGACCTCAACCAGGAAGAATTCCGGATTCTGAGCAAAGCGGAGGAGCTTTGCTCTTTTTTTACCTTCAATGAGCACCTTGACCGTGCCGTCAGGAAGCTTAAGCATCTGAACGACCGTTCCCAACGTGCCGATCCGATAGATATCGTCTTCGGTCGGTTCGTTGGTTTTGGCGTCTTTTTGGGAAGCGAGAAAGATCGGGCTTTGCTTTTGCGTCGCCTCTTCCAACGCCTTGATGGAGCGCTGCCGGCCGACAAAAAGCGGCACAACCATATGCGGGAAGACGATAATATCTCTCAGTGGAAGCAGGGGGACTCGCGCCTGCCTCTCGGACGGATCTTTGTCGTCTTTTTTGTCGTTGCGAAATAGCATAGCGTTCCCTTCTAAGCGCTCTCCGCGGCCTTGGCGTACACGACGATGGGCGGGTCGTTCTTGTCAACGACATCCTCGGAAATGACAACTTCCTTAATATTGGGCTGAGACGGCATGTCGTACATGATGTCCAACATGATGTTCTCCATGATCGCCCGCAAACCCCGCGCTCCCGATTTTCTTTTCATCGCTTCGCGCGCGATGGAGCGGAGCGCCTCCTCGGTAAATTTCAAATGAACGCTTTCCATCTCGAAGAGCTTGGAGTACTGCCTGGTCAGCGCGTTTTTAGGCTCTTTAAGAATGCGCACGAGGGCGGATTCATCCAACTCGTCGAGCGTCGCGATCACCGGCAGGCGACCGATGAATTCCGGGATGAGGCCGAATTTTAAGAGATCTTCGGGCTGAACGTCATGGAGCAGCTCCGCGGCCTGCTTTCCATCTTTGCCATCCAAAGGTCCGCCGAATCCCATGCGTTTGCGCCCCGTCCGCTTACGGATGATATCCTCCAGCCCGACGAAAGCACCGCCGCAGATAAAAAGAATATTCGTCGTATCGACCTGGAGAAACTCCTGCTGCGGATGCTTCCTCCCCCCTTTGGGAGGAACACTCGCCATGGTGCCCTCGATGATTTTGAGCAGCGCCTGCTGAACGCCTTCGCCCGACACGTCGCGTGTGATCGATGGGTTATCCGATTTCCGCGATATTTTATCGATTTCGTCGATATAAACGATTCCCCGCTGCGCCTTTTCCACATCGTAATCGGCGGCCTGAAGGAGATTGAGAATGATATTTTCCACATCTTCGCCGACGTAGCCGGCTTCGGTCAGGCTGGTGGCGTCGGCGATGGTGAACGGAACTTGGAGGAAGCGGGCCAGCGTCTGGGCCAGCAGGGTTTTGCCGGAACCCGTCGGCCCCAAAAGCAAGATATTGCTCTTCTGCAGCTCGACATCGCCGGTCACCATCTGGCTGTCGATGCGCTTGTAATGGTTATGGACGGCGACCGCCAGGATTTTCTTCGCTCGTTCCTGGCCGATCACATACTGATCGAGAACCCGTTTGATCTCCGACGGCTTGGGGACGTTGGATGAAGCGCTGAGGTTTTCGTCGCGGTCGCACTCCTCGGCGATGATATCGTTGCAAAGATCGATGCATTCATCGCAGATGTAGACGGTCGGGCCGGCGATGAGCTTACGGACCTCGTCCTGGCTCTTTCCGCAGAAGGAACAGACGAGATTGCCCGACCCGTGTTCTCCGTGCTTTGGCATAGAACCCCCGCTTCCCTACCTTACTTTTTCAAACTTCCTTCCGGCCGAGCCGCGATGACCTCGTCCACTAAACCATACTCCTGCGCTTGCTTGCCGGACATGAACATGTCGCGATCGGTATCTTTTTCGATTTTTTTTAAACTCTGGCCGGTATGCTTCATCAATATATTGTTGAGCTCTTCGCGCATGCGCAGGATCTCGCGCGCTTGAATGTCGATGTCCGTCGCCTGCCCCTGGAACCCCCCTAAAGGCTGATGGATCATGATGCGCGAATGGGGCAGCGCGAAACGCTTTGCTTTAGCGCCCGCGGCCAACAGTACCGCGCCCATGCTGGCGGCTTGGCCGACACAAACCGTCGAGATTTCCGGCCGGACATACTGCATGGTGTCGTAAATCGCCAGGCCGGCCGTGACCGCACCACCAGGGCTGTTGATATAGAAGAAGATATCCCGTTCGGGGTCTTCGGATTCGAGAAAAAGCAGCTGCGCGGTGATTAGGTTGGCGACCTCATCCGTGATAACCGATCCAAGAAAGACGATACGATCTTTGAGTAAGCGAGAATAGATGTCATAGGCCCGCTCTCCGCGTCCCGTCTGCTCAACGACCATGGGAATAAAGTTCATGTTCCGGGAAACTCCTCAACTATGTAAAACATTCTAGCTTTTTTCGTCCGGCGCATCAACCTTAAGAGCCGGCGGATCGACCTCTTTGATTTGCGCGCGCTCGAGCAAGTAGGCGGTGGTTCGATCAAACACCATTTGTGCGCGCAAATCATCGCGCGCATCCGGCCGGGAATAGATTTCACGGATGGTTTTTCCCCGGTCGCCGGCGGCGCGGGCTAGATGATCGACCCTTTCCTGCACCTCTTTATCCGCGACCTCGATCTTTTCGAGCTGGGAAATCTTTTCAATCAGCAACGTGGCTTGGACTTGACGCACGGCGCGGACCTCGATCGTTTTTCGCGCCTCTTCCAGGGAAGACGCAGCATTGGAATCGGACGGAGCCTGACGTGAGGCCTGCTCCTGATAGCGCTCCATGAGGTAGCGGGTTTGGCGTTCCACCATCGAGGCGGGCGGCGTAAAAGAATGCTTTTCAATGAGCCGACGAACGACCTGCTCCTTTAACTCTTCTGCTTGAACATGATTGAGTTCATCTTCCAGGCGCGCGCGAATTTTCCCTCTCAACTCCTCCATCGACGCGCACTCGCCGTAATCTTTCGCGAACTCGTCATCGAGGACGGGCAATATTTTCTGCTTGATTTCACGGGCGACGAGGGAGAAATCGACGGTCTTGCCGGCGATTTCTCCGTTAGGGTAATCGCTCGGATAGCTGACCTGAACCGTCCGTCGCTCGCCCAACCGCAGCCCCACGACCGCGTCTTCAAACTGCGGCAACCCATGCCCGCCGCCAACCTCAAGGACATAATTTTCGCCCTTGCCGCCGGCAAACGGCTTGCCGCCGATGGTGCCTTCAAAATCCAAAGTAACAAAATCGCCCCGTTGCACGGTCTCGCGGTCCGGCGCCAGTTCCAAGCGCGCATGCCCTTCTTGAAACCGTGCCAGGGCCGCTTCTACCTGCGCGTCCGTGATGGCAAGCTTGACTTTATCGAGTGGAACGCCCAGGTAGTCTTTCACCTCGATTTCCGGCTTGATTTCAAACACGGCGGAGAAGGAAAACGGCCGGCCCTCCTCCAATTCATTGGCCTCGACCTCCGGCCGGGAAACGATGTGCAGACCTCTTTCTTTAATCACCTCGCCGAGGGATTCCTCAACGAGCTGGGATTTAACCTGCCCCTTGATCTCCTCGCCATAGATCCCTTGCAGCACGCTGCGAGGGATCTTGCCGGTGCGAAACCCTTTGACACGCACCCGCTGTCCGAGAGTTCTATAAGCACGGGAGAATTCGTTTGCCACCGTTTCCGGCGGAAGTTCAACGCTGATTTTCCGCTGGACCGGACTTAGTTCATTGACATCTATTTTCATAATCCTTCACGCCGCGCCTGGTTTTTTGGCGCATAGAATAAATTTAATATCTTGCTCTCTCGCCCAAGGAAGCCACGCCGCCATAGACCCTTTCGAATGAGGCAAAGCCGGCAATCCATGGTGCGAGAGGGGGGACTCGAACCCCCATGGTTGCCCGCTAGATCCTAAGTCTAGTGCGTCTGCCAGTTCCGCCACTCTCGCACGCAAACCGCTCGAAAATAAAAGACCTTTCCAAAATTACCAACTAGAAGTGCAGAGTAGGAAACGCGTTGGGGTAAGTCAAGCGCAGGAGGCGGCAATTCATTAGACAGGACGGTGCTTTCGCGCCGTCAGAGCTTTTCTCGACGCTCACGCCAGAGCTGCAAGGCCCGCTGATAGTCCTCCCAAGTATTGAGATTAACGAAGCTCAAACCCAGCGGATCGATAGCGCGAATCTCTTCCGCGGCAACGACCAGGGTCCGAACCTGATCGTACAAAAGGGTAAACCGGAGCTTGCCCTGCGCCAATTGTTTTTGCAAAATCGGCGACACGCGCTTGCGGTAAACCGCATGGAGCGGTTGGTAGCGATCCTCCCAATGGGGCACCACCACGTCGTAATCGACGATCAAGCTTACCAGTCTCTCGACCAGTCGCGGATCGAGAAACGGCGCGTCGCAGGAAGTCACGAAACAGACCTCGCCCCGCACCGCCCGCAGACCGTAATAGATCCCGCCGACGGGTCCTTGATAAGGAATTTCGTCGCGCACCACGCGCGCCGGCAACGGCGGGAACTCGTCCTGGGGCGCCGCCACAATCACGATGTCGTCGAAGTGCCTTTTGAGCGCGCCCACGATATGGCTAATTAGGGGCTCGTGGCCGAAAGGCAAAAGGGCTTTGGCCTGGCCCATTCGGGAACTCTTACCGCCCGCCAAGATGACCGCGGATGCGTTGACCGCTGTTTGCTCTTTGTCCATGATTACAACCGCAACGACATGAGGTCGGAGCGAAGAAAACCCGTCTCTGCTCAAGGCGAATCGGCGCGCCTTGCGCCACATTCAGCGCAAGGACAGAGCGACCTCAGGTAATCAAAGGTGTAGATTCCCGTGCCGTGGCCGTCGCGCCATCTAAACTCAACAGCGTAGTTTCCCACCCCGCGAATCTCCTCAAGGATCGCCCCGGGAACGGCGTTGAAACGGCGCTGCGCTCCGTGCCCCTGGCATAACGCGCAAGGACAGTATTCACGGAGATACTCCTGAGCATACTCTCCCACATGGCCGTCGCTCCAAGTGATGAGAACTGTCCCTTTGGTTTTAGCGTGGTTGATTTCAGTGGGGAAGCAAGCATCCATGAATGGCGCCGACGGAGTAGAAAATCGCGGCTCTCGATCGAACCTGGTTCGCCTTGACGCGCGTTCGGGCTATTACAGCTCCACTAAGAAATCGCCCGCAGCCGTCATAAACCCGATCTTTGTGCGATTGACCAGATAGGTCCGCAGTCCAAGATCCGGACGATTGAGCAACACCGCGCTCGTGACGGGAATAAATTTTGTCTTGGTCATCAACAGCTCATGAAGCGCGCCACCCGGCACGAGATGGATGTTGCCTTGGAGCCAATAGGGTCCAACGCTAAGCAGCGCTCTGCTGGTGTCTTTCTTGACGTACAAACTTTCGAGACCGGGCCGATCCTGCCGTAACTGAGGGCTGAGGTCGGCGATCAAGAACACCTCCTGCATATAAATGAGATACTCATCGGAGCCCGCCACCACCAACTTCCGCTCCAAATTTTCCAAACTGGCGTCTCTGAGAGAAAAAACCTCGTCGCTCCCGCGCAACGTTAAAAAGTTGCTCAAGCGGTCTTGATTGGTGACCAGCACACCTCGCACCACCGCTGATTGGAGATAAACCTCCAAGGGCATGGTATAAGATAGGTTTTCGTCCAGAACCATTTTTTTGCCCGCATTGCAGAACTAAACCGCCGCAGAGTCGGGCGGAAGAACAAGATAATTATCTCACTACCAGGCCGGCTAAACAACCGGTTTGTGGCAAGGCAAGAGGCAGGGCCGACACGGAAAAAATAGGGGCGGGCAACCTAAAAATAAGGCAAAGTTGAGGATAGGAGTGGTTGGCCCCTCTGGGCCTGTAATTTTCGCGGCGCGACTTACCCAAGAGGCAAATTACGCGAAGAAACATGTTGTTATTGCGCGGAGTGCTATTCCTCAGGGCGCGGCTTTTTCCTCGGACGATTGAACATTTACATTTACGCCGCCGATCTCCGCTATCGAGCTGCCGCGATGCTCGCAAAAAAATTCGTAAGCAAACTGACAACCCGAAGAATCATCAAATAGCAGCGAACCGACGTACAACATGCCGTGGTATTCCATCGTTAGAATACACCTGCTTTTATCTTGGGCGATCCAGACGCTCTTCAAAGTCCCCATTTCCCCCTTGATACGGCTTCGGTAATTTGCTCCCGTTCCTATCCAAACCGGGGGCCAATTTGACGTGCCACGATAGCGCATTGAGGGGAGATCTCGTAATACCATAATCTCATTTCTTACCGTCTCAAATTGGGTTTACAATGTCACGATTGTTTCAAAATGTAACGAAAAAAACATTTTGGCGAAACCAAACCAACCACCAAGCAAGAATCGTGCGACCATGTAACATTCGGATTCTGCGAGGGTGAGGGTCGGCGCCGAATGACGGGAAACGTCACCCGCGCCGAAAAACGGCGAACCTTTTTGCTTCAGAGAGCGGGCAGAAGAGAGTTAGTGGGATTGAAAGGGCAGATTTACGTTGTCCGCAGGATGGCAGGGTTAACACCTGGCAGCAAAATCTTCGCAAATGCGGTTCAGCCTGCCACTGGTAGGCTCCTAGTTACTTGGAAAAAATGGTGGGCCGCCGGAGACTCGAACTCCGGACCCGCTGATTAAGAGCCGCTACAATTTCTCAACACGAATCGCCACCGCTCACAAAATACAACGATCACGCTTCAAAGGTTTTCAGTTAATACTCATTGA
>Ga0153916_10002049_pt1 | contig 14801 bp, 11 predicted proteins | sample Opewatmetagenome_FD_109642 | JGI IMG/M metagenome (GOLD analysis project Ga0153916, IMG submission 109642) | Freshwater wetland microbial communities from Ohio, USA - Open water 3 Core 3 Depth 4 metaG | ecosystem: Environmental > Aquatic > Freshwater > Wetlands | place: USA: Ohio, Lake Erie...
AAAATCGAAGCCTTCTCCGGCAAGACCGCCGATGTCTTTCAGGTCTGGCGCGACCGCGGCAACCAGTTCCTGACGAATGCCAGCAGCGCATTGGGCGACTGGCTACGCGAAGCGAGCGAACCCTTGAAGCAGCGCAGCTATCGCTCCGGCGAGATGGCCGCGAGCGGCACGCTCGAGTGCACCGCCTGCGGCGAGCGCATCGTGCTCGACACGCTGGCGCACGTGCCGCCCTGCCCGAAGTGTCGCAAGAACGAGTTCCGCCGCGTTCTGTAACCCTCCGAACGCCCACAAGCTGCCGCGGACGAAACCGCGCGCTCCGCTGAACTGGAAGCCCGCCGTCCTCCACGGGAGGGGATTCGTTTTGACCCATATCAACGCCCGCACGGCGGCGATTGCCTAGTATTGTCCGATGCTGTCGGCCCCCTTCCCGCCTGCCGGCAAAGAACAAAGGGAGACGCGTATGGCCCACAAGCAGATCCTGTTCCGCTCCCAGGCGCGTGAAAAGATCCTGCGCGGTGCGGCGCAGCTCGCGGACGCGGTGCGCATCACCCTCGGGCCCAAGTCCAAATCGGTGCTGATCCAGAGGAAGTGGGGCACACCGCTGGTGTGCAACGACGGCGTGACCATCGCCAGGGAGACCGAGCTTGCCGATCCCGAGGAAGACCTCGGCGCGCGCATGCTGCGCCAGGCGGCCGAGAGGACCGGCGACGCCGTCGGCGACGGCACCTCGACCTCCACCATCCTCGCGCACGCGATCCTGGCCGACGGCATCCGCAACGTCGTGGCCGGGGCGAGCGCCGTTGATTTGAAACGCGGGCTCGACCGTGGCCTCAAGGCCGCCATCGAATCGCTGCGCGCGCTGTCGCGTCCTGTGCAAACCCGGCTCGAAAAGGCGCAAGTGGCGACCATCTCCGCGCACAACGACCCGGCGATCGGCGAGCTGGTGGCCGAGGCTATGGAGAAGGTCGGCGGCGATGGCGTGATCACGGTCGAGGAATCCAAGACCACCGAAACCGTGCTGGAGGTGGTCGAGGGCATGCAGTTCGACCGCGGCTTTATCTCGCCCTACTTCATCACCAACGCCGAGAAGATGGAGGCGGTGCTGGAGGATGCCTTCGTGCTGCTCAGCGACCGCAAGATCGGCGGCCTCAAGGACCTCTTGCCGCTGCTCGAGCAGGTGGCCAAGGTCGGCAAGCCGATCCTGTTCGTGGCCGAGGATGTCGAGGGCGAGGCCCTCGCCACCCTGATCGTCAACCAGATCCGCGCGGTGCTGCGCTCCTGCGCGGTGAAGGCGCCCGGCTTCGGCGACCGCCGCAAGGAGATGTTGCAGGACATGGCGGTGCTCACCGGCGGCCAAGTGATTGCCGAGGAGCTCGGCCTCAAGCTCGAGGACGTGCAGCTCGAACAGCTTGGCCGCGCCCAACGCATCGTCATCGACAAGGACCACACCACGATCATCGGCGGCGCCGGCGACAAGCAGGCGATCGCGGCGCGGGTCACGCAGATCCGCAAGCAGATCGAGAAGGCCACGAGCGACTACGACAAGGAGAAGCTCGAAGAGCGCGTGGCGAAACTCGCCGGCGGCGTGGCCGTGATCCGCGTCGGCGCGCCCTCCGAGGCCGAGATGAAGTCGAAGAAGGAAGCGCTAGACGACGCCATCGCCGCCACCAAGGCGGCGGTGGCCGAAGGCATCGTGCCGGGCGGCGGGCTGGCGCTGTTGCGCGCCATCGAGGCGGTGGCGCGCGAAGAGGCCAAGGCCGAAGGCGACGAGAAGACCGGCCTGCTGATCCTGCGGCGCGCGCTCGAGTCCCCGGCCCGCACGATTGCCGAGAACTCGGCGGTGGACGGCGGCGTGGTGGTGAACCGCATGCTCACGAGCGAAGGCAATCTCGGCTTCGACGCCGCGCGCAAGGAGTACGTCGACCTGGTGCAGGCCGGCATCATCGATCCCACCAAGGTGGTGCGCGTCGCACTCGAAAACGCGGTGTCGGTGGCGAGCGTGTTGCTGCTCACCGAGGCGACCATGACCGAGATTCCCGAAAAGGAAAAACCGGGCGGCATGGCCGCGCCGGAAATGTAGGAGGCAGCCCATGGCCATCATCGGTATCGATCTCGGCACTTCCAACTCGGCGGCGGCGGTGCTGCGCGGCGGTCGCCCGGTCATCATCCCGAGTACCGAGGGCATCTCGCTCGGCGGCAAGGCGTTTCCGAGCTATGTCGCCATCACTGCCGACGGCCAGATGCTGGTCGGCGAGCCGGCGCGCCGCCAGGTGGCGGCCAACCCGGACGGCACGAGCACCGCCTTCAAGCGCAGGATGGGCCGGCGCGAGACGGTCCGGCTGCGCGATCGCGAGTTCACGCCCGAGCAGCTGTCCGCGTTTCTGCTGCAGAAGATCAAGCGCGACGCCGAGAGTTTCCTCGGCGAGTCGGTGACGAAGGCCGTGGTCACCGTGCCGGCGTACTTCGACGACAACCAGAGGAGCGCGACCAAGGACGCCTGCAAGATTGCCGGTCTCGATGTCGAGCGGCTGGTGAACGAGCCGACGGCGGCGGCGCTCGCCTACGGTCTCGACCGTCTCGGCCAGGAGCTGCGCATCGCCGTGATCGACTTCGGCGGCGGTACGCTCGATGTCACGATCATGGAATTCGGCAAGGGCGTGTTCGAGGTCAAGGCCACGAGCGGCGACACCCAGCTCGGCGGCACCGACATGGATGCGCGGCTGTACGAACACCTCGTCGACCGCTTTCGCAGTCAGACCGGCGTCGATCTGCGCGACGACAAAATGGCCGCGGCCCGCCTCCTGGAGGCGGCGCAGATCGCCAAGATCGAGCTGTCCGCCAACACCACGACCCACATTACCCTCCCGTTCATTACCGCCAGGGGCGGCGTGCCGCAACATCTGGACATGGACCTGACGCGCACCGAACTCGAGCGCCTGGTGCGGCCGGTGATCGAACGCTGCCGCGGCCCGGTGGAACAGGCACTGCACGACGCCAGAATCACGCCGAAGGACATCGACCGGCTGATCTTCGTCGGTGGGCCGACGCGCATGCCGGTGGTGCGCCAGTTCTTCGAGGACCTGCTCGCTCGCAAGGCCGAGATGGGCGTCGATCCGATGGAATGCGTGGCCGCCGGCGCGGCCATCCAGGGCGGGGTGCTGGCCGGCGAAGCAGGCCTGGGCGAGATTGTGCTGGTGGACGTCACCCCGCTCACGCTTGGGGTCGAGACCCTGGGTGGCGTTGCCACCCCTCTCATCGCGCGCAACACGCCGATTCCGGTCAAGCGTACCGACACCTTCACGACCGCCGCCGACATGCAGACCAGCGTCACCATCCACGTCTGGCAGGGCGAGCGCGCCATGGCCGCAAACAACACCAGCCTCGGCGAATTCAAACTGGGCGGCATCCCGCCGGCGCCGCGCGGCATCCCGAAGATTGATGTCACCTTCGACATCGACGCGAACGGCATACTGAACGTTACCGCCAAAGATATGGCGACGGCCAAGTCGGCATCCATCACCATCACCGGTTCCACCCGCCTGCCGGAGGGCGAGAAGGAGCGCATGATGAAAGACGCCGAGCGCTACGCGGAGGAAGACAAGAAGCGGCGCGAAGCGGCGCAGAAACTCAACGAGGCCGACGCCGCCTGCTACGAAGCCGAGAAGATGCTCGCTGAGTTCAGCAACAAACTGACCGACGAGGTGAAGAAAAAAATCGAGGAGGCGCTCAAGAGCACGCGCGAGGCGGTGACAAAAAAGGACGCGCCGCTCGCCGCCGACCGCGCCGAGGTCTTGAAGAAGGCGCTCAAGGAAGGCGGCACGATCCTCTACGCCCAGACCCCCGGCGCCTACAAGACACGTCCCGGCCCGCAGCCGCCGCCCACCGTTGGCGAGGCCGGTGGCGAGGCGCGCCCGAGCGGCGCCGGTCCGCGCGGGCGCGTGGTGGACGCCGATTACAAGGAAACCGGCCAGGGCTGAGCGGCATGCATGGCGACCACGGCGCAGCGCGATTACTACGAAGTCCTGGGTGTCGCGAGTGACGCCGACGCTCCGGCCATCAAGGACGCGTTTCGCCGTCTCGCCCTCAAGTATCACCCGGACCGCAACAAGTCACCGGACGCCGAAGAGCGCTTCAAGGAGATCGCGGAGGCCTACGCGGTGCTGTCCGATCCGAAGAAGCGCGCCGAGTACGACGCGCGCGGCTTCGCCGGAGTCGCGGGTTACTCGCCGGAAGACCTGTTCGGCGGCATCGACTTCGGCGACATCTTCGGTGACCTGGGCTTCGACCTCGATTTCGGGTTTGGCGGGGGCGGATTGTTCGAGCGCCTGTTCGGACGCCGGCGCGCCGGACCCGTACGTGGCCAGGACCTGCAGGTCGAGATGGTGCTGCCGCTCGAGACCATCGCGCGCGGCGGCGAGGAGACCGTGCGCTACGCGCGCCCGGTCAGTTGCCCGCGCTGTCACGGCAGTGGCGCGGAGCCGGGCACGGCACCACGCACCTGCCCCGCCTGCGGCGGCAGCGGCCGCAAGGTGGTGACACGCGACGAGCAGCGCGGTGAGGCCGCCATCCGCTTTCAGCAGGTCATGGTCTGCCCGGGCTGCGGCGGGCGCGGGACGATGATCGACAAGCCGTGCCGGGAATGCCGGGGCGAAGGACGCGTCGAAAAGGACGAAGACCTCAAGGTCAGCATCCCGGCCGGAGCCGAGGAAGGCATGGCATTGCGCATTCCCGCGCATGGGCTGCCAGGCCCCGACCCCAAGGGCCCGCCCGGCGACCTGTACGTGATCGTCACGAGTGCACCGGATGCGCGCTTCGTGCGCAGCGGCGCCGATCTGTGGCGCGGCGAGACGCTCGCGGTCGCCGACGCGGTGCTCGGCACCGCGCTCAAGGTGCCGACCCTGGACGGCACGGTCGAGGTCACGGTCCCGCCCGGCACACAGCCCGGCGAAGTACTGCGGCTGCGCGGCAAAGGGCTGCCGGTGTTCGGCGCGCGCGGCCACGGCGATCTCAACCTGCGCATCGAGGTCAAGATTCCGGAACGGCTCACGGCCGAAGAGCGCGCGCTGTACGAAAAGCTGCGTGCCCCGCCCAGGGGCGCTCGCCGTATGCGGCCTGCCTGAGCAGTTTTTTCGCGGAGTTTGATACGCGTCAAAGCCCGCATCGGGCGCTGAATGTAGGATTTTGTTCATGCTGCACGGCGTGGCAGGTTGTTGAGACACCAGTCATTCGCTTTCTTCATTCGTTCACAAGGAGACACGACCATGGCAGAGGAAACCAAACGGAGTCAGGAAATCCAGAAGATCGCACCGGCACGCGCCCTCAGTCCGTTCGAGGAGATGGACCGCATGTTTGACGGCTTCTTCCGGCGCGGCGTCATGCGGCCGTGGCGCTTCGACTGGCCGAGCTTCCCGGAAATGGCGCTGCCCGAAATGAAGATACCGAAAGTGGATGTCGTCGACCGCGAGAACGAGGTGCTGGTCAAGGCCGAGATCCCGGGCGTGGACAAGAAGGATATCGACATCAGCGTCGGCGAGGACACCGTGACCATCAAAGGTGAAACGCGGCGCGAGGAAAAGGAAGAAAAAGGCGACTACTATCGCTGCGAGATTTCGCACGGCGCCTTCAGCCGCACCGTTGCCCTGCCGGCCGTGGTCGACGGCGCCAGGGCCAAGGCCAGCTTCAAGGATGGCGTGCTGGAACTAACGCTGCCCAAGATCGAAAAGGCGAAACGCCACAGCATCAAGGTCGAGTGAGCCGCAGCGCGTCCGGCTCTGTTTCTGCAGCGAACAGAGGTCGTCTCAGCGCTTGCGGTTGGTTGACGCGGATCGCTGCGATCGCTTGCGCGGTTGCCGGTCCATGGCCGCCTGTCGCGCCGCATCCAGGGCCAGTCGTGCCCAGTGCAACATTTCTGCCGCATCGTCCCAGATTTCGGCCGGCGTCTCGTAGTACTGTAGGCTGACGGTCTTGCCGCGCGCCGCGTAGCTGAACGGCCGCAGTCCGCGTGCCACAAACGCGTCGCGGCTCGCGGTGTTCGCCTTCAGGTACAGCACGTCGTCGACCACCAGCGCGAACATGAGGCCGCCCTGGAAGATCCCGTGACCACTGAACATGCGCCGGGCGCGGACGTCACCCAGACCGGACATGAGCTCCAGCGCGTGTTCGACGAAATCGCTCATCGTTATCCGCTCCGCTGGTTGTCGAGGCGCCCGCGGGCCGGGCCCGCGTGTGTTTCGACGACGTCCGACCGTCCGGGACGCGGCGCTAGCTGTGCAGCAGCATTAGTGCCGGCAACGCTCGCTGTTCTTGAGCCGCGCGATGCGGTCGGAGTTCGACTGCTGCAGGACGTCGCAGCCGCCGTCCGGATGGCTGTTGAAGCACAGCCGTGTCTGGTCGAGCAGCCGGTCGATTTCGCGGTTGCAGACCCGGTTCTGCGTGTGCGGCCGGCCGATGCCGAAATCCGCCGGCGTGAAGTCGGTGCGCGGCTTGATGTTCAGCGGCACATCCGCAGGCGGCTTCGGCTTGCAGCCGGTGATTGTCGCCATTATCGCCAGCGCGCCGAGCAGCAGGGCGGCGAGGACACGGATCGAACGGTGCACACTGGAGAGATTCAATGACATGGCGGCAGTTTCTCGGGCAGATGTAAACATCTTAGGTGCGAAGCGACACCAGTCAAGCGTGCGCCCCGACCCTCTGCCGCATTTGCCGCCGAGTCTTGCTGTGCCACTTCTTATTGAAGGTCGGACCGACCAAAGCGGGTTGCCACAAAGTGAAGCCCATTTCCCGGACCATCTTTGTTACCGCTATCGCCGACCGCTCATTCCTTGAGCCGGCGTCGTGAGCGTGCCTTGATGAAAGATCATTTGCCACCTCCCCAGCCTCTGCTCCCAAATGGAGCTGCGAAGCGTATGAACGGGCGGCTGACTGTGCCGGTGAGCCCGATAGGTGACCAACGCGACGTGCGGCGCGAGCCATTGCACCTTGAACTGCGACGCCGTGACTTGAACCGGCGACTCGGCTTGCAGGGCCGTGACGATTTGCGGCCTGGTGAGCACGCGCCCTGAACTGCCAAACTCCACGAACCCTTCAGCCAGCAACTCCGCCACGACTTCGGACTTCCGAACACCGGCCTGCAACAGGCTCAGCTCCAGTTCCTCCAACAGGCTTTCGGTGGATTGCGGCTGGTTCATGGACGCACGGGTTCAGGTTTTCCACGGCAAGACACGGAACAGACACGCCCCATATCGGTGTCTCGTATTCCTTCACGGCACGGCTCACGGTAGTGAGCGCCGCTGAAGCGGTTCGCGATCGCGGTCGATGCGATTGCGCACCGCCTGACCCCAAGGTTCATGCGCAGTTATCTGGCAACAACTCTCGAGGACTCGAGTTCGATCAGCAGGTCCTTTTCCATGTTGATCAGCCAACCCGGTCCGGTAGCACCAAATCCCTTCGGGTGAGCAATGAAAATGTAGGGAGGGTCGTAGCGGATTTCCGTTTTGTAGATGGTAATGCTGTGTATTCCCTGGTCGCGCGGGGCACTATTCCTGTTGTATTTCAGCTGACTGCCAAGCACGCGGTTCTGCTCCCTGCTGACGATTACCCATTCACGCTTCAGCAGCGTCCGTGCCGCCGCGATGCGGAAAGCGTTTTCCGCCAGGTTGTAGCGAGACGCATCGATGATGACAGGATCGATGTCGTCTGATCCCTTGGAGACGGCGACGTGGTACATATCCGCTCCCCGGTTTATCAATCCCATCGCCACGGCAAAGTGCTTGTTGGACAGCGCGCCGATCAGGGGTGTTTCGTCGCTCTTGTTCCTCAAATTCATATTTGCGCCCGCATCCAGCAGGGCGTTGACGACATGCGAGCAGCCGGCCTCGGCTGCAACAAACAGTGTTGTCCGGCCGGATGTATCGCGTGCATTGATGTCCGTGCCCGCGGCCAAAAGCGTCTTTACCTGTTGCAGGTTGCAGTGGACGGCCGCCGCGTGGATATCCGCCACGGGATCCGCATATGCCGCGAACGGGGTGAAGATTCCCAGCGACAACAGGAGGCATGGCCATGAGGCTCCTGCAGTTTTTGCAGGTTTTGTTGTAGTGCGCATATTCTCTCCGAGGGCTTGTTGTTGTAATCCGAAAACATTTTCGGCTTTGACGACATCAAAAACAAGGCAGATCACTTTTGTGTTTTCACAAATCTGGCCGCCATTCAGAGTGTTTGAGTACAGGGAACTTGCCGGGCGAATCACAAATCACGGCGTCGGGTACTTGAAATGCAATTCGCCAATTTCGAACACACTGACCCCTTGACTACTGGTATGCCTCAGTCGTCGACAGCCAACTGAGGATTCCATACGACTTCCCACAAATGCCCATCGGGATCCTGAAAGTAACCTGCGTAGCCGCCCCAGAAGGTGTCGTGGGCCGATTTCACGATAACGCCACCCGCGCTACTTGCTTGCCCCATAACGGCATCCACCTCGGCTCTTGAGGAGACGTTGTGCCCAAGCGTGAATTCGGTAGCGCTTCGAGTACCAAGAGAAAGACCTGAATCATGAGCAATACTTTTGCGTGGCCACAATGCCAGCTTCAATCCGGCTTGCAACTCAAAGAATGCCACCGCTCCATGTTCAAACTCCTTGCCAATAACACCTTCCGTCCTCAGACCAAGGCCGTCGCGATAGAACCGAAGCGACCGCTCCAGGTCGTCAACGCCGATGGTAATGACAGTAATTCGAGGTTTCACGCGGCATTTCTCACTAGGACTGGCGCGGCGCGTGAGCGGCGCGGCCGCCGAAACAACCGGGAACGGTGCGCCGCATCACCGCGTCCGCCTCCACGCGCTTGCTAGGCGAGCTGCCACAGATGCCACAACCCAATAAAACGCGAGCCATACACCAACCGAGACAGCCCAACCTAATACATTTGGTGCTGCCCAGCCACCATCGCCCATGCCGTTGTTCTGCAGAACCGGCAGTCCTATTTGCTTGAGAAGATATGGTACGGCTAGCAGAGTCATGCCAAATGCTTCCAGGGGTGTGTCATGAAAAATATTAGTAACCACAACAAGCAACAGAAGTACCGCATGCGCGGACACAAGCGCTATCCAGATTGGTGTTCTACGCATGATCGCCTAACACCATTTTAACCAGCGCGGTTAAAGGGGACGGAGGGACTATTTCGCAGGCAGCTGTTGACGCGACTTCCTTTTGACTACTTTCTAATCCCTCCGTCCCCTTTTTCATTCAATCGGGCGGCACGGGCTGAAAGGATTCGACGACATGGCTGCGGTATCTCGGGCAGATGTAGACATCTTTAGGTGTGACGCAAGGCCAGTCAAGGGTACGGCCTGATCAGGTTGCATTTCTTGAGGTGCGCTTACGCGGCCCGTGAGGGACGAATGCGGATCAAAGCGCCATGAGGTGTAACCCATGTCTCCGGACTATTTTGTTACCGATGTCACCGGCCGCTCACTCCTAAAATATAGCATTACCTTGGCTGCACCATTGCTATGGTCTTGAACGCAAACGATCAATTGTTGCGATTGCATCTCTTCTTTCTTCGCCGAAGAACATGGCGGCGAATCTATAGGCATCCTGCCAATTCGGAAAGGCCATCGCGAATTTTTCGAGCTTCTCTTCAAGTTCCTTCGCTACGTCATCAGTCGACGTGGACTCACGAATCACGCCATCCAGCACCATTGCCTGAACCGTTACCTTTAGCGTCTGAAGAAACTTCGAGTAGCTCTCTTGACCTTTGTCTCGACCAAAGAGTGTCTTCTTCCCTGCGTTCTTTGTGACATCGGCCATCGTCATCACCAACTTTGTGAGCGCGTTGAATGTGTGAGGTGTCGCAAGACGCAACTGCTCTTCGAATAAACGGATTCCCGCCATCAATCCCTCCCACAAAAAATCAGTGCTCTCAATATGCGTTGCATGCGAACCATAACGTTCCAGTTTCACAGGACGGTGGCGCGTCAGTGCCACCGTCCTGTGAAACTGGGGTTAGTTATTTCCTTTTTTCTTGTCATTGTATCTGTCCCAGAATACTGGAACGATTGGCACTGCGAAACCAATCCAGAACCAGTAACTTGGTTTTCCAATAAATGCCCAATACAGGCACGCGCCGCCCAAGAGGGCAAGATATGGCATGGGATGAAACAAATGAACAATGAGTATTGCGGGGCGATGATTTGGATTTGTCTTTTGCCACTGCAACCAGAAGGAGGCAAGAGAAATGAGGGTGACTGTGAAATACACCCAGCCGGCAAAAAAGCCAACAAATAGATAGGCAGCTATCGATGCAATTTCTCTCAGTATTGAAACGCTCTAATGCCGAGCTTGAGGGGCGAGCGGCGCGTTAGCACCGCGAGTCCCTCTCGAACGAAGCGCTTGTCAGGGAGCGGTTAAGACGGGCCACCATGTTCCAACTCCCTGTAGTACAAACCCAAGAAGAAGAATACCGAGCCCCCACTTCATAAATAGGCGTTTCCCTTTCTCGTGTTTTTCAAAGTCAGGATTTGCTTTGGGAATGAAGCCGCCATTAATTGCTCCAGACCCACTATATCAATGGTGGTAGGACCACGGAATACTTTCACTACTTCAACTGCTACAAGAACTGCACCAACTATGTCGCATAAAAGGCCAGCGGTCGTTATGGTTGGGCCAATCAGATTGCTTCCCATTCTTTAGCTCCTTAACACAAAGGTAACTTGCCGAGGGCTGGCGCGAGCTGGACCGACGCCGGTTGAACGCTGGGTTAGACGTGGCATTTATTCTCCTCTGCGACAGAGAGTCCATGTTACCGGACCTTCGAATGAAGTTGCCGAACCCCGATGTGACGTCTTCAAGTACTCGAATGGCAAAAGCTCTTTCTCGCTGTGTTTTTGAACAAGCCGAAACCCTTGCGCCCGCCATTGTGCTTCAACACCGGCAAGCTCACGTTCTGAGCACTGATGCGAAAACGTCTTGATAGGCATTCGTTCCTCCGCCTAACTAGAAATAGATAGACTAACGTCCGCCCTTTCTCTGATCCCAGGTCTTGCCGGGATATGCGAAAACCGCCTGATTCACACGTTTCGACGAACACAGCCGGAGCAGATAGAAAACCTGGCATCGCCTCAATCGCCGTTCGCCTCGCCATTGCACAGGTCCGAGCGTTTGTACATCGCCTCGATCTCCTGCGCGTAGCGCTCCTCGATCTTGTTGCGCTTCATTTTCAGCGTCGGCGTGATCAGGTCGTTCTCGACCGTCCACGGCTCGGCGACGCGCGCGAGGTGACGGATGCGGGCGTAGCCGGGAAAATCCTTGAGCTGTTCGTTGGCGCGCCGGCAAAGCTCGCGTTCGTCGTCCAGCTTGCTGACCACCAGCAGACCGAAGTATGCACGCCCCTCGCCCACCAGCATCACCTGCTCGAACACCGTGTCCTGCATGATCGCCTGCTCGACGTCGCCCGGCGGTATTTTTTCGCCGTTGCTGAGGACGATCACGTCCTTCACGCGTCCGCGGATGTAGATGCGATTGTCGCGGATTTCCACCACGTCACCGGTGTGGAACCAGCCGTCCGGTTCGAGCACCGCCCGCGTGGCTTGCAGGTTTTTCCAGTAGCCCTGCATGACGATCGGTCCGCGCACGTGCAGCTCGCCGTTCTCGCCGACGCGCGCCTCGGTTCCGGGCACCGGGTGGCCGACCGACAGCGGATCGTTGTCGGCGAGGCGGTTGCACGCCGCCACCGGCGAGGTCTCGGTCAGACCGTAGCCGTGGATGAAGGTCAGACCGACGCCGGTAAAGACTTTCAGCAGATGCGGCGCGAGTGGCGCGCCGCCGAGAAAAATGAACTCGACGCGACCGCCGAGGCGCGCGCGCACCTTGCGCGCCACCAGCCGGTCGAGCAACGGCCAGAGCAGATGTTCGTGCCAGGCGGCCTCGTTGCGGAAGCGCTTCCAACCGATGTCGACGGTCTTCTCGAACAATCGGCGTTTCAGCGAACCGGCTGGCAGGCTCTCCTCGATCTTCGCGTGCACGCGCTCGAAGATGCGCGGCACGCTCACGATGATCGACGGCTGCTGCGAAAGCAGGTCCTCGCCGAGCTCGCTGATGCTGCGCGCGTACACCACCTGCGCGTCGTCGTCCATGCACATCGGCACGTAGTAGCCGACGGTGCGCTCGAACATGTGCGACAGCGGCAGGAACGACAGGAACCGGTGCGGCCGGTCGCAGATCTCCGGTACCGCCTGCAGCACGGCGTGCAAATCGGCGATGATATTGCGATGCATGAGCATCACGCCCTTCGGCCGGCCGGTGGTGCCGGAGGTGTACACCAGCGTGGCCAGATCCGCGGCCTTGGCCGGGCTCGGCTGCGGCGCGCCGCCCTTTTTTGGCAGCCACTTCTTCACACTCACCGCGCGCGCATCGGAGCGCGGTGCATCCGCCAGGCAGATGGCGCGCCCGATGCCGGGGACCAGATCGCGCATCGCGGGCCAGAGCTTGCCGTCTTCGAGCAGCAGCAGTTTCACCCCGGCGTCGTTCAGGCAATAGGCCATGTTGTCGGGGCGGTCGTTGTAGAACAGCGGCACGATCACCAGCCCGAGGCCGAGCGCCGCCTGGTCGAACAGCATCCACTCCACGCGGTTGCGCGCGCACAGGCCGACCCGGTCGCCGGGCTCGAGATTTTCCTTGGCGAGCGCCGCCTGCCAGCGGCCGACTTCGGCCGCGGTCTGCGCCCAGGTCATCTCCACCCAGGCGCTGCCGTCGAACCAGCGGTACGCCTTGCCCTGCGGGCTGTGGCGGACTCGGGCCAGAAACAGATCGGTCAGCGTCCAGGATTCTTCCGGGACGATGCGCATGCTCAATCCTTCACCAACAGTTGATGTTGAAACAGATCGCGCTGCGACCAGCCGGCGTCCGGCTCGAAGCGCTTGTCGTATTCCTGCGCCAGGCGTCGCAGCGTATTGCAGATGCCGACGTCGCCGAGCGTTTCGGCGTAGCGCATCGGCCCGCCGAGGTAGGGCGCGAAGCCGGTACCATACACCATACCGGCATCGACGCTGTCGACATCCGTGACCACGCCCTCGCGCAGGCAGGCCACCGCCTCGTTCACCATGCGCAGGATCAGGCGCTCGGTGAGCGGCGCGTGCGTCGGGCTGCGCTTGCCGGGATCCACCGGCTTGCCCTTGCGGTCGTAAGCGTAGAACCCCTTGCCCGACTTCCTGCCGAGGCTGCCGGCCGCCACCAGGTCGCGCAGGCGCTGCGGCACTTTGATGTTGAGCGGGCCGGACAGCTCCTCGGCCACCGACAGCGCGATGTCGAGGCCGACGGTGTCGGCCAGCAGGATCGGGCCCATGGGCATGCCGAAATCGGTGGCGGCGCCGTCGACGTCGGCGATCGCATGGCCCTCCTCGACCAGCGTCACCGCCTCGATCAGGTACGGCATGAGCACGCGGTTCACCAGGAAGCCGGGGCTCGACTTCACATCCAGCGGCAGGCGGTCGAGCGCGGCGGTGAAGCCGCGCGCGCGGTTCAGCGCCGCCTCGCTGCTCTGCGCGCCGCGCACGATCTCGACCAGCTGCATCTGCGCCACCGGATTGAAGAAGTGCAGGCCGACCAGGCGCGTCGGGTCGCGGAGCGATTTGGCGATCTCTTCGAGCGGAATGCTCGAGGTATTGGTGGCGAGCAACGCGCTCGCCGGCACCCGCGCCTCGACTTCGGCGAACAGGTTGCGCTTGGCTTCGACCTTCTCGACGATCGCCTCGATCACCAGATCGGCGCGCTTCAGGCCATCGCCGCTCAGGTCCGGCATCAGACGATCCATGGCCTCCTGCACCGCGCGCGGCTGCTTGAGCTTCTTCTTGTAGAAGCCGTAGGCCTTCTTCACGGCGCGCGCCAGGATTTCCGGGTTCTTGTCCTGCAGGCTGACGTAGAAACCGCGCGACGCCGCCCAGATGGCGATATCCGCGCCCATCACGCCGGCGCCGATGACATGCACGCGTTCGATGCCATGCTGGTGTTTCTTGCCGCGCCGCTTCAGCTCCTCGCCGAGCAGGAAGATGTTCACCAGGTTGCGGCTGGTGCGTCCCGCCAGCATCTCGCCGAGCGAGCGCGCTTCCTCTTCCTGCCCGGCCTGCTGGCGCCACAGTTCGAGGATGCGATACGGTGCCGGATAGTGGTCGGGGTTGGCCTTGGCGCGCACCCGCCGTTCCAGCAGACGCGCGAACGGCTTGCGCAGCGGCGCGAGCGCCGGCAGGCGCTGCCACCAGCGCGCACGGCGCGGATCCGGGCGCTTGGCGATGTACGCCTGCGCCGCGTGCAGCAGGTGGCGCTCCGGCACGATCTCGTCCACCAGCCCCAGCTTGCGCGCCTGGCGCGCACTCACGGTGCGGCCGGTGAGCATCAGGTCGAGCGCGGTCAGGTCGCCCACCAGCGGCGGCAGTCTCACCGTGCCGGCAAAGCCCGGATGAATTCCGAGCTTCACTTCCGGCAGGCCGAGGCGCGTGCCTTCGTCCTCGCGCGCGACACGATAGGTGCAGGCCAGCGCCAGTTCCAGGCCGCCACCCAGGCAATGGCCGTGAATGGCCGCCACCGACGGAAACGGCAGTCTGGCGATGCGCTCGAAGATGTGCTGGCCGGCGCGCGCCAGGTCGGCGGCGCGCGCCGAGTCGTTGATCTCGCGAAACTCGTTGACGTCCGCGCCGACGATGAAGCTGGCCTTCGCGGAGCGGATGATCATGCCTTCGAGTTCCATGGCCCCGAGGCGGTCGAGGATCTTGGCGAGCTCGTCGAGTGCGTCCTGCGACAGCATATTGGCATT
>Ga0153916_10002050_pt1 | contig 14801 bp, 11 predicted proteins | sample Opewatmetagenome_FD_109642 | JGI IMG/M metagenome (GOLD analysis project Ga0153916, IMG submission 109642) | Freshwater wetland microbial communities from Ohio, USA - Open water 3 Core 3 Depth 4 metaG | ecosystem: Environmental > Aquatic > Freshwater > Wetlands | place: USA: Ohio, Lake Erie...
CTGGTTCAAGCGGTTCTGGTCAGATGACGTCGGCAAGGCTTGGGAGGAGCGGTGCGCCAAGTGGGGGATCGAGCTGTTCGCTGACGAGTCCGTGGCGGTCAGCATAGTTCTTTTCGATGCGCCCAAGGAGCCCTCGAATCTCCTCTTCAGCGCGATCAAACTCGGTGACGAGACCCTGGTCAGACAGGGACTGGCGGTGTCCGCCCCGGTGAAGGTTCGCCTCTCCGCAGTGGGTGAGTCATGCAATGACGAAGAGCTCTGTGACTTCGGTTGGATGGTGGATATCCGGGACCGGCACCGTGTGTGGGAGATGACGGAGCGAACGACGACTCACGCGGGAGGGGCAGACAAGAATGTCCAGGCGAACGAAACAATCCTTCTCCCGCCGGGGAAATACGTGGTGTACTATGTGACCGATCGATCCCATTCTGCTGCGGACTGGAATGCGGAGCCGCCGTACGACCCCTACCACTGGGGAATCACCATTTCGACGGAAAACCAGAAGGACCTGCAGAGTGTAAAGCTCTTTCCCTATCGCGAAATCGATAATGTGATTGTGAGCATCACCAAAGCCGAGGATGATCAGAGGCTTCGTGAGGGTTTCACGCTGAACAAGGACACCCGGGTCCGCGTCTACGCAATCGGGGAGCGGAGCAGTTCCCGCAGTCAGATGGCCGACTTCGGGACAGTCCTTGATGCCAAGACACGAAACCGGGTCTGGTCCATGGATGCGGACCGTACGTTTCACGCAGGCGGAGCGGCGAAGAACCGGATGATTGATGAGGTGCTTACCCTCCGGAAGGGGAGCTACGTGGTGACGTACACCACGGATGATTCCCACGCCTACGGTGACTGGAATCTCGAGCCCCCGTTCGATCCGGAGAACTACGGGATCACGCTCATGGGTGCAGACGAGAACTTCTCCGGTGCCGTTGTGGGAAAGTTCACGGAAGAGCGGGACCAGAACGTCATTGCACAGATCGTGCGCGTCGGGGATGACGCGGACCTTACGGAGAAATTCATCCTCCCGACGACAACCCGCATACGGGTCTACGCAATCGGCGAGGGGCAGAACCGGGAAATGTACGACTACGGTTGGATTGAGGATGCGCGGACCGGCAATGTGGTGTGGGAAATGACCTACGGGATGACCCACCATGCGGGAGGGGGCCGCAAGAACAGAATGCTCAATACGACCATTGTCCTGGACAAGGGTGAATACACCCTTCATTTCCAGAGCGACGGGTCGCACTCCTACAGTGACTGGAACGTCGATCCCCCCGAAGACGAAGAGTTCTGGGGCATCACCCTGTACCGTACCGAGGGACCGGAAGCACCAGTCGTCTCCCCCGGGGTGCGGCCTCCGTCAATACCTCCTCTGCCTCCCCCTCCGAGGAAAGGGAAGTGATCCCTGCGGGACGGAGGAGCGCGTCTGCCCGCGGGGTGGATTCCCGATCGTTCTCCGCAGCAGAGCGTACTCCCCGTGCGTCAAGGACCGGTGTTCGCCGGGCTTGAGGTCCCCGATTATGAGGGGGCCGATAGCTACCCGCACCAGACGGAGTGTCGGATGACCGATGGCGGCCGTCATTCTCCGTACCTGTCGATTCATCCCCTCTGAGAGCGTAATCTCCAGCCATGCGGTCGGAACACTCTTGCGGAATCTGATCGGAACCGCGCGTGGCGGCAGATGAGGCTCACCGGCCAGCAGTCGTACCTCAGCCGGCCGCGTCTTTCTTCCATGCATCTGAATTCCCCCCTCCCGGAGTCTCTGAAGTGCCCTCTCCTCCGGCAGCCGCTCCACTTGGACGAGATAGCTCCGGCGGTGGGCATGGTGGGGATCGGTCAGGTGATGGGAGAGCTGTGCATCGTCGGTGAGGAGGAGCAAACCCTCACTGTCGGCGTCAAGCCGGCCGACGGGATAGACATGCGGGGGGAAAGGGCCGAATGCGCTGAGGGTGAGAAGTGCGCCGGTGCGACGCGCGGGTGTGTCGGGTGTGAACCGGGACAGCACACCGTAGGGCTTGAAGAAGAGAAAGGAGTGGGAGTGCTGCTCCTCGAGCTCGTGCATGCTCAAATCTACCGTTTCTCGGCATGAGTGACAAGAAGCATTCGTTGCTTCTCAACGATCCGTTCTCTACCTTCCCTCAGATTGCCCAGCATCGGAGGATATCATGCCCCATACCCGCAGAGAATTCCTGAAACGAGCATCAGCCGTCGGTGCCGGCGCTCTCGTCGGCCGGTCCCTGGCCCTTCCAGAAATCGCAGCTGCTGCTCGGCCTGGAGAAAAGCTGGTGGCTGTTTCGAGCGGAAACGGTCTGCGTGCCGTGGAGAAGGCGATGGAGATGGTCAAAGCCGGATCGGACGCGCTCGACGCGGTGATTGCGGGCGTCAACATCGTAGAGGAAGATCCCAACGATATGTCCGTGGGATACGGTGGCCTGCCGAATGAGGATGGGGTTGTCGAGCTTGATGCGGCGGTCATGCATGGACCCACGCACCTTGCCGGGGCTGTGGCGGCGCTGCGGAATATCAAGACGCCGTCCAAGGTGGCGCGCCTGGTGATGGACCGGTCGGACCATGTACTGCTGGTGGGCGAGGGAGCACTGCGGTTTGCGAAAGCCCACGGCTTCAAAGAAGAAGAGTTGCTGACGGAGAGGGCGAGGGAGGCGTGGCTGCGCTGGAAGGAGAACCTGTCGACGGAAGACGACTGGCTTCCTCCGCATGACGCCGAGACGAAAGGAATTGGAGCCCGCCTGCCGGTTGTGCCGGGGGAACTGGAACTCTACGTACGGCACAGCGGCACCATCCACTGCAGCGCGATCGACCAGAAGGGGGATATTTCTTGTGTCACGACCACGAGCGGGCTGTCCAACAAGATCGCCGGCCGCGTCGGGGACTCACCGATCATCGGGGCGGGTCTCTACGTGGACAATGAGGTGGGGGCTGCCGGTTCGACGGGACGGGGGGAGGCAAACCTTGTCAACTGCAGCAGCGTTATGATCGTTGAGTACATGCGCCAGGGGAAATCGCCGGAGCAGGCCTGCCTGGAAGCATGCAAGCGGATTGTCGATCACAACAAGGTGCGGCGGCTGAAGGATGACAAAGGGCTCCCCACCTTCAACGTGCATTTCTATGCGCTGAACAAGAAAGGAGAATTCGGCGGAGCCGGCATCTTTGGCGGAGGCTCCTATGCTGTGCACGATGGAACGACGGCCCGCCTGCTCCCGATCGCGTACCTCTACCCGCGGAAATAGTCGCGCGCGGGATGTGGTCTCACGGTTCACCAACACTCGAAGACCGCTGCATATGCGGCAAATCACCGCTCTTTTGACACTGATGATTGCAGCGCAGCTGCTGCGCGGCCAGTCATTCAGGGTGGATACGGTTGCCCGCGCGCCCCTGGCCCAGTACCCCAACGCCATTGCTTTCGCGCCGGGGGGAGGCACCTTCTTCTTTGCGGAGAAGAACAGCGGGCGGATCCGTGTCTTCCGGCGTTTTCTTCAGCCGGAACCTTTTGTGACGGTCGCCGTGGAGAACGAGGGGGAGCAGGGGCTCCTCCGGATTGCGGTCCATCCCTCCTACCCGGACAGCCCATACGTCTATCTCTACTATACCCGCGTGATCGACCGTTCAAATGTTGTTGAACGCTATCGCGACGTGAAGGGCATTGGTGTCGACGCGAGGATGCTGCTGATTGTGCCGCGCGTCGATGATGAATCAATTCACAGCGGAGGCGCACTGGCCTTCGGCCCGGATGGAAAGCTCTATGTTGCCGTGGGGGACTACGGCTCGCGCCCTGACGACGCGCAGAATATCCAGACCAAGCGGAACTACCTGGGCAAAATCCTCCGTCTGAATGACAACGGGTCACTTCCGCCGGATAACCCGTTCCCGAATTCGTTCATCTACTCGTACGGGCACTGCAATCCAACCGGCATCACCTTCGACGAGCAGACCGGGGTGATGTACTGCGTCGAGGGTGGGGGGGACACGCGGAACGAAGTCGACGTGGTTATCCGGGGGGGGAATCTCGGCTGGCCGGTGGAGGAGGACGACGGTCTCTTCCGGCTGCACCTGTTCGGGGATGACCCGCTCCCGTGTCTTACGGGCATCGTTGTGTACCGGGGAAGCGCGTTTCCGCGCCTGCGGGGAAAGTTCATCTTCGGTGGAAACGGGACGCAGCTTCTCTGGGTGGCCGACTTCACGCCGGGGGGTGATTCTCTCCGGTTGGAGCAGTTGCACAAGATGCCGGGGGGCTTTGCGGACGTCAAAGTGGGACCAGACGGGAATATCTACCTGGTTAACGGTCCGTACCTTGCGAGCAGGATTCTCCGGCTTGTTCCCGTTGCCCCGGTCTTTGCCTCCGAGCCGCCGCTCGATTGCCAGCAGGGAAGCGAATACCGGTACACACCCGGCTTTCAGGGAACACCCCCCTCCCTCTCGATCGTCGCCGGTCCCGTCGGTATGCTGATCGATACGCTCTCCTGGACTGTCCGCTGGACACCGAGCAATGAACAGGCGCTCGCCGGTTTTCATTCCGTCACGCTCCGGGCGCAGAACGGTTCCGGCTATGCCGATCAGACGTTCACGCTGAACGTACGGAACGTGAACGACCCGCCGACCGCCCCACTGCTTGTCTCACCCCGCCCCGAGGAACTGTTGGTGTTCAATGGGGCGATACCGGAGATCAGCTTCCGCTGGCAGAAGAGCAGTGATCCCGACGGGGACACGGTGCGCTACGTGTTTCAGGTTGACAGCACCTCGGCGTTCGCACAGCCGATGCTGAGTGACACCGTCGGGTTCACGGGAGATTCGCTGCACCTGGCGCTGCCGCGGGCGAGCGGGAGGTATTTCTGGCGGGTGCTGGCAACGGATGGAGAGGCTGTCGTGGAAGGTCTTCCGCACTTGAGCGAGGTCAGCGTCTCGTATGTTCCCCCGTTGATTTCACGGGTTGTGCGGGAGCCCGAGCAGGACACGCTTGCCACTCCCCCTGTGCCGCTGCCCGAGAGTCCGGCAAACGGCATTACGTACACACTCCGGCGAGCAGGTCACGTCAGGCTTTCAGTCTACAATCTCCTCGGCCAGGAAGTGGCCGTGCTCTTTGACGGGAGTCAGCCGGAGGGAACGTATCAGGCGGATTTCAACAAAGCGGAGCTTCCACGGGGGGTCTACTTCTACCGCATCGAAGGGCCTGACTTCTCGGAGACCCGCCAGATGATTGTCTCAAAATGATGCGTGGGCGGGGCGCTCCCTACTTCGTTCGTTTTATGACAACAAGGGTCTTGTCGTCCGAGTACACCGCGTTCCTGCTGAAAACCTGCACATCCTCCAGCAAGAGCTGACAGATCTCCTTCGGTTGGCGGGTGCGGTGAGCCCGCAACGTTTCGAGCAATCTTCCTTCCCCGTACATCTCCTGCCGTTCGTTCGATGCTTCCACGATCCCATCGGTGTACAAGAGCAGCAGGTCGTTTTTGTTCATCAGCGTGAAATCCGCGCGGTACCGGGCGTTGGGGAAGGGGCCGAGGATGTGGCCGGTTGACTGGAGCATTTCCGCCTGGTCGGTCCCGGCTCGGAGCAGGATCGGGGCGTTGTGCCCGGCATTGACGAACAGGACAAGCCCCCGGTCGGAATCGGTCAATTCGACATACACCATCGAGATGAAATGCTCGGGAGAGAAAGCGCGGCCCACCAGCTGGTTCACTTTCGTGATAAGGCTGCTGAGCTTGGTCTGGTACTCAACCCCCATCCTCAGGGCGCCGGAGACGTACAGTGCCTGTACTGCGGCGGACATCCCCTTGCTTGCGGCGTCTGCGATGACAACACCCAGGCGGTCTTTGTCGTCGGCCGTGTGCAGATAGTCGAAGAAGTCCCCCCCGACGATTTGCTCCGGAAGAGAGACGCCGTACAGGTCATAGTTGCCGAACCGTTGCTGGTGTTCCGGGAGGATGCTCCTCTGGATCTCCCGCGCCTTGTCAAGGTCAGCCGCCAGCAGCTCCGCCTTCTTCTCAATCTGCCTCTTCTTGAGTGCGACGGTCAGGGCATTCCCGATGATGTTGAGAGCGTAGATTCTGTCGTACTCCAGGAAATCGGCATTGATCCCCAGGACATACTGGAAGAGCGCGACACCCTTCCAGATGCTCTTCTCGCCTATCCCCGTGGCGGAATAGAATCGGATCCCCTTCCGCCGTAGATAACGATTGGTCTCGGTCGCAAGGATTGTGCCGCGCTTGTGCAGGTCGCGGAACGGCGGGTACTGGTCAGCCCGGATGCGGAAGTTCCTGTCGATGAACTCCATGTCGCCGTACTGGCGGAGAAGGCGATAGGTGCCGGAGGCCGGTTCGAGTTTCCAGATCCTCCCCCCTTTGATCGGGAATTCATCATTCGTGATGATGTGCTGCAGCACATGGCTGAGGAGCTGTTCATCAGTCCGGAACCTCTCTTCGGTGAGAGACTGGATGGTGCGGTAGAGTTTGTGCTGGTTCATATGTTCTGGTACTGTGGCGGTCTGCGGCTACTCTGTGGTCTTACGGCCCGAGTCTGTTGAGCACGTGGTTGAGGAGGCCCCTCCATCCCAGCCGGTAGCCAAAGCGGCCCGCCGTCCCCCTGCCAGGATGCCGGACGTACTCCTCGACAGGAAAAGGGAGCAGGCGGAAACCGTGTGCGACTGCCTCGCGCATGTTGGCGAGGCAGGGAGCGCCATGACGCTCGAAGGGCGGAAGCGTAAGATAGAGATCTCTCCGGATCAGCATGCAAATGGGCCGGATGTATTCGAACGCGCCAGCAGATTCTGGCACGTCGAACCCCCTCCGGTTCATCCAAATTTTCTTGCCGATCGCGTAGTTCTGCGGGTGTTCCCCGAGCGCAGTCACCATTGTCTCGACAAAGCCTCCCCGTAGAACGCGGCAGTCGGAATCGAGAAAGAGAACGAACGGTGTCCGGACCGTGCGGAGTGCCTGATCCATGGCGGGGCCGTGGTGCAGATTGCGGCGGTTCTCTATCACGGTGAACGTCCCCGGGTGCCCGGTGGCCATGCTGCGAAACAGATCAGCGCTGCCGTCACCCGACCCGTTGTCAATCAGCAGCAGCGGTAGCGTGGGGTAGCAGGACTGGAACGATGTGAGCGCTTGACGGGTGAGGTCGGGAGTTCTGTAGTTGATGACAACTGTCGTCAGGTCGTACGTCATTTCCCTCCGTCCCCATACACGTTGGCGATGCCGAACTTGCTGGCTGCCCAGAAAGCGAGGTTTGCGGTGATGGCGGTTATTGCGCGTTTCTCGTCGTCGTCGCGGACGACCAGATCGTATGTGTCTGCCACGAATTTCAGATTGTGCAACATGCGACGGACCTGTTCCGGCCGCACCGTACCGTGCCAGAAGGCTACCTGTGTCCGGATCATTGAACCGTGGCGTCGAAGGAGCTCGCCCATCGGGAAGACCTTCGAGCTGCGCGGTGTGCGCGGGGTGCAGATAAACGACAGGTCATTGAAGTATTCATCCCAGTGGCTGGCGAAGGACCGGTTCTCCGGACGGCGGAGGTATTTCGCCCGTTCAAGGGAGAATCGTGCTTTGGTGCGCACGCGAAACTCCGGGATGACAGGGTAGAGATCGAACAACGTCTTCATCTGCGTGGGGTCGTCGCTGTCGACTTCAGCATAGACCCAGCGCTTCTTCAGCGTGCGCCAAGTCAGGATGTTGATGACGGGGTCCACATCGCTGTCGATGATGATGAACTTCCCCTTCTCGGCGCCGACCGCCGTGATCCAGTGCTCCCAGTCGTCGACGCAGAGGAGACACGGATATCCGCGTTTGAGCGCCAGGAGAAGCTCTCTCTTCGCGCGCAGGGGGCCGGTGCGGCGGATCTGTTTCATCTGGCAATCGTAGGCCTTTGCCGCCCGGCCGAGCTTGATGTCGTCGGTGCCCGCCCACCAGTGCGAGCCGGCGATGCGGGACGCACGCTTCTCATCGGCCATTTTGCCAAGCATGATAAGCGCGTGTTTGAGCGCGAACGGCCCACACTGCCATCGTTTTGGTTGAGGATAAAGACCCATAGGAGAAAGAAATCCAGGGAAGTGTCAGGGAATGAATGCGCAGGGGTCACTTGCCGGCCCCGCTTCCTTGTGAAAGCTACGGAAAGCGGGAAGATTTTACAAGGAGCGAAAAAGGGCTATTCGAAGGGATTTGCGGCGAATTCCGGCTGTTATTCCGCCGGCACGGGGGGGCTGTCCTGGCGGAATGCCCGGATGGCGAAAGTAATTCCCGCACCAATCGAGGCTGCGCAGAGCAGAATGCCGAGAAGGAAGACGGCATCTCCCAGTGGCTCTGCCGCTTCGAGGTCGCCGGAAAGGAGCCAGTTCCAGTCGTGGATAAGCCCTTTTGCGATCAGCTTGAGTTGCTTCACTGGGGCGTCCTTGATGTACACGCTGACATTGATCATGCTTTCTCCGAGCCAGAATCCGGGGAGGCCGATCTGAGAGATCTTCTGCCGCCAGGTGACGACGAGGAGCGCCAGCGGGATAAGGACCTGGAAGAGAGAACCCGCCAGGATATGGAGCCACATCCCGAACAGCTTGAAAAAGAGATGGCCGGCCTCATGAATGAAGAGGTTGATCGTGTCCATGATGAAAAGACCGAAGGGCGGACGGTAGCCCGCTTCGGCGGGATGATATGAGGTGAGGAGAATGACGAAGAGATAGCTGAGATAGACCCAGAGCAGTGTCCGCAGGATGAGCCCAACGTATTTCATGCGTTCTTCTCATCCGGATTCCCCTCCCGGTCAGGGGAAGGGTGAAGGCTAACCGTGGAGGGCCGATGCGCCATTGCGATCGCTTCAGCGGGAGGAGAGATACTTCTTGAGTTCGGCAAGTTTCTGCAGTGCTTCCAGTGGCGTGAGGCTGTTGAGATCCACCCCGTCGAGAGCACTCTGCAACGCATCATCCTTCATTTCGAAGAGGGTCAGCTGCATTCCTGGCGGCTGGATGCGGCCCCGCGTTTTCCCGTCCGGCGTGCTCGTATGGACGCTCAGGTCGGATCCCTCGAGGTTCTGCAGGATCTGCTTGGCGCGTTCGGTGACCTGTTCGGGCAGACCCGCCATCTGGGCTACCTGGATCCCGTAGGAGTGGTCGGCAAAGCCGGGCGTAACCTTGTGGAGAAAGATGACCTTGTCGCCGTATTCGCGGACATCGACCTTGAAGTTCCTGATGCGGGGGAACAGGTCCGCCAGCTCGTTCAGTTCGTGATAGTGTGTCGCGAACAGCGTGCGGGCGCCGACTCGTTCATGGAGGTACTCGGTCAATCCCCAGGCGATGCTGATCCCGTCGAACGTGCTGGTTCCCCTCCCGACCTCGTCAAGCAGAATGAGACTCCTGTGCGTTGCGGTGTTGACGATGTGGGCGGCCTCGTGCATCTCCACCAGGAAGGTGCTTTCGCCGGAGGCGATGTTGTCGCTGGCGCCGACGCGCGTGAAGATCTTGTCCACCAGCCCGATCTTGGCGCTGCGGGCGGGAACAAAACTGCCGATCTGTGCAAGCAGAACAATCAATCCGGTCTGGCGCAGGAAGCTTGATTTGCCGCTCATATTGGGACCGGTGATGATCAGAATCTGATCGGTGTCCGTGGAGAGGCGGGCATCATTGGGGACGTAGTTCTCGCCCGGCGGGAGAAGGCGTTCGATGACCGGATGGCGGCCGTCGGCAATGTCGATGGTGGTTGTCTCGTTCACCTCCGGTCGGACGTAGCCGTATTCAACGGCGGCTGTGGCGAATGACGTAAGGCAGTCGAGCGACGCGACGGCTGCGGCATCGGACTGAAGTGTCTCCGCATGCTCCGCGATTTCCAGGCGAAGCCCGGTGAAGAGCTGCGTTTCCAGAGAGAGGATGCGCTCTTCTGCATGAAGGATCTTTTCCTCTTCCTCCTTCAGGTCGGGAGTGACGAACCGCTCCGCATTGGTCAGCGTTTGCTTCCGGATGTAGTCCGCCGGGACCCGATCCTTGTGCGTGTTCGTTACCTCGATGTAGTATCCGAAAACGTTGTTGAAGCCGACCTTGAGAGAAGGAATCCCCGTTCTCTCCCGTTCCTTTCTCTGCAGTTCCACAATCCATGATTTCCCGCTGAAGGCCAGCCCCCGCAGCTCGTCGAGTTCGGCATTGTATCCTTTCCGGATCACGTTGCCGTCGGCCAGCGCAAGGGGAGGATCCGGCTCGAGGGCTGAGGCAATCTGCTCGGCGAGGGCGGGCAGGGGATCGAGGGAGAGATGGAGTGCGGCAAGCTGCGCGGAGGAGCACTCCCTGGTGGCTTCGCGGAGTACGGCAATCTCCCCCAGAATCGCCTTGAGCGCGTTGACGTCTCGCGGGGTTGCCCTCCCGGTGCAGATCTTCGTGTTCAATCGTTCCAGGTCGCCGATGCGGGCGAGGATATCGAAAACGTCCCGGCGAAGCCCCTTGTTCCCGGAGAGCTCCTCCACGGCGTCGAGCCGTAGCCGGATCGGCTCCGGAGTCTTCAGCGGCTGGTTGATCCAGTGTTTGAGGAGGCGGCCCCCCATCGGGGTCTGCGTCCTGTCAAGGACCGAAAAAAGTGTCCCCTCGGAAGAGCCGCTGATCGAAGAGGTGATTTCCAGATTCCGCTTTGTGGACGGATCGAGAACGATGTACTGGGCAATGTCGTGCGGGATGATCTTGCGGATATGCAGGAGATTTGCCTTCTGGGTCTCCTGGAGGTAGCTCATCACCGCGCCGGCGGCGATGATTCCCTCGTGATAGGCCTCGAGCCCGAAGCCCTTCAGGGACTGGGTGTGGAACTGTTGGGTGAGGAGGTCGAATCCGTACTCGAATGTGAAGATCCAGTCGTCGAGCTTTGTGACCAGCCCGCTGAACCCGGACCGGAGCACCTGTGCAAGGGTGTCCGCGTCGCGGCGCTGGATGAGGAGTTCGGCCGGTCCCACGGACGCGATCTGCTCGGGGAGAAACCGCAAGGGAAACTCGCTGGCGCGGAATTCCCCCGTGGAGACGTCCACAAAGGCGAAGCCGACCGTGTCGTCGGCGGCGGCCACAGCGCTGGGGAGTGAGACGGCGGCGAGATAGTTGTTCTGTTTCTGCTCAAGGACTTTGTCCGAAAAGGCCACGCCGGGCGTGACGACTTCGATGACGTCCCGCTTGACGATCCCCTTGGCGAACCTGGGGTCCTCCAGTTGCTCGCACACGGCAACGCGGTATCCGGCCCGCAGAAGTTTCGGGAGGTAGGAGTCCAGTGCGTGGTGCGGGAAGCCCGCCAGGGGCGTCTCTCCGGCCGCGCCGTTGCCCCTCTTCGTCAGCGTGATCCCGAGGACCTTCGCCGTGACCTTTGCGTCGTCATCGAATGTCTCGAAGAAGTCCCCCATACGAAACAGAAGGATCGTATCGGGATAGCGCGCCTTTACCTGCGCGTACTGTCGCATGAGCGGCGTGGTCATGGAAACAGGGAATTAGGAATGCAGAATAGTCGCGATCGCTACAGCGTAATTAAGAGAAATATGGGTCGAAAATCAATGAACGGTGGGGCGTGCCCGCCACAACGCAACGAGGGCCCCGCGTCGGGCCCTCGTTGTCTGGCACGTGAGCCTTCACGGCGTGAGCCGGTCATTCGCTCGCAGCTGTGAAGGCAGGGGAGCAGCGTCAGCTGTCGGTCATGCTCAGTAGAACCTCGGGATGTGCACGTTCTCCCACCAGTTGGAGATGGCAAATGTCGGCGTGTAGTAGCCCGGATAGAACGGTGGCCTGAACGCGGGATCCGCGAGCCGGTCGTCGTATCTGTACCGTTTGCTGAATCCGGTCTTCAGTGTTCCCGTCCCGACCTGGAACGTTCCGATTGCGCCCCGTTCTTTCTGGACGATCGACCCGGTCACCCTGAGGGCGCCGCGGGGGGAGCCGGTGTGGTAGTTTTCCGCCATGAAGGACTGGTTCCGCGCAAACACGCTTCCGTCGATTTCGCACCCGGTGCTGTTTGCCGTGTTGTCGGCCACAATCACGCTGGTGTTGGCGACCAGCCCCAGCACATCGTCACTCATGTCGAGGTTTCTGTTCTCGTAGACGATGTCGTCTGTGATATAGATATTGGTAGAAGATCCGATCGTGAGTTTGCCGTCGAGTGTCCCCTTGACGCTCACCACTCCGGTCGAGGTAATCGCGCCGTTGAAGCCGCTTGCGTTCAGGTTGATGCTATCGATCAGCGTGGATCCGGAATAGACCAGAGCGTATCCGTCATTGGTTGCGGCTGTCCCGCCGTTCAGGCGCACTTCGATGTTCCCCGTGTACGTCCTCCCCCCGCTCGCTGCCCCGGCGAAGAGGGGCGAGAGATCGGTGGGGAACTCGATTTCGGCGACGCCGGTCTCGTGGCCGTCCTTGAATATCGCCTTATTCCCCCCGGTGCCCCATTTCGGGTCCAACCCCTTGGATGTGGTCAGTTTCTGCATGAAAACCGGCGTCCCGCTCATATGCAGGTTCCCGTTGGAGTGCACGCGGCCCCAGACCGTGTCGTCGCTGAACCAGAACACGTTCCCCTCAAAATCTGTCATCCACGCAAAGAGCGTGAAGCTGTTGTAGGCGTTTCCCGCGAACGCTACCTCGACCGTGTCGTGAACGTACCCCTCCGGTGCGAGCACCCGGGAAGTGGCACGCATGAATGGTTTGCCCGACACAGTCGTAATGGAGTACGTGAAAGCGCCGTTGAGCGCGCCGCTCAAGTTCTGGGTTACGGTCCCGCGCCATGACGTGTCACCATAGAGCTGCGAGAGGCCGACGTTTGCCGCGCTCACGGCCAGGTTGTGGGACTCGGTCGCCGCGGCATAACTGCTCATGTTCCCCTGGGCCCGGTTTGCGATCTGGTTCAGGTTCGTGGAGATGTAGCCGAGAATGAAGCTGAACCCCAGAATGTTAATCAATGCTGCCTTTCCACCCATGACGGTCTCCTCAAACTTTCAGCGTCGTGTGTTTTGCGATGCGAGCCGGGTCTGCTGCCAAAGGGAGGCGGAATAGAGTTCGTCGCGCTGCCCCGGCTGTCCCAGGCCCGCGCTGCGCCGGACTGCGTAGGGATTCTGGATTTCCATCGTTATTTCGACGGAATGGATTTCCGACAACCGGTGGCTGGCCACGGGTGTCGCGAGGGTCTCGCCAAGGGGTGTCAGATAGCGGAGGCGGAATACGGTCACAACACCCACGGTTGCCGGCGCCTCGCCGTTCACCTGCCGGTAGAGCGGACGGTCCAGCTCATTCTGTGTCCCCGCCATATCACTCGTGGTGCCGAGATGATAGCGGACCGTGTCCGGAGTCCCGTTGCGGTCAGCGTCATAGAGAAATCGGATGGTCGACGTGTCGGCGATGAGCACCGATGCTTCTGTTTCGGGGATGCCGACGCCCATGTTCCGGAACTCCCCTTCCACGAGGTGGACCGTCTGGACCAGCATTTCCTGCACCAGCATGTCGCCGTTGTACACGGACTGGTTTTCGCTGGCAATGTCGTTGGCGTTAAGGATGATCATGAGCAGAGCAGCGCCGAAGATCATTGATCCGAGGTAGTCGATGATCGATTGCATAGGATGTTCCTCTCTGCTCTCTCAGTCGAAGTGGAAGTATCCCTGCACCAGGGATAGGTTCAGCGTGTCCATGTTTACCCCCTCGACGGGCGGGTAGGTGCGCCATATCTTGACGTCGATCCGCTTCACGAAGGTCCGCGTGGAGACGGTCTGATTGACATTTGCCGGGTTGACGTAGGAGACCCGGAACCTGGTCATGAACCGGTGGTTGCTCCCCGTCGCCTCTTTCTCGATGGTGAACCCGTTGAAATCGTCGAAGTCGTCAAAGGCCTGGATGCTGTCCTCGGTTGTTCCTTCGGGGCCCAGGAGCGACGGGGTTGTCAATGCGCTGACGTTTGTGAGCCCGACGTGAGATGTGTCGGTGACCGCGTCGAACGAGAGACCCTGTGCGATCTCCAGATACGATGTCGCGATCGTCGTTGCCAGTATCATATCCTGCGCATCCCCGATATCATCGCCCGTTGTGCCAAGCAGACGATAGAAATTCTGGAGGATGGTCGTCAGGATGACGAAGGCGCCAATGGTGAGGATTGTGTTATTGGATCCCATACCGCCTGACCTGTTGTTATTGTACGTGCCCTTTTCTGACCGCTAGCGTGGGGGGAGGTTCATACTTGCCCCTGTTTGGCTCAAATGGCATGCCACGCCGGCGTCCGGCCTGCGCAAGCGGAAGATGTGAAAAGCCGCGCCTGCGCCGATTTACGTTGTGAGGTGACGGTGCCTCAGAGATGCATGCTGAAGGGGTCCTGCGGTGAATGGAACAAACTTCAACTGTGATGTGCGACACGTGCCCCAGGGAGCTGGCGCGCTGTGCTATGAGCAGAGATGATACACACGTGCGGGCGAGGATTTGCCCCCCCTCTCGCGGCGGGATTCCGACTGCCGCCCTGTTGTCGCATGAGCTTTCTATGGAGGTACTCTGTGGAGGGGTGAGCGTGCGTTGCTGCTTTTCATGTGGAGGGATGAATTGCACGGGGCAGAATGAGACGAGGGTCCTTCAGGAGGGCCCTCGTTGCCTTGCCGGTGTGCCTTTTGAGCGTGCGCGCGCAGGCTCTGAAACCGGGTGAGCCGAATCAGACGTTGATCACGGCTAGTAGAATTTCGGTATCCGTACGTTCTCCCACCAGTTGGAGCTGGCAATTCTCGCCGTGTAGAATCCCGGGTAGGCGGGCGGCCTGAAGTTGGGATCCGAAAGCCGGTCGTCATATCTGTAGCGTTTGCTGTATCCCGTCTTCAGAGTC
>Ga0153916_10002051_pt1 | contig 14797 bp, 11 predicted proteins | sample Opewatmetagenome_FD_109642 | JGI IMG/M metagenome (GOLD analysis project Ga0153916, IMG submission 109642) | Freshwater wetland microbial communities from Ohio, USA - Open water 3 Core 3 Depth 4 metaG | ecosystem: Environmental > Aquatic > Freshwater > Wetlands | place: USA: Ohio, Lake Erie...
ACAAAAATTCCAATCAAGACAGCAAAAAACAATAAATCCAAAAACTTCTGCCCCATTGGGAATTCATACAGTTTATAAAATATATTTGGTTGGGGAATGAGAGCAACCATCAAGAAGAGGCCCCACTCAGCCCTTCTAAAAATGGATAACAAACCTGTAAGGAGTCCCCCAAAGTATAAAATTGGCAAAGCTATGCTTTTTATAAAATCGAAGATAAGAGTTAACATGGCCGATGTCTCACTCCAGTCCTTTGCTTCTCAAGATTTTACAATATCCTTGAGGTCAGATAACTTCATTTGAACCTTATTTAATACTCTTTCTACAATGTCAACATTGACCTCGCCTTCCTCGAGTCGGTTCATCGCTTCCTCGCGGGTCATTAAACCCCACCGAATATTCTTGCTAAACAAATCATCTTTTTCAGTGGCGCCTATAACCTTTTGAAATAAGTAGTTCTTTAAAGAATCTATTTCACAATCAAACCGCCACGGTGATTTGTTATCCTTCGCTTTTTCCCATCCAATATCTCTTAGACAATCATTGATCTTTTTTTCATAATAAGGATAAAAATAGAAATACCCTATCTTGTATATGTCTGGATATTTCCACCTTAAGAATGGGGTATTACCATTTAGAGATAAGAAGGTATGGATCGTAGGAATGAAGTTACACGTCCTGAAGTAGCGCCAATTTCTAGCCGCTTTTCCTCCGACATTGGTCATCGCCTCCCACGAAAAAAGACTCTTGGCCCCACGGCCTCCTTGAGCTTCAATTTTGAAAGTGGTGGCCTCGTTCGGATTGGAACCATCTATAATTAAATGGATGTCATTTCTTCTTGCAATCTTAAAAAATTCGAGGTACATAGGCTTACAAGCTAAACACATAAGCCCCATGGTGGCTAATTGTGGACTCTTCAGCCATGCCTTTAGGTTCGCCTTAAAACTCCTTGCATGCCTATCGTGTGGATGGTTGAATGTAACAACATCTGCCTTAATCGTCTTCATTAAATGATCGACATTGATTTTTGTCTGAGGCGAAGAAAAGGGGTTGTCATAATGGACGCACAATATTTTGAGCTTTTTGCTCAATTCCCACGCCACGTATGAACTATCCCTCCCCCCGCTCACAGGGACAAGAACATCATATTTGGATCCGTTTTCCACCCTTTTGCGCATGATTTCATCGACAAACCCGCGGAATTTTTCTCCTTTTAAACTATAATTAATATCAATTTTATTCTTATCTTCATCATATTCCCTGCAATAATTACATACACCGTTTTCATCAAAATTGATATGAGGTATTGTCTCTGGAAGAATGCACCTTGAACAACGCTTGATCATTTTTTGTACTCCTTTCTCCCTTCTTTACGAAATCTTACCGAATCCTCCACGATAGATTTTTTTTGCATGTTCTCTAATTTCGTTTTCTCTAAATAAAATTCCTAATCCAACCAAGACCACTCCTGTAATAATTTTTAGAATGAGATTCATCCAATGGACTCCGGTATCGATTTGGCTTACAACGAGGAACATGATGCAAGACACGCCGAGATAGAAAACGATCGTCCCCATCTCAACCCGTACTGTAATGTATCGGTTTGATACGATCAGCGTCAGGATTGCCATGTAGATACACGATAAAAGAATTGAAATACTCGCTCCCATTAATTCCAGCCTCTTTATTAATATAAAATTCAAGCCGATATTCAGAATGATTGCTGAGAATATTACAAGAAAAGTGAGCATTGTCTTCTTCTTTAGATAAAAGCCAGCATTGAATACTGCGACCATAGCCATGAAAAAGTGGGCCAGAAGAATCAGTGGAGAAAACCTCGCTGCCTCGGCGTATTTTTCTGAAGCGAGGGTTATAAAAAGTTCCTTTGAGATGGCCATGTATCCAAACCACATAGGGATGATGGCTACCAATAAGTACCGCAGACACTTCCTCAGAAACTCTTCTGTTTTTTCTCTCCCCTCCTCCCCATAAATCTTCACATAAATTGGCACCATGGCAGACGATAATGAAAACATGATCGTATCCCCAATGTACATGGCTATGGTGTATCCTACGGAGTACAATCCCAAAGCCTCTTCTCCCAAAATAGCGACGATCAGATATCTATCGGCATAGGACATTAATAAAAAGGATAATTCTGACAAGAGGAGCGGGGCTCCAAATTTAATCAATTTTAGACTAAGTTCCTGTGATATTAATGAGCGTGTTATTCTATAATGTTTGAAAAACCAGGTGAAGAGAATGACAGTAATAATCAATTCTGCCGCGACCACTCCAATAAAATATCCGTAAAACGCTCGAAATACGTAGATTAAAAATATTAACGAAAGTCCGACGGATATACTTTTCCCCACGATGTTGATTACATTAATGAATATGGTTTTGTCATTGACCCTTAGCATGCGCATCACAATGATATTCAAAGGGCTGATGAATAGAGACACAGCCATGATCATGAAGCAAGCCGTGTAGTGCGGGTTGATCTTCAAATACCTCTGAAAAAATGGAAATGTCAGTATATATGCGGAAACAGTCAAAATGGACAAAACAAAGCCTCTCGCCATAACCGTCGATGAAAATGTTTCTTTCTTCACGGGATCCTTACTATATTCATTGTAAAATCTGATAATTCCGTCAGATAATCCCGCCTTTGCGAGAGCGACTCCAAAAAGCATGGTTGTTGATACTAAGCCCAATATTCCATATTGTTCCTTTGTCAACACCCGGGTGAAGATTGGAAAAGTAATGAAAGAAAACACTTGTACAGCAAGCATTCCACTAAAAAAATGGCTGAACTGTTTTAAGAATTTTCTGAAAGGCGGCATTTTAGCTTTTCAAAAACTGTTCCCTTGAAATCGCGACCTTCAATTATTCTGAATACGAGGGCGATGCTGGTTCGTTTTCTGTTAGGCTCATTTTTTCTAAATTCTTAGAAATGATTACCAAGAAATCTTAAGCAGTCCTCAATACCAACTTTTTCAAACTCACAATCCCTCTGGCCCTCCGCCCCTCAGCAAGCCTCTCGCTGAACATATTTCGAGTATTTCATTAAACGTCCAGCTTCCACCTTCACCCTTTTTCTCAATCTGATCCATAAGTATCTCTCTGAAAGATTCAAGAACGGAACAAATGCCGACTGACATAGCTGGCACCTGCCCTAACCCGCGCAAGAACGACACTAATTCTTCCATTTCTCGGATTCTTCTCTCACAATGTATTGGATAGCTGGGAAGAAGACGGCGTATGGTCTCAACAGTCCCTGGATAGAAATCCTCCAAGCTATGGAGCAGCATTCCTCTCCTTCCAACCCTTTCAGCCGCACTTACAATTTCGAGAAACAGAGCGACCAGACCCTTATTGAAACTCGAAAAACACATCTTGAATGCTGTGGCGTCGCCCACCTTTCCTCCCAAAGAAGTTACTCTTAGCGCAGGCTCCAATAATCGCGCAAGCTCCTCCGCCCTCTCTCCGCTTAAGTATAGGGTCGTCTTGGATTCAAGCAATGAAGCACTCCCAATAAACACACCGTCTAATATCTCACCACCACATCCTTTTATCACCGACTCTATTTTCCGCATTGTAGCCGGTCCCACCGAATTGCAGTCAACATATAAAGGGTACTTCTTCGTTTTGCGCATCGTGTCCGATACCTTCTCAGCAACCTCTACGGCATGATTAGGTGGTACAAGGCTAAATATATATCCGCTTTCCGCAACGACTTTCTCGATACTTTCTTTGAGTTTGACCCCGTTATTCTCGGCGTTAATCCGGGTTCTATCGCTTCTCCCAGTAACGCACGACAAAACTTCAAAACCAGCACCCGCAAGCTTCCGCGAAAGGGCAGTTCCCATTTCCCCGGTGTAAAAAACGCCCACATTTCCCATGACGCATCTCTCCACGTTGACCCCAACTAATTCTGGACATCCCATAAACGCGCAGCGCCCACAGTAGCTTCTCTGTCGCTGCCGGAGTGACTCTTGGATGGGTGAATGATCTTTATCGGCTATCTTCTCTTATAGAACAGTGTGAAAAACACGGGGAAGAAAAACGGCCAACACTGCCTCGGGATTTAACAGTGCTGCCCTGTCACTCACCTCCTCATTCATGGTTCCAGGGCAGCGGGAGGTTAAAGCGCTGAGCAAGCTGCGTGAGGGGTACCACCGATTCCTGCGCCACTGGGATGCCTTCCCGCATATACTTCTCGGCAAGCTGTACCCTGATCTCGCCGGGGATGCGAACCGCCTCAAAGCCTTCCTGCGGCGGCGTGGCAGCAATCCAGTTCAGGAGTCTGTCAAGCCGATCCAGGAATTCCGACAGCGGGAGGAAGCGCTCGATATGGACCGCGATAAAGAGGTGGCCGACGTCAACAGGTCGATCCCACGTGGAGAACAGCGATCCGACCTCTTTGCCAACAGCTGATCCAGTCAGTACGCCGCTCAAGACTTCGACCATCAGACCAAGCGCAAAACCGCGCGCGCCGCCAACCGGTAGCAAGCAACCCACCTTGAGCGCAGCCGGATCCCGGGTAGGACGTCCCTCCGCATCGAGAGCCACACCCGGAGGCAGTTGTCCTCCTTTGTCGCCCGTCGATCGTGCTTCCCCTCCGGAGAGTGCGCCGGTCGACAGGTCAACAAGCAACGGGCCGGCGCCGCGTGTCGGGCAGCCGAAGGCAATTGGGTTAGTTCCCAGTACCGGCTTTCTGCCGCCGTGGGGGGCGACCTTTGGGAACGCATTCGTGTAGTTGAAGCTTAAGCAGCCCGCCCCGGCTGCCAGTGCGCAGTAGTAGCCCCCCGCCCCGAAGTGGTTGCTGTGGCGGACCGCGACCAGTCCCACACCCTGTGCATGCGCCAGCTCGACAGCCCTCAGAATGGCCAGCCGACCGGCCACGTGGCCGAGACTGTGTCCAGCGTTGAGCAGGGCGACGGCCGGACCGACCTCCTGCCAGACCATGGCTGCCGGTGAGTGAATTAATCCCTTCGAGAGACGTTCGACGAAGTTTGGCAACCGGGTCAGACCTTGGGTGTGGCGACCGCGCAAATCCGCCCACAACAGACCTTCGGCCACCACCTCACTGTCTTCACTGCTCGCGCCCGTGGCCCGTAGCACGTTTACGACGAAGCGCGTATGGGCATCCGGAGTTACAAGGGCTGTCGTCTCATTTAGCTCCGTGCTCACCGCGCCTCCATGTTGAAACCCACCCGAGACTCTTTGGCCGTGCCCAAGCCCAACAGGTAGCGCATGATCGGGACCGCCACCTCCACCCGCTGCTCTTGATTCCAGACCATGTAGTGGAATCTTATCCCGGGCGTTGTATTGACCTCGATGATAGCCCCCGGCGGTTCGAGGGGCAGAGTAGGGTCTTTCGTGATCACGTCCACGCCAGCCAGCCGCGCTCCAACGATAGCAGCCGCACGTGCACCCTGCCGGGCCAGTGAGGGGCCGATTTGTCCGAGAACGGTTTGGTTATCGCGCTCGGAGCCTTCGTTGGTCGCCATCTTCACTCTCACGGTTTGCTCAGCCGCAGGAACGGAACGCAACGAGAGGCCAGCCCGCCTCAAAGTGGCCCGGCAGTCGAGGTCAATCGTGATCGGACCAAGCACAGCGCGCCTGCCCCGGGCCCGCGCCTGGTTCTCGCGGCGGATCAGTCCCCCGATGCTCGAATGGCCGTCGCCAATCACAGAGGGTCCGCCCTTGCGTAGGGCGTCGATCAGGACGCCGTCCAGATATAGCAGACGGTAGTTCTCTCCCTCCACCTGGCGCTCTATCAGCAGCTCACGCCCCAAGGTTGAAGCGAGGGCCGAGGCCCGGGCTAACTGCCAGCTTGTCTCAACTCCGGTCGTGACGCCGCGTCCCCCACCTGTGTCGGATACAGGCTTCACCACGCACGGCACCCCCTGGCCACGCAGAAAATCCCACGCTCTCTCGATCTGGTCGATTGTATAGGTTAGATGGGCTGGTACTGGCAGCCCTTCCTCCATCAACAGACCGTGAACAGCAGCCTTGTTCCCTGCCAAGCTCAGTGTCACTGGGTCATCGAGCATCACCCACCACTGTTTAACACGGGTGACCCGCTCCCCATAACGCACTTCCAAGAAGTCCCCGGGTAGCTCACGGATCTCGGCACCCAGCCAAGCTGCAGCGCTCCGCCAAACTTCACGGTGGAAGCCACGGCTGCTTTCTACGTCGAAGCCATTGCCTCGTCGCAATAGTACCCGCCTCAGCCTCTGGCCATACGATAGGACGCGGAGCCCGGTCAGCACCGGTTGCGAGTGAAACAAAAATCTCATCTAAGCCTCCTCATCGTCGCCCTTGGCCACCAAGGCTTCCATCCAGGCCTCTGACAATTCGCCAAGGGCTACGGCCGCTTGGTATTTGGCTTCTGTTTCTTGCCGCTCGTGAAGCCACTGGACTAACGCGCAATATCTTCCGCTTTGCCGCTACAACGACCCAAGGGCAGCTAATAAAAAGTAAGGACAAGGCTTGCCCCCCTTAACCCCTCTACTCGTTTAGTTCGGTTTCAAATCTATTCTTCCAATAAGTTTTCTAAATAAGGTGAAATCCGGGTAATCTTTTCTTAATGAACCTATATATTCTTTTCGAATCAGGAATAATCAAGGGCATCGGATCATACCACCGGAAATACGGCAATACCTGCGGATGCATGATGCTCTTTAACCATCCTATGAAACTAAGTTCGCCTCTTCTTCTGAGTTCCTTGAATGACTGGAAATCTTCTACGGGATACCAAAGCCTTAACCCCTCCTTATACCTCTTCCCTTTTAACGTTGGTTGATTCCGCCCGACGAGGCGATTATAGACAAACAGAGCGAGGTCAAATCCGCTTTCTTCAACGAGGCAGTTTGCCGCTGTAAATCTTGCATTGCATTCGATCAGTTTCAATTTTCCATCCCGATCATCCCTTTTGAATTCAATATTTGCAAGACCGATCAGTCCCACATGATTAAAGTATTTTAGACCCAAATCTCTTACTTCAGGATTCCAATCGGTGATGTGATAACAGGCAGTGCCTTGATTATACGGGTATCTCCGAATAATCCTCTTAGTAAAATCGAAAAGCGCTTCGCCGTTTTCATCGATATAAGTGTAATAACTGCAATATCTATCATCAGGCCCAAGGATTTTTTCGACGAGCATGACTACAATACCAAATTGATCGACTTTCAAATAGGCCTTTATAAGTTCATCAAAACTATTCACTAAGAAAAACTTGCAGTTAAAAACTTCTACAAATTTATGCGAGTAAATCGGTTTCAAAATTAATGGGAATACATATTCTTTTTCGTGCATTAAAACCTGTTCCAGCTTTTCCACTCTCCAGAATTTCGGAATGGGTATCCCGGCGGTGAGGGCTGCTTCATAGGTGCAGAGTTTGTTTAACATACAAAGTTGGGCTTCCTTATTCATGATATCAAGCACAAATTTTTTGGATAGCTTCTCTCTATTCTTAATTAAAATTTCTAACGCCTCGTCCTCGCAAGCGAGAAGCACTGACCCACGAAGGTGCTCCGATTCGTCTCCGAGAAGATATCTTTCCCACGCCTCTGGTAAATGTCCTCCTTTAGATGGGCAGATGAAATGACAATATCGCGAATATCGAACATATTCATCCGGACCGTTCACTGCATACACCCTTATCCCCTCTCTTCCCAGACTCCTCGCCACAGATATTGCATTTGTACCGCCCCCCAATATTATCACAGATGGCAAATTATTTTCCCCCATTTTGGAATCACCCATGAGCATTTATTTTACAATCTCACACTTACCGTTTCGCAAAATATCTTCTACCCATTCATTCGAAAACTCTCCTTTTCGCACCGAATCTAAGTAATCCTTTTTTCTTTTGTTATCACCCTCTAGCCTCTCCAATAGAAAAGAGAGAATTTCACTTGGAATAACGACAATGCCACCTCCATCGGCAACAATGACATCTCCGGGGTTTACAACAACACCACCACAGCAAATGGGGTAGTTTACTTCGCCAGGTCCGGTATGGAGCGGCCCAATCGCAGTTGTCCCCCTGGCGAAAACAGGAAAATCAAGATCCTCAATGGCTGGTAAATCCCTAATAAATCCGTCGATGACAAATCCAGCAATCCCTCGGTGTTTCGCTTTCATGCAGATGACATCTCCGATCACAGCATTCATCGGTGACGCTCCGGCATCCACTACGATTACATCTTTAGGCTTAGCTATGTCCAAAGCCTTATGAACCATCAAATTATCTGCCGGGAACACTTTAACCGTACAGCTTTGGCCAAACAGCCTATGGTGTTTCCCTGTTAAGCACTTAATTTCTGGATTAACAGCATAAAGCCGATTTAGTTGGTCGGAAATATCCGGTGTTGAATAATCAAGAAGCTTTGTTATCAGTTTTGAGTCAATCCTCTCAAAACTTTCTTTGATTCTAAATCCGGGGCCAGGATGCATCTTTGCGAAACTTGGTTTCTTGTCCATTTTCATGCCTCCGTTTGAATTTTCAGTTCAACCAAAGTTCCCTTCTGGTCTTTTCCATTTCTTAAAGCTTTTTGCTTTTTCCCCCTTTCGACCAAGACAACCTTCCTTCTTGTCACCCTTTTCCTGACATTTAAGACTGAACTTCCTGGGAAATCTCTTCTTTCTTAGATCTTTTATTGCTCTATCTGCCCAATCTACAATGCCAATTTTTTGAGGAGGGCATCGAGGTTGCCCATGTCTCCATTAGATTGCCTGATTAAGTCAAAGGCAAGTTCGTGGTCTTCGAGTCCTTTCGCCCCACTCACTTCACATATCTTCTTATCAACGTCGAGATCAATATCAAAAAGACCGTACAATGAAAATTTGTACTCCTCTTCAAAGGTGTTAGGCGACACCACATTATGGTAAAAGTATCGTGCAACTTTGAAAAGCGTATATATTTCCTCTATCTTGTACCCTCCTGTTAGCCTCCCTAAAACCAGAGGAAATAGCTCTGTCCGAAGGTTTCCCGCTCCTTTTCCGTATCCCATGAGGGAACTGTCTACAATATCGGCTCCGCCTTGCACTGCTTCTATCGCGTTCACTGCCGCCAACCCTAAGTTATCATGGGGGTGAAATCCGATGGTCATGTCTGGAAAATTCTCTTTTAGCGCGGCTATCCGACTTCTAACTTGATGGGGCAAAAAGTGACCATTAGAGTCAGCAATGTAGAAGAAATCAGCACCATATTCCCGGGCCCTCCCGCAGTATTCCAGTGATTGTTCATCAGAAAACTTCGATGCTCGCAGTAGGTTCATACTGACTTTTATCCCTCGAGGTTTAAAGTAACCGGAAATATCTCTAATCTTATGCATATTTGTGGGAGTACTCGTGACCCTAATCAATGACAACTGTTTGACGGTATCAATATCGTATCTGTCAGGAGAAAAATCATCTGGATGAATCATCGCTCCGATCTTTACCTTTCCCTCGCAAATTTCGTGGCACTTCGCTATGTAATCCGGCGAATAATTTAAGAGAGGATTGGGTCCGGAGCCGAATTTAAGGTATCCGATTTCAATATAATCTATCCCTGTTTCCGAGAGCCTCTGCAGGGTGCGATAAACAGCGTCCAATTCAATTTGCTTCCGGCAAAGGACACTCTCTCTAAACGTGACATCCATTATTTTCATTTCTTGATTCGAACCTCCTTTTGGATCGGGATTAACCGTCAGGCTTCTCTTTGATTGCAGAGCATTCTCGCTGTAGGCTCACGCATCTTTCTCCTCCTATCACTTTCATCATTTTCTCAGCGTCTCAACCAATATCTCTTATTTCCATTTCTGTCTGCATGGAACTGAAACACTGTGATGCACTGCATCAGATAGGTCAAGGAAAAAGATGTTAGTCAGAAATACAGGCAAACTGGGTCCGGCATTTTGGAAGGCTTAGGCAACAAGGTTACACCCGCGAAGAGATAGAAAAATAATCCCCTTACACCGGGCCACACTCGAATTTGAAAGGAAGCACGTCGCATAATTCTTCATAAACTCACAGCCACCTTATTTTCTCATCCATCACCAAGGCACTAAAAACCCAGCATTTTATAAGAAAAATAGCCTTTCGAAAATTTCCCCTTCAATGATAAGCTGGCACCTTCCCAAATATTGATTCTTTTCAAATGATATCTATCCGTAGTCATCCCATTGATGCCCGGCTCTGCTGCAGTCACGGCAAACTCATATCCACCTTTTTCTATAAACCCCTCAATTTCTTCATTCATGTGGCCGGCCGGGCTAGAAAAAACACTGACCTTCCTGTGCATAAACTTTTCAATGGTCGTTTTAGATTCAACGATCTCATGATACTTCTGCTCATCATTCAATCTAAGAAGGTTACCGTGGCTGCACGTGTGAGAACCAAAATCATGATTTCGACTCATTTCAGAAATTTGCTCCCAGTTTAACACCGTATTTTCTCGAAATAATTTCCCATTATTTATTCCAAATTCCTCTTCCATCCGATCAAGGAGTTTTTCAATTTTATCCGTTTCTTCTTTGTTCATCCTTGAAAACAAACCTGATACATTATTTTTAAACTCTTCATAAAGAGGGAATAATTCCGTTTTTCCTTCGCTACTGAATCCCCTATTCTCCTGCTTTTGAATCTCTTTTAAATAGTAGTACAACCTGTCCCACCAGTAGGGTCTAACATTTTTGTTACCAATTCTGTCTACTGTTATAAAAAAGGTTGCTGGTAGGTTCATTTTACCTAGAGATTTATAGGCATTGCGGAAGTTGTCCTCATACCCATCGTCAAAGGTGATGATTAGACAATTCCAGGGAGGTTTGCCATTCTTTCCAAACTTCATCAGCTCTTCGAACGTAATAACGTTGTAACGTTCTTTGATAAACATTAACTGTTTTTCAAACACCGGTCGGGAGGTAAACAGAAACGGTAATGAAGCCTCTATCTCACTAATTTTCCTACCCGTTACGCGATGATAGGTGACGATGGTGATACGCCTGCCGCAAATATTGTAAAAAAAGCGAACGAAATGAAATATCCCAGCATAGAAGAATATTCCCCCAAAAACCTTTCTTATGAAATATTTAATTATATTTGCCATATTTAACTAAGCATATTCCGAAAGTTAGGTAAACGCCGTAAACTGGCGTTGGAGGAGCAGCGCATTCAATTTCTCGTGGCAACATGCTCGAAAATATTCTCATATTCTCTGATCATCCTCTTGAGGGTGAATTCCTTCTCCACCCTCTTCCTCCCGGCCAATCCATATCTCAATGCAATATCCCTATGATCCAAAAAGACTCTTATCGCTCCTGCCAATTTTTGACTGTTTTCGGGCGGCACCAGTAGGCCTGTTTCTCCATAAATCACTGCTTCCTTATTGCCCCCTACATCTGTTGCCACCACTGGTTTTGCACACGCCATATATTCTAGGAGCACATTTGAGAACCCTTCGCTTAACGACGAAATGACGGCAACATCGAATATGGATATCAAATCGGCTATGTCCTTCCTTCCACCAAGAAAATGAACCTTATCCGCAATATTCATCTCTTCAGCAAGTAACTTCATATCATTCATCGAGTTTCCCGCTTCATTTAGGTCATGGCCAATAATAACGAATTCTATTCCGGACTTTCTCACGCATATTAATGATGCTGCGCTTAAGAAATATCTAATTCCCTTGATTCTCTTTATGTTGCCGATTAAACCCACTACGCACTTGTTAGCCTCTATCCCAATTGACCGCTTTATCGATTCTCTGTTGACATGATTGCTATATTCTTCAACATTTATTCCATTATGAATGGACCACACTTTTCCTTCCTTGAACCAACCTCTATTGATCACCTCATTTTTAACTGCATCCGAAACAGTAATCACACCATCAAAATATCTTCCGAAAAGTCTGTACGCAACTCTATGCGGTAGTCTTGTCTTATATCCCATATCTCTCCTATTTGATATAATAGGAATAGCACATAGTTTTGAAAGAACTAAACCCAAGAAATCGGATCCTTCGTGATAGGTTAAAATAAGATCAATTCTTTCCTTCCGAATCAATTTAAATAGCAGAATGATATTCTTCAATCCGTTAAAAGAATATACCCCGCCCAGTCTTAGATCATAGATTTGGAACCCCTCCGCCCTCATAACTTGAGCAACTTCGCCAGAATAAAAACATGCAACATAAGCCTCGAATCTTGTCTGATCGATTCCACGTAAAAGCTGTGTAATATTTCGCTCTGATCCAGCTATCTTTTTAAAAACATCAGTGATGATTAATATTCTTTTTCTATGATCCGGCTCCATATTCGATAGTCCATTTCTCGCATTAACCATTTCCTTCATTCCCGTTGTCGTCAATTTGCTTACTTCTAAGCTAATTTACTTCTTTTCTTCTGCCTTTGGACGAATTTATCTTTGCTTCTGCGTCCAAAATCATTAAAATCAAACGATTCCTGTTTTTTTCGAAAAAAGCTGGATTCCACTCCTCATCATCTCCTATTTGGCAACTTGGTGTCCCTTCTATTTTTCTGATTCCCAAAAGGAATTCTTCAAATTTGGAAGTATCGATCCCTCTTTCTTCCAGCTCTTTTACCCGTTTCACCAATTGATATAAAAGTTTGTGATCATTGATTCCCTCCCGGATACCTTCCCATTTTACAGTGGCCAGGGGTCCGTTTGGATCTGGATAGGCAAGATAGATATCCCGACCAGGAGCATCTGCTTTTGTCGGTAAGCCACTTGCATTTTGGGTATTTTGAAATATCCAAGAGGACATCCCATCTACATTATTCTTCCAGGTATAATAACCATAAATATACCTGGCATAAGCTGGATTCAGGCACTTGGTAGTCACTTCGTTGTTAAATAACCAGTAGACACAACTGTCGCTACGTGCCGTTTTTAAATCTTCTTCACTCATTTTACCTGAACACAAATAATCAACAGGTCCGGACTGTTTATAGTTACTGGCCGTTAGCATAGTTTTTGCACCTGATTCTTTTATTGTTTTTAGCAAAAAGGGGGTTGTGCTGGAACGTAGATTTCGATAGTCTTGATACGAATCGCCAGGTTCATCAATCGGCAAAAAGATAACCTCAGGGCAATCATGCTCCTTCGCATACCTAGAAACACTTTCCACAAGATATTTTAATCGTGATAAATGAATTTCCTTATCAAAACCGGTGATGTTTCCGGGATGTATAGGTTTCGATGTCTGAATCAGATGTCCCATATACCACATAATTGGTCTTTTAAATCCGACATCCCTTGCGGCTCTTAAAGCAGCAAAGATATCCTCAAGATTCGGCGTCCCGTCTTCTTTTAGGAGGAGTACAAACGGTGAATGGATACAGAGGGTAGTGATCCCGTATTCTTTGTAAGTCTTGAGAACGTTACAAGCCGATTTATAGATTTTTTCTTTTTCCTCTTTGGTCCAGGGCATGGTTAATTCTGTAAACTCATACGTCATCATCATGAAATAGTCTATGCCTGGAATGTCTTCAAGAGATATCGGTAGAACGGTTATTTCGAGGGGAAGTGATGCTTCTAATCCGCTCCGAGTGGATATAGTTATTTGGCCTTTATATACTCCGGGAAAAACGTGATCAGCGATTCTGATTGTCAGCCAGAATCTCTGACACTTCCCTGCTTTAATGTCGACTTGATTGCCCGGTCTGATGAGTGTCGGCAAATTTTCGTACTTTCCTGCTGGTAATCCAATGGTCTCTTGAACCATTTCAACACAGGCAATTTTAATATTATCTTTTGATATGGTTCCTTTGGGATTCAGTAAGTCGGTCACCGATATTTTTACTATTCCCAAGTCTCGAATAGGATAGATGGAAAAGGTGATTGGTTCATATGCATTTCGTACGACCTGAATAGCAAGATGATCAATAATCTCAGATTTTTTGGGTCTGCTTCCAGGGAAAACATAATCGAGAGGAGATCGGGAAAAGAGCATATAACCAATAGACTTATCCGGGTTTGTTGGCTTAACGACTTCAGGTTCTCTGTGAGCAGGAATTTCTTCAAAGACGGGCACAGAATTTTTGCTTTGGGGATCGAAAATCTTCTTTAAATCAGACCTTTCCACGATAACAAAACCTGATGATACTAACTTTCTCTTTTCAGTAAAAGCATCAATTCTTATCGTATACGGACCATCTGGGATTTGGTATGGAAGATCAAAAACGAGGTTAGCATTATTTTCGCTAAAGGCCTTAAGAAAGGTCTCAGAGACAACTTTATCGCCGTTTAGAAGACGTCCGTGGACATTTAAATTCTTAGCTTCTCTTATTCTGTTATTGAATGAAAAGGAGACATAGAGAGCTTTTTTCATTAAAACCTGGTCCAATACAATAACCCGATCACGGAGAATATACGACTGTATATTTACTGTATTTTTAGTACAAGAGACGCTGCAGACGATGATGACACATAACAATACCTGTAGGTGGCCTTTTAATATCTCTCCATTCTTTTGGATTATTGTTAATTGCACTGCTAATTATAGGAAATACAATCCCGTCGAGGACTTCATCTTATGCTTTTTCCAGTACGTGGAGGGCATCGCGTTGTGCTTTTTCGTTTTCCTTTGCCCCCGGTTTCCCCCGCCAGCCTCTCTTGAGAATGTGTTCGAGTCGCTTGACAATAACATAAGGTAGGAGGCGGCTGCGAACACGGTAAGCTGTGAAACGGACCGTTTCCCTTCGCCCCGTGGCCCAGTCGGTCTTGTGTTTAGGTGGTGTGCCATTTTCTCTCATCGCCAGCAGGTCAAGTTCCC
>Ga0153916_10002052_pt1 | contig 14793 bp, 10 predicted proteins | sample Opewatmetagenome_FD_109642 | JGI IMG/M metagenome (GOLD analysis project Ga0153916, IMG submission 109642) | Freshwater wetland microbial communities from Ohio, USA - Open water 3 Core 3 Depth 4 metaG | ecosystem: Environmental > Aquatic > Freshwater > Wetlands | place: USA: Ohio, Lake Erie...
ATCAATTACATCGAGATGCTCCGGTATCCGCATGCCTCGGTCTCGCGGATTCTCGTGCCCGACTCGATCTGGTGGGAGCTCGAACGCCGGCTGGCGCTCGTGTATCTGGGAAAATCCCACCTGTCCACGGAGGTCCACGAGATGGTCATCCGCGGCCTGAAGGACGCCGGACCCGATTGCGTCGAGCTCGAAGACCTGCGCGCGACCGCGCCCCAGTCGCGCGACGCCGTCTATGCCGGCGATTTCGCCGCCCTGGGCCGGGCGATGATCGACAACACGGAGGCGCAGCGGAGGCTCCATCCGGCGCTGGTCAGTCCCGACCATCAGCGGATCATCGAGATCGCCCGGGCGCATGAGGCCGTGGGCTGGAAGGTCAACGGCGCAGGCGGCGACGGCGGCTCGGTCACGATCCTCTGCGGGGATGTCTCCCGGGTGAAGCGGGCCATGATCCGCGAGATCGAGCAGGAAAACCCCCTCTTCAAGAACATCCCAATCTATCTGAGCCGCCACGGCCTGCGAGTCTGGAAAGAGGAAAGAGCCGCCTGAGACGAGGCTTCGCGGATGGACGCCGCTCCGCGGTGTCCGACGCGATTGAATGGGAGCGAGCAGGGAGGCTGCCTATGGCCGGAATCATCAGCCGCTGCGGGTACAGGTGCGATCTCTGCCTGATCTACCGGGATAATCTCAAGGGTGTCGAGGACCGGAAGAGGTTCCGCGACGGCCTCCTGAAATACTACCGGCATCACGTGGCTCTCGAGGAATGCTATTGTGACGGCTGTCTCACCGACGACAGCCAAAATCCCGTGCTCATCACGGCGGACTGCAGGGTGCGGGCCTGCGCCATCACCAGGGGGCTCGAGACCTGTGCCTCCTGTGACCGCTACCCTTGCGGCATCCTGAAACGACGGTTCATCGATTATGGAAAAGTCAGGCAGAGGTTCGGCGCCCCCATACCCCGGGCGGAATATCTGATGTTCATCAGGCCTTACGAGGGCCAGAAAGAATTGGACCGAATCAGGCAAAAGAAAGGGCCCGCCCCCAAGCGGAAAAAACGGGCCTGAGGCAACGTCCTTTCAAGGAGAGAGCCATGAGCCGAACGCGTCTTGCCCGCCGGGATTTCCTCAAGTCGATCGTCACGGCCGCAGGGGCGGCGAAGTCAGTGTCTGTTGAAAAACTGTTCGGGTCAGGGCCGAGGCCAGGCTTCGACGCCAAGGGCCTGCCGACCGCGACACTCGGGAAAACGGGGGTCAAGGTTCCCCGGATCGGCATCGGGCTGGGGAGCCGGTTCTGTGCCGTCGAGGACGAGGATCGGGCCCTCGTAATCCTACGAGCCGCTCTCGACCAGGGGTTCTATTACTGGGATACCGCCTACAATTACCGCAACAAGGACATCGTCAGCGAAGCCAGGCTGGGAAAAATCCTCGAAACCCGCCGGAAGGAGGTGTTCCTGGCGACGAAGTTTGAGGCCCGGACCTACGACGGGGTTATGCGCGAGCTCGAGGAAAGCCTGAAACGCCTCCGGACCGACCATCTCGACCTCTACCAGGTCCACCTCATCGAATCGCTCGAGGACTTGGACGCCCTGGGGGCCCCGGGCGGCGCCCTAGAGGCCCTGCGGAAAATCAAGGAAGAAAAGACGGCCCGCTTCATCGGCTTCTCCGGCCATCTCGATGCCGTGGCGATGGCCGAGGCTGCCCGCCGGCACGATTTCGACACGATGCTCATCGCCCTCAACCACTACGAGGAGCGGAAGGGCGACTTCGAGAGGGGCGCCATTCCTGCGGCCGCGGCCAGGGACATGGGCGTCATGATCATCAAGGCCATCCGGCCCCGCGAAACCGTGAAGGACATCGCCGCCGAGGACCTGCTGCGCTACGCCCTCAGCCTGGCCCGGGTCCACGCCGCCGTCGTCGGCACGGACAGCGTCGAGGTGGTCAGGAAAAACGCCGCGCTTTTGCGGGCCTTCCGGCCACTCTCCCCCGGAGAGATGGAAAAGCTGGCGGTCAAGCTCGAGCCGTTCTTTGCGGGGAACCGCCTGCCCTGGATGCGGCCGGGATACCGGGACGGGGAGGCGTGCTGACGGCCCCAACACCGTTGAAGGGGAGGGGACGATGAAGATGAGAATCCTTCTTATCTCCGTCTTTGGCTGCGTTTGCCTGGCCGCCGGAATCCTGTCCTGCCGGCGGGAGCCTGCGAAGCTCCCGCTCCTGGCAGCCAGCGATTTCAGAACCGGGCGGGCCGAAGGCTGGCAACCGAACGACCCAGCCCACTGGCGTGTCGTCGGCCAGGACGGGACGATGGTCTATGAGCTGACGGCTCCCGGAGAACAGGGGAAGGTCCGGGCGCCAGCCTCCTGGTCGCTGTGGGCCGGCCACGACGTCACGTCATTCGAGTTCACCGGCCGGATGAAATGCTACACCGACCCGGCCGTACCCGGCCGCGACATGTGCGTCTTTTTTCACTTCCAGGATCCGACCCATTTTTATTATGTCCATTTTGCGGGGGAGAGCGCCGACGTCCACAACATCATCGGCCTCGTCAACGGCGCGGACCGGGTCAAGATCAACGCCGAACCCGCCGGTTCGTCCGTGGCCCGGATGAGGGACCTGGCATGGCACTGGTTCAAGGTGGTTTACGACGCGCGGTCGGGTGAAATCAAGGCCTACCTGGACAACATGACAGATCCGGCGCTCACCGCGCTCGACCGGACGCTCGGCCACGGCCTGGTCGGGGTCGGGGCGTTCGACGACACGGGCTGCTTTGCCGACCTCAGGCTGCGCGGCTCGAGGAATCGGTGATATAATAGGGCTACAGGCCGGCGATCTCGGTCGCCGGTCAGACGGCGTCACCCGTCGTGAATCCTCCGCATGGGGAAGGCGATAATCAAACGCGTAACATCCTCTAAAAGGCTGGCCGTCTTGACTCTGGCCGGGGGACTCGTCCTCGGAATCGGGCTTCCGGGTTCGTCGGAGGCTCGGGCCGGCTCCCAGGATCTCTCGAAACCTCTCATCCAGGACGTCACCGTATCCGTCAAGCTCATTCAAGCCTACGTTTCGACCAAGGACGGAAAGCCGGTGAGGGACCTCGAGGCGGCCGATTTCGAGGTCACCGACAACGGCCAGTTGGTTCCGGTGACCCACTTCGAAAAGCATCTCGTCGGCGGCGAGATCCTCGCGCCCGGCTCGGCCAAGGCCCCACGGCTCAACCGCAAGTTCTTCCTCTTTTTCGACTTCGCGTTCATTGACCAGCGGGCCGCGCTCAGGGCGAGGGAGGCCGGGCTCCATTTTATCGATACCGAGCTCAAGCCGGGCGACGAGGTCGGACTTCTGTCTTTCTCCTCGTCGCGGGGGCTGACGATCCACGAGTACCTGACCACGGACCACTCCAGGATCCGGCGGATCGTGGACGCGTTCGGCCTGAAGAGCGCCGTCGGACGCGCCGAGAGCCTGACGAACTTCATCTATCTTGACGAGATCAAGCACATGCAGGGGGTGCTCGAGGAGCAGAAGAGCCCCCCAACCCAGCAAGAAGCCGGGCCTCCGGTCAGGATGTCGGAACAGGACAGTTTCTTTGACAGCCAAGCCCAGCTTCAGACCGGCGGCCGGATCGACGAGGGCCGCCGCCAGTCCTACGTCGACCAAGCCCGGTGGTTCGCCGAGATGTTCGGCAACCTGGCCCAGGCTCTCCGCTACGTCCCCGGCTGGAAAAACATCATCTTCTTCTCGGGCGGCATCGCCAGAAATCTCATCTACGGCAACCGGAAGATTTCCGTTCCGACCATCGACGCCAACAATCCGGAAGCGACGCTGGCATCGATGCGCGAGTACGATGAAGCCCAGTCGGACGCGGGGGTGCGCACCGTCTTCGCCGATGCGCTCAAGGAGCTCAAGACCGCCAACAGCCCGATTTACGCCATCGACTGCTCACGTCCCCAGGGAGAGGTGGATATCAACAATCCGTTCGGCTCGTCCATGGCCAGCCGGGACCTCCAGGGCAAGGATTCACTCCTCCAGCTCGCCAATGAAACCGGAGGAAAATACTTCAGCAACTCCATGGATTACCGGAGCGCGCTGGCGACCATCGAGGACATCACGGGCGCTTTTTACGTTCTTGGCTATTCCATCCCTGCCCGGTGGGACGGCGCGTTCCACAAGATCAAGGTCAAGGTCAAAAGGCCGGGCTGCAAGGTGTCCAGCCAAAACGGGTACTATAATCCCAAGGCCTTCCCGAAGTACTCGAAGTTCGAACGGCTGCTCCAGATGGTCGACCTGGCCCTGAGCGATAACCCTCAGTCCCAGATCCCGGCCGACGTGCCCATGGCAGCGCTTCCCGTCATGATCGGGGGCTGGATGCATGTCGCCGCGTTCGTCAGGGTGCCCCAAGAGGCGGCGGCCGGAATCATCGGTGACGGGGCGGAAGCCTATCTCCTCCTGTTTGACGAAACGCAGGGGAAATCGAGCATCAAGAACTTCAGCCTGAAATTGCCCAAGCTTCCCAAAGACACCTTCTTCCCCGTGTTTTTTGTCCCCCTCGGTCCAGGCTGGTATTCGTGCCGGATGGTCGTCCAGAACTCGACGTCCGGTTTCGGCGCGTTGGGTTCCGCCTCCTTCGTCATTCCCCAGACCGGGGCGACGTCCCTCTGGCTCGACCCGCCCCTTCTCCTCGAGCTCAAGCCCGGAGGGGTCGATATCGGGGCCGGGGCGGACCCGACGCTCTCCAGGTTCTATGCCTATGATTCTGAATACTACGCCCCGCACCTCGGCGATCTCCCCGAAGGAGTGAGCAAGATTCGCGCGGCACTTCGTTGCACGCTGGCGGCCACTGGGCTGGAGCTCAGGATCTCGGCCTCTCTGCAGAATCCGGCGACCTCGACCCGGCTGGACGTCCCCGTGGCCATCCTGAATCAGAGCCAGGAGGGACAGCTGAGGAACTATCTCCTCGAGCTCACGCCGGAGCCCCTCAAAGCCGGCTCTTACATCCTCAAGGTCTTCGCGGTGGGAAAGGACGGCGGTCCGAGCGCCTATTCAGAGACGACGCTGACGGTCAAGTAACACTCAGGCGCCTGCCGCCCAACTATTTATTTCAGGAATAGCTTGACGTACTCCATGTTCGTCGCCAGGCAGTTCTTGCAATCCTCCGTCGCCGCGCCGATGGCCAAACCTTCCTCGAGCAGCTTTTTCGCTGGCGCGAGGTCGACGGACGAGTCCAGCTTGTGCCTTTTGATGATCATGTAGGCCGCATTGTTCTTCCCCCAGGCCGTCAATTCCTGGCTGCCCAGTCCTTCGGCCTGGCGGGCATACTCGAGATAGTACTGAAGGGCTTCGACGTACTTCCCCTCATTGTCGTATTTCTCAGCCGTCGCCTTGGCCGCCCGCCAGTTATCCCAGGAAATGGCCTTATCCTGGCTCGCCGCCTGCGGCTGTTCCTGCGCCGCAGCCGTCCCCATGGCCGCAAGTAGGAGCAGCGCGAGTCCCGCGATCATAGCTTTTTTCATGTGCGCCTCCCCTCGACCGATTAACCTCCATCAATTATGACCCAATCGGGACGCCTGTCAAGTCGGCAAGACACCGGACGCATGACGCGCGCCCAGCCCTAAATCTGTTCGATCCGGCTGGCGACGACGCGGCGGAACGCTTCCACGACCTCGGGGTCGAACTGACGGCCCGTCTGGTCGACAATCTCCTGGACGGCCTCCCACGGCGTCTTGCCCTTCCGGTAGGGACGGTCCGTTGTGATCGCGTCGAAGGCGTCGGCAACGGACACGATCCGGGCCCCCATGGGAATCTCTTTTAGGGCGCCCTCGGAAGAGTCCAGGGCTTTTTCGAAGTAGTGGTGGTGGGCGACGACGATCGGGACGACTTCCTGCAGGACCTCGCCGACCTTGGCCAGGATGACGCCACCCCGCTCGGAGTGGGAGTCGATGAGGTCCTTTTCCTGAGGCGTCAGGGCGGCCGCCTTCTGAATCACCTCGCTGCTGATTTCGATTTTGCCGATATCGTGGAGCAGTCCGGCGACGCGGACGTTTTCGACCATGTGACGGGGAAGCTCCATGGCGATGGCGATCGCCTTCGCGTATTCGGAGACGCGCATGGAATGCCCCTTCGTGTAGCCATCCTTGGTCTCGATGTACTTCGACAGGATCTCGAGGATCCCGATGTAGGCCTTCTGCAGTTCCTCCATCCGCCTTTCTTTCTGCTCGTAGAGCCCTCCCACGGCATAGGACGTCAGGAGGAGAAACCCTCCCCATGAGGACAGGACGAACATCCCCCGGAACTCCTGGTCCTGGGGGAAGAAATGAACGCGGAAGATGATGGCGCAGACGATGACGGCCAGGATCGAGAGAAAGGCCGCGAGGACGCCGAGCCTTTTGCCCAGGTAGTAGGACCCGAAGACAACGGGGAGGAAATAGAAGTTGAGAAGGAGGGTCTTGTCCTTCATGAAAAAGGTGCCCAGCGTGGCGGCCGCCAGGATCACGAAAACCAGTATTTGCTCAAAGTGCCGGACGAGAATAGCCTTGATCTTTTCCATCCTCGGTCCTTCCCAGGAGGGCGAGAAACCCGGTGGGCATCATCCCCCGCGCCGGAGGCTGGCTCAATCGTCGCCCTGGGTGATACCGGGGGTGATTTTGGCGGGATCACGGTCACCTCGGAGGATGTCCCCGAGGTGAGAACCTCTCACCGTCCTCCCCCTGCGGCCCAGGGCCTCCAGGGAGGGAACATTGGTTTTTCTTCAAGGACTCGGCCACCCCGGCAGCTCTTAGGCCGTTTGCACGGGCTTGATTTCGGCCGCCGGCCGGGAGTAGCATTTATGAAAAGCATGAGCAAGCCGATCCCGCCCGAAGGCATTCCTCGTCGCGCGCCCGGAGAGCAAGTCAAGTTTTTTGCGGCTCTTTATGGCCGCTCCGTCAATCCCGCCCAGCGGGCCTGGTTCGAGGTGCGCAGCCGGGGGCTTGGCCTGCGCTTTTCCGATGATGAATTGACGGTTCTCGCGGCGCTCGACACGCCCGACAAGCTGCAGGACTTCCTCAATACCCAGCTTTATTACAACGACGACCACGCCTCTGTCGAGCAGGACGAGACGGCGATGCCGCCGCGCCGGGTCCTCCAGACGGGCATGGCCCAGTGCTTCGAAGGCGCGATGTTCGCCTATGCCGTCAATTACCTGCACGGCCACAAGCCGTTCCTCGTTCTTCTCGAAGCGAGCCAGGACGCAGAGCATAATCTCGTCGTCTGCCAGGACCCGAGGACGAAGCTCTACGGCTCAAACGCCCAATCACGCTACCCGGGACTCGTCGGCCGCCCGGCACGCTTTGAGACCGTCCGCGCCCTCGCCGAATCGTACCTGCCGCTTTACTACAGCGACCGCACCCTCGACCCGAGGGACCTGACGCTCGTCGGCTTTTCGGACGGATTCGACTTAGTCGCCAAGTACGGCCCTGGTTGGCTGGGGACCGAGGAGCCGCTCTGGGATATTTACTACACCTACATCGACGACACGGTCTGCTTCCACAACTTCTCCGACGCCCCCGGCGAGTCGCACCTCTATCCGGCCATTCGGGCTCTCAAAGAGAACTGGATCCGCCTCAACGCCAAGGGCAAGCCGTACGTGAGCCTGGGCGACCTGCCGGCGGCCGCACGGGAGCTTTGGCAGGCCTTCTGGCGCGAGTACGGGCCCGATTCCGGCCCGCGTCCGCGGGGCAAGGCCCACGAGATCGAAAAAGAGTTCATGCGCCTGACCGGCACGACGCCTATAGACCTCGACGACAATGCCTCAGATCTCCAATTCTACTTGGCGGCGGGATACCGGTTAGAACAGATTCTCACCTGCCGGTGACCCGACAGGAGCCTCCCGGCGCGAACTCGCGAACTACTATCGGGCGCAGGACGAGCGCCTGAAAAAAAGATAGAACGTTCCGCTATTTTTTATAATGGTCGGGGTAGGCGGGGCGCTTGGGCTTGACCGGAGGGTTTTTGGCCAACTCCGCCATCACGACCTCGATGGCCTTGTCGAGCTGCGGGTCCTTTCCCGCCCGGACCAGGGCCGGATCGTGCTCGACCTCGATATCGGGGGCGATGCCCACGTTCTCAGCGATCCAGCCGACCTTGGGGCTCCACACACCTGAGGTCGGCGCCGTGACGACCCCTCCGTCCATGAGCTGGGGCGCGCCGGCCCGGCCGACGAGGCCCCCCCAGGTCGTCTTGCCGATGAGCGGCCCGACACCCGCGGATTTGAAGTAATACGGCATGGCGTCCCCCCCCGAGCCGGCAAACTCGTTGATGAGCATCACCTTGGGGCCGAAGATGGCGCCCTGCGGCTGGACCTCGTCCTCGCCGTCGCGTGTGCCGACTAGGCTCAGCAGCTTCCTCTGCAAGAACTCGATGATATCCGTGGCCAGGGCCCCGCCGGCGTTAAACCTCTCGTCGACGATGACCGCGTCTTTGCCCACCTGGGCGAAGAAGTAGCGGTTGAAATTGGTGTACCCGCCGATGGACGTGTCGGGCATGTAGACGTAGGCCACCCGGCCGCCCGTGACCCTGCCCACGTAGCGGCGGTTGTCCTCGATCCAGGCGTAATTGCGGAGGGAGGCCTCGCTCGCCACGGGCACAACCGTCACTTCCCGGGCGCCCTTGCCGTCGGGCGTCGGGCCCACCTTGAGCAGGATCTGCTTTCCGGCCGTATTCTCGAAGAAGCTGTAGACGTTGTCGCGCCCGGAGACCTCGCGGCCGTTAACCGCCAGGAGATAGTCCCCGGCCGCGACGTTGACGCCCGGCTGAGTCAGCGGCGCCTTGAGCTGCGGGTTCCAGTTCTCGCCATTGTAGACTCGGGCGAAGCGGTAGCGGTCGTTTTCAACCCTGTAATCCGCTCCGAGCAGCCCCGCCGGGACGCGCTTGACCTCCGGCAGATCGCCGCCGCCCACGCCAAGATGGCCGACCTCGATGCCTCCCAGCATCTCGGCGAAGAGGTAGTTCAGGTCCCGGCGGGTGACGATATTCTCGAGGTAGGGCGCGTATCTTTTCTCGGCGGCGGCCAGGTCGTAGCCGTGGAATCTTGGGTCATAAAAGTACTCGCGCTCGACGCGCCAGGCCTCGTGGTACATCTGCCGCCATTCGTCCCGGGGATCGGACAAGACCTGGATGCCGTCGGTCGCCAGGGCGCCGGCGCCGGCCGCCGGGGCCGAAGGGGGAGGACCCGCGGGTGTCCCGGCCGGAGGCATCGGCTTCAGAGCGGCGATGAACCAGCGGCCCCCCTGACGGTAAAGGTACTTTTCGCCATTTTTGGCAATTTCAAAGGAGCCCACGCCGCTCACGACGACATCGCTGCGACGGGCCTTGAGGTCGTAGCGATGGACCGTCAGGCCGCCGCCCCCGCCGACGCCGGGAATCGAGGCCGGAACCTCGAGGGCCAGGAGGGTCCCCGGCTTGCCCGTCTGGAGATTGACGTAGTTGCGGGAGGGCATGGGGACGGCCAGGATGCGCTGGAGGATCCCGTCAAGGTCGATCTTGACGGTGACCGGCTTGGCCTCCGCCTCGCCAGGTTTCTTTTCGGTGGGCTTCTTTTCCTCGGCCTTCTTCTCCTCGCCTTTCTCCTCGTCGCTTTCCGGCGCAAACGGCGAGGGCTCGTCCTTCGGCAGGACGGCGAGGTAGATGGCCCGCGACACGGGCCGGCTGAAGCTATGGATGTCGGGCTGAAGGGACTGGCCCGAGTCCGTGCTGGCGGTGAAATAGAGGAATTTCCCATCGGCATCGAACGCCGGATACCCAGCGTCGCTCATCCCATCCGTGACCTGGACGCTCTTTCCCGCATCGACCGAATAGAGGAAAATGGCCCCCATGTAGTTCGGGAGGCGTTTTTCATAGGCCAGCCACCGGGAATCGGGGGACCAGGCGGCCAATCCCCCCGGGCCTCCGAAATACCGATCCTTGTCGATGTGGATGGGCTTCTTCGCGGCCATATCGACGTACCAAATCGCCTGGTGGGCGTCGGTGTAAGCGATCTTCTTGGAATCGGGCGACCAGCGGGGATTGTAGTAGAACGAGGGCGTCTCGCCAAGGGCGATCTTGACGGCCTCGCCCGCCCCGGTCTGGGGCTTGAGGTGAAGCATGTACTCGCCCGACTCGTCCGAGAAGTAGGCGATCGTTTTTCCATCGGGAGACCAGGCCGGCTCGCGCTCCATCACGCCGGTCGTGTTGGTGAGGTTGCGGGGGTCGCCTTTCTCGGCGGGCACGGTGATGATCTCGCCTCGGGCCTCGAACACGGCCCTCGCGGCGCCGGGCGACAGGCCGGCGTTGGTCAGGCGGTCGCCCACGGACACGTAATGCTCGCGAACCTCCGGGATGTCCCCGCTGACGGTGATGGGGACGGTAGAGGTCCGGCCGGTTTTCGGGTCGTAGAGGTTGAGGCCACCGAACTGCTCGTAGACGATGGCGTCCGGCCCCGCCGAGGCCGACTTGAGATCCAGGCCTCGGTTCTCGACGGCCCGGGAGACGGTCTTCGACTTCAGGTCATAGGAGAAGAGAGAAACGGCCCCCTCGCGGTCGGACAGGAAATAAACCTTGTTGCCGACCCACATCGGATTGAAATCGTTGGAGTTGGGGCGGGGCACTTTGTCGATGACGGAGTTGGCCAAGCCGGCGATCCAGACCGGCGTCGTCCGGCCGCCCCGGTAGCGCTTCCAGGCGGTGAAAGCCCGGGGGAGGGGGACATAAGCCAGGCGCTTGCCGTCCGGGGAGAAGGCGGCTTCATATCCCATGGGCAGCGGGAGCTTCTCTTCGAGCCCGCCGTCGAGTCCGGCCGTGAAGAGCTCGCTGAACCGCGAATAGGCGTTGCGTCCTGACGTAAAGAGGACGCGCCGGCCGTCGGGAGTCCAACCGAGCACTGCATCCGCGGCGGGGTGCCAGGTCAGGCGCTTGGGAACACCGCCGGCCGCGGGCATGACGAAGACGTCCGTGTTTCCGTCGTATTCGCCGGTGAAGGCGATCTGAGACCCGTCGGGCGAGAAGGCGGGGTTTGTCTCGATGCCGGGGCTCGAAGTCAGGCGCTTCGCCTCGCCCCCGTGGCGAGGCACGGTCCACAGGTCACCGGCAAACACGAACACGATGTCCGTCCGCGACAGCGTCGGCTTCTGGAGGAGCCAGGGGGCGCCGGAGTCGGCCGTCCTGGCCGGGGCCGCCGCGAGCAGGACCAAAAGGCACAGGGAAAATCCTACGATTGTTGCCAGGTTGCGATTTCGGGCCGAGTTCATTGCACACTCCTTCGAGAAATTAGAAAAATTATGACCCCGTTGCCGCCTGAAGTCAACCAAATCGACGTGCCGTTGCCGCCATTGACTCCCCAGGGATTTTTTGTGTACTGTGAAGACAATCCAGGCTACCGCGGGAGGGGAGAAAAGCTGATGTCCTCATACGGTTGCGATGAAAAAGACCTGGCCCATTACACCTGCCTCAGGACCCCTCGCCGGATTGCCGTTGACGGCCGGCTGGACACTCCGGAGTGGCAGAAGGCGCCGAAATCGCGGCGGTTCGTCGACCTGGTCACCGGTGTCCCCGGCTTTTTCGAGACACGGATGGCCTCGCTCTGGGACGATGAGAATCTTTATGTGGCTTTTTGGATAGAAGAGCCCAACGTCCGGGCCCGTCTGACGGACAGGGATTCCTTTGTCTGGAATGAGAACGACGTCGAGATCTTCATCGGGGGCGAGGACTGCTACTACGAGTTCCAGATCAACGCCCTTGGCACGATTTATGAAGTTTTCTATATCTGGCAGAATGCGTACAAGCGGGGGAGCCGGTTCGACGTCCAGGAGTTCGACCTCCTGACCCGGCGAGTCGACATCCTCGGGGGCTTTCAGGACGGGATGCGCCACGGCAAGCATCCGCGGGGCGCCCGCTGGGCCTTCATGGACTGGGATTTCCCCGGGCTCCGGGCCGCGGTCCAGGTGGCGGGCACCATTAATGACACTTCGAATGTCGACAAGGGCTGGACGGCCGAGATCGCCTTCCCTTGGCGCGGGATGGGAGTGCTGGCTGGCAGCCGGCCCGTGCCGCCGCGCGATGGGGACGTCTGGCGGATGGATTTCTCGCGCTTCGAGCTCCTCGAATACTGCGGGGGGAAGGCCGAGCCGCACCCGGGTTGGGCCCTCAACCGCCACGGCGTCTACGATTCCCACATCCCCGAGTGCTTTTCCTTTGTCCATTTTTCGGAAAAGTCGGTTGAGGACTGACCCCTGGTGGCGTTCGGCATGGCCTGGAGCTTGACGAGACTGAGTCCGTAAACGGCTGCGAACGTGGACCGGCTCGGCGCCGGGCCTCAATTTTGTCTGGTGAAGGAGGGAGGAAATGTACCGATTTCGCAAATCATTGACCCTGATGGCGGCCGCCTTTCTGGTCATGGCGGCCGCAGCCTGTAAGCCCGGGGGCAACCGCGCCCCGGAAAAGACCGCCCCCGTTAAGTTCCCGCTCGAGGAGAAGACCATCGCCGAACTGCAGGAGATGATGATCTCAAGCGCCGCCACTTCCGAAAGCCTTGTCTCCCTGTACCTGAAGCGGATCGACGAGATCGACTGGGGCGGCCCGGGGCTGAACTCCGTCATCGAGAAAAACCCCGAGGCCCTGTCCATCGCCCGCGAGCTCGACCGGGAGCGCAAGGAGAAGGGCGCGCGCGGACCCCTCCACGGCATCCCGATCCTCATCAAGGACAATATCGATACAGCGGACAGGATGGAAACGACCGCCGGCTCCCTCGCCCTTCTCGGGTCAAAACCCGTTCGCGACGCGTTCGTCGTCGGGCGTCTCCGGGCCGCCGGCGCGGTCATCATCGGCAAGACGAACCTCAGCGAGTGGGCGAACTTCCGCTCGTCCCGCTCGACGAGCGGCTGGAGCGGCCGCGGCGGCCAGACGCGCAACCCCTACGCCCTCGACCGGAACCCCTCCGGGTCGAGCTCGGGCTCGGCCTCGGCCGTTGCGGCCAGCCTGGCGGCCGCCGCCGTGGGGACGGAGACGGATGGCTCGATCGTCTCGCCCTCGTCCGCCTGCGGCATCGTCGGCATCAAGCCGACGGTCGGGCTCGTCAGCCGCTCGGGCATCGTCCCGATCGCCCATTCCCAGGACACCGCCGGGCCGATGGCCCGGACGGTCGCCGACGCAGCGACACTCCTCGGAGCGATGACAGGAACCGACCCCGTGGACGGCGCGACCAAGGCGAGCGAAGGCCGGTTCCTCGGAGACTACCGGGAATCCCTCAGGCCCGACGGGCTCCGCGGCGCTCGGATCGGTGTCCTGCGGTCGGACTCCTTCAACTTCGCAAAAAAGCTCAATCCCATCCTGCAGACCGCCGTCGAGGCGATGACAAGGGAAGGGGCCGAAATCATTGATCCCGTTGAATTTCCGACGCTCGGCAAAACCGACGGCTCGGAATACGAAGTTCTCCTGTATGAGTTCAAAGCTGACCTTGAATCCTACTTCGCGGGCAGGCCCGGCGCCGCCGTCCACACCCTGGCGGACCTCATCGCTTTCAATGAAAAGAACGCGGACCGTGAGATGCCGTTCTTCGGCCAGGAGATTCTCGAGCAGGCGGTGAAAAAGGGCCCGCTGACCGATAAGGCCTATCGCGACGCGCTCGCCAAGAACCACGAGCTCATGCGGGCTAAGGGCATCGACGCGGCGCTCGCCGGGCACAAGCTCGACGCGCTCGTCGTCCTGACCAACGGCCCGGCCCATCTGACCGACCTCATCAACGGCGACTCGTTCTCCGGGAGCAGCTCCTCGCCCGCGGCCGTGGCGGGCTACCCCACCATCACGCTTCCCGGGGGCTGGATCAACGGCCTGCCGGTCGGCATCTCCTTCATCGGCGGGGCCTGGAGTGAGCCGGTCCTCATCAGGCTGGCTTACGGCCTCGAGCGGGCGCTCCAGATGAGGAAGGCGCCCCGATTTCTTCCGACTGCGGAACTTCCGGCGATTGCGCCGGACCGCATGGTCTCGAAATAATCACGGAAGGGTCACGATGCCCTTCGGATCCGAGCCGCGATCCTCGAGAAAGGGGCAACACATGAAAAAAGTCCTTTGGATTTTGGTCTTAGCGGCCTTGGTTCTCCTCATTCCTTTCCCCATGACCGGATGGGACGCGGCGTCGTCCCACGACCGGGGAGGCCTTGAGAAATTCGCGGCCGCGCATGTCGAAAAAACGGGCGCGCCGCCTTTCTCATTCGTCTATGACGGGAAGCCTTCAGCCGAGTTCATCGACAGGTGGGGCTTTACGTCCGGGATCCAGAACCTTGGGGATAAGACGGTGAAAACCGTCGTTTATACCGACCCGGCCACCCGGCTCCGTATTACCCTGGTTTCAATGATCTATAAGGACTATCCTGCGGTGGAATGGGTCGCCCGGTTTAGAAACGAAGGCCGGGCCGACTCTCCGGTGATCTCGGATGTCCTCGCCTGCTCCACCGAATTGCCGGATCTCCCCGACGGGCCGATGACGCTCTACCGGGCCCGGGGCAGCAGTGCCGGGCGTTCCGACTTCGCCCCCATCCAAGATGTCCTTGGAGAAGCAGGCGAGGTCCGGTTCGGGCCATCGGCGGGCCGTTCCTCCGACTCCGCGGCTCTGCCCTTCTTTAACATGGCGGGGCAGGGCAGAGGGGTTATGGCCGCCGTCGGCTGGAGCGGCCGGTGGAAGGCCGCCGTCAAGAGGACGGGAGCGCGCAGCCTCAGCCTCGAGGCCGGAATGGAGAAGACCAATTTCAAGCTCCATCCGGGGGAAGAGGTCCGGACGCCTTCGATCGCCCTCCTTTTCTGGAAG
>Ga0153916_10002053_pt1 | contig 14792 bp, 11 predicted proteins | sample Opewatmetagenome_FD_109642 | JGI IMG/M metagenome (GOLD analysis project Ga0153916, IMG submission 109642) | Freshwater wetland microbial communities from Ohio, USA - Open water 3 Core 3 Depth 4 metaG | ecosystem: Environmental > Aquatic > Freshwater > Wetlands | place: USA: Ohio, Lake Erie...
ACGTCACTGAAATTCGTCCCCTTCCAGAGGTTCTCCAGGAGGAGGAGCACCTTTTCCTCGCCGTACTGCGAGGCGAGGTGCATCAGGGCGTTCTGCCCCTCCTTGTACATAATGAACGTGCCGTAGATGCGGTCCATGTCGTCAAGGCCGACCACGCTCTCGTTCAGGACGGCATCGCGCATGACCATCTCGGCCTGCATGTCCCAGTCCGTCGACCAGTACTCCGCCAGGCCCTCGATGAACCAGAGCGGGGGAGAGGTCTCCTGTATCTGGCGATGGTCGGTCATGACGCGGGTGGTCTTGCTGTGCATAAACACGTGCACCAGCTCGTGGCAGATGACATGGCGGAACGCGGCGATGGAGCCGTCGAAGGGGATGACCACCCGGCCCTTCATGAATTCAAAGAAGCCGCCGATCCCTTCGGGAATGAAACCGCCGACGGTGTTCGTCTGCTCGAAATGGAGGTGGGAGCTGTAGAAGATGAGGGGGACGCGTTGGGAGAGGGTGTGGTTGAATTTCTTCTCCAGGGACCGGTAGCTCTCCTCGGCGAAGAACGCTCCCCGCTCCGCCAGGTCCTTCATCTCGGGGTAGTAGTAGATGTCGAAATGTTCGGTCTTGAGGACGTGCCAGTCGAAGTCGGTGTACTGGACCTTGTTCCGGCCGAAGTAGTAGAACTGGGCAGGGGCGCGTGCGGGCCAGATCGTCAGGAGGGCCACCAGCAGGGGGAGGAAACCGAATCGCCTCATCACAGTCCTTCCATCACACGACATTGCCGAGGAGGAGTATACACAGTTCGTGCCCGAGTGTCAACGTCCGCGCTGCTCCTGCAGCGCAGTCAGGAGGAGAATCACCACCACCCTGATCAAGGGAGACCAGGAGACCGTGTTTCTCCGGTCTCGCGTCATTGCCGGGCGAGCTCCTCCTTGAGCCGGGTGATCACCTCCACCGGCGTCGGGTCCACGCCGTGGAGGATCGCCAGGTAGTAGCTGACCCAGTCTCCCAGGCAGATGAGAGAGAACATCCTCGCCAGCAGTGATTTTCCCTCGCTCCAGACCTCCGTGACGTGCGGGCAGCAAGCGGAGAGGATCTCCTTCGTGATCTCCATCCGCATCTGGACGCGGCGGTGATCTCCGCGATCCCGGAGGAGAAAAACCCTCATCTCGCTCATGAGACGGGTGAGGACCCTCCAGCCGACCAGCTCGTTGTGGTTCATCTCCGGAAGAACGTTTCCGAAAAAGAGGGCCTTCGCGTTCTCGCTGATCTGTCCGCGCCAGCGGGTCCCGACGGCGTCGAAGTGCTCGGTGGAGGAATAGACCACCCCCAGCTCCCCGCGGAGAAGCGCGGCGAGGCTCATTGCCCTGTTGGCCGTCTCATCGGGGTTCGCATAGACTCCGGCAAGCCGCTCGAGCAGCGCTATTGTTTCCCGTACCTCGGCCTCTTTCGAGTGGGCGAAGCCCGAGCGGGTGAGGATCTCCAGGAGGGGGAAGAAGGAGTACGCCAGCGCCGTGCGCGGCGGGCGCCCCGGGGGGATCACCACACAGGGTGACTTCGAGTGCCGCGCCATCCGGAGCGTTGCGCCGCCGGAGGTGATGCACAGGATCTTCGCCTTCCGCCTCAGGGCCTCGCGGTGTGCGGCAATCGTCTCCTCGGTGTTCCCCGAATAGCTGGAGACGATCACCAGCGTGCGCGGGCCGACGAAGTGCGGGAGCCTGTAGTGGCGGTTGACGAGGAAGGGGACGCGCAACTCCCCGGCAAGATAGCTCCGGAGGAGATCCCCGCCGATTGCGGACCCGCCCAGGCCCGTGAGGACGATCGAGGTGATCGGCCGGGGGTTGATGCGGATGCGCGAAGCCGCTCCGATGGCGACGGCCTCGCGCGCCTGTCCGGGAAAGGTGCGGAGGAGTTCGTACATCCCTGAGCGGTCGATCGAGCGGAGGTCTTCGAGTGTCATGGGGACAGATGTCTGGTGTTATGATTCGAGTGGGATTTCGGGAATGCAACCTTTGAGAACCGAGCTGAGATAGCTTTTAATTTCTTCCGGCGTTGTCATGGTGAGCGCCTTCTCCGCCACGCGCTTGGCGTCCCTGAGCCGGATTGAACGGATGATCTTCTTGATCTCCGGCAGTGTCGTCGGGATCATGCTGAACTCGTCGAGTCCGAGGCCCACGAGCAGCATGGTGGCCACGGGGTCGCCCGCCATCTCGCCGCACATCCCCACCCAGACCTTCCGGCGGTGGCCGGCGTCGATCGTCATCTTGATGGTGCGGAGGACGGCCGGATTGAACTGCTGATACAGCGGCGCCACCGCGTCGTTGTCGCGGTCGACGGCGAGCGTGTATTGGATCAGGTCGTTGGTGCCGATGCTCAAGAAGTCGACCTCCGCGGCGATCTGCTCCGCCATAATGGCGGCGGAAGGGACCTCCACCATCACGCCCATCTTGAGGGAAGCATCGAACGGGACGCCGAGGGTCTTGAGCTCCTCCATTGCCCGCTGCATGTAGGCCTTCGCCGCCAGGACCTCCTGCAGGGTCGCCACCATGGGGAACATGACCCGGACGTTCTTGCGGACGCTCGCCCGCAGGATGGCGCGCAGCTGGGTGAGGAACAGCTCCGGTCGGTCCAGGAGGACCCGGATGCCCCGCCAGCCCAGGAAGGGGTTCGCCTCCTCGTACGCGTCCGGCATGACCTTGTCCCCGCCGACGTCAAATGTCCGGAAAATCACAGGATGGGGATAGATCCGCTCGGCGACCGTGCGGTAGCATTCGTACTGCTCATCCTCGGAAGGGTATTGCCCCTGGCGCATCAGGCCGCTTTCGGTCCGGTACAGCCCGATGCCGACCGAGCCCTGGCTGCGGGCGAAGTCGACCTCGTCGGGGAACTCGATGTTGGCCGAAAGCTCGATGGTCCTGTGGTCCTTGGTCTCGGCGGCCAGGTCGATGAGCTCGGTGAGGCGTTCCTCGAACTCCCGCAAGCGGCGCTCTTTGCGTTCGAGGCTCTGCAGCGTATCCTCGGACGGACGGATGATGAGCAGGCCGCTGTAGCCGTCGATGGCTACCGAATCGCCCGTTCGAAGGACGCGGGTGGCGCTCCGGAGTCCGACGACAGCGGGGATCTTGAGCGAGCGGGAGAGGATGGCCGCGTGCGACGTCGTCCCGCCGAAATCGGTGGCGTATCCCAGGACCTGGTTCCGGCTGAAGATCACCGTGTCGGCGGGGGTGAGCGACTCGGAAACGATCACGTACTCGCCCTCCAGGCGCGACACGAGTTTCTGGTCCTGAATGTTCCGGACGATCCTGTTCATGACGTCGTCGAGGTCGTGCGCGCGCTCGTGCATATACTCGTCGGGTGCCGCCAGCATCAGGCGGCGGTATTTGGAGATCTCGTCGACCACGACCGATTCGGCGTTCTTCATCTCGTCCGCAATCCGTTTTTCGATCGTCGAGAGGAGAATCGTGTCTCCCAGGATCATCACCTGCGCCTCAAAGATCTTCGCGCTCTCCGAGCCGAGCTTCTGCTCCGCGAAGGTGAGGATCTTGGTCAGCTCCTTCTGCGAGCGCGCGACGGCGTTCCGGAGCCGCTCGATCTCAAAGGCCGTCTCCCCGGGAGTGATGGTTTTGGCCTGAATCTGGGGTACCTGTTTGGTGTACAGGTACGCCGGTCCGGTGGAGATGCCGGGCGCGGCGGCGACGCCCTTCAGGATGACTTCCCCCTCGGTGGTGTGGTCTTCGTTCATGGTCAGTGCTCTTCGAAGCCTCGTTCAAAGAGATCTACAATGGCCTGTGCGGCTTCACTTTCATCCGGCCCCTCGAAGCGGAGATCCAGGGTGGATCCCTCCTCCGCGGCCAGAGTCATGACGCCGATAATGGACTTGCCGTTGATTTCGACAGCGTTCTTGCGGATGAAGAAATCGGCCTTGTAGCGGGCCGCGGTCTTCACGAGCGTCGCGGCGGGCCTCGTGTGAAGACCGGTCTTGTTCCGTATGGTCACAGTGCACTCAATCATGGCCGTGAGTCAGGATGACCGCCCGATGAGCTCCTCCGCCAGGGAGCGGAGCAGCGCACTCGCCCTGCTCGCCCGGAGTGTTGCCAGCGCCGCAACTGCCCGGTCGGTGTTCTCCTGTATGAGTCGTCTCGTGTCGTCGAGGACCCCGTGCCGGTCATAGAGTGCCCTGACGCGCCCGATCAGCCTCTTCTCGGCAGGGCTCCGCCGCCCCTTGCGCGCACGCGGACCCTCCTTGACCAGGAGCGTGCGGAGGAATGCGCGCTCTCGCCCCCGCGCCCGGCGGAGCGTCTCCAGGAGGAGATAGGTCTTCTTCCGTTCCAGGATGTCTCCACCGACCGCCTTGCCGAGCTCGGCCTCGCTCCCGGTGGCATCGAGCAGGTCATCCTCCAGCTGAAACGCGCGGCCCACGTAGCGACCGTAGGAGCTGAGGGCTGCTACCGTGCGCGGTGTGCCGCCGCCGATCACTGCGCCGATCTCCGCCGCGGTCGAAAGGAGGCGTCCGGTCTTCTTCTCGATCATCCGGAAGTAGTCTTCGACGGTGACATCGGTCCTCCGCTCGTACTCAAGGTCGAGAGACTGCCCCTGGCAGACATCGAGAAGGCCGCGGGTGAAGAGCTCCACGATGCGCCCGAGGGAACGTGTCTTCGTGCGCAGCAGCGCCCGGTATGCCAGCCCGAGCAGCACGTCCCCGGCGAGGAGTGCGTTGTTCACGTCCCAGCGCACGTGGACCGACGGGCGTCCACGCCTCGATGGCGCGTTGTCCATGATGTCGTCATGGACCAGCGTGAAATTGTGCATGATCTCGATCGCCGATCCGGCGTCCAGCGCCGCCCGGGCCGACCCCCCCGCCGCCTGGCAGGAGAGAATCGTGATGATCGCACGGATGCGCTTGCCGCCGCCTGTGAGCACGTACCGGCACGCTTCGTCGACGTCTCCACTGGCGCGGGCGCGGGCGAGCGCGTGGAGGCGTCGCTCCACGACTCGCCGGTACTGGTCGTACTCCCTGCGGTAGAGTTCCCTGTTCATGGATGATCCGCTTCTCTCAACTGCGCGCGCTGGAGCTCGGCCACGTTGCGGGACCCGGTGAGGAACATCGCACTTCTGAGCTCCTCGGCCCAGGAGCGGACGAGCTTCAGCACTCCCGCCGTTCCCCCCGCGTTCAGCGCCAGGAGCATCGGACGGGCGGAAGCCACAAGGTCCGCGCCCAGGGCAATCGACTTGGCCGCTTCCAGCCCCGAGCGTATCCCCCCCGAGGCGATAACGGTCAGGCCCGTCACTTCAGCGCGGAGCGCGGCCACGTCCCGGATGGCCTCCGCGGTCGGGATTCCCCAGTCCCAGAAGGCCTCGTTCGAGCGCTTTCCCCTCGTGCGGAGCGTCTCGACCCCCGCCCAGCTCGTTCCCCCCGCTCCCGCCACGTCGATATGGCGGACACCGACGCCGAGGAGCCGCCGGGCGACACTCTGCGAAATCCCGGCGCCGATCTCCTTGACGATGACGGGGACGGGCAAGCCGCTCACCAGCAGAGCGATGCCCGAGAGCACGCCCCGGAACGTCGGTGTCCCCTCTCTCTGGAGCATCTCCTGGAGCGGGTTGAGGTGAACGGCCAGCGCGTCCGCCCGGATGAGCTCGATGAGGCGTCTGGCGTCGTCGGCGTTCTTCATCGCCCGGACTTCGGCCGCGCCGATGTTTCCCACGACCGCAATCGAGGGGGCGACCTCTCGGACGATGCTGAAGGTTCTATGATAGTGCGTATCGACGAGGGCCTGCCGCTGGCTCCCCACCCCCATTGCGATGCCGAGCTCCGCGCAGACTTCCGCCAGATGGCGGTTGATCGTGAGGGCCTCCCGGTAGCCGCCGGTCATACAGGAGACCATGAGCGGGAGAGAGACGCGGTGGCCGAGAAAATCGGCCGACGTGTCCACATCCGCGAGATCGATCTCGGGGAGAGCGTTGTGGACGAAGTCGAACCCCTCCAGACCTGTCGTTTTCTTTCTGAAAAGAACGTTTCTGGAGAGGGTGATATCGACGTGTTGCTTCTTGCGCGAGGATAGTGCGCGTGGAAGAGTCCGGTTCGGCATTCTGCGTACGCCGTCCCATTGTGAGGAGGCTTTCGAAAAAGTATAGACATTTCATGCCAGAGAAGCAACGCGAAAAACCCCCGCGCCGCGTCTGCTTCAGGAGCGGCGCAACCGGTGCACGGTGCTGATGTGCGTCACGGGATGTGACGGGCGCTACAGGGTGGGGTGCGTTCCTTGATTCTCTGTCGATTCTTTGGTAGTATGAAACACTTGTCGAAGAAGAGTGAATCGCACTTCATGCATGCAATAATCCCTGTTGCGGGAGTCGGCACCCGCCTTCGTCCACACACCTTCACCCTCCCCAAAGTCCTCCTGAATGTCGCAGGCAAGCCCATTCTCGGGCACATCCTGGACAAACTCATCTCGGAGGGGGTGACGGACGCGACGATTGTCGTGGGCCACTTGAGCGACATGATCCGGGAGTACGTCTCCTCGACGTACCCGGCCTTCCCGGTGCGGTACGTGGAGCAGGAAGAGCGCCTCGGCCTGGGCCATGCGGTCTACCTCTCGCGGGAGGCGCTGCGCGGCGGGCCCGTCCTCATCATTCTGGGAGACACCATTTTCGACGTCGACCTGAAGCCGGTCCTGAAGGGGACGGTCTCCTCTCTCGGGGTGAAGGAAGTGGATGATCCCCGGCGGTTCGGGGTCGCAGTCCGAGACCAGGGGTTTGTGACGCGCCTCGTGGAAAAGCCGGAGGGGCCGGTGGGCAATCTCGCCCTCGTGGGCCTCTATTATATTGCCAATCCGGCGCTGCTTGAGAAATGCCTCGGCGAGATGATCTCGCGGGACATCCGGACGAAGGGGGAGTACCAGCTCACCGACGCACTCGCGATGATGCTGGAGCGGGGCGAGAAGATCACCACATTCCCGGTGGAGGGGTGGTACGACTGCGGAAAGCCGGAAACACTGCTGGCGACCAACAAAGCTCTCCTCCGGATACACTCGACGACGAGGAAGATTGACGGGGTCATCATCACGGAGCCGGTCTTCATCGCTCCCACGGCAACGCTGTCACGGTGTGTCATCGGGCCCAACACGTCCATCGGCGGTAATGCATCCGTGACCGACTCGCACATCCGGAACTCCATCATCGGTGAGAACGCGCGCGTCCTCCACGCGATGCTGGAGAACTCGATCGTCGGGAACGGCTCGATTGTTGTCGGCGGCTACGAGCACGTGAACGTCGGCGACTCCTCAGAAATTGGACTTCACTAAGGTGCAGCGAACATTACACCACTGGAGACAGGAATGACGTACCTCTTCACGTCGGAGTCGGTGTCCGAGGGGCATCCCGACAAGATCTGCGATCAGATATCAGATGCCGTGCTCGATGCGATTCTCGCGCAGGACAAACAGGGCCGGGTGGCCTGCGAGACTTTTGTGACCACCGGCCTGGCGTTTGTCGGAGGAGAGATCACGACGAAGGCCTATATTGAAGTGCCGGATCTGGTGCGCAGGGTGATCCGCGACATCGGCTACACGAAGGCGGAGTACCGCTTTGATGCCGACTCATGCTCGGTCATCTCCAGCATCCACTCGCAGTCGCCCGACATCGCGCGCGGTGTCGACACCGGCGGGGCGGGGGATCAGGGGATGATGTTCGGCTATGCGACGAGCGAGACGCCCGAATACATGCCAATGCCGATCATGTTTGCGCACAAGCTGGTGAAGAGGCTTGCGGACATCCGGAAGAAGGAACCGGACCTCATGCCCTACCTGAGGCCCGACGCCAAATCCCAGGTCACGATCGAGTACAACAGCCGCCGGCCCGCCCGGGTCCACACCGTCGTCGTCTCGACGCAGCACGACGCCGGCGTCACGCAGAAGCGGATCCGGCACGACGTGATCGAGTACGTCGTCAGGCACGTGGTTCCGCCCGAGCTCCTGGACAAGCGGACCGTCTTCCACGTGAACCCGACCGGGCGTTTCGAGATCGGAGGCCCCCACGGAGACACGGGCCTCACGGGTCGCAAGATCATTGTGGACACCTATGGAGGCCGCGCCCCGCACGGCGGCGGGGCTTTCTCCGGCAAGGACCCTTCCAAGGTCGACCGGAGCGCGGCATACGCGACACGCCACATCGCGAAGAACATCGTTGCCTCCGGGCTGGCGGAGGAGTGTCTGATTCAGGTGTCGTATGCGATCGGCGTTGCCGACCCTATCTCCATTCACGTGGACACTCGCGGCACAGGCCGCATCCCCGACTCGGAGTTCGAGCGGGTGCTATCGAAGGAGATCGACATGACGCCGAGGGGTATCATCAAGCGGCTGGACCTGCTCAGGCCGGTGTACCGGAAGACCGCCGCGTACGGACACTTCGGGCGAAGCGACCGGGACTTCACATGGGAACGGCTGGACCTGGTCGATACGCTGAAACGGGCCATCCGCTAAAGAGACACGTCACGCATGACAATCATGGAGTGAGAGAACGACAATGGATCACAAGCCGGGCAAATACAAGGTCGCTGATCTGAACCTCGCCGCAGAAGGGGAGAGGTTGATTGAATGGGCGGAGTCGCGGATGCCCGTCCTGATGGCGCTCCGGAAAAAGTACGGAAAGCTGAAGCCGTTCAAGGGGTACCGGATCGCCGGATGCCTTCATGTGACCAAGGAAACCGCGGTCCTGGTCAAAACGTTCGTCGAAGCGAGTGCGGAGGTGAGCTGGAGCGGCTGCAACCCCCTCTCGACAAACGACGCCGTGGCCGCCGCCCTGGCGAAGGCCGGGATCTCTATCTACGCGTGGCACGGCATGAACGTCCAGGAATTCTACTGGTGTATCGAGGAGACGCTGAAGTTGCGGCCGAACCTGACCCTCGACGACGGCGCCGACCTGATCTTTACCATCCACAAGAACCATCCGGAGTTCGCCGAGAAGTACGTGATCGGCGGAACGGAGGAGACCACCACCGGCGTCCACCGGCTGCGCGCCATGGGGCGTGACGGCGCCCTGCGCTATCCGGTCATCGCCGTCAACGACGCCGAGACCAAGTGGGATTTCGACAATGTCTACGGAACGGGGCAGTCGACGATTGACGGCATCCTCCGTTCGACAAGCGTTCTCCTTGCGGGGAAGAACTTCGTCGTGGCGGGGTATGGCCATTGCGGGAAGGGAGTGGCCCTGCGCGCCAAAGGGTTCGGGGCAAACGTTATTGTCACGGAGGTGAAACCGACGGCTGCCCTGAAAGCGACCCTCGACGGGCTGCGCGTGATGACGATGGATGAGGCCGCGAGGATCGGAGACCTGTTTGTGACCGCGACCGGCGTCAAGGACGTGATCGTCAAGAGGCACTTCCAGTTGATGAAGGACGGTGCAATCGTCTGCAACACCGGCCACTACGACTGCGAGGTGAACCTCCTGGATCTGGCGAAGCTGATGAAGGCGAAGAGGGAAATCCGGCCCGACAACGAGGAATACCTCCTGAAGAACGGCCGCAGGATCTATCTCCTCGCACAGGGGAGGCTCGTGAACCTTGCCGCTGCCGAAGGGCATCCCTCGGAGGTCATGGACATGTCGTTCGCGAACCAGTTCCGTGCGCAGCTCGACCTGGTGCAACTGCACAAGAAGGGGACGCGGCTGGAGAACAGCGTACACGACATCCCGGCGGCGCAGGACCAAGAGATCGGCCGCCTGAAGCTCGAGACACAGGGGATACGGATCGACACCCTCAGTGCCGAGCAGGTCAAGTACATGAGCGACTACAGCGCCGGGACGTAGTATGCGGCGCCGGTGAGACAAAAAAAGCGGCCGCGGCCGCTTTTTTTGTTCATCCCGGATCCTTGCCTTTACTTTGCGAGGACGCGTTTGATGGAATCGAGCAGGTAATCGAGGCTGAATGGTTTGGTGATGTACTCGTCCGCCCCCAGCTTCAGCGTTTCGGTAGCGATGGAAAATCCCACCCTCCCGGTCAGCATGATGACCCGGCACTTCAGCGAAGCCTCCTGCATGTACTTGAGGACATCCATGCCCGACTTGCCGGGCATATTGATATCCAGCAGCATCAGATCGTACTTTTCCTTCTTCAGCCTCTCGATCGCTTCCAGACCGTCCGCGGCTTCGTCGAGCAGATACCCCTGAGCGGTGAGTTGGTTCTTGACGACTTCCCGTAATGCTGCGTCGTCGTCCACGAACAGCAGTTTTGCCTGGCTCATCGGAAGTGGAACCCCTCCATTCGTTCGGAGTAGAATAGGGAATCTCTCGCATAAAATCAACTTCATGCGTACTACAGAAGGGGGGAGGCCCCCCCCGAGAGGACGATTCCCTGACACTCGCCGCGGAGGGCTTCCGATGAACAGACATGCTGCGGGCGTGACTGCCCTCACGTTCATGCTGGCTGCGACGACCCTCGTTTCTCCCGAGGCGTCCGGACAGATCGCGCTCTTTCCCTACCGGGAAGGGTTCGATTCGGTCACAGCTCCCTCGTTGCCGCAGGGGTGGTCCTGTAGTTGTGCTCGAAATCCCCCGGCGAATGATTTCACGGTCAGCGCGGCCGCCCCTGCAAGCCCCCCGCAGGCCGTTCTTGCCACGAACGCCACCGTCAGCCAGTTCCTCGAAACGCCCCGGTTCGATTTTCGCGAGTGCGTACCGGAAACACTCTCCTTCAAGTTGCGCCGCTCTTCGACGTTCCGCGCGCCGGTCCTCCTGGAGGCGTCCGCGGATGGGGGAATCACCTTTGACCGGGTCCTTGGCGACACGCTCCGCGCGGACGGGGCGAGCGGGTACGTGGTGCACGCACTCAGCCTGCCGGGTGAGCTCTCAGGCGAGGATCAGGTTGTCTTCCGGTGGCGCACGCTCCAGGACAGCTCAGGGCCGACCGGCACGCTCAGGATCGATGACGTCTCACTCGCGGTGGCGCTCCCGTATGACCTCGCGGCACAGCAGCTTGCGTTTCAGCCGGAGTGCCCCGTGGCGGGCGAGCCGGTGCGCGCGCTCCTCACCGTCCGGAACGCGGGCGTACTGGCTGCGGCGGACTTCTCCGCCGAGTGGTACCTTGACGCCGACCGGGACGGTACTCCCGATCCGGAGGAGATGAAAGGCTCTTGCTGGATGCCCGATACGCTCCGGAGCGATGACTCGATCGTCGTCAGCGCGGTCCTCGGGGAGCTGCCGGCCGGGGAGCACTCCCTGATTGCGCGCATAGCCTGGAGCCTGGACCGGAACGGTGAGAACAACGCGATCACCCTCCCGCTTTCCGTCTCCTTCCCGGAGCGGAGCGTCGTGATCAACGAGATCCTCTACGCGCCGCGCGCCCCTGAACCGGAGTGGGTAGAGCTCGTGAACGCCTCCGCCACTGCGATCGACATCAGGGGGTGGACGATTTCCGACCGGGATCTGACCGGGAGACAGATTGTGTCCGAGGAGAGCCTCGAGCTCGGGCCGCTCATGTACGTTGTGCTGACATCCGACACCGCTGCCCTGGGTGAGGCAGGGCACCGCCGTCCGATACGGATGGTACTCGTCCCAAGCTTCCCCGCTCTCAATAACGGCGGGGATATCATCACCCTGCACGATGCGGCGGGCCGCACCATGGATAGTCTCCAGTACGACCCCTCCTGGCACAACCCGGCGTTCACGGATCCATCCGGGCGCTCGCTGGAGAAGATCCTCCCCTCGCTTGCGTCCACCGACTCCAGGAGCTGGACGACGAGTCTCGACATCTCGGGCTCGACGCCGGGGAGGGAGAATTCCGTCGTGGCCAGCGCGCCCCCCCGGCGGGTGCCGCTTTCGTTCTCACCCAATCCCTTCTCGCCGGATGATGACCCGTCCGGTGCCTTTCTGCCAAATCACCCTAATCGCCAAAAAGCCCCACATGGAGCCATATATCAAATATCCCAGGAGCCTGGCGACCCTGGGAGATCATATCCGGAAACGCCGTCTTGACCTGAAGCTCACGGCGAGAGAACTCGGCAGAAGACTGGGTGTTGGTATGTACACCATCTACAGTTGGGAGTACCACCGTACGGGTCCCAATCCCCGGCGCCTCGCCGAGATCCTCGGGTTCCTGGGATACGAACCCGACGGGGCGGTAAGGCAGTTTTGTGGGGAGAGGATCCTTGCCTATCGAAAACTGCATGGAATATCCCGGACGCAGTTAGCACTGACATTGGGTATTCACAGAACGACGCTCCGTCAGTGGGAAAAGAACCAACGGTGTCCGTCACAAGAATTCCTTAAAAGGCTGTCCCTTATTTTTGACGTTGCTTCTCCAAAGGAAACGAAGGGTGATTGACAGGCATTCTGTTCTTCCGAGCTTGTCTCATGTCTGTGAATGCGGCGCATCCTCAGGGTTGCGTTGCCTTTCTGCCATGTGACACTTTCGGCCAAAAAGCCACATTCCAGGGCATATCCGGCTTCTCTCATTACTATCGGAGACCACATCCGCAAGAGGAGGCTTGATTTGAAGCTATTACAAAAAGATGTGGCGGGGGTACTGGGCGTGGATACTACTACTATTAATAACTGGGAGAAGAACCGGTGCTAGCCGAAGCTCTATCTCATCCCAAGCATTGTCCAGTTCTTGGGATACGATCCCTTTACCTCAGCTGAAGCTGCGACGATTGGAGAAAGGATCAAGGCATTTCGTCAGTTGCACGGCTTGAGCCAGAAGCCACTGGCCAAGCAGCTGGGAATTGACCCCGCCACCCTTGCCCGCTGGGAGAAGGATCTGGCACGACCGTCAAAAAGGCTGAAGGGGCGACTGGAAGACTTCTTGATTTCTCATTTGGAGGGCAGCGGAAAACCTAGGGGATAGCTCTGAGCCCCATGAATTAGCCCCACCGGGACCAACACACAGTGCGACGAGGAGGTTTTCTATTTCCTACCACTCCCTTTCAATATGATTTCTGTTAGCTACAGCTATAGCCAAATGGGCTGATTACCAGATATTTGGCCGATCAACGATCGGCGCTTTGGGCCCCCCACATCCTTGCATCCTAAGAACGGGCTCCGAAGTAATCGCACTGGGATTCAACATCCCAGTACCTTTCGGCGGGTCTGTACTTCAGTATCCCCCTCCCCCGGCCCGCAGAATCTGAGGATGTCGTCGCCGGCATCACAAGTTTAGCTATTGGTTAGCGGTTATGTGACAAATGAAACCAGTACACCTTCTTTGTGACTGTCCAATTAACGGGGAGGCGAATTGATTTCGATTTTTGCTAACGTTTTTCGCGTTGCCTCACGGACTCGAGTTCTTCCGCCGCGAGGTGTCATTCAACGAAAACCAGCATTAAGCCGGGCTTGAGCAACAGGCCAAACCACCAAGCAATGACGCGATTGGAATGACCCTTAAGTGAAAACCTTGTGGAGAGACTGACGCAACCTCAGGGATTGGTCCTTGAGCATAGCACAATTACCCTATAATGGGTCAGGTTACCGTCCATAAGATGCGTTGTCAAAGCACAAGATCCGATTCAACGACGCTACTCAGGGTGTACTGGTTTCATTTGTCACCCAACCGTTAGCCATTTGTCAGTTCGAAGGATGGTTGACGGTCTCAGATGTGTCCCGTGATGTCGAGAAAAGATCGGAAAACGGAGTATACAGAACGGAGGATTGCTCAGCAAAGGTCGGCCGTGCCGATGCCACCGCTGCCAGAGAGATAGTCAGTGTGTCTGTCGCAGGGTGCCAGGTTCGGCCACACGTAGCATCGCAAACCAGTTCTATTTCCTGATAGCCTTCGGTAGGCGTCACCCAGATCATTACAGGTGTCACGGGAAATCAACCAAAGCATGGAGATCACAATCCCTTATTGGTGACATCAAACCGAGTCCACAAACCTCAGAGGCTATCCTGCACCGCACATGTCTGAAAGCCTCCTAATCGGAGGCTTTCTTTCTCGTCGGTAAGACCCCCAGGAAGCCTTTTCGGATCAGATCATTCGTAACCCACTCTAGTTGTTGCGTGGCGACATGGTAGCGTGCGATGTCAGCACCCCAATGCATCGTGGTATCGTCCTCGGTGACCATCCCATGAGAAGCCAGCAATATCAGGTTACCATCTACGTCCAGAGATCCCATGAGGATTCCCCCCATCGAGCTGTCTGGTCTGATCGGGATAGGAGAGAGTTTGTTGTCTGCCGCAAGATCACACGACCAGAATAGCGAGTCGAGGGGTCCACGTCTGGATACGAGCAGACGCGCCCCGTCGGGAAACCAACCATGAACAGACCATGGCCTCCTTTCCATACGGAGATCCGCTCCGCTCCGTGAACGGAGGTCATAAACAAATACGCCAAATTGCAGGCTCTCGAGTTCAAAGTGGCTGCATGCGATTTTCGCCCCATCGGGCGAAACTGATATCTGAGCTATGTGCTCTTCTTCGCCGTCGAGTTTGGCGACTTGCCAAAGAGAGTCACCTCGAAGCGTGATGGCGTCGATCGTATTGTCCCCTCGCGTGAAATAAATCACATCCCCCTCTGGTGCCCATGCGATACTCCCAATGCGCCCCGCCCTTCTTAGGTCATCCTCGGTGAACAGGCTATCCAACCATCGTGTGGAATGCGACCTCAAGTCCTGTACGTAAAGTTGCTTTGGGGCACCCTCCCCGGCCACCTTGAGCACCATAGGGTCCCCGATTCTGGCACTTGCAAACGCTACGAAACAGCCATCTGGAGACAGTGCTGGCTTGTCGTCAAGGTATTCGTCTCTCGTGATATAATGTTTGGTCTTTGTCGCAAAGTCCAAAAGCACCACATCCCCAAAGGAGGAGCCAGGTGG
>Ga0153916_10002054_pt1 | contig 14787 bp, 10 predicted proteins | sample Opewatmetagenome_FD_109642 | JGI IMG/M metagenome (GOLD analysis project Ga0153916, IMG submission 109642) | Freshwater wetland microbial communities from Ohio, USA - Open water 3 Core 3 Depth 4 metaG | ecosystem: Environmental > Aquatic > Freshwater > Wetlands | place: USA: Ohio, Lake Erie...
CTGCCACAGGACCGTTCCCCCGGCACTAGAAGCTATCGCGAACATGGGGGAGATGAGGCTCGACGGCATGATACAGCCTGGACATGTGAGCACGATCATTGGCACAAAGCCTTATGAATTCCTCTCGAAGAAGTATCACATACCTCAGGTGGTCGCTGGCTTCGAACCGCTCGACTTGATGATGGGCGTGTTCATGATAGCGAAGCAGGTGAAGGAAGGGAAGGCTGAGGTTTTCAACGAGTACACGCGCGTGGTCCGCCCGGAGGGAAATCCCGTGGCGATCAAGGCGATGAACGATGCATTCGAGACGAATGATGTCGCCTGGAGAGGATTTCCTGTCATCAAGAACAGCGGGCTCAAGCTGCGGAAGAAGCTCCAGCAGCACGATGCGAGAAAGAAATACGAAGACCTCCTCGCTCCCGTCCACTCGCGCGCATATTCCGAGGCAAAGGGATGCAGGTGCGGAGAGATGCTCCGAGGAATTCTGTCAAGTGAAGAGTGCCCGCTCTTTGGGAAGAAGTGCACTCCCTCGTCGCCGATCGGCCCGTGCATGGTATCTAGAGAAGGCAGCTGCTACATCTCATACAGATACCGCAACAGGTGATTGCAACAGTCTATCACGGAACGGCAAACGTAGCACGCTTTCTCGATTGACGAATGGAAGAAATGACCCCCACTAGATTGATATGGAGCATCCGACGTCCCCGCCCAAAGATGGACGAATTCGAGCTCCAAGTGCAATTCGTTCGGGATGCATTTCGGAATGACGGTTTCTGAAAACCGCCGATTAATCGTTTTTCGAATTTCGTGGGCATTTACTGTAAGGAAATCTAAATGACATGCGAACTCTCTAACGATTATCGCTGACGATACTGCGGTATTCGAAAGGTGCCAACGAAACGTATATAAATGACCGTTTTATTATCCACGAGTGTCAGACTACAGAATGGACCGAGTGGATGCGCCAGATTACCAGAATCTGCGTCCTTTCGCGGGGTCACTCGGCCGGTCGAGGTTAGTCTTGCCTGAAGTTAGGGAGGGTGGACAATGGCCGAACCCGCACCGCAGGAAAAGGGCAATGCATCGAGCGTACCCAAAAAGGAATCCGGCAGCACCGCAGAGCCAAAGATTGGTGTTTTCGTCTGCCATTGCGGCAGCAACATTGCTGGAGTGGTGGACTGCGGCATAGTGAGGGAAGCGGCATCGAAGCTGCCCGGCGTTGTGGTCGCGAAGGAGAACAAGTACACCTGCTCGGACCTCGGCCAGGAAGAGATCATCAAGGCGATCAAAGAGAACGGCGTCGACAGGGTCGTCGTCGCCTCATGCTCCCCAAGGCTCCACGAGCCCACATTCAGGAAATGCATCCAGCAGGCAGGGCTGAACCCCTATCTGCTTCACATGGTCAACATCCGGGAACAATGTTCATGGGTCCATACTCATCAGAAGCATGAGGCGACCGAGAAGGCTTGCGACCTCGTGAGGATGGGTGTCTCGAAGGCGGCCAAGCTCGAACCCCTAGAGGCGCGAGAAGTCCCTGTGGAGCCGACATCACTCGTCATCGGAGGCGGAGTGGCGGGCATACAGGCGGCTCTGGACCTGGCCAACATGGGCTTCAAGGTCTACATGGTTGAGTCAGAGCCAAGCATCGGCGGGAAGATGGCCATGCTGGACAAGACCTTCCCGACGGGCGACTGCGCGATATGCATACTGGCACCAAAGATGGTAGAGCTCTCAAGGCATCCTAACATCACGCTCCTTTCATATTCAGAAGTCGAGGAAGTCAAGGGGTATGTCGGCAACTTCGATGTCAAGGTCAGGCGCAAGCCCAGATACGTCATCGAGAAGAAGTGTGTTGGCTGTGGCGTCTGCGCCGAGGTCTGCCCGGTCAAGGTCGACAACGAGTTCGACCTGGGATTTGGCCAGAGGAGGGCAATCTATGTACAGTTCCCGCAGGCCGTCCCACTGAAGTACACGGTCGATAAAGAGCACTGCCTGCACTTCAAGAGCGGCAAGTGCCTGCTCTGCGTGAAGGCCTGCACGAACGAGGCGATTGACCACTCGATGAAGGACGAGCTCGTGAGCCTGAAAGTCGGGACCATCATCGTAGCGACAGGCTACGACACTTACGAACCCATGAAGAAGGGCGTGTACAAGTACTGGGAGTACGACAACGTCATCACTGGCCTTGAACTCGAGAGGCTGCTCAACGCTTCTGGCCCGACCGGCGGGCACCTGATTAGACCCTCAGACGGAAAGTTGCCGAAGAGGATAGCGTTCATCCAATGCGTCGGCTCGAGGAATAAGAAAATCGACAGGCCCTACTGTTCGCGGGTCTGCTGCATGTACGCGATCAAGAACGCCCAGATAATCATGGAACACGAGCCGGAGACGGAGATCGCCGTGTACTACAACGACATCAGGGCGTTCGGCAAGGGGTTCGAGGAGCTCTACCACAGGATCAGAGAGGACTACGCGGTCGAGTTCATCAGGGGGAGGCCGGCAAAGCTCGCCCAAGACCCTGTTACGAAGAGCATAACGATAAGGGCGGAGGAGACGCTGCTGAACAAGATCACGGAGAGGGAGTTCGACCTTGTCGTGCTCTCCGTAGGCCTGTCCCCGTCCGAGGGCACAAAGAAGATCTCCAAGATACTGGGGCTCACCACGAGCGCGGATGGCTTCCTGATGGAAGCACACCCGAAGTTGCGGCCTGTCGATACGGCGATGGACGGCATCTACGTGGCCGGTTGCGCGCAGTCACCGAAGGACATCCCCGACAGCGTCGCGCAAGCGAAAGCCGCCGCATCATCGGCCGCTGCGCCGATGTTTGCCAAGAAGGTCACGATTGAACCCCTCACCGCCTCTGCGAACGAGGAACTGTGCATGGGCTGTGGGCTCTGCATAGAGCTGTGCCCGTACGGCGCCCCAGAGCTGGTCGCGAGCGCCAAGGGCGGCATGAAGGCTCACATCATCGAGGCGCTCTGTCACGGCTGCGGGACCTGCGCCGCATCGTGCCCGCAGAAGGCAATCATCACTAGGCAGTTCACGGACGACCAGATATACTCAGAGATCCAAGCCGCTCTATCGGAGAACGGGAAGAGAATCCTGGCAAGGAAGAAGGCCGAAGCGGAGGCATCGTGATGAAAGACCAGGAGAAGGAAGTTGAGAAGGTCTTCATAGGAGGCCTCCACGAGGAACTCGTCGCGGACAAGGTCATCAGCGAGGATCAGCTGGTGCCGGACTTCCCGGACCAGATACGGAAGTACGGCGGCAAGGACGTGATGACCTGCCTGCAGTGCGGCAACTGCACGGGCGTGTGCCCGATCAGCCTCAAGATTGATTACAAGACCAGGAACATCATCAAATGCTGCCAGTTCGGCCTCAAGAAGTACACCCTGGGCACGAATTGGGTCTGCGCCACATGCTACAGATGCTACGAGCACTGTCCGGCGGACCTGAACCCGGCGGAGGTCATGATCGCGCTGAGGCACATCGCCGTCAGGGAGGGCATCATACCGCCCTTTATCAAGACCGTCGCCACGAACGTGGTCAAGTTCGGCCAGAGTGTCAAACCAGACGCCGGGAACGACAAGATCAGGAGGGAGCTTGGCCTGGGGCCGACGCAATCCCAGGATCCAGAGTATCACAGCGTCATCAGGGAGATCCAGGTCCTTGTCCACGCATCGAAGTACGACAAGCTCATCGGGATCCAGGACGAGGTGAAGGTGTGAGCGGATACGTCTACTTCTTCGGCTGCGTCATCCCGAACCGGTACCCGGGTGTCGAGTATGCCGTGCGCTGGGTGACCGGGAAGCAGGGCTTCAACCTAGACATTAAGGATAACAGGGAATTCGCCTGCTGTCCTACACCAGGAGTATTCTACTCGACGGACAAGGACACTTGGCTGCTCCTCGCCAGCAGGAACCTTGTGCTGGCGCAGAACGAGCGCAGGGAGATACTCACGGTATGCAACGGCTGTCTGGCATCGCTTAAGAAGGCGACCGAATACCTCCAGGACCCGAAGAACATGGGAAAGGTCAACAGAGTGCTCGCGCAGATCGGCAAGAAGTACACAGGTATCCCGGTCAAGACGGAGGGCAAACGCAAGTTGTTCGAGCCGGTCAAGGTCAGGCACTACGTCGAAGTCATGGCCAACGACATCGGCTTTGATGCGATCGCGAAGAGGACGACCCACCCCCTGAAGAACATCAAGGTCGCGGTGCACTACGGCTGCCACTACCTCAGGCCGACCGAGCACGCCGCCTTCGACGACCCGAATGACCCGGTCATGATTGACAAGATCGTCGAGGCGTGCGGAGCGACCAGCGTGGATTACGACGACAAGTTGGATTGCTGCGGCGCGGGCGGAGGGGTGCGGTCGCACGTGGTGGAACTTGCGAACGCCCTGACCGAAGACAAGTGCAAGAACATAGCCGCCGCGGGCGCGGATTGCATCGTGACCGGCTGCCCATTCTGCGAGCTCCAGTTCGACAACGCGCAGAAGGAGTTCTCGAAGGAGGGAATACCCGTGATGCATGTCTCCCAGCTCCAAGCGCTGGCGATGGGCATCGACCCGATCTCGCTCGGATTCGACACCCATCACGTTTCAGCTCATTCGCTACTCAGAAAGATAAGGGGGTCCTGAGGATGGAGTCAGGAGCCCAGAGATCCGAGCACGAAGAGGCCGCTTACGAGCCCAAGATAGTGGCCTTCTGCTGCAACTGGTGCTCATATGCCGGGGCCGACCTGGCGGGAACAACCAGGATCCAGTACCCCCCGAACGTGAGGATCATAAGGGTCATGTGCTCAGGCAGGGTCGACCCGACCTTCGTCCTGAAGGCCTTCGCGCTTGGCGCAGATGGGGTCATAGTGGCGGGATGCCATCCCGCGGACTGCCACTACATCAACGGCAACGACAAGACCGCGATGAGGGGGGACTTCCTCGATTCATTCCTGGAGGAAGCAGGGATCGAACCACAGCGGTTCAAGGTCGAATGGATTGCCGGCTCCGAGGGAAGGAAGTTCGCCGACACCGTGAAGAAGATGGTTTCCGAGCTCGAGAAGCTCGGACCGATCTCGAAGGAGGCGGCACCCGATGAGTGAGCGCAAGGTAGTGGGTTCCGTGCTCATCGTCGGCGGAGGGCCTTCAGGGATGCAGGCGGCCCTCGACCTCGCGGACTCGGGGTACAAGGTCTACATTCTCGAGGAGACGCCCAGCATAGGCGGCACGATGGCACAGCTGGACAAGACCTTCCCCACCAACGACTGCTCGATGTGTATCCTGTCCCCGAAGCTCGTCGCCACGGGCAGGCACGAGAACATCACAATGCTCACGCGCGGAGAAATCAAAAAGGTGGAGGGGGAGGCGGGGGATTTCAAGGTCACAATAACCAGACACTCGCGATACATCATAGAGGAGAAGTGCACCGGCTGTGGCGTCTGCGCAGAGCACTGTCCGATCGAAGGCGTCAGCACCTTCGACAGGGAGATGGCACCGGCAAAGGCCATCTATGTGCCATTCCCGCAGGCTGTTCCGCTCGTGTACACTATCGAGCGTGGGCTCTGCATAGGCTGCGGAGTCTGCGAGAAGTTCTGCGAGGCGAAGGCCATCCAGTACTCGATGGAGGCCGACAAGGAAGAGGTGCTCGAGGTCGGCTCCATCATCCTCAGCCCAGGCTACAGCGTCTTCGACGCCACGAAGAAGCTCGAGTATGGTCTCGGAGTCTACCAAAACGTCCTCACGAACATCGAGTTCGAGAGGCTACTCAGTGCCTCGGGCCCCACCGAGGGACACGTCATCAGGCCATCCGACGGAGATGTGCCCAGGCGGATCGCGTTCATACAATGCGTCGGGTCCCGGGACGCCCAGACGGGGAACACATACTGCTCGTCCTATTGCTGCATGGCAGCCATCAAGCAGGCCGTAATCGCGCAGGAGCATGTGCCTGGCCTGAAGACCACTATCTACTTCATGGACACGAGGGCCTTTGGGAAGGAGTTCGAGGAGTACCTGCACAGGGCGGAGACCGAGTACGGCGTCAACATCGTGCGAAACAACAGGGTGCCAAAGGCGATCGAAGATCCGAAGACACACAACCTCATTCTCATCTATCACAGCGGGCCCGAGATCAAGGAAGAGGAGTTCGACATGGTCGTGCTCTCGACCGGGGCCAGGCCACCGCCCTCGATGGAAGCGCTGTCAAAGGCGATGGGCGTCCAGCTCAACAAGTTCGGCTTCTGCGAGGCGGACGAGCTCTCGCCCGTGGAGACTTCGGTGCCAGGGATCTTCGTTTGCGGGGCGTTCTCTGGCCCGAAGGACATCCCGGACTCGATCGCGCAGGCGAGTGGTGCGGCCGGGAAGGTCGCGGCCATGCTCTCGGAGCAGAGGGGGACTCTCGTCAAGAAGAAGGTGTACCCGCCCGAAAAGGACATCAAAGGCAAGGAGCCCAGGATCGGCGTCTTCGTATGTCACTGTGGGATAAACATCGGATCGGTCGTGGACGTCCCCGAGGTGCTGGAGTACGCCTCGAAGCTGCCGAACGTAGTGTACACAGAGAGGAATCTGTACACGTGCTCCGGCGATACCCAGAAGAAGATCAAAGAAATGATCGAGAAACACGATCTCAACAGGGTCGTCGTCGCGAGCTGCACGCCAAGAACGCACGAGCCCCTTTTCCAGAACACCTGCAGGGAGGCCGGACTGAACAAGTACCTGTTCGAGATGGCCAACATCAGGGATCAGTGCTCATGGGTACATAGGCTGGAGCCAGAGAAGGCAACCGAGAAGTCGAAGGACCTCGTGCGCATGGCAGTCGCGAAAGCAGCGACGCTCGAGCCGTTGCCGCAGCCCAAGATATCAGTCACTCCGTCCGCGCTGGTGATAGGAGGAGGGCTTAGCGGAATGTCGGCCACGCTCGAGATAGCCAATGCGGGCTACGAGGTCTATCTCGTGGAGAAGGACAAGGAGCTCGGAGGACACCTGAGGAGTATCTATCACACTCTCACAGGCGTCGATCCGCAGGAGACGCTCAAGACGATGAAGAAGGCCCTCCAGGAGCACAAGAAGGTCAAGCTATACCTGGGCGACCAGGTCGCGGAAGTCAAAGGATACATCGGCAACTTCGAGACGACATTGAAGAGCGGCGAGAAGATCAAGCACGGCGCGATAGTCGTCGCGACAGGTGGCATCGAGTACACACCCACCGAATACGAATTCGGCAAGCACAAGAACGTCATCAGACAGACCCAGCTCGGAGAGCTTCTGGAGAATGGGAAGTTCAAGGCCAACAACGTAGTCGTGATCCAATGCGTGGGTTCGAGGAACGACGAACACCCCAACTGCTCCAGGATCTGCTGCTCGACAGCGATGGCGAACGCCATCGAAATCAAGAAGCACCATCCAGATACCAACGTTTTCATCCTCTACAGGGACATCAGGACCTACGGGTTCGCAGAGGAGCACTACAACGAAGCTGCCAGGCTAGGCGTGATCTTCCTCAGGTTCAACCAGGAGAATCCGCCCAAGGTCCACAACAAGGGACACGAGCTGTGGGTCGAGGTCGAGGAGGCGTTCATCGAGCAGAAGGTCGCCATCAAGGCGGACTACCTCGTGCTGAACGCGGCGGTCCACCCGAACCCTGACAACAAGGAGCTGGCGCAACTCTTGAAGGTGCCGCTGACGAAGGAAGGTTTCTTCCTCGAGGCGCACATGAAGCTCAGGCCAGTCGACTTCGCCACCGACGGTATCTTCCTATGCGGCCTGGCGCACTCCCCGAGGCTCATCGGCGAGAGCGTGTCGCAGGCGCTCGCGGCCGCTGCGAGGGTCAACACGGTGCTCTCGAAAGAGTTCATCGAGGCCGAGGGCGTGGTCAGCGTCGTCGACGAGGAGAAGTGCATCGCGTGCGGCAGATGCGAGGAACTCTGCGAATACGGCGCGCCGAGCATTATCGAGGTTTCACCAGGAGTGTTCAAGTCAAGGATCAATGAGGCACTGTGCAAGGGCTGTGGCTCGTGCGCGGTCGCATGCTGCTCGAAAGCCATCAAGGCGAGGCACTTCGGAACCGACCAAATCCTGACGATGATCGAGGCCTGCCTCAAGAAAGACATTGAGAAGGAGGAGGCGAAGACTTGAGCGACCAGAAGTTCGAGCCGAACATCGTCGCCTTCTGCTGCAACTGGTGCTCGTACGCGGGGGCGGACCTCGCGGGCGTATCGAGAATGCAGTATCCGCCGAATGCCAGGATCATCAGGGTCATGTGCTCAGGCAGGATCGAGCCATATTTCGTGCTCAGATCGCTCGAGCTCGGAGCCGACGGAGTGCTTGTCGCCGGATGTCACATAGGTGATTGTCATTACATCTCAGGGAACGTCGAGGCCGAGAAGAGGATGAAGATGACGGAGGATGTCCTCGACAGGCTCGGACTCGGCAGGAAGCGCATGAGGCTCGAATGGATCTCGGCCTCCGAAGGACAGAAGTTCTCGGCGACCATGAAGGAGTTCACGGAGCAGGTGAGAGGGCTCGGGCCGAATCCCTTGCCGAAGTTGACTCCGAAGAAGAAGGGCAATCCAGGGGACCTGAAGGCTGCCATGAACCGGATCATCGAGGACACGGGCGCGTTCGATTGCGTCGAATGCGGCAAGTGCACCACCGTGTGCCCGGTCGCGAAGTACAACCCCAACTTCGCCCCGAGGACGGTGGTCCTGAAGGCGAGCGAGGGGCTCGTGGAGAACGTCCAGACGAACAAGGATATCTGGACATGTGTCACGTGCGAGCTGTGCAACTCGATGTGCCCTTACAAGGTGGATTACTCTGGCTTCATCAGGGGCATGAGAAGCGAGGCCGTGGACTTCGGCAACGTCCCCGTATGCTCGCAGGGCGGTCTCATGCAAGCGGTCATGCGGATACAAGCGAACTGCAATCTCAAACAGGACAGGCTCAGCTGGATGAAGCCTGAACTGAAGATCGCTGACAAAGGGGATGTTTTCTACTTCACGGGCTGCGTCTCATACTACGATACCATCTTCAAGGACAGGAACCTCAACCTGTCTGGCATCCCCCAGTCGGTGGTAAAGATAATGAACAAGGCGGGTATTACACCGGTAGTCGCAAATGACGAGGTCTGCTGCGGCCACGACCTAAACTGGACGGGGGACGAGGAGAACCTCAAGAAGCTGATGAAGAAAAACGTCGACCTGATAAAGGCCTCGGGTGCCAAGAAGGTCGTGTTCTCGTGCCCTGAGTGCCTTCGGACGTTCAACATGGACTACCAGGACTTCCTCGGGGACTTCGAATTCGAGATGGTACATGTGTCCGAGCTCGTGAGCGACCTGATAGAAGAGGGCAAGCTGAAGTTCAAGAAGGGCGCAAAGAAGATGACCTTCCAGGACTCGTGCAGGCTCGGCAGGCATCTGGGAATATACGACCCTCCGAGGAACGCCCTGAAGGGCGCAGACGTACAAGTGGTCGAGATGGAGAACAACAGGGACAAGGCCCTATGTTGCGGGGTCAGCGCGTGGGCGACCTGCGATGAAACATCGCGGAGACTCCAGACGGACAGGCTCAAGGAGGCGAAGAAGACCGGGGCCGAGTGCCTGGTCACCGGCTGTTATAAGTGCCTCATACATCTGAGCTGCGTGCTGGAGAACAAGACCCAGGTGCCCAAGGAACAGATCGACATACCAATCAAGGAACTGAGCGTGGTCATCGCCGACGCGCTCGAATAAGTCGTATCAAAAAAGGGATAGAATGACAGCACAGGAACAGAAAACACCGAAGGGGGAGGAAAGATACCTTCTGGTTGAGCTCTCATGCAAAGACTGGAAATGCTCTCCGTGCACCTACCCGAACTGCCAGAGGTTCGTGAGGACAACGCCAAAGAAGGTGCCCTTCGAGACCAGGATGACGAAGACCTTCGAGGTCAAGAAGCCTATCACGACTCCGAAGGACACGAGGGACAGGATCCTCTTGGTCGAGCTCTCGTGCAAGGACGAGAAGTGCTCGCCGTGCACATATCCGAACTGCCAGAGGTTTGCGAGGGCCGCCTCTGAGAAGAAGAAAAGGCCTTTCAAGGTCAAGGTCACGGAAGTCCAGGCGGGCAAGGAGGTCCAGAGCCTTCTGTCGAAGTGATTGCGTACTTCGACATTCGGGACGAGAATGCTTCGGAAATTCGTCGACCAGACAACGAAACGCATAAAACGGAGAAGGACTTACGGAAAAGAGCTGCCAGTCTTACAGAATCAAGATGAATTCAGATACTAAACCAAGTTTGCAGAAAGGTGAGTGAATGGAAAAGTCTGTGATGGTGATCGGGGGAGGTGTCGCCGGGATACAGGCGGCCCTTGACCTAGCGGACAAGGGGATAATTGTCCACGTGGTAGAGAAGACTCCCAGCATAGGTGGGAGGATGGCACAGCTGGACAAGACGTTCCCGACGAACGACTGCTCGATATGCATTCTCGCGCCCAAGATGGCCGACTGCTTCAGCCATCCCAACACGAACGTCATAACCTATGCCGAGGTTGTTGGCGTCGAGGGGAAGGCCGGAGGGTTCAAGGTTAAGGTGCTCAAGAAGGCCAGGTACGTTGATGAATCGAAGTGCACTGGCTGCGGTGAGTGCCTCGAGAAGTGCCCTGCCAAGGTCAAGAGCGAGTTCGAGATGGGCCTGGCCAACAGGAAGGCGATCTACATGCCGATGATGCAGGCCGTCCCGAGGGTCATGACTATTGATAAGGAAAACTGCATAATGTTCACCAAGGGCAAGTGCGGCAACTGCAAGAAGGCCTGCAAGAGAGAGGCCATCAACTACGAGATGAAAGACCAGATACTCGAGATTGAGGTTGGCGCGATCATCGTCGCCACTGGGTACGACGTCTGGGATCCCACGAGCTCGACGGAGTACGGTTATGGCAGGTACCCCAATGTGTACACCGCGATGGAGTACGAGAGGATCATCAACGCCGCAGGACCGACCCACGGACATATCGAACGGAGGTCGGACAAGAAGCGGCCTCAGAAGATGGCTTTCATCCAATGCGTGGGCTCGAGGAATCCGCAGATAGGTCACCCCTACTGCTGCACGGTGTGCTGCATGCACTCCACGAAAGAGGCGATGCTGGCAAGGGAGCACCACGACGATATGGAATCGACCATATTCTACAAGGACATGCGTGCGTGCGCGAAAGGTTTCTGGGAATACATAGAGCGGGCGAAGCGCGACTACGCAGTCAGATACGTGAACTCGGACGCCACCGTTCAGGAGAACCCCGAGAACCACAACCCGATCGTGGTCTACGACGTGGGCGGAAGGCAGCAATCTGAGGAATTCGACATGGTCGTGCTAGCGACAACCCTCCTCCCAAGAAAGGAGACGCTCGAGCTGGCGAAGATCCTGGGCCTCAAGGTGGATCAGTTCGGTTTCCTGGAATCCCCGGACAGGATCCTGGAGCCGGGCAAGACGGTCATACCAGGCATATACATCGCAGGCTACGCCGGAGGCCCTGCTGATATTCCGGAGTCTGTGGCGCAGGGATCGAGCGCAGCGGCGAAGGCCGTTGAGACGCTCGTCCAGGCGGGGGTGTGATGAAACATGGCCGAGAAGAAATCTGAGCAGAAGGAGAAGCCCAGGATCGGCGTGTACATCTGCCACTGCGGGTCAAACATCGGCGGGTTTGTCGATGTGCCGACGGTTGCGGAATACGCGAAGACGCTCCCGGATGTCGTGTACGCCACGGACAACCTGTACACATGTGCCGAGGACGGCCTCTCGAACATCAGGGAGGGCATCAGGAAGCACAACCTGAACAGGGTGATAGTTGCGAGCTGCACGCCAAGGACTCACGCGCCGCTATTCCAGGCGACCTGCGAATCCGCGGGCCTGAACAAATACATGTTCACATTCGTCAACATCAGGGAGCACTGCTCCTGGGTGCACATGAAGGAGAAGGAGATGGCCACGAAGAAGGCCAAGGACCTGATTCGGATGGGCGTCGCCAGGGCGAGGCTCTTGGAGCCTCAGGAAGAGACGAAGGTCGATGTCACGCCCACAGGAGTCGTCGTTGGCGGCGGAGTGTCGGGAATGACGGCCGCACTCTCGATAGCCGACATGGGCTTCCCAGTGCACCTCGTGGAAAGGGATGCGGAGCTTGGAGGCTTCGTCAGGAACCTGAACAACCTCTACGTGACAGAGAAGAGCGCGAGCGAGACGATCAAGCCGCTGATCGAGAAGGTCAAGGCACACAAGAACATCAAGATACATCTCAACTCGACGCTCAAGAGCGTCGAGGGGTTCATCGGCAACTACGATATCGTGATAGGCACGAAGGGCGCAGAGGACACGAAGGCGAAGGTCGGGACGATCGTTGTCGCCATCGGCGCCTTGGAGTTTATGCCCGAGGGATTGTACGGTTACAACCAGTACCCCAACGTGGTCACGCTGACCGAGTTCGAAATCCTGTGCAAGAAGAAGACCCTCCCGAAGCTCAAGAACGTGGCATTCATACAATGCGTCGGGTCGAGAGGACAGGTCAAGACATACTGCTCGCGCATATGCTGCAACGTTGCGATCAAGAACGCCATCAACATCGTCGACAACTACGAAAACATGCTGGGCCTGATGGAGAAGGCTGGCACCGTCGTCGACAAGATACCGGTCGAGAAGAAGGCGACCGACGAGATAATGGAGCGCAGGCGCAGGAGGCGCGGAAGGGAGAGAGGCGAAGAGGGCGAGGCCGAGGAGGTTAAGCTCGGGCCGTCCGAGAAGATCGAGGTCACGGTGTTCAACAGGGACATCATGGCCTACGGTGTCGATCATGAACTGACATACAACAAGGCGAGGGAGAAGCGGGTCAAGTTCGTGAGATACACCACGGATCACCTCCCGAAGGTCTACATGGAGGGCAACCAGCTCATGATCGCATACTTCCATGAGACCCTGAAGCTCGAGAGGACGATGCCAGTCGACATGGTCGTGTTGTCAACACCTATGATCGGGCAGCCGGACGCGGGCGAGCTTTCCCAATTGCTGAAGGTTCCGCTCGGTCAGGAAGGATTCTTCCTCGAGGCGCACGTCAAGCTCAGGCCGGTCGATTTCGCGACTGACGGCATCTATGTCTGCGGCACCTGCAGAGGTCCAGCGGACATAACTGAGTGCGCAACCCAAGCCGCAGCTGCGGCTTCGAGAGCCGCGATCCCGATGGCCAAGGGCTATGTTCAGGCCGAGGCACTCACATCTGTCGTTGACGAGAACAAGTGCTCCGGGTGCGGGACCTGCATACAGGTGTGCCCGTATGGCGCCCTGAGAAAGAACGACAAGGGCTTTGCGGAAGTCATCGTCGCGGCATGCAAGGGCTGCGGTTGCTGTGGAGCGACATGTCCCGAGTGCGCGATCACGATGACGAACTACACGGACGCTCAGCTCATGGCAGAGGCCAGAGCGGCGCTCGAGGAGGAGGTGTGAGCAATGGCTGAAGCACAACACGCCATCTCCGAAGTGAAGCATGATGAGAAGGGCGGCGTCTGGGAGCCGAAGCTGGTCGGATTCCTGTGCAACTGGTGCTCGTACGCAGGCGCGGACTTGTGCGGCGTGAGCAGATACCAGTATCCCACGAACATACGGAGCGTCAGGGTAATGTGCTCGACCAGGATCAGCCCGCACCTTGTGCTGGACCTGTTCAAGGCAGGCGCGGACGGCGTCCTGCTCGGCGGATGCCACCTGAACGACTGCCACTACATAACTGGGAACTTCCACACGGAGAAGCGCGTCAGGCTGATGAAAAAGCTCCTCGAGGACGCCGGCGTCGACCCGACCAGGCTGAGGCTTGAGTGGGTCTCCGCATCCGAGGGAGAGAAGTTCAGCAAGGTCGTGACGGAGTTCACGGAGCAGGTAAGGAAGCTCGGCCCGAGCAAGGTCAAGAAAGACGAGACCTTGAAGGCGAAGGTCACTGCCGCTGACGATGCATCAGTGGCTTTCAGACTCAAGGCCCTGGTCGGCAAGGAGTTCAACCTCGAGACCAAGGGCAACGTATACAACAACTTGCTCAACAAGGTCGAATTCGAGAAGCTGATCGATGCGGCCACCCTCGACGAGTTCGAGAGGAGCCTCATACTCGTGCTCGCGAAGGGCAAGCCAAGGTCGGTCAAGGAGCTTGGCAAGATCATGGAGGTACCGACGGACAAGGTCTTGAGACACATCGTCGTGCTGAGGCAGAAGAACCTCATCAGCATGGACCATCCGGAGGGCTTCACACCAACATACAAGACCATAGAGATCGGGGGTGAGCAGTGATGGCTAGCGATAAGATCGGCGCTGTCATGGTCGTGGGCGGCAGCATCTCAGGGATGCAGTCCGCACTGGACCTTGCCGATTCCGGTTACAAGGTTTACCTGGTAGAGAAGCAGCCGAGCATCGGCGGAACGATGGCTCAGCTGGACAAGACCTTCCCGACGAACGACTGCGCGATGTGCATCATGGCACCCAAGCTGGTCGCGACGGGCAGGCACCACAACATCGACCTGATAACGAACGCTGAGATCGCGATAGTCGACGGACAGGCCGGGAACTTCAACGTGACTGTGAAGCAGAAGGCCTTTAGGGTCGATCCCACGAAGTGCACGGGCTGCGGAAGCTGCGCCCAGAAGTGCCCGATCGAGACGACCAACGAGTACGACGAGAACACCAAGGTGCGGAAGGCAATCTACGTCAGGTACCCACAGGCGGTCCCGCTGATTTATGCGATCGACCCCGACAGGTGCATCGGCTGTGGCATCTGCGCGGAGGAGTGCAAGGCCAAGGC
>Ga0153916_10002055_pt1 | contig 14785 bp, 15 predicted proteins | sample Opewatmetagenome_FD_109642 | JGI IMG/M metagenome (GOLD analysis project Ga0153916, IMG submission 109642) | Freshwater wetland microbial communities from Ohio, USA - Open water 3 Core 3 Depth 4 metaG | ecosystem: Environmental > Aquatic > Freshwater > Wetlands | place: USA: Ohio, Lake Erie...
TAAGGTTGTATCTGTCAATTTCAGATGGCTGGAGCCTGAGCCAAGATTCCTCCACCCATCTCGCCTTTCTGCATCCCTGGTAAGTCTGGTTGGAAAAGAACAGATAATCCACTCTTGTCTGTGTTGGCTTGTCGGGAATGCCTAGTTCATCCAGCACAAAACTTTCCATACCCTTTCCGTCAGGGGATTCTGAAAGTTTGCCTTCAAGCCTCTGGAGAAAGTTCGGGCCGATGCCTTTGTAGTAATAGCTGTTTTGCGCTCCCTGGCTTACAGGGAGGAGCCAAGCGCTTGCGGTAAGGTTGTCTATCTGGACTGTCTGATTTTCAGGAATCTGCGTCGCATTTTCCGCTCCGGAAACAAAGCATGAAACCCCTTTGGAATTCAGGTCTTCAGGCTGCTCAACAACAACTCCTTTGAAGCCCTGAAGGGTCGGGTCTGAGATTCCCGTTGTGTTGTAAACCACAAGTATCTTGTTTGCAGGAGCAGGGTTGTTAGGATCGTATGTGGAGTTTCCAGAGCAGTTCCCGGAGTTAAAGGTTCCCTGGAATTTTCTCGTGAAATATGAATATGGGTACCCTGTCACTATTTTTTTTACATAACCTGAAGTGCCCAAAGTGTATATCGGGTCTTCAAGGCCTTCCACGGACACCAAAACCTCTTTCTGCAGGGTTCTGTCTATCCTTGAGATGTTGAGCATATCGGAAACATTTACCGTCATTAACATAGATATTTTTATGTTTATGCCGTCATAATTCTCTATCTTCAGGTTTGAGAAATTCGCATCCACATTGAAGCTGTGGTTCTGGGAGAGTATCCTTGACTTCCACTCGGGCAACGTGTTGTTTGCCATCAGTATGCTGGGGCTGCTGTAAATGCTTGAATTTAACATAAGCTCTTCAATCCTTAGCGTAGAGTTATCCAGATAGGAACCCGAAATTACGATATTGTTCACAGCCGCCAGCAATGCCCTCCTGCCTGATATTTTCATGGCTCTGACGAAATCATTTTCTATTCCCTGCTCCACTTGGTGCTGCTGGTCTGCAATAACCCTTTCCGTCACCCCGAACTTTATGGTCTGGCTCGTTGTTATGTAGTATGCTATGAAAACAACCATGGGTATTATTATCAAAATTGCTATTATCGAATACATTTGCCCTTTTCTGATGGATTTCATGACCATATTCTTATCTCCATTGTTGCAGGCCCCCATAAAGAGGTTATGCCTGATGCAGTGACAGCATCAAATTCAACGTCAGAGGTTATCTGCAGATCAATCGGGTTGGTCTGGCTCACGCCATCGTATGGATTTTCAAGCGTTCCATTTCCGTAGGAATTCGGGTTTGCGTCCCAGATAAAGTTCAGGGAATCCATCAGCCGCATGAAAGAATTATCTATGGAATCGTTTTCCGGGTCAAATATGTCAGAAGGGTCGGAACCGAAGGAAACCTGGGAATATCCATCATAGACATTATCCCCATTTGAATCGTAATAAACAGTTACTGTTGAGCCCTTTGCCCTGGGAAAAACATCGCTGTACTGCTCAAACACTATCCCGTCTATCTTGAGGGAATATATCACCCTGTCATCTGGCGATCCTCCTGTTCCGTTGGCGCTGGACAGGCCGGTGCCTATCCTTACGGAATTGTTGCCTGTTCCTATGTATGAAACAGGTACCTGGACTGTGAAAGGATCGCCCAGGCTGGTATAGTTTATCCCGTAATCTGCAAGCCAGTAAATCCTTGCCCAGCCAGAAGTTTTTGAGCTGTTAACGTAAAGCCTGTCAGTCCAGTAGTTTGAGGAGTAAGAAGTGATTTTTGCGTCCACCACATTCATGTTTTCAGGAATATAATACCATCCCTCCTTTGTTCCTGTTGTATTGTCCGTTATTGTTTCGTTCCCGCTCATGTTTCCAAGATTTGGAGATTCAAAAGTGAGCATGACTTCCCCATATCCGGTCGGCTTCAGAGCCGACTCATATTCTAATCTTATGTAAGAATCCGGCCAGAGCCGTGTTGTCTCGCTTCCTCCTAAGACCTCAATAGTCTGGGCTACATAGCTTGCATTGATGACCTCCAGCGCTATCTCCTTGAAGGTTTCCGCAAGCTCTGTTATGTTGCTGTAATAGTATTTTCCATTTCCGCACTCTGCTATTTTCTCCAAAGTGTTGTTGTCAACTTCATATTCACTTGCACCGTATCCTACAGTATAAATTGTTATGCCATAATTCTGGTAGGCCATGCAGGATGCATTTATTGCGTCATCCCGTGCATCACTGACATTTCCGTCCCCATCAAGATCCGCAGCTGCATTATTTTCACTGCATTGTACATTTGCTATCCCGTCTGTCATAACAATCTCTATCCTTTTTCTGGAGCCGTCGCTCAAATCCCCAAGCATTGAAGTTGCCCTGTTTATGCCGCAGCATATGCATGTGGTGCTTGTCGGTGCATAGCTATCAATGCTGTTGTTGAGCAGGGTTTCATTGCTGGTAAGGTTTGTGTAACTTCTTATGTTGTTTGAGTAAGCGACAAGGCCGACCCTGTTTCCCTGGACGCTCTCGTTAAGGACCATGTCAACGAATATCTTGTCAGCCTCTTTGGCCACGTCAAGCTTTGTCTTGTTGCATATTACCTCATGCCCAACTGCTATTCCACATGTCCCACCGCATACCTTGCCTGTGCACAGGCTTGGGTCAGCCACTATGCATGATTTGAACCCACCACCAAGCAAACAGTTATATGTGCAGTTATAAAGAGGTTCTGCGTATATTGCGCAGTCATCCATACTTCCGGAAACGTCCGTCACAAGCACAGGGTCCCCTATTCCGTATACCCCGATTGTGATGTAAGAGACGTTAAACAACCCTATCCTGTAAGGCGTGGTTTTGTTGCTTAGTTCTGAATAGTCAAGCAGTCCGGAAAGATAGGTGTTGTTTAACTCCAGGGTTTTCTCACCCTCTAACGATGAGTTGCCTTCATAAACTGTCTTATTGCCGACTGTCATGAAAACAGTTAAGTTGCTCCGGTAATGAAGATATATTGAAATGTTTTTGAGCGAGCCGGGAACATAGAAGGAAGAGTATTCGTTTATTATGCCTTCTATGCCAGGCATTATTTCCGTTTTTGTTGCATTCTCTCCGAACATCTCTTTTGACTCTACAAGCTCTGAGGTATTGCAGGTTATTTTGATATAGCCGCCGCCTATGAACATGCTCCTGTTGCTTGTGAAGTTTATGTTTATGATGTTGTTTCCCTGTACGAAGTGCTGAAGATATGCATTGTCTATATTCCATTTGTCAGCGCTTATGTTGCTATTAGCATTTTTCATGTAGGCGCCTGCAAAATTCCCGTTTATGTAAAGGGAGAAATTGTTTCCCGCGTTCATTTCCATGGTTGAGCTGAGAATGTTGTCGAATTGCGGAAGGGTGAAGTTGACCGAGATGTTCCCGTCCCCTATATAGCCGCCAAAATAAATATAATGAGAAGCTATCCTGTTAACCTTGGTAAGGCGAGTCCTAGCAGAGTAGCCGGAAACGGGCTTTCCTATATCATAACCGGAGACTATGGTGGAAAGCCTTGCCAGATAAGTTGCTGCAGAGACATTTTTCTCGTGTATCTCCTGGCCGTCTATCAGCAGTTCGTAATCGAAATTAGTGCCGTTGAATATCTGGGCAAAAGTGGAGTTGGTGAGATTCCTGGCTTCTGTAAGGTTTCCCTCAGCCCAAAAAGATCCTATGACATCCAGCAGGGTTTTATTCAAATCATCCTGAACCAGTATTCCTTTTGAAAAGTACTCCTGAACAACAGGATTGTCCTGCATGGATTCAATTTTCACTTCTTGCATGACATTAAGCATGTCCTTCCCTGCGTAATACAGCCGCTGATATTTCAGCTCAGGAGAGGAATAGCTGAAAGAGAAAGCCAGCAGGAAGAATGCCATCCCGATCACAAGCCCCAGAACAATTATCGCATCCAGCGTGAAAACAAAGGCCTTTTTCATCAATAATTATTTTGTGGTTCCATATAATATGCTTCAGGCCCTTTTCATCACAACCAGCATGTGGTCCTTCTCGTAAGGGTCAAGCTCTATCTTCTCCAGAATCTTGAAGTGCTTCTGGAGCTTAGCAATCTCCTGCCTGTAAATCTCCCTGGGGGGCTTTGTAACGTCTATTGAGCGGGCCTTTATGGAGATTATTGCAAACCCCTTTGGCCTGAGAAACCTCTCGCAGTTGCGGATTAGAATCTCTGACTGGTCATCAGTCGCGACATCCTGAAAGACCAGGTCAACCGGCTCTATCCAGGAATAGTCCTCTGGCCTTTTTGCGTTCGCAAGGATGGGAACTATGTTGCCCCTTTTTTCCGCAACCGGGTTCAGGTCCCGGATTGAGCGCTCGGAAATCTCAACCCCGTAAATCACCCCATCCTTCCCGACTATGTCGCTGAAGTGGCTTGCGGTTGTCCCGCTCGCTATCCCAAGATAGAGGACTTTCATTCCGGGCTTTAGTGGGAAGGTTTTCAGGCCTTTTGCTATTGCAGCAGCCGGCTTGCTCCTGTAAGGGTTCCAGGCCCTGTACTCAATTTTCTTCTCCTTTATGAGATGCTCTCTGTAGACCTTTGAGCCCGGAGCAAGATTTTCTGTAAGGATAAGGTTTCCTTTTTTCCAGACGCTTGTAAAGATTTGTCTCATGCTGGATATTTCTCAGGGGGGTTTATACGCTTTCATCCTATTGACGTAAAAATCGTCAGCAATCGTGCCAGTCCATGCTCTATTTTGCAGCATGGAAATGCTTTTTAATAGGCCATTCAACACTCAACCAGTGATTTCCCACCTTTCCCACAGATGGGGTGACCTGTATGCAACTAGCGGTCTGCCAAATGTGCAAAGATCCTGTATGGAGCTACATCTGCCCGGACTGCCTTACAAAGGAGATTTTTGGCTGGCTGCCCGGAAAGCTTTCCAGCGATTTCAGGAAATTCAGCAGGTCTCTAATCAGTTGCTTCACCTCTTTTGAGAGCAACATGACAAAACTGGTTTGCATAAGATGCCATTCAGCAAGGGAAGTGACTTTGTGTCCCTTCTGCTATATAGCTGAAACAATACAGTGGCTTAAGGGAAAGAGCAAAAACCTGGCCGGAATCCTTTCCATGATGCTCCCGCTTGAGAATGACTGGGAGATAAGCAAGAGCAGCGGCTGCATATGGAAGGACGGGATAAAACCAATTGCCTACGAGGAAGAAGAGAGAGACGAAGGAATTTGCGAAGAGTGCGGTGAATATTCTGAGGAGACAAGGCACTTTGAAGGAAGATGGGTTTGCGGCAGCTGTAGCGAATCCAGGTAAGAAGCAATCGGACTAAGAAAGGCATGGTTTTGGCAGGCCTGCCTATACGTTTTCCTCTCCAAGCTCTTCTGACACTTCCTTCATCTTCTGCCTGTAGGCCCTCAGCCGCCTGAAGGACTCCACTATCTCAAAAAGGCCGATAAGGATGACTGACCAGCCAATCACAAAGGCAGCCATTGGCTGTATGTTGAAATGCAATCCCAGTATCTCGCTTGCCGCTATCAGTGCGAAGCCGACAGTTATTAGCGTAAGGCCGGTCCTCATGAAAGAGAGGATTGTGCGCTCCTTTGAAAGGAGCGTCTGCTCCTTTGCGTAAAGCGTCCTTTCCTCCTCCATGCTTATCCCAGGCCTTTTATGGGCTGTCCTGCGCTTTCTGGATTTTCTGGGAGCGCTTTTTCTTTTTTTACGCTTTGCTACCATGCTTTCACTTTAGAATATATTGGTTGGTTCTGCTTTTATTGATTGCTGGAAAGAAGTTGGCGCAGCCGACTTCTGCTCAAATCCGCCCAAGAAGCAGCGTTATAAATCCCGGTCCCAAAAATAAACCATGTACTATTCGCGCCTTGCAGACACCTATGAGGAGCTTGAAAAGACCTCTGCAAAGCTCAAGAAAAGCGAGATAATAGCCATGCTCCTCAAGGAGACGGATTCCAGGGAAATGGGGATGGTGGTGCTGCTTCTTCAGGGAAGGGTATTCCCTATATGGAGCGAAAAGGAGCTTGGAATAGCCAATCTTCTTATGATAAAAGCCATTTCAACAGCAACGGGCTTCCCTGCTGGAAAAGTTGAGGAGAGGTTCAAGAAGACAGGAGACCTGGGCCTTGTTGTTGAGGAACTCATAAAAAACAAAAAGCAGTCCACTTTATTCAGCAGGCGCCTCACAGTCGGCAAGGTTTTTGAGAATTTGCAGAAAGTCGCGGGAGTGGAGGGAAAGGGCTCCCAGGACAGGAAGTTCCAGCTGGTCTCCGAGATAATCGGCTCTGCCCAGGCCAAGGAGGCAAAATACATTGTGCGCACAGTGCTTGGCGAGCTGAGGATAGGAGTGGCAGAAGGGATAGTAAGGGACGCAATCGCAGAGGCGTTCTTCCACGAGAACGAAAGGAAGGAAGCGATAAACGCAATAGAATGGGCATGGTTCCTTACTGGCGATTACGGGGTGACAGCGGGAATAGCAAAAGAGAAAGGGCTCTCTGGGCTGAAGAAGGTGAAGCTGGAGATAGGGAAGCCAATCCAGGTTTTGCTTGCTGAGAAGTCACCCTCCCTCCAGGATGCGCTGGAGTCCTTTGAGGAATGCGCCATAGAGATAAAGTATGATGGGGCGCGCGTCCAGATTCACAAGAGCGGCGAGAGGATATGGCTTTACACAAGAAGGCTTGAGAACATAACCAGGCAGTTCCCGGACCTGGTGGAGCTTGTGAAGAAGCATGTGAAAGGGAATGAGTTCATAATAGAGGGTGAGATACTTGCAGTGGACCCGAAAACCCAGAGGCCGCTGACCTTCCAGACCCTCTCCCAGAGGATTCACAGGAAGTATGACATCCAGGAAATAGTCAAGCAGATTCCTATCCAGGTGAATGTTTTTGATGTTATTTATCACGGAGGCAAGTCGTTCTTTAGCACTCCTTTCAGGGAGAGGAGGAAGTTTCTGGAGTCCATAATTGTCCCTCTTCCAGGGAAGTTCCAGCTTGCGGAGGAGCTGGTTACAAAGGACATAAAGAAGGCAGAATCCTTCTACAAGAGGGCTCTTGAAGCGAACCAGGAAGGGGTGATGGTCAAGAATTTGTCTGCACTTTACCAGCCCGGAAGGAGGGTGGCTGGGGGCTGGCTCAAGGTGAAGCCCACCATGGAGAGCTTGGATCTGGCAATAATAGGGGCCCAGTGGGGAACCGGGAAAAGGGCGGGATGGATGGGCTCCTTCCTTCTTGGCTGCCTGGATGAAAAGGCAGGAGATTTCCTGGAATGCGGGATGATAGGCACAGGCATAAAGGAGAAGGAAGGCGTCAGCGGACGCCTTCAGGCCGGAATGGAAAAAGAGCAGGAGGGCGTAACCTTTCATCAGCTCACCAAGCTGCTCAAACCGAACATAGAAAGCGAGAAAGGCGGGCTAATAAAGATAAGGCCCAAGGTGGTCGTGGAAGTCGCGTATGAAGAGATACAGAAGAGCCCGAACTACAGGTCAGGATTTGCTTTGAGATTTCCCCGTGTGGTTAGGATAAGGTTTGACAAGGGTCCGGAGCAGGCGGACACACTCCATAGGGTGAAGCTTCTTTTTGAGCAGCAGAAAGGCCAGAAGTAAATATGTAACCACTCTTGGATAACAAAAGTTTTATATACCTTTTCTTTTCCAATAGAAAAGCTTATAAATAGTAAAGCTGTAGATTTATCACTGAGCAATGGCTTTTAAATATGATTGTGAAAATATTAGTGATTCCATGGTCGCAACTATTGAGGTGCTTGATGCCCTGAGGAGCATAGGGCTAAACCTTTACGAGAGGAAGATTTTTGTGGCATTGCTAGCCAAAGGCGTGGCTACAGCAGCCGAGGTTTCCGAGATAGCTAATGTTCCCAGGTCGCGTTCTTATGATGTGCTTGAGTCCCTTGTGGACAAGGGCTTTGTGGTTTTCCAGCCATCCAAGCCAATAAAGTACATGGCGCTCGCTCCGAAAGACGCCCTGGACAGGATGCAGCAGAACATAAAGAAGAAGCATGATGAGACGATTGACAGGGTGGAGAAGCTCAAGACATCCAATGCGATAAAGGAGATGGAGAAGATTTACAAGGAAGGGCTTAACCTTGTGGAGCCGGCAGACATGACCGGAACCCTCAAGGGCAGCTCAACAATTGACAGGCAGCTCCAGTCCATATTCAAGTCGGCCAAGAGGAACATAAACATAGTCACGACCGAGCAAGGGTTTAATGTCCTTTACAGCAGGCATTACAGGATTCTCAAGAAGATAGGAAAGACAGGGGTCAAGCTCAGGATTGCTGCCCCGCTTTCCTTGAACAGTGAGGCCGCAAAGTCCTTTGCAGAGATTGCTGAATTGAGGAACATAAAGCAGCCCACAGGAAGGATATTCACGATTGATGATGAGCACGTGCTCATGGCTCTTACGGATGACAAGAAGGTCCATGAGACGCAGGACACCGTTTTCTGGGCCAATTCCCCGCATGTTGTCTCAAGCATTGCCCAACCGCTTTTCAGGCAGATATGGGATTCAGGGACTACTTACAGGAAAGCGGGCTGATTTCTTAATTCTGGCTAACTGTAAATAAGCAGAAGTTAGTTTCTAATACAAAAACCTCAGTCCGCACTTCTCTCTTGCCTCCAGCTCTTCCCACCTTTTGTCAGTCATCTGCTGGATTTCTTTCACGTTTTCTGGCGTCAGGTGACGGAACCTGCCCTGCGGGCTCAGGTAGTCCTGGACGGGCTTCCTGCTGGGGACACGCTTGGTTATTTTGAGCAGGCCGTCCTCTATCTCATAAAGCGCCCACATTCCTGTCTCCACTGCAAGCCGGGCGAGCTTGACTGTGTCTGATTCCGGGGTTTTCCAGCCGGTAGGGCACGGACAGTGAATGTGGACGAAAGAGGGCTGCTTTTCAAAGGCCTTCCTGACCTTCTGAATAAGGTCGGTTGGGTAGGCGATTGAGGCGGAAGCAACATAGGGTATCCTGTGGGCTGCGAATATCTCAAGGATGGGCTTCTTGTTCTGTAGCTTTCCCTGGGATTTCTTGCCTGAAGGAGAGGTGGTGGTCCAGGCAAAGTGGGGAGTTGCTCCTGAACGCTGGACTCCTGTATTCATATAGGCCTCGTTGTCTACACATACATGCGTGACTTTTTGGCCGCGCTCAAGCGTCCCGGAGATGGCCTGGATACCTATGTCAAAGGTTCCCCCGTCCCCTGCTATGGCAAGGACCTTCCAGGGCTTTCCAAGCTTCCTTATGGCCGCCTCTATGCCGCTTGCTGTGGAGGAGGCGGTCTCAAAGGCGCAGTGTATCCATGGGACGTTCCAGGAGGTCTGGGGATAAGCAGAGGTTGTGACCTCAAGGCAGGAAGTCGCGTTTGAGACAATCACATCCTTCGGGCAGCCCCTGGAGAGCTGCCTTATAGCAATGGCCACCCCGCAGCCCGCGCATGTGGTGTGGCCTGGAGAAATGAGGTCTGTCATAAGTTCGCCCCATAACAATTCATATTTTGCGACTTAACGGAGAAATTGGCCCTGCCAATTTCACGCAAGAGCCGCCATTACAATTTTGTTGTCTGATGATTATATTTAAAGCCAGCGCAAATAAATCCCTGATTGACGTATCCTCCTTTTATTTTTTGGCTTCAAAATCAATAAAATGGTAAAGAAGCTTTCTCCAGCTCAGGTTGAGATGATTAAAGAAAGGTTAAGCCCCTTCCTTCAGCAAAATCTTAGAATAGGCAGCCGAGAAATTGAAAAATTCAGGGAGATTGGAAAGCAAATAGCAAGCAAGCGGCTGAAATGGCTTGAAGAGAGTATAGGCAGTTTGGAGCTGTCAGGGACATCCCTGAACCAGAAGGTCTTTGACCTTGTATGGCTTAAGTACATGAAAACAAATCCAAGAGACCTAAAGGTTTTTGGCTATTTTGATTTGGATCACAGTGTGGAATGGACCGATATACAAGGCAGAAGTTTTTGCCCTTATCTAGAGATTGCTAAACTTCTAAATTTGGATACAAGGGTGATGTGCCGATATGCTTTGGAAGAGTCGGTTCAATTAATGATAGACAGATATTTGGAGCACATTCAAAGCAGAGACAAGATAAAGTTCGGGAGAAGCTATGAAAGGGGCATCAAACCTGGCATAAGGCCGTACGCAAAAACCTGCCATGAGTATCTTTTTAGGCAGATGGAAGCAGAAGAATTAGAAGCGAGCAACCAGGGGCCAATCTATTACTTGTTCAATGGCAGAAGCGGGTGGATAGAGTCAAGGGATGCTATTTATCTCCTTAGATAGAGAAAATCCAAGTTAAGAAATTGATTAAAGCCGGATTCATCCTTTGCTCTTCCGGACTAAATTCACTTTTTCCTTCTTGCGGGTTTTTCTGCCTTCTCTTCCTTCTTGGCCTTTTCTTCCTCTTTCTTAAGTTCCTTCTCGGCTTTCATCTCGTCTATCTCAAGCCACACCACGAAAAGCCCAAGCAGTATGAGGAATGGAGGGATGACACCTGTGAGAACTATTATGAAATTGTTGAACCAGTTTATTCCCAAGGTTCCCGCAATCCCCATTATGGGTATGACCGAGTCAACAAGAAGCCCCAGGCCGATTATTATGAAGACAAGCCCGATCAAAACCTTTATTGCTGCATTCATATTTTCATCACTTATATCTTATGGCATTCCATTTATATATCTGCTGCAATATTTATTGGATACTATTAGGAATAAAAGTTAAATAGCATTATTGTACCAAATTTGTACCAAATGGAAAAAGCATGAAAAGCGCATACAGGCAGATGGAGAGGGCATGGAAGAGCCCGAAGGAGATGGAGTCCTGGAAAGGCATGCTTATCCAGTTCAGGAAGGAGAACTCAATCCACCGGGCTGAGAAGCCAACCAGGCCCGGAAGGGCAAGGGCCCTAGGCTACAAGGCAAAGCAGGGGTTTGCGATTGTGAGGGTGAAGGTCCCTAGGGGAAGGAGGAAGATACCCAAGCCCTCTGGAGGAAGAAGGCCCAAGGCCTCAGGAAGGTTCTATTCTCTCACAAAGTCATGGCAGGCCGTCGCTGAAGAGCGGGCGGCAAGGAAATTCCCGAATCTGAGGATTTTAAATTCTTACTGGGTGGGGGAGGATGGAATGAACAAGTGGTATGAATGCATAATGGTTGATCCGAACCATCCGTCCATAAGGGCTGACAAGAACATAAAGTGGATTGCTTCAGGAAAGCACAAGGGCCGCGCCTACAGGGGCCTCACTTCTCCCGGAAGGAAGGCCAGAGGACTGAGGCGCAAGGGGAAAATGGGTTAATTTTTTTCTGGCCTAAGCAGGCAGCATTCAAGCCACCATGGCCGGTCTTCAGTTATAATTTCTCTTATGGAATATCCGGACCTGAAATCCTGATCTGTCAGACCAGCCGATCCTATAGATTGAGGATCTTGGATTCTTCTTGAAAACAAGTATTTGACCTCTTTGCCTTCTTTAGTAACATGAAAAGTGGCTCCATAAAACTGAATTCTGTCCACAAGCGGCTTGCCATCCATGTCCGAGGCCATTGCCTGAGCAAGATCTTCCAGTCCAACTCCTGTCACTCTCACCCTGTGACCTAAACCTTCACATGTTTCTTGTGTTATCTGATAGCTCATGTGCCTGCATTGGAAGCAAGTTTTATATGCTTTGCTTCCAGCTGCCGGATAAAAGCAGAAATATAAGTTTGCCCGCACAAGATTGTAATAGGCGAAGCTTATGGCTTTGGTTAATCCCTTCCCCCCGATGGTTCTCGGGCTTGAGAAAATGGGCTTCTATCTCTACCTCTTCCCTTTCCTTCTCACACTTGCCCTCACTTACGGAGTTCTTTCCTATGCCCTGGAGAAGCAGCTTGAAAAATCCGCAAGGGCTGTGATATCCATAGTCGCCGGCTTCTTTGTGATGCTTTTCTCATTTTTCAATCCCGGCATTGTGGCCTTCTTCGCGAACACTTTCGGCTACACCCTTATTGCAGGTGCGGGCTTCCTGGTTATGCTCATACTGCTGGGCCTGGTGGGTATGAAGCCCGAGGACATAACCAAGAACGAGAAGGCCAAATGGGCCATGACAGGAGTGATAATCCTCATTGCCATCATAATTTTCACGGTTTCCGCTGCCTCAGCCATCTTCGGCTCCGAATTCATAGAAGGCACGGAAATATGGACCATAGCCCTGCTGATAGTGATACTCGGCTTCTCCGCCTGGTTCGTGACCCAGACCAAATGACCCCAGAAGGAAGCGCTTAGTTCAATAAATATTTATAAGCTTACGGAGCCAATAATATTCTATGAGTATTTTTGACACCCTTTTAATGAACATGCAAACCATGGGATTCTTCCAATACATGTTCCCGTTTTTGCTCGCTCTTGCGATTTTCTACGGAATTTTGATGTGGGCAGTTGGTGAAAGACTCAAGAAAGGCCCAACAGGACTGATTTCCATCGTTCTTGCCTTTTTCGTGATGCTTTTCGCTGCCTCAAACCCGGGCATTGTGAGCTTCCTTACGCTTTTAAGCGGAACAACAGGAATGGTAGCCACAGGAATTCTGGTTATTGTGCTGCTGCTTGCGCTTGCCGGATTCAAGCTTGAAACGCTTTTCAGCGGGGAATACAGCAAGTGGTTCCTGGCTTTGGTGCTGATACTCATAGGATTAGTAATCTTCTTCGGGGCGGGCGGGGGCAGCTTCATAAGCGTGCCTTGGATTATGATAAACTCGGATTTCTGGACATTCATAATAGTCATAGTGATAATTGCAGTCGCAATGATGTTCATGACAAGAGGAGAAAAGGAAGCAGCCCCAGCCCCCGGAGAAAAGAAAGCTGGGCCGGGTTAAATTTTCTTTATAAGCTCATTATTGGTTTTGCTATAAAAAGAACTGCTATCATTTTTTCTCTTTCAGGGCCTTTATCGTCTCAGAAAGGGACCTCAGGGTCTGGAGCATTGGGGTCAGGCTGTCCTTGATTGCCTTCTCTATTGACTCCATCCTTGACTCTATCTCGTCCATGGACTGCTTGTAGGAGTCAAGCTTGCCCTCTATCTCGGCTATATCGTCCCCTTTGCCGCTCTGGGTCTGGCCTATCCTCTGCTCAAGCTCTGAAATCCTGTCGTTCAGCTGGTGGAACCTTCTGTTCGTTTCATCCATTTTTCTCCTGAATTCATCCCATTTCTCCTCCACCACACCTTCTGTTATCTCTTCAAGTGCCTGCCTTCTTTCCTGCCTCATTTCTCTTCTGGGCATGTCCCTTCTTGCAATCTTGTGGAGGGGCCTGAACTCCTCCTCTTCTGGGAACTCTGTCTCCTCTTCAAAAGCGGTTTCGGGCTCTGCTTCCTCCCTTCTGCCAGGAAGTTCAGGCAGTTCCGGGAAGCCGAGTTCCTTGTTCCTGCTTTTGAACTCCTCAAAATCAACAGGCGGCTCGGGTATTTCTCTGGAGGGAGCAATCTCCCTTCTTTGCCTTGGGTACGGCGGTTCCTCCTCCGGCTCCTCAAATTCTGTCTCAGGATAGCGCTTTGGAGCAGGCGGCCTTCTTGCGGGATATTCCAAACCCATCTGCTCGGGGGCTCTTTCCCTTGCGGGAACATATTCTCTAGCAGAAGCGTATCTCTGGGCAGGCCTTTGAGCAGGAAATCCTGCAGCTGCACCCCTGAGCGCCTCCCTCAAGGCATTGTCAACCTGGGCAGGTGTGAAGCCCTCTTCCCTCAGAATCTGAATTATCTCGGGCTCTGAAAGACCCTGGGAAGAAAGGGAAACAACCCGCTCCGCAGCAGAAGGCATTGTAGGCGGCTTCTGCTTCTTGTCCCCCGAACCAAAAAGTTTCATTCAACCACTCAAATGTGCAGCGCAATCCGATAATATCTATTTGAATCCCTGCTATTTATTGCTTACAGATGCGGTGCGCCTGCGCTATTTTTTCCGCATGCGTTCGTTCAGTATCCTCTCCAGCTCATCCTTTGTCACAAAGTTTGACTTCACAGGATTGTAAATCTCTATCAGGTTCTCCAGCTCCTTTATCTGGGATTGCGTCACGAGCTTCTTGACATGCTCCACAACCTCCTCCATCGTGCTTTCAAGCTTGGAAACACTTTCATCAAGCCGGGAAATCCCAGCCGTTAGGTCAGAAAGGTGTTTCTGGAGCTCCTTCCTCTGGAGAAGGGATGCCTGCTCAATCCCGTCAACCCTTGAGATAAGGGAGTCGTATGATTGCTCAAGAACCCTCAGTCTCTGGGTGTCGCTGTTCACCCTCTCTATAATTTCATTCATCACAGCGCTTACGCTGCGCTGCTGCTTTTTTGGAGCCGGCAATTTTCCACCTAACATTATATTAACCGGCCAGCATAATAAATATTAAGGCGCATGCTTGTTTCCAGGAGCAGCACGCGTTAGTGACTTGTAGAAAGGCGAATAGCATGGCAGTTTGCGATTACGAGTATGATGAGGAGCGGATGAAGCTCAGGATAAACTGCATGGGATGCATTTACGGGTCCTCCATAGAGGACTACGAGGAGTGCATGGCCCGGACAATAGACAAGATTCTTGAGGTCAAGAAGGTCTCAGGCATAGTTCTCGCAAAGAACAGGGAGTATGAGTACGATTACGAGCAGACCAAGATACTGGTGGAAATCGCAAAAGTGATAGAAGATGCCATAAGGGGGCGGCTTATCTCCAAGAAGAACATCGGCTATGCCGGCTGCGAGAGGTGCTATCCCGGGAGGATGTCAAAGCTGCAGCACATAGTAGTTAACA
>Ga0153916_10002056_pt1 | contig 14785 bp, 9 predicted proteins | sample Opewatmetagenome_FD_109642 | JGI IMG/M metagenome (GOLD analysis project Ga0153916, IMG submission 109642) | Freshwater wetland microbial communities from Ohio, USA - Open water 3 Core 3 Depth 4 metaG | ecosystem: Environmental > Aquatic > Freshwater > Wetlands | place: USA: Ohio, Lake Erie, Old...
AGGCGCCGACTGGGTCTTTCACGAGCTCTACTCCGGACGCAGCCCCGACTGGCTCGAGCGGCGAACGAAATATGTCCAGGCCACCGACGGCCTCATCGACCTGGTCGACCTCATGCACCTCGAGGCGCTGCCGCTCCAGGCCGGGCTCCTCGACGTCCACCTGTCGGGCTATATCGGCGACGCCGTCAGCGGTGCAACGTTCAATGAGGTCGACTCCGCGGAGGTCGCGCTGCTCCGCATGCCCTACTACGGCACGGACGTGAGCCTCGGGTGGCCCAAGGCTCTCGATCGGGTCGAGGGTCTCATGGCGGCCCTCGGCGGCGCCCCGCCGAGGTTCACGCTCTTCGAGCACAAGCTGCCCCAGTCGACGAATCGCTGGTCGGCGGCGTGGCGCCCGTACTTCCGCGTGCGCAAGCCTTTTGTGGACTACGCCTTCTTCGATTATTGCCAGGGCCTGCCTTCTGCCGTACGGGGCCCCGGCCGTCTCCACGAGCGGTGGCTTTCCGCCCGGTATCCCGGCTGCTTCGCCCGGATCCCGAACCACAAGACCGGTGTCCCTGTCCTTTCGCCGCCCTGGTGCGTGCTCGCCGCGCGCGCGGGCCGTGTCGCGTGGCGGCGCGTCCAGCCTGTGCTGGCCGGCGTGGGCCTGCCGGCGCGTCCGCGCCTCCGCTCCTACCACCCCGACGATCAGCGCATGAGCGCGCCCGAAGTACGGGACCGCATCGAGGCCGCCATACTCAGGCCGGGCTCGGTCGTCTGCGAGATCCTGGGCCGGGACCCGGTGAGCCGCGTGCTCGCGCGGTGGTTCGACCGGGCGCGGGAGCCGGCCCAAGTGGTGGGCGCGCTCTACGTGTACGAGACCTACCACGCGGGGCTCGCCGCGCACCTGAAGGCGGCGGCCCGGTGAGCGCCCTTGGGCTTCGCCGCCCGCGCGTGCTCGCCTGCTGCGGCGGCATGGTCATCGTCTCGGGCCTCGAGCGGATGACCTTCGAGACGCTCCGCGTGTTGAGCCAGCGGGGCGCCGGCATCCACTGCGTGCTGAACTCGTGGGGCCACGCGAGGATCCTGCCGCTCGTCGAGGCCGTCGCCGCTTCCTTGTCCGAGGGCCGGTACCGGGTTCCCTTCGACCGCCACACGAGGAATCCGCTTCACTGGGCCCGCCTCGCGTGGGACATCGCCGTGACGAGCCTCGCGCTCTTGAGGGATGCGTGGCGTTTCCGGCCGAGCCACGTGCTCGTGCCCGAGCTGGCCGTGGTCCTTCGCAATGCGCCGGCGCTGGCGCTCTTGCGGGCGACGGGCGTCCGCGTCATCTTCCGCCTCGACAACGCGCCAGTCCCCGGGCCGTTCTACGGGCGGCTGTGGCGCAGGGCCGTCAATCCCCTGGTGGACCGCTTCGTCGCCAACTCGCGCTTCACGCTCGAAGCTCTCCTGGCCCACGGCATAGCGCCGGCCAAGGCATCATTGATCTACAACTGCCCGCCCGGGCGCACGCAGCAGCCGGCGGCGCCGGCCGTCCGTGACGACGGGCGAGTGATCTACATCGGGCAGGTCATTCCGGGGAAGGGGCTCGACCTGCTACTCGAGGCGATCGGGCTGCTCTCCGCGCGCGGCCATGACGTTCGCCTCGATGTCGTCGGCGAAATTGGAGGCTGGGAGCCGCCGGCCTGGCGGGGATACCAGGAGCGGGTGCTCGCGCGCGCCCGGCGGCCCGACCTCGACGGCCACGTGCGCTTCCTCGGCGAGCGTGAGGACGTGTCAGCCCTGCTGTCTGGCGCCGGAGTCCACTGCTGTCCCTCGCGCCCCGCGCTTCGCGAGAGCTTCGGAGTCGTCATCGTTGAAGCCAAGGAGGCCGGCGTGCCGTCGGTCGTGTGCGCGAGCGGGGCGCTGCCAGAACTTGTGAGCCACGGCGTGGACGGCTGGGTCTGCGGTGCGGATACGCCCGAGGCGCTGGCCGAGGGGCTCGGTTACTTTCTGGAGGACCCCGGGCGCGCGCGCAAGGCAGGCGCCGCGGCTCGGGCCTCGCTCGAGCGCTTCAGCCGGGAACGGTTCGCCTTTGCCTGGTGGAATCTCATCCGGGAGAGCACCTGATGGCCGCGCCGCCGCAGGGCCGGGGGAGGACGGGAACTCTGCGCCGCCGCCGGGCGGAGCCACTCATCGGCATGTCGGAGCTCGGGCCGTTCTTCGGTGTGGCGGTGATCTCGGTGGTCATGTGGTACCTGGCCGGTGATTGGATCGCCGCGCTGGGCGTCTGGGTTCTGGCCGCGGCGTGGCGATTCCTGCAGAGCGCCGAGGGACCGCCGGTGCTCGCGCTCGCCTTCACCTTCCAGTGGGCCCAGGTGACGTCCGGCATCTACTATTACGCGCTGGTTGGCAGAAAACTCGACACCATGGACCTGTCCGACTACCGTCCCATGGTCCTCGTCGGGCTTGGCTGCCTCGTCGCGATCCTCCTCGGCCTCATGCTCGGGCTCTGGCTCGCCCGTCCTCGCGAGCGCGGGGCGGCGGCGGTGCCCCAGCTCGTCCTTTCGTTCCGCGCGCTCCTGATCGCCTACCTCGTGGACATCGCGGTGAGCGGTCCGATCCAGCAGGCCGCGTGGCACTTTCCCGCGTTGGCCCAGGGCATTCTGGCGCTCACGTTCGCGCGCCTCGGCTTGCTCTTCCTCATGTTCCGCCGCCTGTGCCGGCCGCAAGTGCGCCTGGGCTGGATCGGCGTGCTGCTGGCGGGCGAGATTGCCATAGGTTTCACCGGCTACTACGCGGGCTTTCGGGAGCCCATGATGATGGCGGCCGTGGCCCTGCTCGAGACATTCGATCGCCGGCGGCTCAAGCACTGGCTCGTCGCGGGTCTGCTCGTGGCTGTAATGGGCAGCACGGGCGTCCTGTGGATGGCCGTGCGCGGAGACTACCGCCACGACCTCGACAGCGACGCGATCTCCGACTCCCGGGAAGATCGGCTGGCCCACATCGGCCGGCTCACGCGGGACTGGCTCAAGAATGATCCTGCGCAGCTTGTGGAGAACCTGGACTTCTTCGTGGACCGCCTCTGGGCGGTGTACTACCCCGCCCTGGCCATGAGCCAGGTGCCCGCCGTGCTGCCCCACGAGAACGGGGCCATTCTCTGGCGGGCCGTCGAGCACCTAGTTACACCGCGCTTTCTCTTTCCCGACAAGCTGAGCCTGCCGTCGGACAGCGAGATGGTTCGCAAGTACGCCGGGGTGTGGGTGGCGGGCGAGGAGGAGGGCACCAGCATCGCGTTCGGCTACGCGATCGAGTCATACATAGACTTCGGGATCCCGCTGATGTTCCTGCCGGTCTTCGTCTATGCCCTGCTGCTCGGAGTCGCGTACCAGTTTCTCCTGCGCGCAGTGCGCCACCGCGAGCTCGCGGTGGCACTCGTCACGACCATTTTCTGGATGTCCCTCTATCTCTTCGAGCGCTCGTGGGTCAAGCATCTGGGCTTCACCCTGACGCTCATCGTGTACCTGGGCGGCGCCACCCTCGTCGCCGACCGCGTGCTGTTGTTGTTCCACGCGGCACGGCCCGCGCGGCGGCGGGCCCAGCTCGGTCGCGGAGCCTCCTGAGGTCGCCATGCGCGTCCTCCACGTCACTCCGTACTTTGCTCCCGCCTTCCGGTACGGCGGGCCACCGCGGAGTATCTTGGGCCTCTGCCGGGGGCTCGCCCGCGCAGGAGCGGCGGTCGAGGTGCTGACGACCACGGCCGACGGGCCATTCGATCTGCCGGCCTCGCCGCCAGGCGGTGACGTCCTGGACGGCGTGGCCGTGCGCTATCTGCCGCGCGCGTTCCCGAGGCGGCTCTTCGGGGCCCGAGGCCTCGGCGCGGCGCTCGACGCCGCGGTCTCTCGCGCCGACGTGGTCCATGTCCACGGCCTCTGGACCCTTCCGGGCTGGGCCGCGGCGCGAAGGGCGCTCGCAGCGGGCGTGCCGTTCGTGCTCTCGCCGCGCGGCATGCTTGACGCGGGCTCGCTCGACCAGCGCGCCTGGCGCAAGCGCTTCGCCTGGGCGCTCTTCGAGCGGTGCCATGTCCTCCGCGCCTCGCTGCTCCACGCGACCTCCGAGACCGAGCGGCTCGCGCTCCGCCACTGGGCGCCCGGCGTGCCCGTGGTGACCATTCCGAACGGTGTCGAGGCCCCGCTTGGCGCGATGGAGGGGCGAGAGGTCGTGAGGCGACGTTTGGGGATCGCCGCCCAGGCGCCGCTGATGCTCTTTCTCGGCCGCATCCATCCGATCAAGCGTCTCGACCTCCTGGCCCGGGCCTTTGAGCGAGTCCACGCCGCGAGGCCCGACGCCCAGCTCGTCATCGCGGGCCCGGACGAGCGCGGCCACCGCCGCGAGGTCGAGCCTTGCTTCGCCGCGGTGCGCTCCGCCGTGCGCTGGGCGGGCGAGCTCGGCGACGCCGAGAAATGGCCGATGCTCGGCGCCGCCGACCTTCTCGTGCTCTGCTCGGACTCCGAGAGCTTCGGGCTGAGCCTCGTGGAGGCGATGGCCGCGGGCCTTCCGGTCGTGACCACGCGGACGACCCCGTGGCAGGAGATAGAGACTGCGGGCGCAGGTTTCTGGGTGCCGCAGGCGGCGGAGGCCATCGCGGCTGCAGCCCTCGAGATCCTGCGGGACCCGGCGCGGGCCCGCGAGATGGGCGAGCGCGGGCGGGCGCTGGCGCGGTCGCGCTATGCATGGGACGCCGCCGGCTCGGCCATGATCGAGCGCTATCGCGAAGCTGCAACGCGCCCAACCCTCATTGTCACGCCGGGGCTGACAGGTGCAGACGGCGTGTCTGCCCTCTCGCGCCTTGCCGCGCGGGCCCTCGTTCCGTCGCGCGTTCTCTCGCTCAACGACCCGCCGGGTGCCGAGCCTGGCGAGGGGATAGGGCTCGTGGGCGCCGGAGGCGGCAAGCTGCGCTTCCTTCAGGCGGCGCTCGCTCCCGCTGTGCGGCGCCCGGTGCCCGCCGCCGTGCTGTCGCTACACCTGCGCCTGGGCCCCGTCGCGCGGTGGCTCGCAGGCCGGCGCTCGCCGCTCATCGCCATGCTCGTCGGCATCGAGGCCTGGCGGCCCTTGCGCGCCTCCGAGCGGCGAGCCCTCGAGCGCGCGGACGGCGTTCTCTCCATCTCGGCGCACACGTTGCGGCGGTTCCGCGAGGCGAATCCGGGCCTGGCCGGCCTGGACGTCACCGTGTGCCACCTGGGCGTGCCGGGCCCCGAGGAGGCGCCGCCTGCCGCCGCCGCGGAGGGAGGCTTCGCGCTCATCGTCGGACGGCTGGCCTTGGCCGAGCGCTACAAGGGGCACGATCTGCTCCTCGATCTCTGGCCGCGTCTGCTGGCTCATTGTCCTGGGGCGCGCCTCGTGCTGGCGGGCGATGGCGACGACCGCGCCCGCCTCGAGACCAAGGCCGCCCCGCTCGGCGCCGCCGTCCGCTTCGAGGGCCGCGTGACGGACGCGTCACTGCTGGACCTCTACCGCGACTGTGCCTTCTTCGTCATGCCCTCGCGGGACGAGGGGTTCGGACTCGTCTTCCTGGAGGCGATGCGCGCGGGGCGGGCGTGTATCGGAGCGCCCGGTTCGGCGGCCGAGATCATCGAGGACGGCGTGACGGGCCTCATCGTGGATCCGGGCGACCCTGAGCAGGTGCTCAAGGCCCTGGTTCGGCTCTTCCAGGATCCAGGGCTTTCGTCCCGCATGGGGCAGGCTGGCTGGAGGCGGTGGGCCCGGACCTTTACGGAAGTCTCCTTCCGGGAACGCTTCCTGGCGTGTCTCTCAGGCTCCACCACTGACCCAGATGGGCTCCGCTCTCCAGGAAATGTCGGTTCGCGGCGGCGCTGATGGATCATAACTATTTGAAAATGCTGCTCGCTGGCTCTGGCACACCGTATGCTGCCCTCGCTGGGTGGATTCATCTCTCCGGGAGGGGACTTGGCTCATGAATGCGGTGCTCGGCATCAGCGCATACCACGGCGACGCGGCCGCGGCTCTCATCGTGGACGGACGGCTCGCGGCCGCGGTAGCGGAGGAGCGCTTCACCCGGGTTAAGCACTGGGCGGGCTTCCCTGGGGAGTCCGTGCGAGCGTGCCTCGACATAGCCGGGCTAGCGCCTGCCGACGTGGAGCACATCGCCATTGCGAGGGACCCGCGGGCGCATCTGCTTCGCAAGGCCGGGTACGCGCTGTTCCATCGGCCTTCGTGGAAGCTCCTTCGGGACCGCGCGACGAACCAGCGGTGCGTCCACGGCGCGGCCGAGCCGCTCGCGCGGGTCCTCGGGCTGCCCGAGGCCTTGGTTCGCTCGCGCCTGTACCACGTCGAACACCACCGGGCCCATCTGGCCAGCGCCTTCCTGGTCTCCGCGTGGGAGGAAGCGGCCGTCTGCGCCATCGACGGCTTCGGCGACTTCGTCAGCACGTCGTGGGGGATCGGCATCGGGCGCAGGGTGCGCATCGACGGCCGCGTGCACTTCCCGCACTCGCTCGGCATGTTCTATCTCGCGCTCACGCAGTACCTGGGCTTCATTCGCTACGGTGACGAGTTCAAGGTGATGGGGCTGGCCGCCTACGGCGCCCCCGACTTCGCCGAGCGGCTGCGGCCGCTGATCCGCCTCGACGACGACGGGGCGTTCGCGTTGGACCTCGACTACTTCCGCCACCACAACGGCGGTGCCGACATGACGTGGGAGGGGGGCGAGCCGGTCGTCGGGCGCGTGTGGACCGAGGCGCTCGAGCGGCTGCTCGGTCCCGCGCGCCGGGCTGACGAGCCCATCGAGCCACGCCACGAGGCCATCGCAGCCTCGGCGCAGGCCGTCTTCGAGGAAGCGGCATTCCACGTGCTCCGCGCGCTCCACAAGCGGACCGGGCTCGGCAGGCTGGCCCTGGCGGGCGGCTGCGCGCTGAACAGCGTGATGAACGGCAAGATCCGGGCCGAGACGCCCTTCACGGACGTGAGCATCCAGCCCGCTGCCGGCGACGACGGCACGGCGCTCGGCGCGGCCTTCTCGGTCTGGCACGAGCAGCTGGGCTTCGGGCGCACCTTCACCATGGAGCACGCCGCCTGGGGGCCGGCCTTCGACGCGGCCGCCGTCAAAGATGCCCTGGAACGCAGCGCCGCGGCTCTCACGCGCGCGCGGTGCCGCATCCAGACGATGGAGGATCTCGAGGAGCGCTCTCACTGGGCTGCCGCGCGGGTCGCGGAGGGGCTGGTGGTGGGGTGGTTCCAGGGTCGCATGGAGTGGGGCGCACGCGCCCTGGGGCAGCGCAGCATCGTCGCCGACCCCCGGCGCGCCGAGATGCGCGACATCATCAACAGCAAGATCAAGATGCGGGAGCGATTCCGGCCCTTCGCCCCCTCCATCCTCGAAGAGTCGCTGGATGACTGGTTCGTGGGCGCGATGCCGGATCCCTTCATGGTCCAGGTCTACCCCGTGCGGCCCGACAAGCGCTCCGTGATTCCGGCTGTCACCCACGTCGACGGCAGCGGGCGGCTGCAGACCGTCAGTCGGAGCGCGAGCCCCGAGTACTGGCAGCTCATCAAGGCTTTCGAGAAGCTCTCGGGCGTTCCGGTGCTCCTGAACACGTCTTTCAACGAGAACGAGCCGATCGTGCGCACACCGCTCGAGGCGCTCGACTGCTTCTTGCGCACGCGCATGGACGCGCTCGTGCTGGGCGCGACCGTCATCGAGAGGGCCGCATGAAGGTATGCTTCTTCAACCGCTCGTACTGGCCGGACCACGGGGCCACGGGGCAGCTCCTGACCGAGCTGTGCGAGGACCTCGTGTCGAGGCACGGCTTCGAGGTGACGGTCGTGTGCGCGGGAGCGCCGGGCCGCGCGCCGGTCCGGCGCGAGCAGCGGAACGGCGTCGAGATCATCCGCGCGGCCGGGACCGCCTTCGACAAGACACGCTTCGCTGGCCGCGCCGCGAACTACCTGAGCTACTTCGCCTCCGCCTGGCTCGCTGGCCGGCGCATCGGACGGCCGGATGTCGTGGTCGCGCTCACCGATCCGCCGATCATCGGGCTCGCCGCCCGTCGCGCCGCCCGCCGCACCGGAGCCCGCTTTGTCTACCTCTGCCAGGACGTGTTCCCCGAAGTGGCCCGCCTGCTCGAGGACTTCAGGAGCCGGGCGGTCGACGCCGCGCTCGCGCGCACAGGCCGCTCGCTCGTTCTCGGCGCCGACCGCGTTGTCGCCGTGGGCGAGACCATGCGCGACCACCTGGTGGAGCACCGGGGCGTCGATCCCGCACGCGTCGCCGTCATCCACAACTGGGCGGACTGCGCGGCCCTGACCCCACGCTCCAAAGACAACCCCTTCGCGCGCGCGCACGGCCTCCGCGAACCCTTCGTGGTGATGCACTCTGGCAATGTCGGGCTCTCGCAGGACCTGGACACGCTGCTCGATGCGGCGGCGCTGCTCCGCGAGGAGCGCGGGATCCTTTTCGTCATCATGGGCGACGGCGCCCGTCGCGCGGCGCTCGAATCGCGCGCGCGCGCGCAGGGACTCGGTCACGTGCGCTTTCTCCCGCACCAGCCCAAGGAGCGGCTGGCCGATGCCTTCGGCAGCGCCGACGCGTTCGTGGTTTCGCTGAAGCGTGGGCTGGCGGGCTGCATCGTCCCGAGCAAGCTCTATGGGATCCTGGCCGCCGCGCGCCCCTACGTGGCGGCCGTCGAGCCTGCCTGCGAAGTGGCGGCCATCACCAGCAAGTACGACTGCGGACTCCTTGCGCCGCCGGGCGACGCGCCGGCGCTGGCCGGGCGCATTCTCGATCTCTACCGCGATCGGCAGCTCGCCCGGCACCTGGGCGACAACGCCCGGCGCGCAGCGCTCGCCTTCGACCGTCCCGTCCAGGTCGACGCCTATGCGCACCTGCTCCGGGAGGTGGGGGCCGAGACACGCGCTCCGCGCCCGTCGCGGCTCAAGCGCGCCCTCGACGTGGGCCTCGCTGGCCTGGGCCTCCTGCTGTCGGCGCCGCTGTGGGCCGTGATAGCCCTCGCCGTCAAGGTGGGCGACGGCGGCCCTGTCTTCTACGGGCAGGAGCGCGTGGGGCTCGGCGGCCGGCGCTTCAGGAGCTGGAAGTTCCGGTCCATGGTCGCCGACGCCGACAAGCGCTGGGGCCCACTGCAAGCCTCCGAGGGTGACCGCCGCGTCACCCGCGTGGGGCACCTGCTGCGCGCGACGGCTCTGGACGAGGTGCCGCAGCTCTGGAACATCTTCGCCGGCGACATGAGCTTCGTGGGCCCCCGGGCCCTGCTCCCGGCGGAGATCGAGACCCGGGCGGGCGGGGTGCTCGAGCGTCTCGAGGACGTGGCCGGCTGCGAGGCGCGGCACGCCGTCCGGCCGGGGCTCACGGGGCTGGCCCAGGTCTTCGCCGCGCGCGACATCCGGCGGCGGCACAAGTTCCGCTACGATCTCCTCTACATCCGACGCCGGAGCCTCTGGCTCGACCTCAAGCTCATCGCGATGTCCTTCTGGATCACCTTCCGGGGCCGTTGGGAACATCGCGGCCGGAAGGTCTGATCCAGCGTCACCGCGCGGACCTCCGGGAAAGCTTGGCCGGATTGCACCCGGCCGATATCATGGGCCGCATGCACGACCTCGCGATCATCGGGGGAGGGCCTGCGGGGCTCCTGACCGCCCGCCGCTGCGCCGAGGCCGGCCTCGACGTGATCCTTCTCGAGGAGCACACGGAGATCGGCGAACCTACCCACTGCACCGGCATCATCTCCCTCCAGACCGCGGCCCTCGCGAAGATCCCCAACGAGATCGTCCTCGGCAGGCTCCAGCGCGCGCGGCTCGTCTCTCCCGGTGGCGCCACGTGCGACGTGCGCTGGACCAGCGCCGGGAGCGAGGAGATTCTCGTCGTGGACCGCGCGCGCTTCGACCGGGGCCTGGCCGAGCAGGCACTGCGGGCCGGCGCGGCCATCCGAACCTGCGCGCGTGTCGACGGCATCGACGTCGGGGCCCAGGCCGTGACGCTCGAGGCGGACGGTGGGCGCGTGCCGGCCCGCGCCTGCGTGCTGGCCTGCGGCGTGTCCTACCGCCTCCACCGCCAGCTGGGGTTCGGCCTGCCGGCGCAGGTGCTCCACACGGCGCAGGTCGAGGTGGATGCGGAGCCGGCCGAGGCGGTCGAGCTCTACTTCGGCCGCGAGGTGGCGCCGGACGGCTTTCTTTGGGCCGTGCCGATCAGGCGCGGCGACCGCCCTGGGCTCAAGCTGGGGGCGCTCGCGCGGGGCGACGCCGGCAGGTATCTCTCGCGCTTCGTCGAGCGGCCAGAGACCCGGGCGCGGCTGAGATCGGCGCCCGGCCGCCGCATGATCCGGCGGCTCCTGCCGCTCGAGCCCGCGCCGCAGACGGCCGGGGACCGGGTCCTCCTCGTGGGCGACGCGGGCGGCTTCACCAAGCCCACGACGGGCGGCGGGATCTACTACAGCCTGCTGACGGCCTCGCTCGCCGCCGACACGCTCATCGAGGGCTTCCAGGCGGGCAGGCTCGACGCCGAGTTCCTGGCGCGCTACGAAAGCCGCTGGGCGGCTGAGCTCGGCGCCGACCTGCGCGTCTCCTCATGGCTCCGGCAGTTCCTGACCCGGTGCCGCGACAGCGAGATCGACGGGCTCGTCCGCGCGCTCGCATCGGACTCGATGCAGTCCGTGATCCACCGCACCGCGCGCTTCAACCGCCACCGCGACGTCATCCTCGCGCTCCTGCGCGAGCCCGGCATCGCGTCGCTCCTGCTCAAGTCCCTCTTCCGCTAGCAGGGCGCCGATAAGGGCCCATCTGCGCCATTTAGCAAGAACTGTTGGGGCGCCCTCGGCCGCAGGTTCGTGGCCGTTCGAGCTGAGGGGCGGAGCCACGAGGCGAGGGCTGAGATAGTCATACGCGACGCCTGCGGGATCAACTCAGCCCTCGTCTCACGACGGCATACGCCGTCGCTCAACTCGAACAGCGGGGCGCCGCCTCGCATCTGGACCCTTCTCGACGCCCTGCGGCCTCCGTGGGCGCGCCTTCAGAGATCAACGGCCGGGGGCGAGGGCTTCCATGACTTCGAGGGTGCGCTCGAGGGTGACACCGCGCGGGTCGAAGTTGGCCTCGAGGAAGAGCTCGGTGAGCCCGGCCTCGGCGTATCGGCCCACGTCCTCGCGAATCTCATCGAGCGTGCCCCAGAGCGGCCTGCGCTCCTTGCCCTGCGGGCTCGCGTGGAGCTGAAAGCTGCCGCGCGAGACGATCTGGAGCGCCGCCGGGTCCCGTCCCTCTTTCTTGGCCGCGGCCTTGATCTCGGCGACGAGCGGCGCCACCTGCTGGAGCGGCACGTTGCCGCCGTTGAAGCCGTCGCAGGCGACGGCGCGCCGGATGACGGCCGGCCCGTAGCCGCCGATCGTGATGGGCGGGTGCGGCCGCTGGACAGGCTTCGGCTCCACTCTCGAGCGCGGCACCCGGTAGAAGTCGCCGCTGAACTCGACGGGGTCCTGCGTCCAGATCGCCTTGAGGCAGCGGAGGAACTCGTCGGCTCGCCGGCCGCGGGCCTCGTACGGCACGCCGACCGCTTCGTACTCGTCCATGGACCAGCCGATGCCCAGGCCTACGTCGAGCCGCCCCCGCGAGAGCACGTCGAGCGTCGCCAGCTGCTTTGCCAGCATGATGGGCGTGTAGTACGGCATGATCAGTACGCTCGTGCCGAGCCTGATGCTTCTGGTGGCGCCCGCCACGAAGGCCAGGGAGACGAGCGGGTCCATCGCGCGCTCGAAAGCTTTGGGCCAGGGCTGGCCCGGCAGGGGCGGGTAGTCATTTTGGGGCCGGACCGCGTAGAGGAGCCGCTGGAAGACCCAGAGCGAATGGTAGCCGAGCGCCTCGGCGCGCTGCGCGATCAGCACCTGGTTGTCCGGTGTCGCCCACGGTCCCGCCATCGGCAATGAGAAACCGAGCTTCATGCTGTCGGTCTCCTGTCAGCGAAGGTCGTGGAAGAAGGCGCGAAGGTCGTCCACCAGCGCCTGGGGCTCCTCGAGCGCGGCGAAGTGGCCGCCCGAGGGCATCACGGTCCAGCGGCGGATGTTGTAGACGCGTTCCGCCCACGAGCGCGGCGGCCGCACGATCTCCTTCGGGAAGGCGGCGTAGGCCGTCGGCACCTCGACGCGCTGGCCGTCGCCGATGGGCCACGGCGCGTGGTACCGCGCGTAGTAGGGCCAGAAGGACGAGTTGATCGCGCCCGTGACCCAGTAGAGCGTGATGTTGGTCAGGAGCTCGTCCTTGGTGAACCGCCGCTCGACGTTGCCGCCGCAGTCGCTCCAAGACCTGAACTTCTCGACGATCCACGCCGCGAGCCCGGCGGGCGAGTCGCTCAGCCCGTACGCGAGGGTCTGGGGCTTCGTGCCCTGGATCCACTGGTAGCCCGTCTCCTCGCGGAGCCAGGCCCCCAGGTCGTCGAGGTAGGTCCGCTCCTCAGGCGTGGGGTCCTTCGGGCGAGGGAGGTCGCGGCGCAGCGACAGGAGGTTCACGTGGATGCCGGCCAGCCGCTCCGGATAGGCGACGCCGAGCCGGGAGGTGATGAAGCCGCCCCAGTCGCCGCCCTGGGCGGCGAAGCGGCGGTAGCCAAGGACATCCGTCATCAGGGTCGCGAAAGCATCTGCGATCTCCGTCACCCCGAAGCGCGGCTGGCCCGGCGCGAAGGAGAAGCCGTAGCCCGGCAGCGAGGGCGCGACCACGGTGAAGGCATCGCGCGGGTCGCCGCCGAAGCGCGCCGGGTCCGTGAGCATCGGGATGATCTTGTGGAACTCCCAGATCGATCCGGGCCAGCCGTGAGAGAGCAGCAGCGGCATGGGAGCTGGGCCGCGGCCCTCCTCGTGGATGAAGTGCAGATCTATCCCCGCCACGGGCGCGGTGAGCTGGCGGAATCCGTTGAGGAGCGCCTCGTGCTTCCGCCAGTCGTAGCGCTCCCGCCAGTGGCCGCAGAGCTCCCTCATGTACGCGAGGTCGGCGCCGTAGGCCCACGGAGCGCCCGGGGCCTGGTCGGGCCAGCGCGTGCGCGCGAGCCGCAGGCAAAGGTCGTCGAGCACGGCCTGCGGCACGGCGATCCTGAAGGGTGTCGGCGCCATCAGAAAACGGGTTTTTCGACGTAGGCGCCGAAGACACTCCTCAGGCGGGCGACGATCTCGCCGAGAGTCGCGTGCGCCTTGACAGCCTCGATCGTGACGGGCATCAGATTGGCGCCGGGGTTCTTCGCCTCGGCCTCGAGCCTGTCGAGCAGCGCCGCGACCTTGGTCCCGTCGCGGCGGCGCCGGACCTCTTGGAGCCGCGCGACCTGGCGCGCCTCGACGGCCGCGTCCACCTTGTGGATGGGCACCGGTACGGGTGCCGCCGGCTCCACGAAGCGGTTGACGCCGATCAGGGGCTGGTCGCCCGTGGCGCGGCGCCGAGCCGTGTCATAGGCGGAGTCCGCGATCTCGCGCTGGAAGTAGCCTTCCTCGATGGCCCTGATGGTACCGCCGAGCGCGTCCACCTTGGCGAGGATGTCGAAGACGCGCCGCTCGATCTCGTTCGTGAGCGCCTCGACGTAGTAGGAGCCGCCCAGGGGGTCGATCACGTCGGCCGCGCGGCTTTCCTCGGCGATGATCTGCTGGGTGCGGAGCGCCAGCTTCATCGCCTCTTCGGAGGGGATGGCGTAGGCCTCGTCGAGGCCGTTGGTGTGCAGCGACTGCGCCCCGCCGAGCACCGCGGAGAGCGCCTGGAGCGTCGTGCGCACGACGTTGTTCATCGGCTGGGCCCTGGTCAGGGTCGCTGCCGCCGTCTGGCAGTGGAAGCGGAGACGCATGGACTCGGGCTTGCTCGCGCCGAAGCGCTCCTTCATGATCCGCGCGTAGATGCGCCGCGCCGCGCGGAACTTCGCGATCTCCTCGAAAAAGTCGTTCTGCGCCACGAAGTAGAAGGCCAGCCGCGGGGCGAAATCGTCCACCGCGACGCCCGCGCGGGTCACCTCCTCGACGTAGGCGATGGCGTTGGCCATGGTGAACGCGACCTCCTGGACGGACGTCGCTCCCGCCTCGGAGATGTGGTAGCCGCTGATGTTGATCGGGTTGTAGCGCGCCATGTGGCGGGCCGACCACACGATCATGTCGCGCATCACGCGCATGGACGGGCGGATCGGGAAGATCCACTCCTTCTGGGCGATGTACTCCTTGAGGATGTCGGCCTGCACGGTGCCCGAGAGCCGGTTCAAGTCGCAGCCGCGGCGCTGCGCCAGCGCGACGTACATCGCGAGCAGGATCCACGCCGTCGGGTTGATGGTCATGGAAACCGATATCTTCTCGAGGTCCACGCCCGCGAAGAGGGCCTCTACGTCGTCGAGCGTATCCACGGCGACGCCCTCGCGTCCGACCTCGCCCAGCGAGCGCGGGTCGTCGGAGTCGTAGCCCATGAGGGTCGGCATGTCGAAGTCAACGCTGAGCCCCGTCTGGCCCTGCTCGATGAGGTAGCGGAAGCGGCCGTTGGTGTCCTCGCCCGTGCCGAAGCCAGCGATCTGGCGCATGGTCCAGAGCCGCCCGCGGTACATGGTGGGATAGGGTCCGCGCGTGTACGGGTACTGCCCCGGCAGCCCGAGGTCCTCGTGACGGAGGTCCTTGACGTCCTCGGCGGTGTAGACGCGCTTGAGCGGGAGGCCCGACAGGGTCCGATACTGGCTTCGGGACTCCGGCTGGCGCTCGAGGAACGTCCGCAGCTCGCCCGCCTCCCACGCCGCGCGCAGCGCGGCGGCCCGCGCGATCTCGTCGCTGTCGAACACTTACGCCTCCCTCTTTTCCAGCGC
>Ga0153916_10002057_pt1 | contig 14784 bp, 12 predicted proteins | sample Opewatmetagenome_FD_109642 | JGI IMG/M metagenome (GOLD analysis project Ga0153916, IMG submission 109642) | Freshwater wetland microbial communities from Ohio, USA - Open water 3 Core 3 Depth 4 metaG | ecosystem: Environmental > Aquatic > Freshwater > Wetlands | place: USA: Ohio, Lake Erie...
AAAGGCAAAGCCACCCGGGTGTGTGGTGGGAGGTGGCTTTGCAGGGGCAGCGAGGCTTTCAACGGGGGACAGGGGCGTACACCTTCTGGTCCCGGACCTGGGCGACCTCCAGGGGCCAGGCCTCAGGGCAGATAGCTGCGCCGAGCAGACCCGGCCCAGTGTGTGTGCCCACCACCGGCCCCACTTCGCCGAATATCGTGCGTTGGCAATTGAAGCGACGGCGCACTTCCGCTTCCAGTTCGCGCACCTCGTCGGGTACCTGGGCATGCATGGCGATGGCCTGTACCGGCTGTCCAGGCGACACGTGGGATTCTAGTTCGGACAGCAGACGCTGGATGGCCTTGCGTTTGGTGCGCACCTGATCGAGCGGCTTGACGACCCCATCGTCTAATATAAGGATGGGCTTGACTTTGAGCAGCGTCCCCAGGAAGGCGCGCGCCGCGCCGATGCGCCCTCCCTTCTGCAGGAATTCCAGGGTGTCGACCACAAAATAAACTCTCATGTCGCGCCGCATCTGCTCGACCCGGGCCACAATTTCGTCCATGGTGCAGCCCCTGGCGGCCATCTCGGCCGCCGTGATCACCATCAGGCCCAGCGGCGAGGCTACCGAATAGGTGTCGACCACCACAATGTGAGCGTCAGGCCGCATGTTTTTGGCGTCGAGAGCCGATTGGTACGTGCCGCTCAGTTTGCTGGAGAGGACAATGCATAGCACGTCGTGGCCGGCGTCAATTAACTCTGAGAAAATCTCCAGAAATTGTCCGGGGGAGGGTTGAGAAGTGGTGGGCAGTTCAGGCGCCTCGGCCAACATCGCGTAGAATTGGTCGTGGTCGATGGTCACTCCTTCTTGAAATACCCGGTCTTCGCCAAAATGTACGTTCAGGGGCACAACGCGAATATCATGCTTTTTGATCTCATCGGGGGGTAAATAATTGGTAGAATCGGTGACGATTTTAATCACCTCGTAGTCTCCTTCTTCGGCCAGTCTCGATTAGTACTCCATCAATGTGATTTTGATATGCCCAATCAGGCGCCCATGGAGGCTCGAACCCGTACATCAGAATCATCTTGATGGAGTATTAGATATCGGCCGGCATTTACGGATTTTGCCGGCCGTACAAGTCCCCGGCAGGCTTAAGGCTCGAATGCGGCGAGGGCGTCTTTCAAAAAATTGGTGAGACGGCTGACGCTCTCCTCACTTAGCTCGCTGAGATAAGTCTGAAACTTGGTGACGTGGGTGGTCAGCTTGCCCACAAAAGACGGGTCCCCGGTTTGATTGGACATCAGCGAGCCAAGCGAAAAGCCGGCCAAAGTACCCAGGCCGACCTCGTTGCGCGCAGCCAGGCCGGGCGCCGTCCGATAGAGATTGAGTTCACCCGCCTGCTTGCTGGCGTAAGCCAGGTTAAGAAGAAGTACGCCGATCATCTCGGTGCAGTACATGAGCGGGGTTTTGACATCCGGCAAGCGGGCCAGGATCTCACGTACCGCGGCGGCATAATCGGATTCTTGGGTTTCCCTCAAGCGCTGCAACAGGAGTTCCTTGGCCTGTTGCCACTCATCGCTGCCAAGGACCTCGTGGCGTAACTGGGTCAGGAATCGGGTGGCCTGGTAGGTGGGATAGAAGACGACCATTGAGCGGCCCGGGCCAGCGTGTCTTTCGCCGAGGACATAAGATGAGGCGGCGACCCCCTTTTTCTCCAGCAGCTTGAGCATGTCGTAGGCAGAGAACTTGTTGACGCCTAACCGTTCTGCCACCACTGAATAATGGACCGGGCCGTTGAATTCGCGATACAGGTCGAAGAGCTTGTCAAGAAATGCCTGTTGGCGAGATGTAAGTCTCATGAGGACACCACCTTCCTTTGCCCCACGAGAGGCTCAAAAGGAGTGAGCGATGAGCCGCTGCATCGCGGGGGTGAATGTGCCAAGTGCTTGTCCACCTGCAGCCCCCAAAGTACCCCGTACGGGGCACAAAGGGGACCTCCGGGCGGACAAGTGCTAAATGAGTGTCGACTCAGGCAGTGGAGGTCACCTGGGACACCAGATATCCCAAAAAAACCAAAGACTGGCTCACATTGTACAATCAGAGCCGCTCTTTGTCAACAGAGCACTTGTTCACCTGTCCCCTTTGGGGACGGGTGAACAAGTACAGGGTTAGCTCCGTATGAGGGGATAGCCATCACATCCATGCGCGATGTCGTATCCATGTATAAACGCTGACGGGTACCAGTATCATCGCGCCGATTGTCAGCCACAACGCGGGCTTGTCTGTCCACTGTTCCAGGGGAGCGACGGGTTGGAAAAAGTTCATCCCAAAGAACCCGGCCAGGAATGAGATGGGCATGAACAAGGTGGTGATGACGGTCAGTGTCTTCATTACCTCGTTCATGCGGTTATTGACGACCGAAAGATATGTGTCCAGTGCGCCACCGACCAGGTCGCGCATACTCTCGTTGATGTCGTGCAGCCGGACCAGGTGATCGTACACGTCGCGGAAAAAGACGCGGTCTTTGGCGTCGATGACCTCATAGTCATCGCGCGCCAGCTTGTTGATGACCTCGCGTTGGGGGGTGACGATGCGGCGCATGTGCAGCAGCACCCGTTTAAGCTTGAAGAGCTGTTCCAGCATTGCCTGGGTAGGCTGGTCGAAAATCCGGTCTTCAATCAGTTCAACCGCTTCGTCAATTTCCTCCACCACCGGCATGTAACTGGCTGCCAGTTCGTCCGCTAACTGGTACAAGATATGATCCCCTCCCTTCTTCAGGCGCCGCTCATCGCGGTGGCAGGATGCCCAGACGCGGTCTACGGTGGGGATGGGTTCATCGTGGTGGGTGACGATATAGTTCTTGCCCAGGAAGATATCCAGCTCCAGCGTATCCACGTGTCCGCCGTCTTGCGGATCGAAGTCTATGGCGTGCAGTACAATGTAGAGGTAGTCACCCCAGTCGTCTATCTTGGGGATGTGCGACTCCTGCAGCGCATCGTCCACTGCCAATGGGTGAAACTTGAACGTCTCGCGCAGGATCGGCTCACACACGTCCGGCGCTTCGCCCATGAAATCCACCCACAGCATGGCCTCTGCATCTTGGAGTGCAGTTGTGAACTCGCCTGGTTCGAGCTCGGTTCGAATAGACCCATCCTGTCTTTGGTAGAGTGAGCGAATCATAGGCTCTCCTTACACCCGATGCTGGCCTGATTATCGGACAGATTTGCAGACATGGATTATACTACCTGGTGATAGGGGCAGCAAGGCATGCAAAAGTCAGACCATGCGCAACCTCTCGGCCATTTGTCGGGCGCGCTCCGGCGCATCCCCCACATAGCCGTCGGCTTTGAGCAGAGACCTGACCCGCTCCGGCTCCAAATAGGCCGTCACCTGGGGGTCGGCGCTCAGCCGATCGATCAAGGGATTGGGCTGGCCGCCGGCCACTGCTCTCCATGCCGCCATGCTGTGGGACCGGACGAGCTCATGCATAGCTTGCCGGTCTGCGCCCGCTTTGACCAGTTCCATCAACAGCCGCTCGCTGGCGGCAAAGGTGCCGTAGGTCGCCAGGGTGCGCGCGACCGCCTCTGGATCAATGTGCAGGTCACGTATGAGCTGTGCTGCGCGTCTTAACATTTCATCGGCGGCCAGAAAAGCCTGGGGCAAGATGAGGCGGCGGTTGGCCGAGTCGTCCAGGGTGCGCTCCAGCAGGCTATGGGCGGCATCGTCCCAGGCCACGCGAGGCAGCGCAGCCACGTAGCGGGCCAGGCTGTTGATGTTTTCGGCATTGACCGGGTTGCGTTTGAAGGGCATGGCACTGGAACCCACCTGCCGTTCGCCGAAGGGCTCGGCCCATTCGCCTAGCGGCGGCGATTGCAGCAGGCGCAGGTCAAAGGCGAATTTGTAGAGCGATCCGGCCAGTCCAGCCAGCGCGTTCAATATCAGCCAGTCTTGCTTGCGCGGATAGGTCTGGGTGGTGATGGGAAAAGCTGGCAGGTCGAGGTCTGCCATCACTTTCGCTTCCAACTCGCGCGCGGCAGCGGGTGAGCCCAACAATTGGACGTAAGAAGCCGACGTGCCGACTGCCCCTTTCAAACCTTTGCCCCGAATGGCGTCCCGGACGCGGTGCAGTTCCTCCTGGTCGGCTAACAAATCCTGCCCGTATTGTGCCAGCCGGTAGCCGACGGTGGTCGGCTCGGCCGGTTGCAGGTGAGTGAAGGCCATGGTGGGCGTCTCAGCCCAGCGGTAGATTTGAGCGGCCAGGCTGTCGAGCAGCGTCACCAATTGGCCCAATACCAGGTCCAGCGCAGCGCGCAAGCGCAGGGCATCCGCGTTGTCCTCTATGTCTGTCGAGGTAGCGCCCAGGTGCAGAATCGGCCCGCCGACAGGGCATTGCTCGGCAAAGGTGCGCAGTTCGGCCATCAGGTCGTGGCGAGTCTCGGCCTCGATTTGATGGGCACGCTCGATGTCTACCTGGTCCAGGTGGGCGCGCAGGTCGGACACTTGCTCGGCCATCACCAGTCCTAAAGCGCTTTGTGCCGTGGCCAATGCCAGCCAAACGCGCCGCCAGAGCCTCCGCTTGTGCGTCTCACTCCACAACTCGCGCATAGCGACGCTCCCGTAGCGCCAGGTGAAGGGAGATAGATAGGTTACGTGGCCGAAGGATATGCTGTCAGTCATGATTCCCTCTCATTTGGAAGATTAGAGATAGAGATCAGGGATAGAGATTAGAGATTGGAGATTTGTTATGTGATCAGTTTGTCTGGTTGTTCACTTGCTGATAGAATAGGGCCTGGCTAGGAGCATACCACAGGCTAGGCATCTGGTCAACGCCCTGCGAACCTGAGTTGCCAGGATTGCCCTAGAGGAATATTCAGGTGTGGGAGGCGCTCATGGGGATGACACCTGAAAGCCGGTTGGTCCGCGCTCATGTTTTCGTCTCGGGCCGGGTGCAAGGTGTGAATTTTCGCTGGTACACTCAGCGTAAGGCCCAAGAATTGGGGTTGACCGGCTGGGTACGCAACGTGTGGGATGGCCGCGTCGAAGCGATCTTTGAAGGAGAGGAGAAGGCTGTGCAGCGCGCAGTCGATTGGTGCTATGTTGGCGCTCCCTCAGCCCGCATAGATCAGGTCGAGGTCAACTACGAGGGACCCACCGGCGAGTTCAGCCATTTTCGTATTACCTGGTAGAAGGAGGTCTGATGGAGAGACTCAAGCAGATGATTGGGTGGCAAACGGTTATGGGCCGGCCGGTGACCAGGGGTGATTTCACTGTGACGCCGCAGTCGCAGGCACTCACCATTCGCTGGCCCAACGGCGGCCTGGTCTGGAATCGACCGGTTGCCATTCTGGTTGAGCGTGGGGGGCAAACTGAACGTATTCGCATTGTAGACATCACCCGCGTTCTCCAATGGGGGTTGCTGGGCTTTAGTTTGGTTTTAGGGATCATCACTGTCGTCCTGACAGTCCTACACAGGAGGAATCGAAATGGGTAACAAGTTCGACGACATCGTGGTAAATGCGGTGAACAGCCAAGAGCAAGGCATAGAACTCATGGAGAAGCTCATCGCCGTAGCCCAGCCGGGCGCGGTTTACAGTGAACCGATCGCCTCCGGGGACTATACGATCATCACCGCCTCGGAGGTCTCGGTCGGTATGGGTTTTGGCTATGGCATAGGCGGGGGGACGATGTCCGGACCGGCCAAAGGCGAGACAGCCACCCCCGATGAGCTTGAGAGCGGGGAAGAGGAAGGCGGCGGCTTCGGCGGCGGTGGTGGTGGTGGCGGCTTTTCCATGGGCAGGCCGGTGGCGGTGATCAGCATCGGCCCGGCAGGCGTGCAGGTGCAGCCGGTGAGAGATGTCACCAAGATCGCCCTGGCCTTCCTCACCGCAGCAGGCAGTATGCTGTTCATGCTGAGCCGGATGCGCCAAGTGAGCCGTTTCTAAGGCTGTTGAGGAGGATGAGGCATGGAACTCGTAACTGTCGCGATCGAAAAGCCGGAAGCTGTCAATTTTATCCTGGGCCAAAGCCATTTTATCAAAACGGTTGAGGACCTGCACGAGGCGATGGTCAGCGCCGTGCCCGGGATCAAGTTCGGCTTGGCTTTTTGTGAAGCATCGGGGGCTTGCCTGGTGCGTTGGACCGGCACCGATGAAGCGATGATCGAGTTGGCCAAGAAACATGCGCTGGCACTGTCGGCCGGTCACAGTTTTATCATCTTCCTGGCCGAAGGGTTTTATCCCATCAATGTGCTGAACGCCGTCAAGATGGCTCCCGAGGTGTGTCGTCTCTTCTGCGCCACTTCCAATTCTACCCAGGTCATCCTGGCCGAGACCGAGCAAGGGCGGGCTATCCTGGGTGTCGTGGACGGGTCTAAACCCAAGGGGGTTGAGGACGACGCCGGCATTGCCTGGCGCAAAGGCTTTTTGCGCATGATCGGCTACAAGCTAGGCTGAAACGTAAGACGTAATGCGTAAAGCGTAAAACGTAAGACGTGAAACGCAAGACGTGCCCGTAGGTCCCCATTGGGGAATGCGTGTTCCCTGCTCGGTCACGCATCACGTTTTACGCATTACGCATTACGTCCTACGTTTTACGCTTTACGCATTACCTCTTCTTGATCGGCTGGCGTATCACCGTCTTGAGCTTTTCGGGTGCGGTTTTGCGCGGGTCGCCCAGGTAGATTTCGTGATGCTTGCCGCCGGGTTCGTAACCGGTCTCCTTGATGAAGGCGTGCATGCGGGCGATGGTGGGGCCTTCGTCCGCATAGGCGCCAATGTACATGATCTGCACGGATAGCCCCTCATGGTAAGCCCCGAAGCGGATTCCAGCCAGCATCGGGGATCCCTTCTTGCGCATCGCTTGTATGCGCACTTGCTCTACCAGGTCAGAAGTGACCGATCCCGGTTGCATGATCATCATGGTCCAATCCCAGCGATCTTTGGTCGCCAGGCTGAACTCGTCCATGTTCTCCATCCACCACAGCCCCTCCAGGGGAGGCACCGTGTACTCTACACCTTGAGGCTTGAGCGCAAACTTGATCGAGTACGCCAAGGTGTACAGGGCATTCACCACTTCCTGGTAGGCCGGGTTACGGTTTGGATCGCCGTGGCCGTCCAGCATCAGAAAGTTCATCGCCGGCACGTCAACCACCTCGAATTGCCTGGCTGAAGGCTGATACAAATGTCTTAGTTCTTTCCTTAGATCGATTTTAGGCATGGCTTTCCTCCAGTTCTTGAATGAAACTCCCTACCCACTCGAGTTCAGTCTTGATAGTATATTTTGTGTGGTTTGTCAAGTGGAGGAGTGCTGTCCTTGCCAACCTAACCAATTCGCTGTATATTTATGATACCCGTAGCCGAAATCTCCGAGAAGATTGCGCGACATGTTACCCGCACCACTCAGGGTTTTCAGGCGCGTTGGGTATAAGTTTACTAGTGGGGTCTTATTAAAAAATGAAGAGCAACACCCACGCACGGTGGGTGGGTGTTCTGGGCTCTGTTACCATCTAATGGAGAGAGGACCGGCGTGACGCCCGATTCGATATCCCAGGCATACGAAGCCTTCGATTTACTGATCGGTTCCAAGACGCCCGATGGTTACCCGGTGACTATTACCCATTCTCCGGCCGGCGATGCCTCGGGTTTCTGCCGACTTGAGCCAGCCAGCCCTGATCTGCAGGCCGCCTTGCAGCGCTTCGAGAACGCAGACGGGGACGAGGCGTTCCTGACCGAGTTCGGCCGCTGCCTGTTCGAGCAGCTCCTGGGGGGCGACATTGCTTCGGTCTTTCGCAGCAGCCTGGGCCAGGTCAGGGGCTTTGGAAAAGGACTGCGGCTGCGGTTGCGCTTCGAGCCCCCGGAGCTGGCGGCTTTGCCCTGGGAATACCTGTATGACCCCCAGGAGGAGCGCTTTCTGGCCATCTCCCCCGAAACCCCCGTAGTGCGCTACGTGCCTATGCGCAGCGCCACCCGTCCGACGGCCGTCACTCCCCCGTTGCGCGTCCTGGTGGTTATCTCCAGTCCCAGCGACGTGCCTCCCCTGGACGTAACACAGGAGAAGGGCATTATCGAACAGGCGTTGGGGGAAAGGGTCGAGCAGGGCCTGGTGCAATTGCGTCTCATCGAACGTGGCCTGGTGGCCGAGATAACGCAGGCCATGCGCGACTTCCGGCCTCATGTTTTCCACTTCGTCGGCCATGGCCAGTTTGAAGATGAGCAGGCATACGTTATGTTGGAAGACAACGATGGGTATGCCCAGCCGATGGGTGAGCTGGCTTTTCGTGAATTTTTCCTGGGCATCCCTGAGGCGCGCGTGGCGGTACTGAATGCCTGCCAGACAGCCACCACCTCTTCGGCTCAGCCCCTGACCGGGCTGGCACCCCGTATTCTGCAACGGGACCTCTCGGCTGTAGTCGCCATGCAATATCCAATGCCTGATCGGGCCGCCCTGGTTTTCTCACGCGAGTTCTACCGCAGTCTGGCCCTGGGTTATCCGGTAGACGCAGCCATCGCCGAGGCTCGCAAGGGCATCTTCCTGGAAGTGGGGGGCGACGCTCAGGATTGGGGCATCCCGGTGCTCTTCCTTAGAGCACAGGATGGGCAATTGTTTGACGTCCAATCGCTGCCCGCCCAGGTTCACCTGGACTTGCTCAAGCCTGAGATCGAGCACTTGGCTTATGAGCCGGAAACGGTTTTGATCCCGGCCGGCACGTTCTTGATGGGAAGCCTGGAGGGCGAGGGCGTACTGGCTCATGAATCGCCTCAGCACGAGGTCAATCTACCCGCCTATCGCATCGGCAAGTACCCGGTGACCAATGAGCAGTACGCGGAATTCGTCAAACAAGCCAAACACCCGGCCCCTCAAAAAACCGGCTGGTTCGGCAAAAGTCCTCCCAGGGACAAGCTCGATCATCCCGTGGTGGGCGTCACCTGGCACGATGCCCTGGCGTATTGCCGTTGGTTGAGCGAGAAAACCGGCCGGAGCTATCGTCTGCCAAGCGAAGCCGAGTGGGAGAAGGCAGCCAGAGGCACGGATGGGCGGATTTACCCTTGGGGGAACGAATGGGACGCCAGTCGTTGTAATCATTCAAGCTCTCAAACGACGCCTGTGACTGCTTATTCATCCGGCTCAAGTCCTTCCGAGTGTTACGACATGGTTGGCAACGTCTGGGAATGGACCAAAACCCTATGGGGCAGCGACTGGAAGAACGCAGAGTTTAGCTATCCTTACCGGGCGGATGACGGCCGAGAAAACCTGGAAGCCGATGCTACCGTTCATCGCCTGTTTCGCGGGGGGTCCTTTGCCGATGAGTTGGCTCAGCTCAGGTGTAATGCTCGTCGCTGGTATGCCCCTGGCCATGCCGACAAGACACGCGGGTTCCGGGTGGCGCTAGAAATCTAAGCACTTGTCCACCCGTAGGTCCCCTTTTGGGGGCTGTAGGTGGACAAATACTAAGCCAAAACAAAGCGAGAAACGTCCCCAGCTATGACCGAATCAAGAAGCGAGATCGACTGGAAAACATTCATCAGGCGCATCAAGGGGGGTAAATGCACGCCAATCATCAGTTACCTGGTGACCAGCCACCATTTTTCAGACACCGAAGCGGTGGTGAAGGCCTGGGCTGATGAGGTCAAGTATCCCCTGGCCGACCGTCACAACCTAGTTCGCGTAGCCCAATATGCCAGCCTCATCGGCCGCGACGCCCTTGCGGCTAAGGAGGGATACCTTGACTTTTTGAAGCAACGTTTATTAGCCAGGGCCAGGGAAGACCAGCCGCCTGACCAAAGCGCTTTCCTGGATACCCTGGAGGATGAGTTGCTCGATCTGAACTTTTCCGAGGTCGCCGGCCGATTGGGTTACCCCCATTATGAAAACGAACTGGATAACCCGCTGCGCGTTTTGGCCGAATTGCCTCTACCCATCTACCTGACCACTAATTTCACTACCTATATGGAGGATGCGCTCAAAGCCGCGGGCAAAGAGCCAAAATCCGAAATCTGTTACTGGCAGGACGAATTGGCAGGCGATGTTCCCTCAGTTTTTGAACAAAACCCCGACTATGAGCCGAGCGTGGAGCAGCCTCTGGTGTACCACCTGCACGGCATGGACGCGCACCCTTCTTCCCTGGTGCTAACCGAGGACGATTATCTCGACTTTTTGGTTAAAGTATCCCAGGACCCTGAAGCCATTCCTACCCGCGTGGCCCAGGCCTTGGCCGACTCGTCTCTGTTGTTGCTGGGGTACCAGTTGCAAGGCTGGGATTTCAAGGTGGTTTTCCGGGGCTTGATCACCACCAAGCGTTCCAGCCGTCGTCTGTTAAGCCTGGCTATCCAGTTGGCGCCAGATTCAGAAGGGGCAACCAGTCTCGTAGACGCACAAGAGTATCTGAAACGCTATTTCGACCATGCCAACTTTGAAATCTACTGGGGTGATGCACAGAATTTTGTACAGGAATTGTGGGCACAGTGGGAGAGTTAAACCTTGGTCAACTCAGTTGAAACCCCCTATGTTGGTCCGCGCACTTTTGAGGAGAAAGACGGCCGGTTTTTCTTCGGCCGGGAGCGGGAAGCCAGAGATCTGCTCTCGCTGGTGATTTCCGAGCCGCTAGCCTTGTTTTATGCTCAGTCTGGAGCAGGCAAGAGTTCGCTAATCAACACCCGCCTGGTGCCTGGTTTGCGCCGCGAAGGGTTTGAGCTGCTGCCGATTGGCCGTGTCAGCGGTGAGTTACCCTCGGGCATCAGCGAGGTGGACAACATCTTTGTCTTCAACCTGCTGCTCAGCCTGGATCGGGGCCAGGAAGCGGTTGAGCGCTTGACCCGCACCACCCTGACCGACTATCTATCCTCAAAGCAGGTGCATGGGAAGGCGCGCAAGGGTGAATCACCTGACGACGATCGTGACCAAGCTGCCCGCGTCTTGATCATCGACCAGCTTGAAGAGATCTTTACCACCCATTTGGGCCGCTGGCAGGAGCGCGAGGGCTTTTTCCGCCAATTGCGCCAAGCTATGAGCCGCGACCCTCTGCTGTGGGTAGTGCTGACGCTGCGCGAAGACCACGTGGCCGGCCTGGACCCCTATGCGCGCTTGCTGCCCGGCAAAATGCGGGCGCGTTTTTACATGCAGCGCATGGGCTATCAGGCCGCACTGGAAGCGGTCAAAAAGCCGGCCGAGCAGTTCGGTCGTCCTTTTGCCCCAAAGGTAGCCGAAACGCTGGTGGACAACCTGCGCCAGGTCCGTATTCAGGGCCAGCCTGGACCCGACCCTGGCGAGTCCGCAATGACAAATGAAGATGATCATACAACCCTGGTTTTGTCAGTGCGCCAGTCCAAGCCCTTTCTCGGCGAGTTTGTCGAACCGGTGCAGTTGCAGGTTGTCTGTTATCAACTGTGGGAGAACTTGAAGGAGCGTCCGCCTGCCGAGATTACCCACCAGGATTTGCAGGAGCTGGGCGATGTGGATACTGCCCTGGCCCAATTCTACGAGCAGGCTATTGCCAAGGTTTTACAGGAGACGGGGGGCTCGGAGATTGAGCTGCGCAACTGGTTTGGGCGCCAGCTAATTACAGAGGCGGGCACGCGCGGTACCGTTTATCAAGGACAGGAGAAGACGGGGGGACTGGACAACCGGATCGTTGAGTCGTTGGCCAACCAGTTCTTGTTGCGGGCCGAGATTAGAGCCGGCGGGACGTGGTATGAATTGGTGCACGACCGCTTTATCGATCCAATCTTGAAGGCCAATCTGGCCTGGCGGATGCGGCAAAGTGACCTGGTTCAGGCTGCCCTGGTCTGGGAAGCCTCCAGTCGCAACGAAGATAATCTGTACCAGGGCCAACGGCTCAGAATGGCTCTGTCCAGCGTCAGCGGTCAGACCTTGGAGCCGCTGGTGATAGAGTTTTTGGCCGCCAGTGAAAAGTTCAACCAGGGCCTGGAAGAAAAAGAAGCGGTCCGGCGGCGTGAATTGGAGCAGGCCCAGGCCCTGGCCGAGGCGGAGCGCCAACGAGCAGAGGAGCAGGCCAGGGGCAGCCGGCGGCTGCGCCGGCTGGCAATGGGCCTGGCGATCATATTTGTGGTGGCGTTGGTGGCGGCGATTCTGGCGGTTGGCCAACGGCAGGAAGCCCGGCGCCAGGCAACCGCAGCGTTCGCTGCTCAGCAGACCGCCGAGGCTGAAGCCGTCGCACGAGCGACAGCTCAGGCCCAGGCAGAAGCACGTCGTATAGATGCCCAGCTTGCGGAAGGCAAAGCTCTTGCTGCCCAGGCCGCAGCCGTGGCTGAACGTGAAGCCATCAGGAGTCAAAGCCGTACTCTCTTGGCCCAGGTGTTAACTACTCAGGCTCCACGCCTTTTGGATCAGACCCAGGATACCGAACTGGCAACCCTGCTAATCGTAGAAGCCCTGCACTTGAATCAGATTGGGCAGGGAAATGCGCAAGTCCGGGAGGGGATTGGCGATTCACTCCGCAGGGTCTTGGCAATCCCTCATTTCAATGTTACCTTGGCTGGTCACGAGGGCAGAGTCAATACGGTGGCGCTCAGCCCGGATGGGGTAAGCCTGGCGTCTGGTGATGGTGACAATATCATCCGCTTATGGGATTTACAAGACCCGAACGCCTCACGTGTCCTCTTGACCGGCCATGGGGGCGGGGTGAATGCGTTAGCTTTCAGCCCGGATGGGTCCAGGCTCGCCTCCGGGAGTGATGACCGAACCATCCGCCTGTGGGACGTGCGTAACCCGAGGTTCGTCCCCCTCCTCCTGTCCGGCCATGAGGGGGCCGTCCGCTCCGTCGCCTTCAGCCCGGATGGACTGACCCTCGCTTCAGCCGGTGCTGACGGGACCATCCGCGTGTGGGACTTGAGCGACCCGGACGTGCCGCATAACCGTTTGACCGGCCATCAAGGCAGCGTCAATGCCGTCGCCTTCAGCCCGGATGGGTCCAGGCTCGCCTCTGGAGGCGATGACCGGACCATCCTGGTGTGGGACTTGGCCGATCTGAACGCCTCCCCGGTGTCGCTGACCGGTCACCAGGACAAGGTTAACGCGCTGGCTTTCAGCCCTGACGGATTGTCCCTCGTCTCTGCCAGTGACGACCAGACCATCCGCCTCTGGGACCTGCGCGATCCCACCGATGCGCCGATGATTCTAACCGGCCACGCCTCTCCAGTCAGGTCAGTGGCCTTCAGCCCCGATGGGCTGACCATTGCCTCGGGCAGCGCTGACCTGACCGTCCGCCTGTGGGAGTTGCGCGATCTAGAATCACGTCCCATCCTGCTCGCCGGTCACAAGGACACCATCTCTGCGGTGGCATTCAGCTCAGATGGGCTAACCCTGGTTTCCGGCAGTTATGACCGAACCATCCGCTTGTGGAACTTGGGGCCCCCACCCGCCGCCCTGCCAACTCTGACTGGTCACGACGACTGGGTCAGGTCGGTAGTTTTCAGCCCGGATGGGCGAACCCTGGCCTCGGCTGGCAATGACCGGGTGATCCGTCTGTGGGACATGGGCGATCTGAGCGCGCCGCCTTCCCTGCTGTCCGGCCACGAAGATAGGATAAACTCAGTGGCATTCAGCCCGGATGGGCGGAGTTTAGCCTCGGGCAGCGCCGATCTGACCATCCGTATCTGGGATTTGAGCGACCCAAACGCGCCTCCTATCCTGTTGACCGGGCATAAGAACAGTATCAGGTCGGTAGCCTTCAGCCCGGATGGATTAACGCTAGCTTCCGGCAGTGATGACCGGCATATCCATGTCTGGGATTTGCGCAACCCTAATCCTACCTTTACCATATTGACGGGCCACGAAGATAGGGTCAATGCCGTAGCGGTGAGCCCGGATGGATTGACACTGGCCTCCGGCAGCGATGATCGGACAGTTCGTCTTTGGAATTTGGGCGACCCGAGCGCCCCCCCGATCGTGTTGAGCGGGCACCAGGACAGTATCACTGCGGTGGCCTTTAGCCCGGACGGGCTGATGTTGGCTTCTGGGGGCAGCGATCAAACCATCCGTCTCTGGGACGTGCGCAATCCCGCCGCCTCTCCTACGGTGCTAACCAGCCTGGGCGCCAAGGTTCTCTCGATGGCCTTTGGCCCGGATGGGTTGACCCTGGCCACCGGAGGCGATGACCAGGTCGTTCGCCTGTGGGATTTGCGAGATCCAAGCGCCCCTCCCATGCGATTGACCGGCCACGAGGACTGGGTGAGTTCGGTGGCTTTTAGCCCCGACGGCCGCATCCTGGCCTCGGGCAGCTTTGATAACAGTGTCCGGCTTTGGATTGCCCAGATTGATACCTTGGTTGAAATTGCCTGCCAACAGGTGCGCCGCAATTTGACTCAGGCCGAGTGGCAGCAATATCTACCCGAAGAAGCTTACCATCGGACATGTCCCAACTGGTAGATAGTTCAGTTTCTGCCGACAACTAACCTGAGGTTCGATCCATCGCCTTGACATAGTCGTCGTGGGTGTCAATATCAAATACGACGCCGGGCTCGGAGACTGGTACATGCTCAGCAGCCTGAGCATAGGCCTGCAGCACCGGCCGCCCGCCGGTGTCGCCGGTGAGGCGTACCAGTTGAGGGAAGGTGACGCGGTCGAAGAGGACAGGGTTACCGCGCCGGCCCTGGTACTCCGGCCAGACGACAGGGGCCAGGGTGGCCCGGTGGCGTTCGATGAGCGCATTCACCACGCCGGGCGTGACGCCCGGCTGATCGACCAGGAGGAACACGGCTGCGCTCACCTCGGCCGGCAACGCGGCCACGCCCGTCTGCACAGAACTGCTCTGCCCCAGCCTCCAATCTGGGTTGACGACGACCCGC
>Ga0153916_10002058_pt1 | contig 14783 bp, 10 predicted proteins | sample Opewatmetagenome_FD_109642 | JGI IMG/M metagenome (GOLD analysis project Ga0153916, IMG submission 109642) | Freshwater wetland microbial communities from Ohio, USA - Open water 3 Core 3 Depth 4 metaG | ecosystem: Environmental > Aquatic > Freshwater > Wetlands | place: USA: Ohio, Lake Erie...
ATCCGCAAGGCGGTCGTCTTGCCGCACCCGGAGGGTCCGACGAGGATGAGGAACTCGCCCTCCTCGACCGTCAGCGTGAGGTCGCTCACGGCGACCGTGTCGGCGCCGAAGCGCTTGGTCACGCCCTGAAACGCTACCGCGGTCATACCGTGCCTCCCTCGCTCTCGAGCACGCGCGCCTGCGTCGTCATGGCCCCTCGGCCACCCAGACGAGGGCCCACCTGCGAAACGGCGGCAGCGAGACGACGTCGTGGCGCCCATCGAAGTCGGGCTGCAACCGACGGAGCCCCGGCGCGTCGGGGCTCGCCACGAAGACCCGCGGGGCGCTGCGACCGCTCCGCTCGAACGCGATCGTCGTCCCCGCCACGGGACGACCCGCCCGCTTGGGGGCGTTCCAGCCGACCTCGTCCTGACCGGACAAGTCGACGAGGCTGACGACGGTGCCGCTGCTGCCGGCGAGCACGCGGGCCCAGATCGCCCCGGGGACGCAGTCTGTCGCCACCGGCACGCTCGCGCCGATCCTGATCTCCTCGTTGATGCCGCCGGTGTGCGTGCGCGTGACGTCGACGGCGGTGCGGTCGAACAGAAGGTCGCCGTAGCGGACCGCGAGGTCGTAGTAGCGGCGCGCCTCCTCGGCGGTCGAGCCGTCCATGCGGTGGTGACGGACGTAGTACGGGTCGACGAGCACGGCGTCCTCCTCCCCGTGCAGCAGGCACGTGCCGCCGTGCGAGAACACCGTGGCCAGCTCGAGGCACATCGCCTCCCGGGCTGCCGCCTCGTCCCCGTCGAAGACAGAGAGGTAGGCGGCGAGCGACACGCTGCGCGTGGGCGCGAGGGCCTTCGCCTTCGTCACGAGCGCTCCGAGGTGGTCGAGCCGGTCGTGCGGCGACCAGACCTCGACGTAGGTCGCGTCCTGGGCTGCGCCCGCCGTCGACCAGGTCGGGTAGTCGTTGACGTTGTTGAAGATCAGCCGCGCGCCGGGGAGCTCGGCGTGGAGCCTGTCGATCAGCACCCGGAACGCCACCGCGAGGTCGACGACGCTGCCGTCGCGCCGCTGCGCCCGCTTCGGCGCGCCGAACTGATCGAGATGGAAGCCGGCGAAGCCGACGTGCGCCCGCGCCGCGGCGAGCTCGGCGGCGAGGTGCGTGACCCAGCGCTCGTTGCTCGGGTCGACGTTCCAGAGGAAGTCGTCGCCGAGCGTCCACGGGTTGCCGTCTGCGTGGTACAGGCCCTCGGCCTCCCACTCCGGCCGGTGCTCACGGCCTGCCGCGTAGACGGCGGCGTACCCCATGGGGAGCGAGCCCACCTCGGACAGGGCGGCCGTCAGGTCGCGCACGGTGGCGAGCGAGACCGCCCGGCCGAGCGCGTCCTCGAACACCTCATCCGTAGGCAGGAGCTGCGCGTGCCGGTACATCCAGTCGTAGAAGAGAACGGCGTTGAGATGCAGCCGGCGGACGTTGTCTGCGACACCGGTGATGTCGCGGCCGGCGCGGAAATCGACGACGAAGCCGTAGCGCAGCCGGTCGAGTGGGTCGGCGAGCACGTCGAGCGCCGTCTGCGCTCCCGCCCCTTCCACGCCGTAGCCGCCGGCGTCGAGACGCCCGAAGCCGACGATCGGGTCGTCCGGCGTGGCGACCGCCTCGTCGAGCTTGCGATCGAGGTGCCAGAGCGAGACCGGAGTCGCCTCGGCGAGCCCGCGCACCTCGATCTCGACGGCGTCGTCGAGGCCGAACGACGCCCTGGTCGGCAGGAGCTCGGTCACCGGGCCGCCGCCTCGGCGATCAGGTACATGGCGTGCGACCAGAGCAGCGGCGTCGCGACCGGCCCCCAGCGACGCTCCCACGACGCCACCATGCCGGGCTCCTGCGGGAACTCGGTCGTCTGCTCGGGCAGGTCTCCGTCCGGGCGCGCCTGGGCCCGTACCCAGGCCTGCGCGCGCGTCGCCTCTGTCGCGTTGCCGGCGATGGCGTCATGCCAGGCGAGCGACGAAGTGAGAAGGAGCCACTGCCCGCCTCCGTAGTAGGTGTCGCCGAGGTAGCGATAGAGGCCGCCGCCCGGGCCCGCGAGCTCGCGGCGCACCGCCTCGACGGTGGCGGTGATCCTCGGGTCGTCGACGTCGAGCACGCCGAACGGGACCGCGAGCCAGAGCAGGCTGGCATCGAGCCGTCGGTCGCGCGGGCCGCGGGTGAAGCGGCCGTCGAGGAGGAACCCGTCCAGCAGGCGGACCCGCACCTCGTCGGCCTCGTGCGCGAACGCCTCGTCGCCGAGCATGCGTGCTGCCGCGTCAAGCCCGGCCACGACCGCGCCGAGCGTGGAGGCGTGCTCACCGTCGTCGTACTCCTCCCAGCAGCTAAAGCACCTGAGGCGCCAGGTGGCCCGCAGGTAGCGCGCGACGAGGGCGACGACCTCGGCGTCCTGCTCGTCGAGACGGTCGCCGACGTGGTGCTCGAGCGCCCACAGCCACATCCCGTAGCCGTCGACCTGGAAGTTCGGCCAGGGCTCGTCGCCTGCGTGCTCGAGCGCCCCGTCGAGGGTGTAGCGGGCAGGCGGCATCGCCGCGGGCGGCGGGGTCTCGCCGCTCTGGACCCGGAGGATGGCCGACTCGATCATGTGGCGGTGGGCGCCGACGCTCCGGGTCACCCAGCGGTGGAACCCCGCGGCTGCCTCCTGCTCGCCGACGACCGCGAGCGCATGCGCGCAGAAAGCGCCGTCGCGCAGCCATGCGTAGCGGTAGACGGGGAACGCCGGGCTCGCCACCAGCGCGCCCGACGGTGCCTGGCCGGCCCTGAGCACCTCGATGCTGCGGCGCGAGAGGGGGTCGTCGAAGGTCCGCGGGCGGACGAGGCTGCTCATCCCTTCAGCGCTCCGGAGGTGATCCCGCTGACGAACTGGCGCTGGAACGCGACGAAGATGGCGATCACGGGCACGACCGCGATCACGGAGGCGGCGAAGACGAGCCCCCAGCTCGTCGCGTGCTGGCCCTGGAAGAGGGCGATCGCGATCGGCAGGGTGCGCTTGCCGGGGTCGTTGATGATCGTCAGCGCCCAGGCGAACTCGTCCCAGCTCGCGAGGAACGTGAAGATGCCGACGGTGGCGAGCGCCGGGCGGGAGAGCGGCAGGATCAGCCGCCGGAAGCGTGACCACGGCCCGGCGCCGTCGACGATCATGGCCTCTTCCAGCTCGAACGGGATGTCCTGGAAGAAGCTACGCAGCAGGAACGTGTTGAGGGCGAGGTTCCCGCCCGTGTAGAAGACGACGAGCCCGGCGAGGCTGTCGAGCAGCATCAGCTTCTTGGCGAGCAGGAACTGCGGGATCAGGAGCATGATCGCCGGCACCATGAGGCCGATCAGCAACAACCCGAAGAGCAGCCGACGGCCCGGGAAGCGGAAGCGCGCGAAGGCGAAGGCCATCATCGCGGAGAGCGACACGGCGACCACGGTCGTGAGCGCCGCGACGACGACCGAGTTGAGGAAGTAGTGGCCGAAGTCGTTCGACGTCCAGGCGCCCGTGTAGTTCGCCGTCGTGGGGTGCTCGGGGAGGAACCGGGGAGGAACCTCCAGCACGAGGCGATCGGGCTTGAGCGAGGTCGAGAGCATGTAGGCGAACGGCACCGTCATCAGCACGGCCCCCGCCGTGAGCAGCGCCGTGCGACTGAAGAGGAGCGCCCGCGTGCGGTGGATGCCGCCGACGACCATCAGCCGCGCGCCTCCGGCCGCCGGAAGAGCCGCAGCTGCACGAGCGAGAGCACGAGCACGATCAGCGTCAGCACGAAGCTGAGCGCGGAGCCGTAGCCGAAGTCGAGGAAGGTGAACGCCTGCCGGTACATGTACGTGAGGAGCACCTGGGTCTGGTCGAGGGGGCCGCCGTTCGTGATCAGGAAGACCGAGATGAAGACGTTGAAGCTGCCGATCACGAGCATCACCGTGACGAATGCGATCACCGGGCGCAGCGCGGGGAGCGAGACGGCGCGGAACCGGTGCCAGGGGCCGGCGCCGTCGACGGCGGCCGCCTCGTGCAGGTCACGCGGAACGCTCTGGAGGGCGGCGAGGAAGATGACCATCGACCAGCCGATCCCCTTCCAGACGCCCAGCGCGCCGAGCGCGAGGAGCGCGGTCCAACGCTCGCCGAGCCAGTCGACGTTGTGGCTCGTCACGTGGGTGACGTCGTGGAGCACCCAGTTGACGAGGCCGCTGTCGGTGAGGAAGAGGTACCGGAAGAGCAGCGAGACGACGACCCAGCTCGTGATCACCGGCAGGTAGTAGAAGGTGCGGAAGAGGGCGCGGGCCGGCATGCGGCCGTCGAGCAGCACCGCGGTGGCGAGCCCGAGCGCGATCTGCGCCGGCACGGTCACCGCCATGTAGAAGCCCGTGTTCACGAGCGCCCGCCAGAAGACCGGGTCGTTGAGCGCGCGGCCGTAGTTGTGCAGCCCGAGGAAGTCGCTCGCGGCGCCGGGGACGAGCGACCAGTCGTAGAGGCTGATCTGGAACGCGCGCGCGATCGGATAGAGCACGACGACTGCGAACAGCAGGAAGCCGGGCGCGAGGAACGCGTAGGCGGCGAGCACCTCGCGGCGCCGACGCCCGAGCGCGAGCACGCCCGGGCGCGGCGTGCTGGCGCCGCGCCCGGGCGTGCTCACCTTCGTGGGGCCGGTCGAGACCGCCACCGCTCTCCGCCCGCCCCGTCCCCGCTACCCGGCGAGGAGGGCGTCGATCTCCCGGGCGGCGTCGGTGAGCGTCTGCTGCGTGGAGCCGCTGCCCTTGATCGCGGAGGCGACGGCGTTCGAGAGCACGGCGTCGATCTTGGACCAGTTCGGGCTCGGTGTGCGCGGACGCGCGTTCGCGAGCTGCTTGGCGAAGATCCCGAAGTAGGCGTTGATCTTCGTCAGCTGCTTCGAGACGTCGGGGCGCACGGGCATCTGCCCGACGCGGGCCATCTGCGTCTGCGTCCACTTCGAGAGCATGAACCGGATGAACTCCTTGGCCTCGGCCTGGTGCTTCGAGCTCTGCGCCATCACGATGTCCTCGCCGCCGACCACGCTGACGCTCCCGCCTGGACCGGCCGGGACGAGCCCGGTCTGGAGCTGAAAGTCGGGGTATGCCTTGCGGAAGATCGGGAACATCCACGGCCCGTCGAGGATCGTGGCGTACTTGCCAGTTGCGAGGCCGTCCTCGGTGCCGGTCGCGCCCTGGTCGCCGGTGATCAGGCTGGGGATCGCCCCCTGCTTGTAGAGGTCGACGAGGAGCTGCACAGCGGCGACCGTCATCGGGCTGTCCAGGTAGCCGGACGCCTTCGTGTACGTCTTGTTGGTGAGGCTGCCGCCGCCGGACCAGATCCACGGAAGGACGTTCCAGCCGCCCGTGCCGCCGTCAGCGAACAGGAAGGTGCCTCTGGCCTTCAGCTTCGCGGCGGCCGCGCGCATGTCCGCGAACGTCCGCGGCGGCGACGTGATGCCGGCATCGGCGAGGGCCTTGCCGTTGTACATGAGCACGCGCGTATTCGTGTCGAGGGGCAGCCCGTAGTAATGCCCCTTGTAGTAGTTGGTCGCGAGCGAGCCGGGATAGACGACCTTCGCGAGCTGCTTGAAGTCGGGCATCGCCGTGTCGAGCGGGGCGAACGCGCGCAGCTTCGCGAACTGGGGCACCCAGGCGAGGTCGGCGCGCACCACGTCGGGCAGCGTGCCGCCGGCGGTGCTCGTCGTGAGCTTCTGCTGCAGGCTGCTCCAGCTGAAGGGCACCTGCTTCACCTTGACGTTCGGATGGAGCTTCTCGAAGCGTGGGATCACGATCTTCGTCAGCCGCTGCATCTCGGGCGCCGAGGCGTTCTCGGCGTAGGCATGCCAGAACGTGATCGTGACAGTGCGGGATGAGGCCGAGCTGGTGCTCGCGCTCGCGACCGCGACGGCAGCCAGCGAGGCCGCGAGGGCGGCGAGAAGGACGACTCTGGTCAAGCGACGCATGGCACTGCTACCTCCCGGAGAGTGAAGACGGTGGGGGCGCGGCGAAAGCGACGCGCCGCGCGGGTGGAACGGCATCGGCTCGGATCAGGCGACCACCCCCGCCTGCACGCCGGCCACGGCACCCACGGAGCGTGGCTCCTCGTCGCGCGGTGCCGCGAAGCTCGCCCTGAGGACGAGCGTGGCGGCGCCGACGGCCCACTTCGTGTCGTCCCACGGGTCGACCTCGGCGGCGATGCCCCGCAGCGGCGGGAACAGTGCGCTGCGGAAGCTTTGCTCGAACGCGACAGCGAGGTGCGGCCACGCCTGCGTTCCTTCCCCGCTCACGAGGACGAGCTGGGGGCTGAGGATGTTGGCGAGGTCGCCGACGGCCTTGCCGAGGGTCGCGCCCGCACGACCGAAGATCTCCTGCGCCTCGGAGCTTCCCCGATCGGCCAGCTCGCGCAGACGCTCGATCCCGTCGCGGCGGCGCAAGAGCTGTAGGGCCCGCGCCTGGGCGACGAGCGCCGGGTCCGCCACGAGGGCCTCCAGGCAGCCGTGCTTGCCGCAGCTGCACAACGGGCCTCCCTCAACCGCGGTCGTGTGCCCGAACTCCCCGGCTCCGCCGCGGAAGCCACGGTAGATGTCGCCCCCCGCGATGATCCCGAGGCCGACGCCGCGGCCGATCGTGAGCGTGACGAAGTGCTCGGTCTCCCGGCCCCGTCCGTACAGCCGCTCGGAGACGGCGAGCGTGTTGACGTCGTTGTCGACGTAAGCCGGCAGTCCAAGGCGCTGCTCGAGCAGCTGGGCCAGGGGCACGCCGCGCCAGCCGAGCATGGGTGAGTCGAGCGTCCCGGCAGAGGGATCGAAGACGCCCGACACCCCCACTCCGATGCCGAGCAGCCGGGGCTGCGACTCCGACTCTGCGAGCCATCGCGCGAGGATGTCGCCGAGCCGCTCGAGCGCGTCCGGGGCCGCCGTGTCGAACGGCGTCTCGAAGCGCTCCAGCACATCGGCCTCGATGTCCACCGTCACGCCGACAACGTGGTCGTGTGCGATCTTCACGCCGAGCGCCGCGGGCGCGCCGCCGACCAGCTCGAGCAGGAGCGCGGGCCGGCCGCCCCGGGAGGGGGCCCGCTCTGCCACGCGGACGAGGCCCTGCTCGACCAGCTCCCGGGTGACGGCCGTGATGGTGGCCGGGCTGAGCCCGAGGCGACGCGCGATCTGCGTCCGCGCGATCGGACCCGACGTACCGATCAGGCGGAAGATCGCGGCCCGGTTGAGCTCCCGGCTGAGACCTGCCGGGGCGGTTCGGTAGAGCGGCCGTGAGATCGTGCTGCCGTCGTCGCCTTCCGCCATAGTTCGCTATCTAAATTTATGTTCTGTAGAAAGTCAAGCGGAGCCGACGCCAATAGCGCCACGACCTACGACGCGAATGACACACCCAGGCCGTGGTCCCGTCCGCGATCGATCAGGAATGCGAGCTCCCGTGTCGACGCTAGACGGCCCACCCGGCGAGCAGCCGGCTGAGGACCGTCTTCAGCGTGTTGCTCGAGACCGCGAAGCCGACGCCGTCGTTGCCGCTCGAGCCGGCGTTGATCTGGGCGTTGACGGCGGTGATGCTCTCTGCGTCTCACCTTCATGAGACCGCACCGACCTAAGCCGAACATGAACGCCGGGTAGGAACGACCTAAGAATCCGGGCCGGCCCTCACATGCGGTCGATCATCGCCCGGCCGAAGGCCGAGCACGAGACCTCCGTCGCACCGTCCATCTGGCGTGCGAAGTCGTAGGTGACCTGCTTGTCCCCGATCGCGGCCTCCATCGACGAGACGATCAGGTCGGCGGCCTCCTTCCAGCCAAGATGGCGCAACATCATCTCGGCCGACAGGATGAGCGAGCCGGGATTCACCTTGTCCTGGCCCGCGTACTTCGGCGCCGTGCCGTGCGTGGCCTCGAACAGGGCCACCTCGTCGGACATGTTGGCGCCCGGGGCGATGCCGATGCCGCCCACCTGCGCCGCGAGCGCGTCGGAGATGTAGTCGCCGTTCAGGTTGGGCGTCGCGATCACGTCGTACTCACCCGGGCGCAGCAGGATCTGCTGCAGGAAGGCGTCCGCGATCACGTCCTTGACGACGATCTCACGGCCGGTGGTCGGGTTCGCGAAGCTCAGCCACGGCCCGCCGTCGAGCGGCTGCGCACCGAACTCCCGGGCGGCAAGGGCATAGCCCCAGTCGCGGAACGCCCCCTCCGTGAACTTCATGATGTTGCCCTTGTGGGCGAGCGTGACGGAGCGGCGATCGTTGTCGACCGCGTAACGGAGCGCCTGTCGCACCAGCCGCTCCGTGCCCTCGCGCGAGATCGCCTTGATGCCGATGCCCGAGGTCTCCGGGAATCGGATCTTCCGAACACCCATCTCGTCCTGCAGGAACGCGATGACCTTGCGGGCGCCCTCCGACTCCGCCTCCCACTCGATGCCGGCGTAGATGTCCTCGGTGTTCTCGCGGAAGATCACCATGTCCGTCTGCGAGGGGTCCTTGAGCGGGCTCGGCACGCCGCGGAAGTAGCGCACCGGCCGCAGGCACACATACAGGTCGAGCTCCTGGCGCAAGGCCACGTTGAGCGATCGGATGCCCCCGCCGACCGGCGTCGTCATCGGGCCCTTGATCGAGACCGAGTACTCCCTCAGCGCCACAAGCGTCTCTGCGGGCAGCCACACGTCGGCGCCGTACAGACGGGTCGACTTCTCACCGGCATACACCTCCATCCAGTGGATCGAGCGGGCGCCGCCGTAGGCCTTCGCGACGGCGGCGTCGACGACGGCCTGCATCACCGGCGTGATGTCGACGCCGATGCCGTCGCCCTCGATGAACGGGATGATCGGGTTGTCCGGCACCGGCTGCCCCGGCACGATTCTGGCGCCGCCCTCCGGCACGGTGATGAGCGACTGGGTGGTCATGTCGGGGCTCCTTGCTCGCTTGGACCTCGGTCGGTGTCACCGGAAAGCTACGGCACGAGACGATGCGCCCGCGGGTCGTACTACGCTCCGCGCACGTGACCACAGACGAGACGACAGCACGGGTCGAGACGGCGCAACGCGTCGCAGACGTCCTGATCGAGGGCTTCGACCGCCACTACCGCCTCTTCCGCGAGACGAGCGCGGAGGCGAAGCAGCGCTTCGAGAACGCCGAGTGGGCGGAGGCGCAGCGCGCGGTGAAGGAGCGCATCCGCTTCTACGACGACCGTGTCTGGGAGTGCGTCGAGCGGCTGCGCGGCGAGCTCGACGCCGGGTCGATCGACGATGCCACGTGGCACCGGGCGAAGCTGCACTACATCGGGCTGCTCGTCGACCACAAGCGGCCCGAGCTCGCCGAGACGTTCTTCAACTCGGTGGTCACCCGGGTGCTGCAGCGCACCTACGTCGACAACGACTTCGCCTTCGTGCGGGCCGCGATCTCGACGGAGTACATCGAGTCCGACCCGCCGATCTACCGGAGCTACTACCCGGCCGAGACGGGCCTCCGCACGGCACTGCTCGGCCTCTTCGCCGACTTCGGCTGGAGCCGGCCGTTCGCCGGCCTCGAGCGCGACGTCGACTTCGTCCTGCGCGCCCTGCTCGAGCACTTCGACGGAGAGTGGCCGACACGCGAGCCGAACTACCAGGTGCAGGTGCTCGGCTCCGCCTTCTACCGGAACAAGGCGGCGTACGTGATCGGGAAGATCGTGAACGGGAACGCCGAGACGCCGTTCGCCGTCCCCGTGCTCCACGACGCCGACGGCCGGCTGGCGCTCGACACGGTCCTGCTCGACTCCGAGAGCATCTCGATCCTCTTCTCCCTCTCACGGGCGTACTTCATGGTCGACATGGACGTGCCCTCCGGGTACGTGCAGTTCCTGCAGACGATCATGCCGACGAAGCCACGCTCCGAGCTGTACACGGCGGTCGGGCTCGCGAAGCAGGGGAAGACGCTCTTCTACCGCGATCTGCTGCACCACCTCCACCACTCCCGGGACACGTTCGTGGAGGCCCCGGGCACGCGCGGGCTCGTCATGCACGTCTTCAACCTGCCCTCCTACCCGTACGTGCTCAAGGTGATCAAGGACGAGTTCGGCCCCTCGAAGCAGACCGACCGCGAGACGGTGAAGCGGAAGTTCCTGATGGTCAAGGAGATCGACCGCGTCGGGCGCATGGCGGACACGCTCGAGTTCACGAACCTTGCCCTGCCGCGCTCCCGCTTCGCGCCCGAGCTGCTCGAGCAGCTGCTCGAGCTCGCGCCCTCGGCGGTCGAGACGGACGGTGAGAACGTCATCGTCGGGCACTGCTACGTCGAGCGCCGCATGACCCCGCTGAATCTCTACCTCGAGTCGGCGACGGCGGACGAGCTCGAGCACGTCGTGCGCGAGTACGGCGACACGATCCGCGACCTGGCGATCGCGAACGTGTTCGCCGGGGACATGCTCTGGCGCAACTTCGGCGTGAACCGCCACGGCCGCGTCGTCTTCTACGACTACGACGAGATCGAGTACCTGACGGACTGCTCGTTCCGGTCGATCCCTCCGCCTCCCAACCCGGAGGCCGAGCTGTCCGGAGAGCCCTGGTACCCGGTCGGCCCGCTCGACGTCTTCCCCGAGGAGTTCGAGACCTTCCTGCTCGGCAGCCCCCGCGTGCGCGAGGCGTTCCTGCGGCACCACGCCGACCTGCTGCGACCCGGGTTCTGGCAGCAGTGCCAGCGACGGGTGGCACGCGGCGAGATCGTGGACTTCTTCCCCTACCCCGAGCCCACGCGCTTCAGCCGGCGGTACGCGACGCCAGCGTGACGGCGACGGGTCACAACGAGGCCACGAAGGCGGCGATGCGGTCGACAGCGCGCTCCAGGCTCTCGAGCGAGGCCGCGTACGAGATCCTGACGTGTCCCGGCGCATGGGCCCCGAAGGCGCTGCCGGCGAGAAGCGCGACGCCCGCTTCGGAGAGCAGCCGGTCGGCGAAGTCGTCCGCCGAGAGAGGGAGCGCGCCCACGTTGGGGAAGGCGTAGAAGGCGCCCTGCGGCTCGACGCAGGAGATCCCGGGGATCCGGTTCAGCGCCGGCACGAGGACGTCGCGCCGGCGGCGGAACTCCGCCACCATCGCGTCGACCGCGTCCTGCGGCCCCTCGAGCGCGGAGACGCCGGCGAGTTGCACGAACGGCGGCACGCACGACGTCGAGTTGACGATCAGGCGGGTGAGCGGATCGACGAGTGGCTCCGGTACCGCGGCGTAGCCGAGGCGCCAACCCGTCATGGCGTATGTCTTCGAGAAGCCGTCGAGCAGGATCGTCCGCTCGAGCATCCCCGGCAGCGACGCGATCGACGGCGCGGGCGCGTCGTAGGTGATCCGCGCGTAGACCTCGTCGGTGAGCACCCAGGCGGGCGTGCGGAGGATCGAGCGCGACGCGGCCTCGAGATCGGCCGGAGGAATGACGCCGCCGGTCGGGTTCTCGGGCGTGTTCAGGATGACGAGGCGCGTGCGCTCCGTCAGCAGCGCGTCGAGCTCCGAGGGGTCGACGCTGAAGCCGCGCTCCTCGTGGAGCGGCAGCGGCACGGCGGTCGCCCCGGCGAAACGGATCGCCGACTCGTAGATCGGGAAGCCGGGATCGGGGTAGATCACCTCGTCGCCGGGGCCGCACGTCGCGAGCACCGTGAAGAACAGGAACGGCTTGGCGCCGTTGGCGACGAGCATCGACGCTGGAGAGACGGGGACGCCGCGCGTGCGTGCCAGATAGGCGGCAGCCGTTTCGCGCAGCTCGGGCAGCCCGGCGGTCTGGCAGTAGTGGGTGTGCCCCGCACGGATCGCGGCGATGCCCGCCTCGGCCACGTGGGGCGGCGTCTCGAAGTCGGGCTCCCCGATCTCGAGGTGGATGACGTCCCGTCCCTGCCGCTCGAGCTCACGCGCCCGGGCGAGCACGGCGAACGCGCCCTCTGTGCGAAGACGCGAGACCGCCTCTGCCACGAAGGGGCCTGTCACGCGCTCGTCTCCGCCGCCACGGACGGTGACAGTGGACCGAAGGAGAAGTGCGCGGGACGCGACCCTGCCAGAACGGGGGGGAACGGCAGGATCACCTTGGCCTGTCGGGGGTTGAGTCTCGAGGCCGCGGCATGCGCCCCGCGCCCTACCGTGTTCAAGTCCTGCCCCCGGGTTCCTCTCCCATGCCGAGAGCGAATTCTCCGTCCTCGTCGGCGAGCAAGCCGGCGTCGATCGCCGCGATCAAGCCCGCCACCACCCCGCTGCGCGTCGCGAACGTCTCCGTCTCGACGTACTCGTCGGGCCCGTGGTCGAGGCCGCCGACCGGCCCCAGCCCGTCGAGCGTCGGGATCCCGTGGTGCGCCGTCCACGACCCGTCGGAGACACCGCCCGTCAGCGCCTCGCCAAAAGGGTGCCCGAGCTCGCCGCCGAGCAGGATCGCCGCCTCCGCCAGCGCCGCGACCTGCGGCGTCCGCTCGAGCGCCGGCGGGCCGCCCAGCTCCTCGAGCTCGAGGGTGATGCCGTCGTGCACGCCGAACGAGCGCACCTGCTCCATCCCCCAAGCGAGGTCGGCAGCGGTGATAGCCCGCATGTCGCCCGTCAGCGCCGCCCGGCTCGGCACCGTGTTCAGCCCCTCGCCCCCTTCGAGCCCCGTCAGCTGCAGCGTCAGGCCGACGCGCGCATGGTGGAGATCGAGCAGCCGCACCGCCTCGCGGCTGAGCGCATGAACGGCGTTGCGGCCGGTGTCCGGCTCCACGCCGGCGTGCGCCGGACGGCCGCTCGCGCGCACACGGAACCACGAGGCGCCCTTGCGGGCGGACACGACCTCGCCGTCCGGCCGGCCACACTCGAGACAGAGCACGGCGTCGAAGCCGTTCAGCCGATCGATGGTCTCGGGTGCGCCGGGGCGCGCCTCCTCGTCCGGGCAGGAGACGAGCTCGAGCCGTGCGAACGGCCGCGGTCCGGCGGCGAGGAGCCGCGCGACATGGGCCGCGACGGCGAGCCCGCCCTTCATGTCGGCCACACCCGGGCCGAAGCAGCGGGCACTGTCGCGCGAGAACGGCCGCACGGCTGCCGTGCCGTGCGGGAAGACCGTGTCGTGATGACCGATCAGCGCCACCCTGGCCCGACCGTCGCCCTCGAGCACGGCGTGGAGGTAGAGGCCCCGGTCGCCGGCCGGCACGAGCTCCGCGTGCAGGCCGTACTCCTCGAGCGTGTGGGCCATCTGCGCGGCGAGCCGGTCGACCGCGCTCACGTCGCCGCCCGGCGTGTCCGTGTTGACCCAGGCGGCGAGATCCTCGAGCAGGAGGTCGAGCTCCGCCGCGACCCCGTCGCGCACCCGTCGCGCCTCCTCGAGCGCGAGCACCGGCAGGGCGCCCGCTCTCACGCCTGGCCGAGCCCGGCTGCCATCGCCGCCCTCGAGCTGGAGCAGGCGGTCAGGGCCCTGCACCGTCGTCTCGCCCTCGCTCGAGCACGACGTCCGCGATCCGCTCGCCGACGACGACTGCAGGGACGTTCGTGTTCGCCCGCGGCGCGACCGGCATCAGCGAGCAGTCGGCGACGACGATGCGCTCGAGGCCGCGCACCCGGCCGTAACCGTCGCAGACCGCGAGCGGGTCGGACGCGAGGCCCATCGCGCACGTGCCGACCGGGTGGAAGTAGTGGCCGTGGATCCGCGGGATCGCCGTGGCGAGGTCGGCGTCCGCGCCGGGCACGAGCTCAGGGCCGATCAACGATCGCAGCGGCTCCGTGGCAGCGAGCTCGCGCGCTCGGCCGATGCCTTCCGCGAGGACTGCGAGGTCACGCCCCTCGTCGTCGGTGAGGTAGCCGTGGTCGAGCAGCGGGGCGGCGCCGGGGTCGGCGGTCGCGAGCCGGAGCCGTCCGCGGGAGCGGGGCTCCATGGCGCCGACGGCGATCAGCACGCGCCCTGCGAGCAGGCTGTGCTCGTGCGCGGCGACGGGGATCACGTGGAGGTCGTAGGGGCCTTCGGCACGGCTCGAGCGCAGCTTGCCGAGCGACTGCTCCTCCGGCGTGAAGCGCTCGGCGGTCGCAGCGCGCAGCGCCGCGCCGAGGCGGTCGGACCCTGCGAACTCGATCTCCACGACCGGGTGGTCGTGCAGGTTCCGACCCACGCCGGGGAGCGGGTGGACGGGCTCGATCCCGACGGCCCGCAGCTCGTCCGGATCGCCGACGCCGGAGCGAAGCAGGATCGACGGCGAGCCATAGGCGCCGGCAGCCAGCACGGCCGTGCCGGCGCGGACGCGGAGCTCCGCCCCGGCGCGCCAAGCCACCACCTCCACCCCGTCGTTCAGCTGGACGATCCGGTCGCAGAGGGCCTCGTCGAGGATCCGCAGGCCCGGGCGGTCGCGCGCCGGATCGAGGTACGCGAACGCGGCGTTGACGCGAACGCCGTGCTCCACGTTGACCGGCTCGGCTCCGAAGCCGACGCCGCCGTCGAGGTCGTCGAGGTCGTCCCTGCGCGGGATCCCGAGCGCGGCGGCGGCGTCCAGGCAGGCGCGGTGGTACGGGCCGATCTCGTCGGCGTCGTAGTGGCGCACGCGCAGCCGCGCGAGCGCGCGCGCGAACAGCGGACGCAGCGCTTCGGCGCCCCACCGCTCGTCTCCCGCGATCCGGGCCCATGCGTCGTAGTCTGCGGGGCACCCGACCGCGACGATGCAGCCGTTGTGGGACGAGCAGCCGCCGATCACCCGGGCCCGTGAGAACCCGATCGGCCCGCGTCCCGGCAGGTCACCGCTTGTGTAGCCCCAGTCGTGCGAGGTGACGAGGGCGCCGCCGTCCAGCAGATCGGACGGCCAGCGGGCATCGCCCTGCGCGCCGTAGTCGGGCCCGGCCTC
>Ga0153916_10002059_pt1 | contig 14773 bp, 14 predicted proteins | sample Opewatmetagenome_FD_109642 | JGI IMG/M metagenome (GOLD analysis project Ga0153916, IMG submission 109642) | Freshwater wetland microbial communities from Ohio, USA - Open water 3 Core 3 Depth 4 metaG | ecosystem: Environmental > Aquatic > Freshwater > Wetlands | place: USA: Ohio, Lake Erie...
CATACCTCCTTGAGAAGGCACGTTTCGGCTACAAGCTCTTCGACTCCTCGCTCGTGGATGCTATGGTTCGTGACGGTCTCTGGGACGTCTTCAACAATTTCCACATGGGCAATACTGGGGAGATCGTCGCTCAGAGGAACAACGTGACGAGAGCGGACGCCGATAAGTTCTCCCTCGCGAGCCATCAGAAGGCAGTTCGTGCGATTAAGTCGGGCGCGTTCAAGGAAGAAATCGTGCAAGTGGAGATACCCTCGAAGAAGGAGGTGGCGATATTCTCAGTGGACGAGGGCCCGCGAGAGGACACTACGCTTGAAGCGCTGGCGAAACTGAAACCGGTTTTCAGGAACGACGGAGTGCTTACTGCAGGCAACTCCTCGAGCATAAACGACGGAGCATCCGCACTGGTCGTTATGGATGGCGAGCTTGCCAAGGAGAGCGGCCTGACACCGCTGGTCAAGGTCGTGGACTATGTGACAACGGGCGTGAAGCCAGAGCTGCTGATGGAAGCCCCGATCCACGCTGTGAACAAGCTGTTCGAGAGGAACAAGATTGGTGTCAATGATGTGGACCTCTTCGAGCATAACGAAGCGTTCTCAACGGCCTCCGTGGCAGTCATGCGCTCCTTGAAGATACCAGAGGAGAAGTTCAACGTCAACGGTGGCGGAGTATCTCTCGGCCATCCGATCGGAGCCAGCGGAGCGCGCGTGTTGACCACGCTCATCTACGCGATGCGAGCCCGCGATGCAAGACGTGGCATAGCCACTCTGTGCCTTGGCGGAGGCAACGCGGTGGCAATGCTGGTCGAGCGCTGAACGTGGCAAGTTGCTTCGGAGAGGAGATATACAGGAAGTCCTTTCACCAGCTCGTTCTCGACCAGAGGCTGATGTAATGGATTCGAAGTCGCTTGTCACCGCGGTCGCCAAAGATGAGAAGATGATGGTCGACAGCTTGTGCTCCATGCTCAGAATCAGAGCTGTTGGCCCGGAGAACGAGGGCAAGGGCGAGGGAGAGAGGGGCAGGTTTCTATTGGACCTTGCCAAGAAGCTCGGGTTCAAGTCGGTGGAACTGCTCGAATCGATAGACTCTCGAGTCCCCTCCGGAAGAAGACCGAACATATTGATACGGGTCAAGGGCACGGGCGACAAGAACCTCTTCGTAGTGACCCACATGGACACTGTGCCGGAAGGCGATGTGAACGCGTGGAAGTCCCCGCCGTACGAGCCGAAGGTGGTGAATGGTCGAATCTACGGACGTGGCTCGGAGGACAATGGCCAGGAACTCATTGCTTCTCTGTTCGGTCTGAAGGCTTTGATGGATGCGGGCATCACGCCCGAGTTTAACATCTGCCTAGTGTTCGTATCAGACGAGGAGCATGGTAACACTCATGGCATAGATTTCCTCGTCCAGAAGGGCATTTTCAAGAACGGCGACTTGGCCGTCGTGCCTGATCACGGGGAAGAAGACGGCTCAGCCATCTGCGTCGTTGAGAAGAGTATTGCCTGGATCAATGTCGAGGTGGTTGGGAAGCAGACGCATGGGAGCACACCAGCTAGAGGTGTGAATGCATTCGAGGTCGCCGCGAGGTTCTTGGTTTCCGTTGTTGATGAACTCAGGCGGAAGTTCACCGAGGAGGATCCGTTGTTCGACGTCCCGATAAGCACCTTCTCTCCAACCAAGTGCGACGCCAACGTACCAAACATCAACACGATTCCTGGCAGACAGCAGTTTGCCTTCGATTTCAGAATTCTTCCGAACTACAAGATCGATGATGTGACGGCTGTGATGAGGAAGATGGCCGACGAGTTTGAGAAAGCCAGCGGAGCGAAAATCAATTTGACCTATATCCAGAGAGCCGATGCCGCCCCGAAAACGCCAGTCGACTCAGAGATTGTCGTGAGACTGTCCGAGGCGATTACGGCTGCGCGCGGCATCAGACCACATCCACTTGGGATTGGAGGCGGGACCTGTGCTGCCCCCTTCAGGAGAATCGGGATCGAGGCTGTGGCTTGGTCGACAATTCCAGGAGTCGCTCATGATGCCAACGAATATGCGAATGTCAGGGACATAGTCGCGGATGCTCAGGTCTACGCCATCCTTTTCGCTGGCAAGAACGTCAAGCATGCCTAGATCTCTTCCGACGACTTGACTTTGCCCTCTCCAAAAATCCTCGCAACCATCCAGTCTGCATCGAACTTCATGAATTCCTCGTACTCTTGTCCCACGCTGACGTAGGCAATTGGCTTGCCTATGGTCTTCGTTATCGAGAGTGCTGCACCGCCTTTGGCGTCTGCGTCAATCTTAGTGAGGATTACGGCGTCGATTCCGACGGCATCGTTGAACCTTCTCGCCTGTTCCACGGCATCCGACCCTGCCAGCGCGTCTCCTACGAAGAACACAAGGTCGGGCTTCGCCACGCGCTTGATCTTCTTCATCTCGTCCATGAGGTTTGTATTGGTCTGCATTCGCCCTGCCGTGTCTATCAGGACGGCATCCTTCCTTCTCGCCTTTGCGTGCTCCACGGCATCATAGGCCACGGCCGCAGGGTCGCTTCCTTCCTGATGCTTGATGATCTTGCACCCAAGTTTCTCAGAATGGAGTGTCAGCTGCTCGATCGCCCCCGCTCTGAAAGTGTCGGCTGCCGCTAGCACGCAAGTCAGTTTGTGTTTCTGCATTCTGTGGGCCAGCTTGGCTATCGCGGTCGTCTTTCCGCCGCCGTTTATTCCGACGAACATTATCACGAACGGAGGAGGTTTTGCCTTCATCTTGTCGTTTAGGGAGAATTTGTTCTCGGAGAGGACCTCCTTGACGGCCGCTTTCAGCGCGAGCTTGACAGCCTCGTCAATCATGAAGGACTTGTCCACCCTCTTCCCGGCGAGCTCCTTGCGGACTCTCCTGGAGAGTTCCTCGGCAACGGGCAGAGCAACGTCCGCGCTCATCAGATTGAGTTCAAGCTCGTGCAGGAGATCGTCCAGGACGCCATCTTTCAGCTTCCGTCCAGACTCATCAACGACTTCGGAGATGTCGTCGATCGACCTGGTTTCGACATCTTTCGATACAGAAAACAATCTCTCCCTAAGACCTTTGAACATAAGCCGCCCTCAAGGCTGAGCGCCCGACTGCAAGAGATCATACTGCTGCTGAACCTTGTCCGACAGATCTTGGATGTACGCTTCGGTCTGTCCCGCTCGATCCGAGACGGACTTGAAGGCTCTAGAGAGGTCGTCTATCTTGGAGTCCAGTATCTTCTCGGCCTCCTCGGGTTTCCGCATAATTGAAGTCGCAGACCCCACGCCTACAATCGCGTCTCGGTTGTCCGAGATCTTCGCATGTATGTAGGAATCCGCTCCGATGGGAATGAGCACCCCGTCTCCCGGAGATCCCTTCATCAGCGATTTGATGGTCTCCCTTGCTCGGACGTGCTCCTCGATTGCCATCTGTATGAGCTGCTGCTGTTTGATCAAAGCATCTAGCTGGGTCTTGGCGGTCTCCAAGAGCGCGTAGTCCTCCCTGAACTTTCCCTCGTCGAATCCCTTCTGGTCCGCACTCACTTCTTTGCCTCCAGGAGGTGCTTCACAGCGTGGTCCGAGACCTCTTCGTTCTTCAATGATTTGACATTCTCGATTTTGATGAACTTGCGCTTGATCTTGTGTCTGCTGCCCATGAGCGCCATCGCCTTCTCCAGCGCGGCCTTCTCGTCGGCAGATGCTACCTCGATTGTAAAGGACCGCCAGTTCCGGTGAGACATCATGAATTGTCCCTTGATCTCGAAAGCCTTCATTTCGACCAGCCCGCCCTAGAAGGAACCCTCCAGATAAAACCTTTGCCCGGCAATGTCCGAGCGACGCTGCATAAGATTGATTACCCTGGCCCACGATGATAACTGTCCGTGACCAGGACCATCGAGTGCTTCTACCCGGGGGAGAGCTTTCCAGCCGTCTCGGTCACCGGAAGGGGGTGTTCTCTGAACTGCAAGCATTGTTCGAGGAAGTACCTCGAGGGGATGATACCAGCCACAACCTCCGAAGAACTCATCGATGTTGCGGAGGCCCTGTCGGAGAGGGGCGCCGAGGGCTTCTTGCTCAGTGGCGGAGTCGATGGCACAGGAAGAGTCCCGGTTCACGATCTACTGCCCGCCATTCGAGAGATAAAGTCCACGACGGACCTGATGATAAATGCGCATATCGGCCTGACCCCCAAGCGAGAAATCGTGGACCTAGTGAACGCCGGCGTGGATTCGTTCTCGGTGGACGCTTACGGATCGGATGAGACAGTCCATGATGTGCTAGGCATCGATGCTAGGGCCGGTGACTACATCGACGTCATGCGCAATCTGCACCAAGCGGGCGCAAGAACTGTTGCCCCGCATATCTGCGTGGGCATTCATGAGGGCAAGTTGAAAGGCGAATTCAGGGCAATCGAGAGCTTGAAGGCTCTGGCCCCGAAGGAGCTGGTGCTGATTTCACTGATACCGACGGCGGGCACGACCTACGAGAGAGTCTCTGCGCCCTGCAAGGAGATGATGTTGTCAACTATCCAACGGGCGCGAGACGAGCTTCCGGGCACAAAGCTCCTGCTCGGGTGCATGCGCTCCAAGAAGGACCGTTCATGGGAGTGCGACCTCGTGGTCAGTGGCTTGGACGGAATCGTGCTGCCATCGGTCGGTACGGTCGAGAGGTTGAAGAGAGAAGGCTACTCCATAAAGAAGCGATCGGTCTGCTGTTCCCTTCCCTGATCCTACTTGTATATCGATCCAACCGAGTACTTGCGCTCGATAGGGATCAGGTATGCGACCCAGGCGATGTTCGATACCATCATGGCCACCATGAAGAGCAGAATCATTCCGGTGAATGTGTTGGACACGCTCTTGAGAATCGTGAAGGTGGCCCGGGTACCAGGATTGTCCATGTCGTTCAAGATGAGGTAGTACTTGCCGTAGTCCCCTGCAGGCACTCTGATCGTGAGCTCCTCTTCTAAGAGGTATTGGGACAGGGGCCGATTGATGCGCAGCGTGTAGAGTGTCGCCATATCGTTCTTGTGGTCGTCGTACGCGTCCTCTGAAACAATGTAGATTTGGACTATCTGCGGTGCTGTGACATGCACACTGGTCACGCTCATCAGGCCGAGCGCGTCGGAAGAAAGGAACGACGGGGGATTCTGCAGAGCCGACACCTCGACCTCGTCCGTAGCAGCGTCCTCGATGACGCCGAGAATTGACGGCACCGCCAAGATGAGCGCAGCAATGCCCGCTATGACTGCAATCAGGACACCTCTCTTCTGCGAGTTCTTGGCCATCAGGTGTCTTGCGCTCGAGCTTCTTGCGAACCTGATTTCAAGAATTCTGAAGAAGAAGCTCTCAATGCACGTGATCAACAGCAAGAGGACGAAGACTGCGATGAAGGAGGGGAGAGGCAAGTACAGCGTCGGAGTGATTCGCGCACCTCCCAAGATGAGGACGACAAAGAATGCAAGACCGACCAGAGCCCCAGTCTGAACCACGTATAGGCTCAGTTTGATCCTCCGAATCTTGCTCAGCCTTATGGAATCCTCGAGAACCTTACCCGACACTGGCATTGGTTGACTGATTGAGGTTGTCTCGATAAATATCTTTGCCACTACTCCGCGACCTTGGCCAGTCTCCTGCATATGAGGTGCACGGCGACGAATTCCGGAATGTCATTCTGGCCCTGGTCAAGGGAGTATGAGCTTCCCTTCAGCCTAACCTGTACCGGTTTCTCGCATGTGACTCGGACGCTCTGTTCGCCAAACGCCTTCGGAACGGCATCGTCAAAGGGATTGAAGGAGTCGAGTCTATCTCGGGTCATCGGGACCACCTCGAACCCCGTCTTGCCGTGGAGCGAGCTCGGGAGTCTGATAAGTCTCTTGATATCGGAGGTCACCGGCTCGTCGGTCTCCCCTTTCATGTCTCCCCTCACCATCACCTCCACGATTGCCAGGAAGGCGTCCGCGTGCCTCTTCTCTGAGAATACCTCGAAGGTGTCCTCCGCCCTCATGCGGTCAATCCCCCTGGTGCCACTCTTGCCCGCGAAGAGATCATCGTAAACGCCTTCGAGCGTCTTCTTGCCGAGGCTGATTCCAGCTTTCGAAACAAGCTCGCGCAATCTCGCCAATCCTGTTGTAGCATCCCGACCATCGAGTTCCTCGAACAGTCGGTCGATGCCCTTCCTTATTCTGCCCTTCCATCCACCGTCAGTCGCGCTGGGCATCTTCCTCTTCTGGGCGGTGTCGATCCTGTCCATGAACCTGCCAGTCTCGAAACTCGTCGGCGGGAACACCCAGTCTATGTCCAGGCCGGTTCCTGTCACATAATCAACGATTTCACGCCGTTCATGACTTGAGAGCTGGAGCACACGGGGATTGCTCACGTGTATGTGGTATCCTCTTCCTCCGGAGAAGACAATCCTCAGGTCGTCCTCCTCGAACCCAAGATCGCCCAGAAGGAACTCGTCGAGGAGGCGGATCACCTCTTCTTTGACCTTCTCGAGCATCTTGTCGTACGGAAGAGATTTCGCGCCTTCGACATGGTCGGCGTCCAGGTCGAATATCAGGTCGGCGCCGAGCCACTTCTTCTCTCCCATGGTCGGAGCGTCCGGCTTCTCATAGTACGCGCACGAGTAGTAGACGTGCGACGGAACTTGCTCGACCAGGTACTTCTTCAGCGCCGCGCGCGAGGGGAAGGAGAGGTGTCTCATGACGAAATCCCGGTCAAAGAACATGAACCCGAACTCCCTCTTCGAGAACCTCTCAGGCATGAAGAGTGCCTCTTCCTTATAGTGCCGGGAGAACACGTTCATGATGAAGCGGGTGGACTGGTCAGAAGGCATTGGATTGGGTCATCCAACTGGGTCGTATATTAAGCTCACATCTGCCCGGCGAGTGCAGGTAGCCTTCTTTGAGAAATTATAAAAACCCCCCACCGCCATCATATCTGCCAGCCTGAGGCAGATGATGATTAGAACCTACATACGGGTGGAGCTCAGCAGCGAGGGCGACTCCCCTAAGCAGATTATCGAGCGAATGCGTAAGATTGGCGGTGTCCCCGTCGTTGGGGACTACGACTTCGAATTCATGCTGGGAGACGACCAGAGATTGTTCGATCGGCTGGAGGAGATTCACGCAGTTCTCAAAGGGGCCAATGTAAGGTACACGGTTTCAACTCGGACGGACAGCGAGGCCGAGAGCGGATACTCTGGGCGCAAGCAGATCATGCATTATGTTGACCAGAAGCCTCTCGAGTTGAAGAAATCCATCTACAAAGCCAAGCTCGAGCGATGGAAAGAGATGGGCCTGGACGTGTCCGAGCTCGAGATCCTTCTCGAGGAGGATTTGGACAAGTTCAAGGCAGCAAGCAAAGAATTCCTAAGGACTCATCTCGATCGATTGTCAATCGTACAAGACAAGCGTCCTCAAGAGAACAGAATCGATGGCGAGATCCTTGCTCTGCTTGATGAAGAGGGCAAGACCCTTGAACAGATCGTTGCCGCCACAGGGTACTTCGCGGATCAGGTGACGTTCTCACTCGGCCGACTGATTTCTTCCGGAAGCGTTCGGAGAGTGCCTAAGGATTCCACTGAGATATTCTGTCTCATCCCGCCGCCAGCTCCACAGATACGAAAAGCGATTGAGGTGGTGCCTGCGAAGGATGCGGACGAGGCAAAGGCGCGCGTCTACGAGTTCGTGTCGCCCGAAGGGATCAGTTCGAAGGACCTCGTCAAATCGGCGAAGCTTCCCCGCGAGCAGTTGAAGAGTGCTCTCGAATCTCTAGATCAAGAGGGCAAGATACGAATCGAGCGCAAGGGAAAGAAGGATTGGTACTTCCGAGTCTGATTCGGCACGGGCTTTCGATTCCTGGCCTTTCTCGCCAAAGGTTTATTAGAGAACCGTTTGATTGAGCGGCATACCCAGGAACGATATTCATGCCGGCACTCCTGATGCGCGATGTCAGGTTCAAGTATAGAGGATCCTCAGATTACGCTCTTGACCGTGTCTCCTTGGAGGTCGAGAAGGGCGAGTTCGTCACGATCCTCGGTGCGAACGGTTCAGGGAAATCAACAGTATGCCTGCTTGCGAACGGTTTGATACCTCACGCCGTCCCCGGCGATCTCGAAGGCAAGATTGAGGTCTTCGGAGAGGATACCTCGAAGTCCACCGTCGCCGGGTTGTCCGCGCGCGTGGGGATAGTGTTCCAAGAACCTGAGAGTCAGCTTTTTTGCATGAGCGTGGAGGAGGAAGTCGCTTTCGGACCTGAGAATCTGGGTATTCCGCGACACGAGATAAGGGAGCGGGTCGAGTGGGCTCTCGAACTCGTTGACATGAAGGGCTACAATGAACGCTCCCCGTTCAGCCTTTCAGGTGGACAAAAGCAGAGGGTGGCAATCGCTGCGGCCCTGTCCATGCATCCCGAAATGCTTGTCCTTGATGAGCCTGCATACGCCCTAGATCCCGTAGGCAGGATCGGGCTATACTCTGTTCTTCGCGAGCTAAGGGGGAGGCACGGTACGACTGTCCTGCTCGCGGAGCGAGACGCCGAAGAGGCAGCGGCATTCTCAGACCGAATTGTGATCATGAACAAGGGAAGAGTGGTCCAGACGGCCCCGCCCAGGGAGGCGTTGTGCAGTCCTGACAATCTGAGGGGGATGGGCATTCAGCCGCCTCAAGTGTCGGAGATCGCGTCTCTTCTGAATTCTCGACTTTCAACTTCGAGGTACTCGTTTTTGAATGTTGAAGAGGCCGAGAGCACAATCGCTCGGGAGATTTTCAAGAAAAAGGGGCGATCAGCGAGATGATACCAGCTCCTTCATCTGTTCAAGGCAGCGATAAGATCGTTTCGATTACTGACCTTAGGTTCACGTACGAGGGCGGCGTCGAGGCAGTGAAAGATCTCACGCTCGACATAAGGAAAGGCGACTACATCGCCGTGGTCGGGGGGAACGGCTCAGGCAAGACCACGCTCGCGAAGAACATAAACGGTCTTCTAAGGCCCAGCAGGGGAACGATAATGATTCGCGGTCATGATGCCTCGAAGATGGCTGTCCCAGAGATTGCCAAGGTAGTTGGCTACGCGTTCCAGAATCCAGATTACCAATTGTTTTGTCCGACCGTCGAGGAGGAGGTTCGATTCGGTCCATCTAACCTAGGCTACTCACATGAGGATGTCAATGTGAAGGTACAACGTGCGCTGGATGCAATGAACTTGCAACACCTTAGGACCAAGCCGCCGCTGTCACTCAGGCTGGGCGAAAGGCGCCGAGTGACGCTCGCGTCTGTCATCGCGATGGATCCCGAGGTCTTCATATTTGACGAGCCGACGACGGGCCTCGACACTGAGGAATCGGAGATGCTCATGCAGAAGCTCAGAAACCTCAACGCCGAAGGCAAGACAATTATCCTGATCACCCACGACATGAGGTTGGTTTCCGAACACGCGAAACGAGTGGTGGTTATGTCGCAGGGAAGGGTAATACTGGATTCGGACCCGCGAGGCGCCTTCGCTGATCTCGATATTCTCAGAAAGAGCAACCTGGAACCGCCAGCGGTCACCAAGCTCGCTCACGCGCTCAAGGCCTATGGCGTACCTGTGGACATCATCTCTCCGGAGGAACTGGTCTTCCACCTGCTGCGAGGAAGTGAGGGCTGATGGTTGGATTCGTCGACCTCTACACCGAGGGGGACACCTTCCTCCATCGCATGGACCCAAGAGTCAAAATCACCTCTGTGATTCTTCTGAGCATCTTGGCGTTCGTGCTCAGCAGTCTCGAAGCTCTTGGATTGCTTCTGCTTCTCATAATGGCGCTCGTGGTGCTATCGAGGACGCCAATCTCAAAGACCGCCTTTGCCTTCAAATTCGTTTTCAGGCTGATGGTGCTAATCGTAATATTGTGGCCGTTGTTTGACAGATCTGGAGAGCCTGTCATCGCATCGTTGGGCCCGTTGAGGCTCACCGAGCCAGCGCTTCTTCGGGGACTGACTTCCGCCACCAGAATCGGCTGCCTGGCAACCGTCTGGTACATATTGATGTTCACGACGCAACAGAGGGACATCGTGAGGGCGCTAGTCAAGATGGGGGTGAGGTTCGACTTCGGCCTTACGCTCGCAATCTCCCTCAGATTCTTCCCGACCTTCGGCGCCACTATCGGCTCTATCATGGATGCGCAGAGGGCTAGAGGTCTCGAATTCGGAAGAGGCGGCCTTCTGAAGAGGACGCGTAACTACGTCGCGGTTCTAGTACCGGCAATCGTGTCCGCAATGCGAACTGCCGACGGACTCTCTTGGGCTCTGCAATCGCGCGCATACGGCGCCCGCCCCGACAGGACTTATCTCAGGGACTTCAGGATGCGTTGGTCGGACTATGCGAGCTTGATGGCCGTTGTGCTGATTCTTGCGTTGCCGTTGACAGCGAAACTCGCCCTTGGTATGGACCTCTAGTGGCGGACGTTGGCAGACTCCTCATGAAGAGTTTAAGTATTGCCTGCCCTTTCTCAAATAGGGGCTTTCGGAACGGCAGCCAGCAAGCGGGGAGACGAGTCTGGTTCGACCCGTCCACGGAGTCGAGAGTTGAAGGCACTGAGTGCTGTAGCGATAGTCCTGATCGCGATGCTCGTGCTCACCGGGATTCTTTCATTTACACTGAAGCAGGAAGTGCCTTACTATGACTCTGTCTGGACATCAGGAGACAACAATCCTAGCGGACTCGTGGCCGTGGCGGGTGATAACCAGACTGTCCAAGTGGGTGACAATGTAACCCTCGATGCGGAGGGATCGTCCGTCGGGATGGAATACACTTGGTGGTTCCACTATGGAGACGGCAATGTCTCGCTCGAAGGCATGAAGGTGTCCTACGCGTTCGAAAAACCCGGAGAGTATGTCGTCACTCTCGTCGTTAGCCAGGGTGTGACGGCGTGGGTGACCGATACCGTGACGATCACTGTCGAGCCCAAGACCTTCATAGAGCAGTACTGGCTGGCTCTTGTCATCGGAACCTTTCTGACGATAATGCTGCTGCAGTACATATCCGTGCTGCGCAGGGCGACCTTTGTTTCCCCGAAGGTTGTCGCACTCTACGGCGTTCTCGGAGCTCTGACAGCCGCGATTACAATGTCCACTGTGGTTCCGTTCGCTCCAACGAAAGGGTACTTCAACCTCGGAGACGCCGTCGTATTCTTCTCCGCGCTCACCTTTGGCTGGCGCACGGGCGCGATTTGCGGAGGCTTCGGGTCTGCAGCTGCGGACATACTTCTCGGGTCAGGGTACTTCGCACCTTTGACGCTTGTCGCGAAAGGGTCAGAGGGCCTTGTCTCTGGCTTCATCGGTCGGCTGGCTGGAGGCAAGAAGCTGGCGGTCGTCGCGGGAATAGCAGCGGGGGGCGCGTGCATGGTAGCGACGTACTTCTTCGGTGAGTTGCTGCTGCTGAACGTCGGACTTGGCGCCGCTCTCATTGAATCAGTGGGCAATGCGTTCCAGGTGATAGTTGGAGGGACTCTAGGCTCGCTGCTCTCGATATACGTGAAGAAGAGCTATCCTTCGATAGCCGAATCCGCGAAGTGACGCCTCACTTTTCCAGCTTCGAGATTTCCTTCTCCCCGATCTTGTCCCTCGGCAGAATCCTCTTCACGGACCCCATCATGTGCATGCCGAAGTTCATCAGAAACGCAGGAATCGAGATGCCATAGCGTGTCCCGGTCTCCACCATCTTTCCGGGGTTCATGATGTCGTGCGGGTCCATGGTCTTCTTGATCTCACGGATGAGGTTGGCGCCTTGCTTGCCCCTGTACTTCGGAAGATTGCCAGCGAAGAAGATCCCCAGCCCTACCGCCCTTCCACCATTCTCGTAGGCCAAGTCCCCGAGCCGCTTCGCAAATCCCATGGCTGCTGTGGATGCAACGAGCTTGTGTTCGTCCGTCAGGTAGTACGGCATGAGCATGAAGGTGTTCTGATCAGCCACTGTACCGATGATAGGCGCTTTGAGCTTGAGCTGCTTGATGAGGACCCTTGTCCCGTCCACCACCGCCTCGAACTTGTCTATCGGAATCAGTATCTCGCCGGGAATTGCTCCAACACCCATCTCTCTGAGTCTGAACTCGTAGTTTCGCTCAGACCACTCGTGCTCAGCGAGTTCCTTCGGCTCCTTCTTCCCTCCCGCAGCGGCCATTACGTCATCGAGCGCCTTCTCCTCCACGTCAACGGCCGCTTTCATTCCAGTGAGCGCGCACGTTACGAGACAACCAACATTGGGCGCATGCTTTCCGATGACCCTTAAGTAATCAAAGTGAGCCTTGTCGCTGAACATGATGTGCATCGGGGTGACCCCGCTCCTGACCATCCTGCTGACCGCTGGCCCGAGCATTTTCAAGTCAGTGAAGGAGTAGCTGACAGTCCTGAACTCCTCAGGTTTCGGCACGATTGTCATGGTCACCTCGGTAATCACGCCGAGGGTGCCCTCGGAACCAACAAAGAGCCAGTTGAGATTCGGCCCTCCACCGTTCTGAGGGACATACTTGTCCCCTGTGTGAATGACCTTGGCCGTGGGAAGCACGACCTCCAAGTCCCTTACTATGTCGCCAGCACTGCCATACTTGAATGCCCCAATACCTGTCCCGCCAGTCCCGATCCATCCACCCAGAGTGGCGGCGGGTGAGCTGCTCGGATAACAGGGCAAGAAGAACCCTTTCGCGTCCAGAGCGTCACCAAGGGCCTTCCACGTGATGCCGGGCTGGGCTGTCACGACGAGATTCCTCTCGTCTATTGAGATGATCTTGTTCATCGCGGTCATGTCGATGACGATTCCGCCTTTGACCGGAACAGAGCCGCCAAGACCCCATGTTCCAGAACCGCGAGGCACTATGGGCTTTTTCGTCGCTATGGCCTTCTTCACTATCTGGATTACATCCTGCGTGTATTGCGGTCTCACGACCGAATCCGGCATCGTTTTGAAAATCAGGTCCATCTCCTTCGGCAGCGGTGCGAGGTCATGGCTGTACAATCTCCTCTCGAGCTTGTCGTTTGAAGTCTCCATATTAAACCCCCCTTCCTTGAGAGTCAGTTCGCACGGTTCCGGCCGTGCCTGGGATGGTAAGCACTCATTCCCAATAAATCTAAGCGTCCTTATCAACAAGTCCCGCTTCTGACGGTTTGGCACCATGTGAATCTAGGCTTCACGTCGAAAGGTTCTTATCCGGCGTGTGAATCAATAGGTTTCCACACAACGGGGTTTGACGACCGTTACAGAGGGGGTAGAATGTCAGGCGCACTGAGATTGTCAGCGATGTTCCTCGTTATGATAGCCATATTCATGGCTATCGGCTGGATCGTCGGAACTATCTTCTTCAACGATTGGATTATGGGTTCTCTAGTCTTTCTGATTCTGGCTGGAGTGATCAACTTCATAAGTTATTTCTTCAGCGACAAGATAGTTCTCGCATCATACGGAGCCAAGATTATCACCAAGGCCGACCAACCGAGACTGTACAACATTGTCAACAAGGTCTGCTTGAAGGCGAATATGCCGATGCCAAAGATCGCGATCGTCCCGGTGGCGACTCCCAACGCCTTTGCGACTGGAAGAAATGAAAAGACCGCGGTCGTGGCGGCAACCGAGGGCATATTGTCTCTTCTCACAGATGACGAGCTGGAGGGCGTGCTCGCTCACGAGATGGCCCACATCAAGGACAAGGACATGCTTGTCATGTCCGTCGCGGCGACGGTGGCAGGTGCAATCTCGTTCGCTTCGAGGATGGCCTTCTTCAGCGCAATGGGCAACCGCAGGGGGAACCAGAATGCGCTTCTGTTCCTTGTGCTAGTAATCACCGCCCCTATAGCGGCAATGCTCCTCAGGCTTGCCATATCGCGAAACAGGGAGTTCAAGGCTGACAAGGAGGGCGCCCTCATGATCCAGAAACCTCTTCGACTCGCCCGCGCCCTTGAGAAGCTCGAAGCTGGCAACAGGCGAAAACCGATTGGCAGAGGGAGCCCAGCTTCAGCATCTTTGTTCATCGTGAATCCGTTCACGGGTGGAGGATTCGTATCAATCTTCATGACTCACCCGCCAGTCAAAGTCAGGGTGAGGCGCCTGGAGCAGCTTGCGGATCAGACCGGATACATCGGCTGAAGAACGCGAGAAACCTCATCCAACCTTTTCCCATTTCTCCAGCTTCATAACGCTTGAGAGAGTCCCGCCTTTCTTGATCTCCTCTCTTATCCTGTTCTCTCTCTCCATCACATCAAGCGCTCTATTCGCGACTTCAACGGCGTTCTCCTGTGGCACGACGACAACTCCGCTCTCGTCCCCGATGATCCAGTCGCCAGTCCTGACCGGAACCCCGCCACACACGATCTCATGGCCAATGCCTCCGAAGCCCTTTGGCTCTCCAGCGTTGGAGGTCACGTACCGGGAGAAGCAAGGGAACTCGAGGTCGATTATCGCATCTATGTCCCTCGCAGCGCCGTCGATCACAACACCAGCAACACCTTTCGTCTTGCAGCTCCACGAGGCCAGCTCTCCCCAGACCGCAATGTCTCCGGCGCATGCGTCGATGACTACGACATCGCCTGGCTTGGCGCGATCGATCGCTTCGACCGGTTTCGCCCAATCGCCGTTTACCGTATGGACAGTCAGAGCCCTCCCTACCATCTTGATGTTGTGTTTGATCCTTGGGTGGATGCCCTTCATTGCCCCCTTCTTGTGCTGAGCGTCCGCCACGTTCGGAGAGGAGACCTTTGAGAATGCGTCGTGCATATCCTTCTCGCCGTACTTCTTGAA
>Ga0153916_10002060_pt1 | contig 14769 bp, 21 predicted proteins | sample Opewatmetagenome_FD_109642 | JGI IMG/M metagenome (GOLD analysis project Ga0153916, IMG submission 109642) | Freshwater wetland microbial communities from Ohio, USA - Open water 3 Core 3 Depth 4 metaG | ecosystem: Environmental > Aquatic > Freshwater > Wetlands | place: USA: Ohio, Lake Erie...
CCCCTACGCCTTTGCCCTCGGCGCATTCCCCTGGGGCGAAGCCAACACCGTCCTCGCCGATCACGTCCTCGACCCTTGGCAAGTCTGGGTCTTATGTTCCATCCGCGATGGACTCCTCACTCCGCAGGACGCCATTCAAATCGCGGTCGCCTCCGGCCACGGCATTGGCAAATCAGCCCTTGTTGCCATCATCATTCTTTGGGCCTTCACCACCTACCCCGACACCCTAGGCATCGTCACTGCCAATACCGAAACCCAGCTCAAGACCAAAACCTGGGCCGCCCTCGGCAAATGGTTCAACCTCTGTTGGTTCGCTCGCGACCACTTCACTCTCAATGCCACTTCATTGCTGAGCAAGGACCCCACCCGCGAGCGCACCTGGCGCATCGACATGATCCCCTGGTCCGAGAAGAACCCCGAGGCCTTCGCCGGGATGCACAACGAGGGCAAGCGCATCCTCATCATCTTCGACGAAGCTTCCGCCATCCACGACTTCATCTGGGAAACCACCGAGGGCGCCCTTACCGACGCCAACACCCAAATCATGTGGCTGTGCTTCGGCAACCCCACCCGCAACTCCGGACGCTTCAAAGAATGCTTCGAAGGAGGCCGACATCATGAATTCTGGCAAACAAGGCAAATCGACTCTCGCACCGTCGCCATCACCAACAAACAGCGATTCGAAAAGTGGATCAAGGCCTATGGACTTGATAGCGATTTCGTCAGGGTGCGCGTCCTTGGGCAGTTCCCCCGTGTGGGTGAGATGGAATTCTTCTCAGCAACTGACATCGATGCAGCGATGTCGCTGGAGCGTGAAGTCTTCGTCGATGCATTTACGCCACTTGCAATCGGTGTTGACGTTGCTCGGTTCGGACGAAATAACTCTGTCATATTCCCCCGTAAAGGACGAGATGCCCGCACTCTAGAAAAGAAGGTTTACAATGGCATATCCACAACCGAGCTCGCCAATCGAGTCCACGATACCTTCACTCAATGGCGCCCCGATGGCATCTTCATCGACGGCGGCGGCGTTGGTGGTGGTGTGGTGGACCAATGTCGCAACCAGCGCCTCTTTGTGATTGAAGTTCAGTTTGGTGGCAAGGATGATATTACAGGTGTAGTCTTCGACAACCAAGGCGAGAAGTATGCGAACAAGCGCTCAGCAATGGCAGGAGCATTGCGATCTTGGATGAAGACTGGCATTCTTCCTAATGACCCCGATCTTCGTACCGCCATGCTGGCGATTAAATACACCTTCAACAATCGAGATGAAATTCAATTGGTCTCGAAAGAGGACCTTCTTGATGACAATCCCGATCTCGACTTGGATACGTTAGATGCGCTTTTTTGCACGTTCGGCGGCCCTCTGGCCCGAAACGCGGATGCAGGTGGGGATCACCCCCACCGCCCAGCCGTCGAGTTCGAATACGACCCCTATGAACCAAAACGGATGCTCGCATGATTGACCTGTACAGGACACCGAAGTCAGTGCTGATCTATTTCCTCGTCATGTATGCCCTCGCCTGTCTTGGCTTAGGACTCTGCCCGTGACCAACACTTGCGCTACATGCTACTTCTTCGACAGCGCCCACTGCCGATTTTGGCCACCCCAAATTATGACCACGCCCCAAGACTCTTCCTTCCATTGGCCCAATGTCGATGCCAGCGATTGGTGTGGCCATTGGTCCGTTGACGGCTCTGGTGTTCTCAATGCTATCGGTCCTCAAGGTCCAAAGGGTGACAAAGGTGACAAAGGTGATACCGGCTCTATCGGTCCACAAGGCCCACCCGGCGGCGGTGCCAATTGGACTCTAAGTCTACTTTCCCCCTCTAGCTCCGACGGCAATGATGGTGATTGGTGGCTCCAACAATATGGAAGCATCTATCACAAATCCTCAGGTATATGGACCATAGTCAAGGCATAGGAGACTTCCCTTGCGCCCAATCGATCAATCCCCACATCTTTGCTCAGTAGACCCCATCACCCTCACCGGTCTCGCCCTTGGCGCCCTTGGTGGTCTCGGCGGTGGTCTTGCCACTGGCGCCCTTGGCGGCGGTGGAGCTCCAGCCCCCGCCGCACCCACCGCCCCGCCAGCACCCCAAGCCGCAGCGCCACCCCAACAGGCCCCGCAAGCCAAGGGCATCCCTCGTGCTCAACAGCCGACCTTCATCGGCGCTGCCGCCACCCCGCCCACACAGTCAGGGCAGAAGTCTCTGCTTGGACAGTAACTGAGGCTCCGATGTACGCAAGAGGATATCCCACTCGATGCCTGTAGTCCCAATCACACAGCGCCCACAGGGCCGAGGGTCAGTACCGATGCAGCCTCAGCCAATGCCCGCCGAACCCTGGGCCCTGATGGCTGCCGCCCAAATGCACGCCGAAGGCCGCCTAGTGCAGCCCATAGCAGATAAACCAGAACCGATGAAAACCGTGACCGATGTAATGGACGATGATCAATATGACCAAACATGGGTCAAATCCATTGCCCGTAAAGGGCGTACTGATGATCAAATGCGCGCATTAGAACCCGATCTTGAAGCATATCGATTGGGCAAAGATAGTGATCTCGTTACATACCATAAAAAGCCACCCGCTAAGACAGAGGATTTAACAAGCTGATGGCTAATGAAATCACCACCGTCGCCAGCCCGGCCGATGAGCGAGCATTGAATTATTCCCAAGGCCGCCTCATCGGTCTCCGTGTCAATCGCTACAGTTGGTGGACCCACTGGCGTGAACTCGCTGACTACTTCCTCCCTAGGAGATACAAATGGATAGTAACGCCAAACCAGATGGCTCGCGGGTCGCCGATCAACCAACATATATTGGACTCTACTGGTGTGATCTGTGCGAGGAACTTAGCCTCAGGCTTAGTATCCGGCAAGTCATCCCCAACCCGCCCGTGGTTCAAGCTACGTGTGGGAACTGTGGACAGTACGACGACATCCCCTGTATCCTTATGGCTCGCCGAGTGTGAACGCATCCTCTACCTGATCTTCAGCGAATCCAACTTCTATAACTCCATCGCCCAATTCTATTTCGATCTCGTAATCTTCGGCACCGCCGTCATGCTGATCTACGAAGACTACGAAAACGTCATCAACTGTATCAACCCCTGCGCCGGCGAGTACTACATCGACATCGACGGCAAGTATCGCCCCACAGTCTTCTACCGCGAATTCACTCTTACCGTCTATGCCGTTGTACAAGAGTTCGGTTATGACAATTGTAGCCAAAGCGTTCAACGCCTCTACGACGATCCCGGTGGCGCCCAGCGTGCTCGTGAAATTATCGTTGCACATTCTATTGAGCCTAACGATGACGGACGTGGCTCTGAGTTCGGCTTCTCTGACCGGTTCAAGTTCCGTGAACTCTATTGGGAATGGGGCGGTTCTGCATCCCCCCAAGGCTCCAACTACCAACCCCAAGGCTTCCTCCGCAAGAAGGGCTACTACTCCATGCCCAACATCGCTTGCCGATGGGACCTAGTCTCGAACGATCCCTACGGCCGCAGCCCCGGCATGGACGCCCTGCCCGACCAAAAGCAGTGCCAACTCGAGACCCGGCGCAAGGCGCAGGCGATCGACAAGATGGTCAATCCGCCTCTCGTCGCCGACGTGCAGCTCAAGAACCAACCAGCTTCGCTGCTGCCCGGTGGCATGACCTATGTGCAGGGCTTCACCACCTCAGGCAAACCCGGCATCGCTTCGGTCTACGACACCAAATTCCCTGTCCAAGAAATCACCGAAGACCTAACCGAAGTGAAACAGCGCCTTGCCAAAATCTTCTTCAATGACGTCCTGATGACCGCTTCGCAATACGAAACCCGTAGCAACGTCACGGCCGTCGAATGGAACATGCGCAAGTCTGAAAGCTTGGTCGCCTTGGGCCCGGCATTAGATAGGATTGATTATGAAGGCCTCTCCCCGATCATCGACCGCGTCTTCGACATTGCCTCCCGTGTCCCCGGTCTCCTGCCCCCAGCCCCACAGGAAATCCAGGGCCAGATGGTCAATATCCAATACGTCTCGATGCTCAAGCAGGCCCAAGACGCCACTGCTGCCTCTGGCATTCAGCAACTCCTGTCGCTAGGCGGCGAACTCGAAGGCATCAAACCCGGCACCCTCGACAACATCGATCTCGATTATGCCCTTGACAAATTCTCCGCGCTTAACAACAATGATCCCAAGTTAATCCGAAGTCCCGAGGCTTTGGCCGCGATTCGTGCCGAAGTCCAGCGTCAACAGCAAGCCATGCAGCAGGCCCAGATGGCCGAACAGCTCTCGAAGTCCGCAGGCAACATGGCCGCCATTGCACCACAGGGAGGAGCACAGGGATGACCATCCGCCACATCACCGTCGACTTCGCTGGCAACATCTACGAAGTCACCAACCTCCTCGATCGTTTCGCCCATGATACCTCCATCGCCAGTGAAGCGGTCGCCTGCGTAGTAAAGCTCGACGCCAACCACTGGGTTCCAAAGGACACCGATGATGTCCCCATCTATACGGTGCACTGATGGATAACGCCGCCAATCGCAAAACCATCCGCCGAAAGGAGAAGGCCGCAAGGCTTGCGGATGTCCAGCGCCGTGAAGTCATCACCCAACTTATGTCCTCCGCTGCCGGTCGCCAGTGGCTCTGGGACCGCCTCTCCGACTGCCACATGTTCGTCACCACCTTCAACGGCGACGCCCTCCAAGGCGCCTTCATGGAAGGCCAACGTGCAATTGGCCTCGCCATGCTCTCCGACATAATGCTCGCCTGCCCCGACCAATACATCCAGGCCATGCGCGAAGCCAATGAACGCCTCACTGCCAACACCATCCGTTCCGAAACCGAGTCCGCCGATGCTGACCTCGATCTTGACGACGAAGAAGTCTGACCCTGCCGCTGCACTCAACCGCAACCTCGCGGCGGCGATGGACCTGCACGCCCGGTGTAAGCACGCCCATTGGAACTGCACTGGCCCGAACTTCATCGCCGTCCACAAGCTCTTCGACAAGCTAGCCGAATCCGCCGAAGGCTACGCCGACACTATGGCCGAACAGGCCCGCTACCTTGAGGTCGAAGCCAATGGCACCGCCAAAACCATCGCCGCCTCCTTCCTCGGCCCCTACACCATTGGCATTGCCGACACCACTGCCCACCTCGGCGCCATTCTCTCGGCGCTCGAATCCCTTGCCGCCAGCACCCGCGCCAGCATCTCCGACTGCCTTCGCTTCGGCGATCAAGTCACCGCCGATATCTTCATCGAAATCGCCCGCGCACTAGGCAACGACATATACCTAGTCCGCTCACACCTGAGGTAACCGACTATGGCTGATGCTCCACTGATGAATGACGATGCTGCCCGATCGACAACTGGCGAAATCCTGGACCAATCTCAAACCCAACCGACCGAGGTGAAGACCGAACCGACTACGACCGAGACGAAGCCTGAGCCAACGACTGAATCCAAAGACGGCACCACCGTCCTCACCAAACCCGAGGACAAACCAGCCGACAAGCCCATGGTGCCCGAGAAGTACGAGGACTTCAAAGCCCCCGACGGCTATCAGATCGACAAAGCTTTCGTTGAATCGGCACTGCCCGTATTCAAGGAGCTTGGCCTTACCCAAGATCAAGCCCAGAAGCTTGTGGACATCCAAGTCCAGCGTGAGCTCGTCCTTGCTAAGGGCCCGCAGGAAACCTACGAACGCACCCGCCAAGAATGGCAAACCAAAACCCTCAATGACGCCGACATCAAAAAGGCCGGCATCGACACCGTCAAGGCCGACATCGGCCGCGCGCTGAACGCCTTAGGTGACAACGCCCTGACCGCCGAATTCAAACAAGCCATGGACCTCACCGGTGCTGGCGATCACCCAGCCTTCGTCAAGGCCTTCTGGAAACTTTCCCAATTTATCACCGAGGGCAAACACGTCACTGGTGGCGGTCCCTCGCCTGCGGGTCAGAAGGGCCCCGGCGATAAACCTGCGTCCTTGGCGAAAGCACTTTATCCCAATCTTCCAGGTTAACCAATGCTCGATTATGATCGCTTAGTTGAACTCTTTGATCTCTATAATAATGGTTGGTTCATCAACCGTTTCAGCCGCGGTCGCGCTAAAGCTGGCGAACGTGCTGGCTACAAAGATGTTCATGGCTACCGACGCATCGTAATCGACTATGTGAAATACTACGAACATCATCTTGTATGGTTCTACGTTCATGGCGAATGGCCAGATGAACTAGACCATAAAGATGGTGATAGGAGCAATAACGCTCCAGCTAATTTGCGGCTCTGCACGCGAACGCAGAACTGCTTCAATGCCAAGAGAGAAACTGGTCAGTCCGGCCTCAAAGGGGCGTACTTGGATAAGAGAACCATGAATTGGTATTCTCACATTCAAATCGGTGGTCAAGTTAAACATCTTGGAATGTTCAACTCTGCTGAAGAAGCTCATGCTGCTTTTATGATAGCGGCTGAACATCTTCACGGAGAGTTCGCTTTCCAAAATAGACCACAACCTCAGGAGACTGTATAATGGCCATTATAGGAAATGTGGCCCTTAGCTATGCGGACTGGGCAAAACGCATGGATGAAGGGTATAATGTCGCTGCCATCATCGAATTGCTCTCTCAGACCAACGAAATCCTCGATGACATTCTCGTCATGGAAGGCAACCTCCCGACCGGACACAAGACCACCGTCCGCACTGGGCTCCCGCAAGCTACATGGCGCCTGCTGAATGCTGGCGTCCCCAACGCCAAGTCCACCACCGCTCAGATCGTTGATACCTGCGGCAACCTCGAAACCTACGCAGTGATCGACAAGGACATCGCGGACTTGAACGGCAACACCGCCAGCTTCCGCCTGTCGGAGGTTCGCGCGTTCTTGGAGGGCATGTCCCAGCAGGTCGCCGCCACCTTCATCTACGGCAACCAGCACGTCAATCCCGAACGTTTCACCGGCCTTGCGCCCAGATATTCGACGGTCACGGCCGCGAACTCCCAGACCGCCGCCAACGTCCTCGACGCTGGTGGCACCAACAACACCAACACTTCCATGTGGGTCGTCACTTTGGGCGCCGATACCATCCACGGTATCTTCCCCAAGGGCAAAATCACTGGCCTTCAACACCGTGATATGGGTGAGTGGCCAGTGCAGGATGCCAATGGCAATACCTACCAAGCCTATCGTGATCACTTCAAATGGGAAGTTGGATTGACCCTAAGGGATTGGCGCTATACCGCTCGCATCGCCAACATCGATGTCACCCAGCTCACAGGCGTCTCGGCCGCGAACCTGATCAACCTCATCGTCCGCGCCCTCTATCGCCTGCCCACTGCCCCCGCCAACGCCACTGCGATCCAGACCTCAGACACCCCTGAGGTTCGGGCCAACATGGGCCGGGTGCACATCTACTGCAACCGTATCGTCCGCACTTACCTAGATCTCCAGGCGATGAACAAGACTAACGTCCTGCTTCGTCTCGAGGAGTTCAACGGCAAAGTCGTGACGACCTTCCGCGGCATCCCCGTCAGAACCTGCGATGCCATCCTCTCCAACGAAGCCAACGTAGTCTGAAAGGGCCCAGTCATGATCCTCGACAACCTTTTGATGTTTGACTCGACCCTTGCGCCCAGGAACCTGGCCCAAGTGGCGGGCAACTATGTCTCCACCAACATCATCGACCTCGGTATCACCTCCGGTATCCCCACCTCTGCCAGTGGCGGCGGTGCCCGTGATATCGGCATCGGCGATGACCCGGCGATGAAACTCTTGGTGATGGTCACCACGGCCTTCACCTCTGCCGGTGCCGCCACCCTGACCGTCAACCTCCAAGGTGCGGTCGACAATGGCGCTGGAGCCCCGGCGGCCTTTAGCACTTGGTGGGCATCCCCCGCCTATGCCCTCGCCACCCTTGCGGTGGTTGGTGCTCGCCTCCTCGATATGGACATGCCCCGCCCACCGGCTGGCATTGCCATCCCTCGCTACTTGCAGCTCCAGTACGTGATTGGCGCAGCCACCACCACTGCCGGTCAAGTAGTCGCCGGCATCGTCCTCGATCGTGACGATCAAGATTACCAAGGCACAGGCAACGCCGTCTATGGCGGCTACCCGCCCGGCATCACCATCGCGAACTGAGGGCACCCAGATGAAATGGAAACGCACACTTCTTGCAGGGGCCGCACTTTTGGCCCTTGCTGGCGCGGTGTGGGCCCAGACCACCGTCGTTGTCCAAAACCTAACCGGAAACGAAATCCTCCGCGCTGCGGTTGGCTCTTCGCCCGGCGGTTCTGGCTTCTTCACCACGGTCAACGCCCTTCGCAATGCCACTGGCTATGTCGTGGTCCCCACAGGCACCACGGTCAACACCGCCGTCTCCAACACTGCGGCCAAAGTCGTTGGCTCTGGTGCCATCACCACCTGGAACATAACCCTCCCCACTGCGCCCTATGACGGGCAGATGGTCGAAGTCGTATGTCCAGGTGGCACCTCCACCGTGGCCATCTCGGCCTCAAGTCCTGCTGGCGTTGCTATCATCGGCACTGCCTTCACTGCTTGCACCGCTGGTGGTGCTGCTGCCAACAGTGCCGAATTCATCTACTCCACCGCTAACAACAAATGGTACCGAATCCAATAAGGAGCACCCATGCGCAAATACCTTCTCCCCTCTCTGCTGGTCCTGCTCCTTGGTGCAGGTCTCAGTGTTGCCCAAACCATCAACAAGGCCCTCCAGCTGTCGCAGGACGCCACAGGGTCCTTCTCCGTCGACTCCTTCCTTGGAATCTACTTCCCGGGCCATGTCCTCTCACCCACAGGCGGCACTCGCCCGGCACCTACGGTCACCGGCACTGCCACTCCCACCATCTCCGGGACTGACACCGCTGGCACCATCACCATGGGCACCTCGGCCACCACCGCCACTGCAGTATTCGGCACGGCTTATGGCTCAGTGCCGGTCTGTGCAGTGACCAATAACGCTACTGGGCAAACCTCGCCCATTGGCTGGACCATCGCCACTACTTCAATCGCCATCACTCAAACCTCCCAATCGGCGAACAAAATCTCCTACATCTGCATGAGCGCAAGCTAATGTTCCTCCTCGGCCTCTTAGTCCCAATCGTCTATATCCCCGGCTACACCGGGGCAACGATTCCGACTCAGTTGCCGTTTCTCTCCCTAGCCTTGATCCCCAGCCTGTGGCGTAAAGGTCCTTGGACCCCGCTCCATTGGCTGGGGACCATTTTCCTTATCTATGCCTCCATCTCTATCGGCTTTGCCTCCGACCTACAAAACTCTATAATGGGCATGTGGATCGTTAGCATTTCGGCCTTGGCCTTTTGGCTCGGTTCCACTCTCCTCGATCTCAATGCGCTTTGGCGCGGCCTTGCTTGGGGTCTTGGAATTAACTCTGCCGTTGCCATCATTCAAGCTTTCGGCTTCCAATCAGTTCCGGTGTCCAACAACGATATCGCCGGTCTCCTCTATAACCAAACCGTCCTCGGCGCCAGTTGCGCCATCGTCATCTTGGGCCTTCTCAGCGAACGCCTCTATCATCTAATTCCCCTGCTCCTTCCAGGCCTCTATCTCGCCCATTCCCGCGGCGGTTGGTTCATTCTCATTCTCGGCCTCGCCGCACGCATTCATTGGGTCTTGCCCACTGGCCTTCTAATCGGTGCTAGCTTCTGGTGGACCAATCACCTTGATCCATCCAATATCGAACGCCTGCAAATCTGGTACGTCGCCGCCTCAACCCTCACTCTATCCGGCCATGGAGTCGGCTCCTTCTATTCCGTCTGGTACACCATTGGCTCCACTGTCATCCACCCGGAGTTCGTCCACAATGACTACCTCCAACTTGCATTCGAATTCGGCCTTGGCGCGATACCGTTGTATTGTCTCTTTGCTTGGGCCATCGCCAGAACACTATCCCCGACTCTTATCGCCATCGCTGCTCTCGGAACGTTCTACTTCCCCCTCCACTGTCCACTCATCATGTTCATTTCCGCTGTGGTTACGGGTCATGCTAGCCGTGCCTGTGATCTCACTTGGCTTACTCGCCTCCTCGGGCGATCTCCTTTCCTATCGCGGGATGATCACGGACGACTCATCTCTTATTCACTTGGGCGCCAAGGTCTTTCCCTTCCATCCAATCATCCGTGCTCGGAGGCTTGAGTGAAACGCCTTAGCGTTACATTGTTGATCTGGTTGGCACTAGCTAGCGCAGCGTTGGCTCAAGCTTGGGGACCCATTCCGCAGGTCTCCATCACCACCAACATTCCGACCTATGCCACCACCGATGGCAATATCGCCAACACCGGCGCCGGGGATATCTTCTGCCTAAGCAACACTTCCGCAACCCGCTACCTCTACATTAATGAAATCCACACTAATGGTACCGCCACTGCCGCCTTAGTGGTCAACGTCAACGTCATCAAACGCTCCACTGCGGCCAGTGGCGGCACCCCAGTCGCCGAATCAATCATCCCCTTTTCCAACAACAATCCAGCCACCGTTGCCACCGCCGTTGGTTACACCGTCTCCCCTACCCCAGGCACAGCCATTGGCACCATCATGTCCCATAAGGTCGCCATTGGCGTTCAAGGCAATACCGCCTCTATCTCCGATGCTGAATTCCTCTTCGGCAACAAAGCCGACCAAGCCATCCGCATCGGCAATGGTCATAGTCTCTGCGTCAATGTCGCTGCAGCTGGCGCCGGCGCCAGCTGGGCCGTTTATATGAAATGGACAGAGCAATGAAAAAACTCCTCATCGCGTTCATTCTGTGGTTTGGCGCTATTGGCGCCGCCTTGGCTCAAACTGTTACCACACCCCCAATAGTCGCCAATGCTGGGGCTTATAATTCCGTGGCCCCCACCTGCACTGCGGGTCAATTTTGCCAAATTCAAACTGACATCAATGGCAATGTCAAAACTGTTGCTTCAGGTTCCCCCGTTAATACTGTCGGTATCACCCCCACCGATCGTACCATCACTTCAGCCTCTGGCTCCTCGCAACAAATGATGGCCGTTAATGCCAGCCGACATTCCTTAACCATCACCAATACTGGCAATGCTAACTGCGGCGTAAATCCCACAGGTGGTACCGCAGCCATTGGTGGTGCAGGAACCTTAACCCTAGCCCCATTGGGTGCTTACACCCCACGCATAGCAACCCTATCTGCTGTGACTGTGATCTGCACTGCGGGCCAACCAATCTATGGGGATGAAAACTGATGCGTAAGCTCTTCATTCTTATTTCCATTCTCGCCATTGGCCCTACCCTTGCGGCCGATATCACCAATCCACAAACGGATGCCTCACAACTAACCACTGGAGTTCTTCCTTCAGCCCGACTTGGCGGTATGGCAAACATCTCGGCAACTCTTGGTGCCCCTGTGGCATTAAACAATATCGCCAATTTCTTTGATGGCCCATCCATTGCACAGGGTAGTGTTGGTACTTGGTATATCTCGGCCACGGCCACAGTTGACGATGTTGTAGGTTCAGCCGACATCGGTTGCAAACTTTGGGATGGAACTACAGTAATTGACAGTGGTGGTTCTAGTACTGCGGCAGCGGGCAAAGTTGCTTCGGTTGATCTGAGCGGAGTAATAACTTCTCCAGCCGGCAATATTAAAATAAGCTGTCGTGATTTTACTTCTGTTAATGGCCAGATATTAAACAATTTCACTGGAGCTGGTAAGGACACTTCTATCACCGCTTTTCGAATCAACTAGAAAGGAACCCTGCTATGGAAGCCCCCCGTTGGAGCCTGCGAAATGCCCACTATCTCAATGTCGAACAACTTCGCGACGGCACGAAGATCGAATGGGAGCACAAAGAGATTAACACCGCCAATGGTCGCATGGCCCGGAAGCTCTTTCCCGTACCGATGCTTCTCGATCCGAATGAACCCAGCGATCAGAATTATCCCGGCGAAGTCATCGTGACCCACCGAGTTGAGGGTGCCCACAATCTCCGTGATGACTACGTCTTCTCCGGCGAGCCTACCCCGGAGATGGAACCGCTCAACGAGGCCGCCCAGGCCATCAGCGACAGCTTACAAGACAAGTGGACCCACCCGATCGACACCCTGCCCGTCAATGGCGGTATGACCAGCGATGAGATGGCCTTTATGGAGCGAATGATGAAAACCTTCGCAGGCGCATCGCAGGCGCAGAATCAGTCGGTGCCCAAAGAGCAATATGACGAACTCAAGGAGCGCTTGGCGAAACTTGAGGCTGCACTGTCGGCAAAGATCGAAGCAAAGGCTCCCGAACGGAGAGTATAATGGCCTCCCAACTCGACCTTGATCAGGGCGGGACCTTTCGCCAATTCGAGAAGGTCTATATGGGGCCCTCCGTTGGCTATTTGCTTGTGCCCCAACAAGCTGTGCTGCCGATCACGGCCGCTGGCACCTATGCAATCCAGCGCGGTATGAACCTCATCACTGTGGCAGTGAATGGTGCAGTGACGATCAATCTTCCATCCTCGAAGGCCTCGGCTAAAGGCCCTCAAGCAATCTCCGGTCAATGGTACCTCGCCCTCGTCACCATTGCCGATGTCGGTGGCTTTGCCTTTGCCAACCCTATCACCATCAACCCCTTCGCAGGCGAAACAATTTCCGGCCTCGCCTCGATCTCACTCGCCTCTAACTATGGCGCATTTCTGCTCAAACCCTTGCTTGAAACTGGCGGATGGACCCTACTACAATGAAACGCTTTCTCTTCGCCCTTATCTTCCTACTCTTGCCCTCGGCCGCAATGGCCCAATGCAATGGCGTCTTCGCCGCACACACTGGCTGTGGCAACCCCAATGCCTTCCCTGCTGTGCCGCAGCAAATGCCCCAATCCGCTTTCACCGGCATCCCCGGTGGAACACCAAACCAAGTTCAATACAACAACGCCGGGGCCTTTGGCGGTTTCACATTCGCCGGCGATTGCACCGTCTCAATCCCTAACATCACCTGCACCAAAACCAATGGCGTGGGCTTCGCCGCTTCGGCAACCACTGACACCACCGTCGCCAGCAACATCACCAGTGGCAATCTATCCGTAAATCGCCTTAATGGCGGCACCGGTGCCAATGCCAATACCTTTTGGTCAGGCACTGGCATTTGGTCCTCGCCTGTTGCTGGAACCTACAACGCCCTTCTAAATGGCCTTGTTGCCGATCTTCAATTCCTTAGCGATGGCGCCTGCCACAGCAATACCACCTTCAATTCCGCCACTGCCAACTTCTCCGCTGGCGATGTGGGCAAGGCCATATCCATTGCAGGTTGCGGCGCAGCCAGTGCAACTCTCGTCACCACCATCGCCGCTTTTGTCAATTCCACCACCGTAACCCTCACTGCCCCTGCTTCTGCCACAGTATCCGGCGAACTCTTTGGCTGGGGCACCGATAACACCACTGCCCTCAATAATCTCATCACCAGCCTTACCGCTGGCGGCACTATCTATTTCCCAACAGGCAACTACGGTTTCACTGGCAAGATCAATGTCACCAAATCATCCATTACCTTCTTAGGTCAAGGTCCTAGCGCCAGCACTTCACTATATTACATCGGTACCAGTTCTACCAACTTCTTTGACCTTCAAAGTGTTGCCAACGACCTATTCCAGTCCTTAACCCTCCGCAGCCTCACTGTCGATTGGACCGGTTGGATAATGACTATCCGCAACTCGGGTGGTGGTGATCCGTCGAATAATCAATTAAGCCGAGTGATCGTTAGTCCGTCCACTCTATCCAAAGGCCTCCTTCTTGATACCGCCATTGAGACCGAAGTCAAAGATACTAACTTCTCTGGCGGTACCATTGGCATCGGCGGTCGCCAGACAGTTGGAAGCTATTCTAACGTTTTTCGCATGGAAGGGGGACAGTTCCTAAATCAATCCAACACGGCAATAAGTCTCGGTGGCAACTCTTGGGTTTTCAACAATGTCACTTTTGAAAACAGTTCAGCCGGAAAACTGGTTGCTTTCACCGGCGATACCACAGTCCCAACTGCTGGATTGTCCTTCATCGGCTGTTGGTTCGGTGATGCTACTGTCAATAATACGAGCCCGGCCATAACAGTTTGGGGTCAAGGTTTCGTTTTTACCGGTAATGTAATCGCCGGCAATGGCACTTCCGGCGGCACTGCGATTTCGCTGAATAACGTCAAGGGCTTTTCGATCACTGGCAATCTGATCGAATTCTGGACCACCGCTATTGACTATACCACCGCCACTGTACAAGGCGGGTTGTTATCGGGCAACAGTTATCATTCCGTCACTAACTTCGAAGGCACTACTGGTAATAAGGATGCCAGCGTCATCAACACTGGCAACATCTCATTCTAAAGGAGAAGTGCAATGCCCAGTAAATCCGCTAAGCAAGCTCGCACTATGGCCGCAGCGGCCCACAATCCACAGTTCGCCAAGAAGGTCGGCATCCCCCAGAAGGTCGCCAAGGAATTCAATCGGGCCGATACAGGCACTGGCAAGATCAAACCCAAGAAAGGCAAGTAATGGTCAACGAGCCCGAATTCAAACTCGACGACTCAATCACTGAGCGCGATCTGTTGTTTCGTATTTATCGCGAACTTAAGGTCATCCGCGAGAACACTGGCAAGGCCCTGTTTGCGATGCACGCAGCGGAGGCCGAAATCCCTGAATCTCTACGCCGATTCATGAACTACATGCACGACATTCATGATGTCAAATACATGTACGAAGAACTCGGCCACCCGGTCCCGGGGCATCTCAATGACGAACTCCAGCGGTGTGACGATCGCTA
>Ga0153916_10002061_pt1 | contig 14767 bp, 9 predicted proteins | sample Opewatmetagenome_FD_109642 | JGI IMG/M metagenome (GOLD analysis project Ga0153916, IMG submission 109642) | Freshwater wetland microbial communities from Ohio, USA - Open water 3 Core 3 Depth 4 metaG | ecosystem: Environmental > Aquatic > Freshwater > Wetlands | place: USA: Ohio, Lake Erie, Old...
AACGGGGAATATATGTTGACCGGTGAGAATGCAAAAGAATATCCACAGACACCCGTGATGCAGGGGGCGGAGGTGGTGAAATTCGGGACAGACTTGCTGAAGACGCTCATTCACAGGACGGCTTTTGCGGTAAGCGGGGATGAACTCCGGCCGGCGATGATGGGGGTGCTCCTGCAGGCGAAGGGGAACAGCTTGCAAGCGGTTTCGACAGACGGGCATCGCTTGGTGCGCGTCACCTATAGCAGCACGGATGTTACCGGACTGCAGAAAGATATCATCATACCGGCAAAGGCTCTCCACGTTCTGGCGCGGTCTCTGGAAGGGGCGGCGACAGAACTTACGGTGAGCGCGACACATGCACGGTTTGCGTTTAACGGATCGACACTCGTGACGCGGCTCATCGATGAGACGTATCCAAATTATGAAAGCGTTATCCCCTCGGAGAACGATAAGGAACTCACCGTCAGCCGCGACAATCTCATCGCATCAATTCGCCGGGTTGCATTGTATGCAAGCGCCACGACGCACCAGGTGAGGTTGAGCGTCGTTGGTGAGAAGCTGGAAATCAGCGCGCAGGATCTTGACTCCGGCGGAGAGGCGAAAGAAAGCATTGCCTGCGGGTACAAGGGGGAACCGCTGGAGATCGGGTTCAATTCGCTGTACCTGACGGATATCCTGACACACCTGGAGGCGGAGCAGGTCGTGTTCAAGTTCAGCGCACCCACCCGGGCCGCCATCATTGCACCCGCCGAGCCCGTCAAGGGTGAAGATGTGCTCATGCTCGTGATGCCGGTGCGGCTCAATACGTAAACCTGAGGACACACAGACCATCCAGGGCACCCCGTTCTTGACGGGGTGCTGTGTTCTAACGGTCAAAGGGGCGGGCATGGTTGTCACCCGTATTGGCCTCAGAAACTTCCGGAACCATAGCCGGAGCGAGCTTTCCCTCGGCGACGGGGTGAATGCGCTGCTCGGGAACAACGGGCAGGGCAAAACAAACGTCCTCGAGTCGATATCATATCTGGGCCTGACGAAAAGTTTCTTCGGAGCGAGCGATTCAACTGTTCTGCAGATCGGCCAGGAGTATTTTGAAGTTGACGGTACAATCCGCGACGCGACGGGGCAAGAACGAACCGTCCGGGTGCGGTACGACCGTGAGAGCAGGGAGAAGTCGTACACGATCAACGCCAGCCGGCTGGAGCGGTTGTCTTCTGCCATTGGCGAATTTCCGATCGTGGTGTTGTCCCCCGACCATGACGCGATTACTGCGGGCCCGCCGGGCGAACGGAGACGGTTCATGGACATCCTGCTCTCACAGATCAGCAGGTCCTATCTGGAAGACCTGCTTGAGTACCGGAGGGTGCTCCGGCAACGGAACAGGATCCTGACGGAGATGAAAATCTCGGGCGGGGGAGCGCGGAGCGACCTTGAAGCCTGGACTGCAAGCCTGGTGCAGCACGGAGGGAGACTGCAGGAGAGGCGGACTGGGTTTGTGCGCGAGTTCCGTCAGTACATCGTGGACGCGTACGCGCAGATAACCAGAGAGGATGAGGAGCCGGGCGTTCAGTACATCGTCTCGGGGGTTCAGGACGGGGAGACGGTTAGTGAGAAGGCGGAGGAGTTTCTCGCGAAGCAGCTGGGGAGAATGGATGCCGAAGAGCGGCGCCGGGGGACGACGCTTGCAGGACCGCACCGGGACGATCTCCATTTCAAGCTTGCCGGGAGGGGGATGCAGGAGTATGGTTCTCAGGGGCAGCACAAGACCTTTCTGATAGCGCTGAAAGTCGCGGAGTATTTCTACGTGCGTGAGCGCCGTAGCGAAGTACCGATATTCCTGCTGGATGACATCTTCAGCGAGCTCGATGTCGAGCGCTCCAGACGGATCCTGGAAATGATCCCGAAGCTCGGGCAGACCGTCATCACGGCCACCGAGGAGAGGCTCTTCCAGAACGTGGTGCGCTGGAACGGCACTCACGCCCGGTTCTGGGTGGAGAAAGGAACGGTCCGGAATGCCTAGGCGGTCAGGGAGAAAGGGGAAGAGTCCGGTCCACGTGGGTGTTGCGCTGGCGAGCCTCACGCGCTCTCTCGGGATTGACCGCAGACTCTCCGAATATCAGGTGATCACGGCGTGGGAGGCAATCGTAGGGGAGCAGATCGCCAAGGTCACGCGTCCTGAGCGCATTGAGAGGGGTGTGTTGTTCGTGGCGGTGTCAAGCGCGCCGTGGAGAGCAGAGCTGACAATGCGTCGGAGGGAACTGCTGGAGGCGATCAACAAGAAGGCGGGACGACGGCTCGTCAAGGAAATCCGGTTTCGATAAACAGACTTGTTGGTGAACAGATGGGCAAGAAGACACACCAGGAGGCCACTCCTGTGCAGGAAGCTGGGGGAACGGCGTACACGGCCGAGGATATCACTGTCCTCAAGGGTCTTGAAGCAGTTCGGCGGCGGCCGGCGATGTATATCGGCGATGTGAGCGCGCGAGGTCTCCATCACCTTGTCTATGAAGTGGTCGACAACTCTATTGATGAAGCGCTGGTCGGGTTTGCACGCAATATCGAGGTGGCACTCGAGAAGGACGGCTCGGTGACCGTCGTGGATGATGGGCGCGGGATCCCGACGGATATTCATAAGGCTGAAAAACGGAGCGCCCTGGAAGTGGTGATGACCGTCCTCCACGCAGGGGGAAAGTTTGACAAGAACTCGTACAAGGTGTCCGGCGGGCTTCACGGAGTTGGCGTGTCAGTGGTGAACGCGCTGAGCGAGTGGCTGGTGGTGGAAGTGTACCGTGACGGCAAGATCTGGATGCAGAAGTATGAGCGGGGGGAACCTCTGGCGCCGGTGAAGGTCATCGGCAAGGCCGAAAAGGGTACAAGAGGGACGAAAATCACATTCCTGCCCGACGGGCAGGTGTTCAAGAACAGGGTGTTCAGGTTCGAGACAGTGGGGGAACGGCTCCGCGAGCTGGCGTTCCTCAATCCGGACGTCACGCTGAAGATCGTGGACCGGCGGAACAAGACGGAGCAGCAGGAAACCTTCCGTTTCAAAGGGGGGCTGGTGGAGTTCGTGCGCTACATCGATGCCACACGGCCGGCAATCATGCGGAAGGTTTTCTACGTCAAAGGATCGGACAAAGACGAGGCGGGAAGAAATGTGGAGGTGGAGGCCGCGTTCGTCTACAACGAGCAGTACAGTGAGAACATCTTCACGTACGTGAACAATATCAACACGCACGAGGGCGGGACACACCTTGTTGGCTTCCGGAGTGCACTGACACGCAGCCTGAACAACTATGCGTACAAGAACGGCCTGCTGAAGGACGGTGGGATAACCCTCTCAGGTGACGATTTCCGGGAAGGGTTCACCGGCGTTGTCAGCACAAAGGTGCCGGACCCCCAGTTTGAGGGGCAGACCAAGACAAAGCTGGGCAACAGCGATGTGAAGAGCATCGTGGAAGGGATTATTGGTAGCGCGCTGAGTGCCTGGCTGGAGGAGAACTCGCCTGATGCGCGGCGGATTATTGAGAAGTCTGTGCGTGCCGCGGAGGCGAGGGAGGCGGCGCGGAAGGCACGTGACCTTACACGCCGCAAGAACGCACTGACCTCGGGAGGACTCCCGTGAAAGCTTGCGGATTGCTCCATCAACGACCCGGAACACTGCGAGCTCTACCTTGTCGAGGGTGATTCCGCCGGCGGCAGCGCAAAGCAGGGGCGGGACCGCCGATTCCAGGCCATTCTCCCGCTCAAGGGGAAGATACTCAATGTGGAGAAGTCCCGCCTCCACAAGATCCTGGAGAACGAGCAGATCCGGAACATCTTTACGGCGATCGGCACCGGAGTGGGTGAGGAGTTCGATGCGGCGGCGCTTCGCTACGGCAAGATCATCCTGATGTGCGATGCGGATGTGGATGGCTCGCATATCCGGACACTCCTGCTGACGCTGCTGTACCGGTATATGAAGGAGCTGATCGACCTCGGGCACGTGTATATAGCGCAGCCACCGCTCTTCAAGCTGAAGAAGGGAAAGCAGGAGCTCTATGCGTATGATGAGGACGAGCGGGACGAGGTTCTCCTGCGGATGAAGAGCGAAAAAGGGAAGAGGGGAAAAGATTACGGGTTGGGTACTGCGGTGGAGACGGTGGAGGAGGGCGGGGTCTTGGTCGGCGGCGGCATCGTGATCTCTCGCTTCAAGGGACTGGGGGAAATGAATGCGGAACAGCTGTGGGCAACGACAATGAACCCGGAGACCAGAACAATTCTGCAGGTCAGCATAGAGAATGCTGCGGATGCGGACAGGACCTTCTCCATCCTTATGGGGGATGATGTGGAGCCGCGCCGGGAATTCATTGAGAAGAACGCGAAATATGTACGCAACCTGGATGTCTGAGGGAATCGGAGATAGGACGTACGCATGGCGACAGTGAACGAAAAAATCATTCCGGTCGACATTGAAGACGAAATGCGGGGATCCTACATCGATTATTCGATGTCGGTCATCGTGGCGCGTGCGTTGCCGGACGTTCGGGACGGCCTGAAGCCAGTGCACCGGCGCGTGCTCTACGGCATGCAGGATCTGGGCCTGGCCGCCAACCGACCGTACAAGAAGTCTGCCCGCATCGTCGGGGAGGTGCTGGGGAAGTATCACCCGCACGGCGATAGCGCGGTCTACGATACGATGGTGCGCATGGCGCAGGATTTCTCGATGCGCTATGCGCTGGTGGATGGGCAGGGGAACTTCGGTTCGGTAGACGGTGACTCTCCCGCGGCGATGCGGTACACCGAGGCGCGCCTCTCCCGAATTGCCGAGGAGATGCTGAAAGACCTGCAGAAAGATACGGTGGATTTTGTCCCGAATTTTGATGAGACGCTGAAAGAACCCTCCGTGCTGCCCGCCATGGTACCGAATCTTCTGGTAAACGGCTCGAGCGGCATTGCTGTGGGCATGGCCACCAACATTCCCCCGCATAACCTTGTGGAAGTAGTGGACGGCTGCATTGCGTTCATTGAAGATCCCGGTATCACGATCGAAAAACTGATGCGCTACATCAAGGCTCCCGACTTTCCTACGGGAGGCATCATCTACGGGTTTGAAGGGGTGAAGGATGCGTACACGACCGGCCACGGCCGCATCGTCGTGCGTGCGCGGGCGACGATTGAAACCGGCAAGAGCGAGCGCCAGAGCATCGTGGTGACAGAGATCCCGTACCAGGTGAACAAAGCAGCGCTGATTGAGAAAATCGCGGACCTGGTAAACGACAAGAACATAGAAGACATCGCGGATATCCGGGACGAGTCAGACCGCGACGGGCTCCGCATCGTCATTGAGCTGAAGCGGGACTCGAATGCAGAAGTCGTGCTGAACAATCTGTACCGGCACACACAGATGCAGACCACCTTTGGCGTCAACATGCTGGCGCTGGTCGAAGGCCGCCCGAGAGTGCTCATGCTGAGGGAGATGGTTCAGCACTTCATCGAGCACCGCAACCAGGTGGTGGTGCGGCGGTCGAAATTTGAGCTGGATGAGGCGGAAAAGCGAGCGCATATCCTTGAGGGGTATATTATCGCGCTTGACAACATCGATGCGATCGTCAGATTGATCAAGGCATCGAAGGATGTCGAGACCGCAAAGCTTGGCCTTATGAAGAAATTCAAGCTTTCGGAAATACAGGCGAAGGCAATACTGGATATGCGCCTGCAGCGGCTGACAGGCCTTGAGCGGAAGAAGATCGAGGAGGAGTACCGGGACACCATCAAGCAGATCGAACGCCTGCGCGCCATCCTCAAGAGCAAGCAGCTCCAGATGGAGATCATCAAAGAAGAGCTGGCCGGCATCAAGAAGGACTACGGCGACGAACGGCGCACGGAGATCGTATACAAAGCCGAAGAGTTTAGCATCGAGGATATGATAGCGGAAGAGCAGGTCGTTGTCACGATCAGCCACGCGGGGTATGTCAAACGCTTCCCGGTGAGCGGGTACCGCCGGCAGGGGCGCGGCGGCCGGGGAAGCACGGGGGCCACGACCAAGGAAGACGATTTTCTGGAACACGTCTTCGTGGCGGGGACCCACGAGTACCTGCTCCTGTTCAGTGAAAAGGGGCGGTGCTACTGGCTGAAGGTGTTTGAGGTTCCGGAGTCGGGCCGGACCTCCCGCGGGAAGCCGATCTCCACAATGATCGCCAAAGGATCAGAGGAAACGATCGCCTCCTATGTCACGGTGAAGAGTTTCGACGATGCGCTCTTCGTTGTTATGGTGACCGAGCACGGTGTGATCAAGAAGACGCAACTGCAGGATTTCAGCAACCCCCGCAGGAACGGGATCGTGGCTATCGGGCTTGCGAAAGGGGACCGCCTCATGGACGTGCGGCTCACGGACGGCACGCAGGACTTCGTGATCGGCACCCACCATGGCCTGGCAATCCGCTTCCGGGAGAACGAAGCGCGCGCGATGGGAAGGAGCGCCTCCGGCGTGCGGGCGATACGTCTCGGGAAAGGGGACAAGGTGATCGGTTCGGTCGCCCTGCGGCGTTCGGGCACCTCTATCCTTGTCGTGACGGAAAATGGCTACGGAAAGAGGAGTGAAACCGGCGAATACCGGGTGAGCCACCGCGGAGGCAAGGGGATTATTACGGTCAAGACAACGGAGAAGACCGGTGCAATGGTGGCCATCAAGGAGGTTGTTGACAGCGACGACATCGTTATCGTGACGACAAATGGCAAAGCAATCCGCCAGCATGCGTCGGAGATCCGCATTGCAGGAAGGAACACGCAGGGTGTTCGACTCATCCGTCTGGAAGAGCAGGATGCGGTGGCGGATGTGGCTGCCGTGAAATCGGAGGAGGAAGAGGAAGGCGAAGTCCGGGCGGAGGAGAAGAGCCCCGACGTGGCGGTCAAACTCGGAGTGAAGAAAGGCAAAACCGGGAGGATAGAAAACAATGCTCCCCCGGGCGGCAAGAAGGGGGCGGGCAAGGAAGAGGATGGCGCGGCTGGGAAGAAGGAGAGAACGGCGCGGAGACCCCCGGGGCGGAAATAGCGTGTGCCGCGGATGAGATGGGTGAGCGGGATGCTACAGCATCCCGCTTCGCTTTCTCAGGAACCACTCCAGAGTCAGCAGGCCTACCAACAGCGCCAGAACGTACTGCCAGTTCCACAGCTCCAGTGAAAGCTCGTGCCGGACCTCACTCGGCGAGAAACCCCGCAGTGAACGAAGAAACCCCGGGAGACTGTCAATTGTGCCGGCCGTGAGAAAGCGGCCCCCGGACCGGGCCGCGAGCTGACGTAGAAGCTGCACATCGGACCGGGTTTCCTGGAATTCCAGATCCAACCCCCCTACGGCGAATTTTCCCCGCTGGCTTTCCATGCGGCTTCCTCCGGTTTCGGCGAAAGCGGTGTAGGAGTATTCGCCCTCCTCCAGCCCGTCAAGCTGCCCCTCGTAGCGGCCGGAGCCCGCAGAGTGTAAGTCGACCTCCCGAAGGCCCGCTGCAGAGTGCACGGTGACGCGAACGCGCGCGTTATCCAGCGGATGGTTCGTTGCATCATAGAGTTGCCCTGCGAATCCCACAGCTTCGCCTCGATGGAAGAAGTCTCTGACTGGCGTTACCCGGAGGTTGCTCCGATCATCCCGCGTGGTCAGCCAGCGGACTGCCGTTGACAGGAAAGCGGGGAAGAGTCCGGATGACTCAGCCCCCTCCTGTGCCATCAAACGCCAGCGCCAAACGCCGTACCCTAGGAGAGCAAGCGACTTCTGATGGTCGACATTCCGGGCCACAAGGAGAGGGTCGAATGGGCCCCGGACCGGAGTGCGCGCCGTGGCGAGAAGGGTCGCCTCAGGGCGGATACGGTAGGCGGTGAGCGTTCTGAAAACCGGCGGCAGTTTCGCCCAGGCGTCAGCGCCCGAGGGGGTGCCAAGACCGAGGATTTCCCGTCCCACGTCCGACCCGGCGGGCTGGATGTACACAAGCTGTTCTGTCGTGGAGGGGAGCTCCGTAGAGAAGGGGAGGGCGCTGCCGAACGTTTTGAGGCGAGAGTCATCTATCGACCTGCCGCCAATGAAGAACAGCGGGAGTTCTCGGCGCGCAATGGCGTCGGAGATCAGGCGCAGCGAGGCCTCCGGCGTGGAGGATGTGGGAAAGCCGACGGAGACGAGGCAATCCGCGGAGTCCAGAAGCGGTGGCGTAAGGCTCCCCTCGTAGAACTCCGATGGAGACTTGACGACCAGCGTCCGCAGGTCGATGTCTGCGTCCTCGCTGAGTGTCTGCCGGACGGCGGACACGTCCGGAGAAGGCCCCCCAGCCAGCAGGAGAACGTGGAGTTTGCTCCGCAGGACGCGCACATAGAAGGAGCGGGCGTTGTTGGCGAGCGTGAGCTCTCCCGGCATGGGGGATACCCGAACCGTGTACTGCCGCATCTCTTCCCCCTCCGGCCGGTAGGAGAGCCGCACAGCGTACTCCCGGGTTCCCTCCGCAAGGGGGATTGTTGTGCGATCGAGAATGGCTGAGCCGTCCGTGAGGACGACGTCGACTGCGCCTGAGGAGAAGCCGGAAGATTTGACGTGGACGTCGACCGGGCTCGCCGTGCCGCTGAAGACCCGGTCGTTGGCACTGACACGGGTGATGACGATGTCGCGTTGCTCGGAGGAATCGCCGACGCCAACGGTGAAGAGGGGAATAACACGCCGTTCCACACCATGGACAGGGTTCTGTCCGGCAGTGAACGTTCCATCGGTGATCATGAGGGCTGCGCCGATCTCCTCACGTTCTGATTCCCGTTGCAGTGACTGCAACGCCTCAGCGAAGTTTGACGTTGGTTCATGCAGGCTCAACGAGTCGGCGGAACTTCGGTCCCATGGGCGCAGACGATCACCGAACGTAAACCAGCGCACGGCGGCAAACCCGGCAACATCGCTGAGCGCGCGTGAATGGAGCACGGCGGTCAGCTGCTGTGCACGTGTGGTCGGCCTGTCGGCGGTGCGCATGCTCTCCGAGTTATCGGCGAGGACGGCGAGGACAGGGAGGCGCGAAGATGTTCTGGCGAGCCTGAGAACCGGGGCAAAAAGCAGAAAGAGCATCAGCGAGAGGAGAGTGGTGCGCAGTGCCACGAGGACAGAACGGGTGAGTGGGCGCAGAGGCGCCACGGTGCGCCGGTATGTGAGCCAAGCCGCCCCGAGCGCGAGTGCGGTCAGGAGAGCAACGATGACACTCGTGGAGTCGAAGTCAAGCTCAAGGGTTGGCATGAGTCATCGCTTCGGTGGTGAGACGGCGGAAGAGACGAGCGGCTGCGATGCCCGTTATGTCTCGCGGACGATGCGGTCGACGATTTCAATTGTCGCGACGCCGTCCGCCTCCGCGTTGAAGTTTGGAACAATCCTGTGGCGGAGGACCGGGCCCGCTAGTGACCGGACGTCGTCGATGTCCGGGGTGTGGCGGCCGTAGAGAAGGGCACGCGTTTTGGCGCCGAGTATCAGGTACTGGGACGCGCGCGGTCCGGCGCCCCAGTTCAGCCACTCCTTGATGAAGGGGGGGGCGGCGTCCGTTCTGGGGCGCGTGCGGCGCGTGAGGCGCACGGCAAAGTCAACGACATTGTCAGCAACGGGGACCCGTCGGACAAGGTTCTGAAATGCAAGAATGCGTTCGCCCGTGAGGATGTGGCGGACAGCGGGGGTGAAAAGGCTTGTGGTGGATTTCACGATGAGAGCCTCTTCGTCGCTGGAGGGATAGTCGAGCCACAGGTTGAACATGAAGCGGTCGAGCTGCGCCTCCGGGAGGGGATAGGTGCCCTCCTGTTCGATCGGGTTCTGTGTCGCGAGGACGAAGAACGGCTCTTGCAGGGTATAGGTCTGGCCTGCGGCGGTCACACGGTGTTCCTGCATTGCCTCGAGCAATGCCGCCTGTGTCTTCGGAGGCGTTCTGTTGATCTCGTCCGCTAGGACAATATTGGCGAAAATCGGCCCACGGACAAACCTAAAGAACTTGTTCCCAGTCTGAGGGGATTCCTCGATGATCTCGGTCCCGGTGATGTCGCTTGGCATCAGGTCGGGCGTGAACTGGATGCGGCCGAAGGTGAGATCCAGAACCTGTGCAAGGGTACGGATGAGGAGCGTTTTGGCGAGTCCCGGAACACCAACAAGCAGACAGTGACCCTGCGCCAGCATCGCAATCAGGAGGTGTTCGATGACGGCGTCCTGTCCTACGATGACCTTGCCGATCTCGGCGCGCAGGGCCGTATAGGCCATGCCAAGATCCCGCGCAGCAGCGGTATCCGGCCCCTTCCCCTGCGGTATGTCAGACTGAGGCAACGGTTCTCTCCGTTACAGACGGATTTCCCAGTAGAAGCGGCCCTTCAGGTCCGCGAGCCAGGTCTGGTATTCTTTCATGCGCCGGTAGTTCTGCGTGAGGGCCTCCAGCCTGCGGTAGTCCTGGTCGAGCGTCATTACGTGCGGGGGTGTGCGCCGCTTGAGCCAGACAAGATGATACCCGTACGAAGTCTCCGTCGACAGCTTCGACGGCTTGCTGATCTCTCCCTCCTTCATGGCGAGCACTGTGGCCGAGAGGTTCTTGTCAATCTGGTCGAGCTGCTCGATCTCGAAGGTGCCGAGACTGCCACCAACGAGATTCGTGCGGGTGTCCTCGGAATACCTCTTTGCCAGCTCAGCGAAGTTCTCTCCCCGGAGGATCCTGCTGCGCAATGTGTCGAGAAGGACGATGGTGGAGTCATCGTCGTGTTGGCCCCGGGGTACCTTGAGGAGGATGTGCCGGGCCCGGACGGCCTCGCCGCGGCGCTCCAGAAGCTGGATCACGTGGAAACCGAAGGAAGATTGCACGATGTCAGAGATCTGGCTGTCGGCGAGAGAGAAGACCGCGCTTTCAAACTCCTTGACGAACAAACCGCGGCGCACGAGGCCCAGATCACCCCCCTGCGGGGCGGAGCCGGGGTCCTCGGAGTACCGTTTCGCCATTTCGGGGAAGCTCGCGCCGGCCCTGATGCTGTCCAGAATCCCCTGAAGCCGTGAGCGCGTGGCTGCCGTTGCAGCATCGCTTGGCTTGGGCCTGATGAAAATGTGGGAAAGTTCAACTTCTTCGGCGACTCGCGGCAGGCTGTCCTTGTAGGTTGCATAGAACGCCTCCACTTCATGCCGCCCCACCTCGGTCTGGCCAAACCGTTGCTGCTGGAGCTTCTGTGCGAGGAGGTTCTTGCGCAGGTCGTCGCGGAATTCCCGGCGGATCTTCGAAATTGGCATGCCGTACATTTCTTCCAGGCGGGCTTCGGATCCCGCCTGCAGCACGCGCTGCTGGATGATCGCATCCATCTGTTGCTGCACTTCATCGTCAGTGACCGTTATGGTGTCCTCGATTGCTTTTGCAATGATCAGCTTCTCGCTGATCATTGATTCGAGGACCTGCTGCTTGATGTTTGGTGTGTTCGGGTCGAGCCGGTTGTTCTGGATGAAGAACTGTACCTGTGCGTTTAATTCGGACTCGAGGATCACCTCCCTGTCGACGACGGCGACAACGCGATCGACAACCTGTGCGGGCAGCATCATCGGTACGGCAACGGCTACAGCTGCAAGGAAGTGCGAAAAGCGATATGCTGACATGTGAAGTGGCCCTCGGGCGATTACTTGTTGGAGCTGGCGGGCAGGCGCACGTCCACGAAGTGGTGCGCGCGAAGATTCTCCAGCAGCTTTCCATATTGTGAGCGGCGATGTTCGAGCAGGAGGCGGTCGCGGATTTCAGGGCGCGCGTACTCAAAATCGGGAATTTCCCCCTGGTGTTTTGTGCTGTGGACCTGAATAACATAGTACCCGGCCGCGGTTTTCAGTGCGAAGGAGACCTCATTGGTGCCCAACGTGCGGGCGAGCTTCCAGAGCTCCTGCGGGTACAGGCTCTGCTGTGTGCAGTATTGGCGTGCGACCACGCGGCGGAGTTGTGAGGACAGCGCGGAATCGTGCTGTGCCTGATCGAGCGCTGTGGCCCACGGGGTGCCGCCCAGGAGCCATGAACGGAACGTGTTGGCGGCGTCGCGTTCCGCAAAGAGCGCGTAGCTTGCCAGAAGGACGTCGCTCTGCAGCGCGAGGTTGGTGCCCGCCGAATCGAGGTATGCCCGGAGAGCGCCGTCCGGCAGCGACGCAGTGTCGGAGGGAGCGGACAGCTCTTTGTCCATCAGCGCCGCGATGGCAAGATGCTTCCTCGTGTCATCCACCTGGCGACGGATCTCGTCCGTGTCCGTCAAACCGCGGCGTGCGGCTTCCTGGTACAGCAGTTCTGTGACAATCCAGTCGTCGACGTAGGATCGTATGGCCTGCTCCCCGTGCAGGGAAGTATCGACCGCGGCGAGGACCTGTTCATGGGTCAGCTCGGCGTTGTCGACCCTGGCGAGATACTGCTGTTGCCCGGAGTCGCGTGCACACGATGGCAGGCAGAAGAGCGCAACGAGAAGAAGGGCGCCATGCCGGGCCAGCGTATCAACGGGTTTCAGAAAACGCATTCTGCAAAACCTCTTTGTGTTCAACGACCGGGAACTTCTGCCGCAGCCGGTCCATCCAGTCGCGCTCGAGCCTCTTGGACTCGGCATCCTGGAAGGCTGTTGAGACCTCTGGTGCGGCCTCCTCGAATGACTTGAGCCTTGGGGCTTCGCGGCCGTCGAGGCGCACAAACGCAAAGCCGCCCTGAACCTGGAACACCGGGGAATAGGCACCCATGGTGAGTGAATCGGCCCGGCGGGCCCGCTCATCGGCAGCGGGCGCCAGCACCATGGTCTCGAGTTTCCGCGCGAACAACGCCCAGTCGCCGGTAACAGACAACTTGAAGGTGTCCTGCTTTGCCGGGCCTCCCTCATGGGGATATTGGGCGTACTGAACGCGTTTTTCCGCAATTCCCAGCTTCTGTGTGAGTGTCGACACCAGCGCACTCATGCGGCGGTCTGCCATACTCCGGTTCTTCTTCGCGTTGGTGGTCGTGTCGGGGAAGCCGGCGATGGAGAGGGCGCGCAGGGTATCTCCCTTCAGCTGTGCCGCAATTGCGGAGAGAGTCTTCTGTGTGGCCGCGCTGAGGGCTGTGGAGCCCTTGGCGAATACAGCGGTCAACCGTGTTGGCTGTGCCATGCGCACAGAATCTTCCAGGGCAAGCTGTTCGAGGGTCTTGCCGGTGGCGGACAGCTTCGCCAGGATCTGATTGGCGAAGTTTCGGGAGAGAGAGACGCTCTGTGTGAACCGTACGCGCTCAGGGAATTTGAACTTGTCCTTTTGTGCCTCCCAGTGGAGCCGGAGCAGTGAGTCGTTCACCACGATCCTGTTCCATACGTTCCCCTGCTCCACCTGGTAAAGGATGACGCCATCCCTGTATTCACGCATGATAGCCGCAAAGTCAGGATTACTCCGCTCCATACTGTCGGCGAGAACGCCGAAGGTGAGCTGTTCGCCGACTTTCTCAATGTTCGCCGAGGTTGTCAGGGTGCCCACACCGGAGCCCGCAAGGTCGCGTTGCACCTTCAATATTGCCAGAACGCTGTCCACGGAAATCGCCGTGCGCCTGACCATGAAGGCGGGTGAAGCCGCCAGGGCGGGCGTGACGTTTGCGGCCCAGAGGCTGTCGTGTGGGGATTTCGTCGTGTCCAGGGTGGCGAGCAGCTGCCGGATGACGCTGGTATCGCGTGTCAGGCGTGCCCGTGATTCTGAGTTGCGGATGAATGCGCTGTAGTCTTGCTGGAACCGCGTTTGCTGGTAGAGATCGTGAAGTTCCTGCCGGGACTCATCGAATGTCTTTGGAGGCCGCGTCTCCAGGCATTTGATGATGTGGTATCCAAACTGGGTTCGTATGATCGGGGATGTCTGTCCGGCCTGAAGGGCCAGCGCCACTTCATCGAATGGCTGAACCCAGCGACGGCGCGCGAACCACCCCAGATCTCCCCCCCTGTCTGCGGAGCCGGGATCCTGCGAATTGCGCCGGGCAAGATCAGCAAACGGGACACCGAGCTTCAGGCTGTCCAGGATTTCCTGTGCCGCCCGGTACTTCTGCACCGTATCCTCCGGCGTCGGCGCCATGGAGGGGAAGGTGATCATGATGTGGGCGCAGTGCGTTTCCCCGACTGCGGGTTTTCGATCCGTGACCTTGATGATGTGGAGGCCGTACTGCGTCCTCACGGGAACGGTGGTAAACTCACCCTTCTTCATGCTGTAAGCGGCATCTTCAAACTGGGGGACCATATTGCCGGCGGTGAAATAGTAGAGGTCCCCGGCGTTGCGCGTGACCGATGGGTCCTGTGAGTATTTCGCGGCCAGCGTGTCAAACGGAACACCGGCACGCGCCTGCCGGATGACATCGAATGCCTTCTGGAAAGCGGCGGTGGACTCCTGAGCCGAGGCATTCTCCCGCAGCATGATCAGGACATGGCTGGCGCGGATTTCCTCGGAGCGCCGCTGGTAGAGCCGCTTGAGCCCCGGCGTGAGGACCTCCCGGTCGGTCAGGAACGAGGAGGCGAGATTGGACTTGTACTGGTCGACTTCCGCAAGGATTTCAGGGCGCCTGTCGATCCCTTCCGCCTTGGCCTCGGCAAGCTTCAACCGGTACTTGACGAGCAGGCTCAGGAAGGATTCGCGGTCCTGCTGGCTTGCTTTCAGGCCTGCCTCCCTGCTGCCGTTGCTCTTGATGTAGATGCGCTCGTACTCGGGAAGCGTGAGGGTCTCACGCCCGATGTTGGCAACGACAGCGTCGCCGGATTTGGGGGAACAACCAGTGAGCGAAAGGAACAGGGTGAAGCCGAGAAGAAATCCCAGCAC
>Ga0153916_10002062_pt1 | contig 14766 bp, 14 predicted proteins | sample Opewatmetagenome_FD_109642 | JGI IMG/M metagenome (GOLD analysis project Ga0153916, IMG submission 109642) | Freshwater wetland microbial communities from Ohio, USA - Open water 3 Core 3 Depth 4 metaG | ecosystem: Environmental > Aquatic > Freshwater > Wetlands | place: USA: Ohio, Lake Erie...
AGAAAAGAAAAATAGAGATTACCGCAGGTTCGTATATGATCGCAGACACATATGTCCGGATTGTGTACAAATTTTTTCAGGACTAACAAAAGAGACCATTGGCTAACAACGCCTTCAACCAGATACGGATTAAGCCCTGTTTGATTGCAAATTGGTGGTTGCCCGCGCTGATTAAGTCAAGCGTTCATTTCTTTTCATAATCATTAATTTTCATCATCATCCATTTCTCACACATTGTAGGTGTCATCGATAAAAAGAGTCTGTTTTTTACACGGTGAAGTCTTGCATCTACTGCCCCGCCAGGAGTAGCAACTCTGCCATAATAAGTGGCAGGTTCATTTTGGAATCGGTGAAGGAATAAATCAGACCGCCTATCAGGAATGCTCTGGAATATGCACATACCAAGAAATAATAAATCTTGATTTCAGGAAAGATAAATAATAATGTAGAACGAAATGAAGGGTGAGAGAAGATTCTTCGGTTTCGGAAGGAACGTCTTTGCTGCAGGACTTGTGAGCTTTTTCATGGATGTAAGTTCCGAGATGATTTATCCCCTTGTGCCGCTATTTTTATCAAATGTCTTGGGAGTCAACAAATCATTAATCGGCCTTATAGAAGGCATAGCAGAATCGACTGCAAGTTTACTAAAAGTATTTTCTGGATGGTTTTCTGACAGGATTGGAAACCGGAAGTGGTTTATGACAATAGGATATGGGATTTCTACCTTTAGCAGACCGATCGTTGCACTTGCTACAACCTGGCAACATGTCATGGGATCTCGATTTATGGACAGGTTTGGAAAAGGGGTTCGCACCGCACCACGTGATGCAATTATCGCCGAGTCTGCCGAAAAAACGCATTTAGGACGGGCATTTGGATTTCATCGTTCAATGGACACATTGGGAGCTGTAGTTGGTCCAGCATTGGCTTTTTTCCTGCTTGGAATATTTTCAAACAATTACAGGTGGGTCTTCTGGCTTTCAATGATACCCGGGACTATCGCGGTGCTCTTGATAATCTTTTTTATCAAAGAAAAGAAAAAGATCTCTATGACTCATTCAGAGATGCCAAAATTGACACTGAAACATTTTGACTGTAGGTTTAAGTTCTTTGTTCTGATTACAACTATATTTGCCATAGGCAATTCCAGCGATGTATTTCTTATTCTAAGAGCTCAGCAGATAGGGATTCCGACTCTGATGATCCCTGTAGTCTATCTCGTGTTCAACCTTATCTATTCCCTATCAGCCATTCCAGCGGGTATTGCTGCAGATAAATTCGGAAGAAAGAGGGTTATACTTCTCGGTTATGTGCTATTTGCCATCATCTATTATGGTTTTGCTATTGCAAGAGATACTACTGCTATCTGGGTATTATTCGGTTTCTATGGCCTCTTTATGGGACTGACAGAGGGTATACAAAAGGCATTCCTTGCGACTATAATACCGCCTGATTTTAAGGCAACAGCCTTTGGTGTCTATAACACAGCAATCGGACTTGCAATGTTCCCTGCAAGCCTTATAGGAGGATGGCTCTGGGATCATGTTTCTCCTTCTGCAACATTCTATTACGGTTCAGTAACAGCAATCTTATCTACAGTGTTATTTGTTATATTCATAACAGCAATAAAAAAATAGTCTAACCCAAACAAAGCAATATTGTTAAATATGGGAGGGCATCATGACTGCAGATATCCATGTAACAGGTTTAAATATCGACCTTAACCTTTTACTCCATAAAAAAAGGACTAAAGCTACACTGAGATTTTAAGGATCTTTAATGCGCAGACTCGGTGTACATACTTCTATTGCTGGTGGCTTACATCTAAGTTTAGAGAGGGCTCATGCACTTGAATGTAACACATTACAGATATTTTCTCACAATCCGAGAGGATGGGCTGTGAAACAGATTTCTGCAGAGGAAGCCTCCCAATTTAAATCACTCAGGCAAAGGCTGAATATTTCACCTCTTTATATCCATACCTCATACCTCATAAATATGGCATCGAGAGATAAAATATTAAGAAAGAGATCTATCGATCTGCTTGTTACAGAAATGGACAGGGCTGATATAATCGGAGCAGGCTATGTGATACTTCATACAGGAAGTGCATCAGGAAATGATGAGGGTGTTTCAAGAAAGAGGGCTATCGCTGCATTGAATGAGGTTGCACAGATAGGGTTATGGAAGGCAAACTTGCTCATAGAAAACACAGCTGGCGAAAGAGGAGATATTTCTTCAACGGTTGAGGATTTAGCAGAAATTATGGTTAATGTCAAAGGGTCGTTAATATCAGGTGCCTGTTTTGATACATGTCATGCATTTGCAGCTGGATATAATATCCGTGAAGATAGCGGAACACAAAAAATTCTAAATGAAATAGAAAAATATATCGGTCTCGATAAAGTAAAACTCATCCACCTCAACGATTCGAAAGGTGATATGGGTTCTGGTATTGACAGACACGAGCATATAGGTCTTGGGAAAATAGGTATGAAGGGATTAAGCCAATTCATTAACTACCAATCTTTTAGAGATATCCCTCTTATTCTTGAAACACCGAAAAAGACAGCATATGATGATCCCACAAATCTTAAAAAAGTCAGAACGATGACAGGATTGAAATAATAGTTTATGATTTGAGAACAATTGTTCTCAATATAAGATCGTTTACAAAAATGCATTATTTGTTCTCAAATGTAATTTTTTTGTTGACAAAGAGAAATTTTTCCTGTATAAATCTATATAGGTGAATAAATAAATGTTAAAAAGCTTATTTTCATCATCAATAAGAGCGGATGTTCTCTCATTGCTTCTGAACAGTCCGGACGAGCAGTTCTATATTAGAGAGATAGCTAAACTTCTCAGAAAAAACCCATCTGGTGTCAAAAGGGAACTTGACAACCTCGAGAAGATGGGTATAGTGACCAGCGAAAAGATTGTCAATCTTAAATATTTTCAGGCGAATAAAGAGTCCCCCCTGTTCTCAGAACTTAAAAATCTCATAACAAAATCTCTTGGTCTGCCCGGTGCGCTTAAGGCAGTCTTGAGAGCCTCAGGTACTAAAGCCGCCTTCCTCTATGGTCCATATGCAGAAGGCGATGATGTGTCTACTGTAAACCTATTTGTTATCGGTGCATCATCATCACTTACAAAAGAAATGAAAGACCTTGAAAAAAGGTTTGATCAAAAAATTGAATTCACAATTATGGATGAAGACGAATATAGACTCAAGAAGAAAAAAGGAGATTCTAACCTGAAAAAATTTTTATCAGGTAAAAGGATTACACTCATAGGGAGACGGTAAATGCAGAGCGCCCAGCATTTCTTGCACAGAGAAGTGCTGGTAGAAAGGGGGTGAATTTTAATGGCAACCAAGAAGGCAGCTAAAAAAGCAACAAAGAAGACCGCAAAGAAGAAATAAGTTTCCCTCTACATGCACACACATTTCTTAGGCTGGAGGAGAAATTCTCCAGCCTTCCTTTTGCGGTCTTCTGAATTATGAAACTCTATTCTGCGGAAAAATTCAAGTAAAATTTATAAGGCATTGAAAAATAAGTATTTTTTAATTAACAGTTGCTGCAGGTTGCTGGCTAACTTCTGACACTAACTCCCAGTATTCGGGGTATGAAAATAGCTTTTTCAGGAACTTTATGTTTGTAGTATGTCCTGATTTGTTTGCTATGATATGACCGTGAATAGGAAATCCTAATAAGGACAGATCACCTATAAGGTCAAGTATTTTATGGCGGACAAATTCGTCTTTAAATCTTAAACCTGATGAATTCAATATACCGCTTTCCCCAAGTAGTATCGCATTGTCAAAAGAACCACCTCTTGCAAATCCATTTGCTTTAAGGTATTCGACATCCTTGAGGAACCCGAAAGTCCTTGCAGGGGCTATTTCTATTACGAAAGTCTCCTCGGTAAGATCCAAGCTAAGTTTTTGCTCTCCGAGCAGATGGTGATTAAAATGGATCCTGTATGTTATACGCCTTCCATTGTGTGGAAGAGCTACAATCTCAGCATGACCATCTGTAAGGCCAATAGGGCTTTTTATCCTTATATACGGCCTTTTCTTACTCTGTTTTGCAATTCCACCCCTAAGGATTAAACTTGTTAGTTCCATTGAGCTTCCGTCAAGGATGGGTATTTCTGGCCCTTTTACTTCTATGATTACATTATCTATTCCGAGACCGGATAGGGCAGCAAGGATATGTTCAACGGTCTTGATCTTTACTCCATCAACCCCGAGTGTGGTCGCAAATGCGGTATCAGTGACAGAACCAATGGAAGCCTTAATTGCTAAGGCCTTATCTGTCCTTACACACATTATACCATTATCACGCGGTGCTGGTTTCAGGCAGACTTTTGCGTACCGCCCTGTATGGAGCCCAATACCTTCGAAGCTTACTTCCCTTTTTAATGTTCTTTGTAGCCGCACAGGTTTTATATATAAAAAATCGAGAAATATATCTGATAGAAGACTGCAAATATAGTGCCAGTAAAAATCTTGAATTTCTTATTTTTTGAACAAACTATAGCTTATTCTATACAATGGCTTTAAAAGTAGTTCTCGTAAAGTAACTTAAAGTTTTTGTTGATATATTGTTGATATATTATAAAATGGTTAAATTTTATACGTGTTGTCTGTTGACAATAGAGTGTGTACTATTTAACACAGTAACATATTTTACCTTTAGCCTGGTATGTTACAATTAGTGATTCAAATTATAACGCTGGGAGATATATATTGATAGGAATCATAGGGGGAAGTGGGCTATATGAAATTGAAGGGTTTGTTCTTAGAGAGAAAAAAAATATCTTAACACCCTATGGGGCACCATCTGACTCTTACATGATTGGTGAGTTCTCAGACAGAGATGTCGTATTCCTTACAAGACATGGATCACAGCATAATATACCCCCTCACCTGATAAACTATAGGGCAAACATATGGGGGTTTAAAGAACTCGGTGTAAACAGAATTATATCACTGGGTGCTACGGGTGGTATAAGTCATGAGATGAAGCCTGGAACCATAGTTGTTCTTGATCAGATTATAGATATGACAAAAGGCAGGGATTTAACATTCTATGACGGCGGAGATAGCAGAGGTGGAGTTGTACATATAGACTTTACAGAACCATATTGCCCTGAGTTAAGAGAATCTATCTTGAAAGCCGGTGAGAAATCAGGGATAACATTAAAGAAATCTGGAACATATGTATGTGTAAATGGCCCTAGGCTTGAGTCAAAGGCAGAAATAACATTTTTTTCTAAAATCGGTGCTGATGTCGTAGGAATGACAGCAATGCCAGAGGCATCACTCGCAAGGGAAACAGAGCTCTGTTATGCAGGTATTTCTGTTGTCACAAACTATGCGGCGGGGATAACAGAAAAAAAACTGACAACAACAGAGGTTATAGAGGTGATGAAGGGAACAGCTAAAAGGCTAAAAGAACTGTTAAAGGAGGCCTTTAACCTTACACCAATTGAGAGAAGATGTGCATGTAAAGAAGCCCTTAAAGAGGCGAAGATTTAACTATATGGAAACCATTCTTGTAGTAGAAGACAAAGAATCAATGGCGGAGATGCTTAAGGAGACCCTTGAGTCTGAAGGCTACAGGGTCATTTCTGCCAGAGACGGATTAGAAGGCATAAGATATTTGAAAGAATGCAGGGTAGATCTTGTCCTTACAGACCTTAAACTCCCACCAAAAAACGGTATAGATATCCTTAAGGCATCGAAAGAAGAGAATCCGCTCAGACCTGTTATTATCATGACAGCATATGGTTCTGTTGAAACAGCTGTAGCAGCAATGAAGGAAGGTGCCTTTGACTTTATTACAAAACCATTCGACACAGATCACCTTCTTATGCTGATAAAGAGGGCAATTGAAACACAGAGACTTTTTACCGAAAACATCCTTTTAAAAGAGGAATTTGCATCAAAGCTCGGATTCCCAAGGATTATCGGCAGGAGTGAAAAAATTACAAGTGTTGCACAAATGGTACAGAAGGTTGCGTCCACAAAGACGACAGTTCTTCTACTCGGCGAAAGTGGTACCGGGAAGGAGTTATTTGCGAGGGCGATACATAACCTGAGTAATAGGAAACATTATCCATTTGTACCGATTAATTGTGCTGCAATACCGAGGGACCTCCTCGAATCAGAGCTTTTCGGACACGAAAAAGGTTCATTTACAGGTGCAGATGCTAAAAAACTCGGCAAGTTTGAGCTTGCTGATAAGGGTACGATATTCCTCGATGAAATTGGTGACATGGATACGACAATACAGTCAAAACTTCTCAGGGCGATTGAAGAGGGTGAGATAGAAAGAGTGGGTGCTGTTAAGGCTATTAAGGTTGATGTAAGGATCGTTGCGGCAAGTAATAAGGATCTTGAAAAGGCAGTTGAAGATAAGAAATTCAGAGAGGATCTTTATTACAGATTGAATGTATTCCCTATAAGGATACCCCCTTTAAGGGAGAGGAATGAAGACGTTCCCTTACTTGTAGAATACTTTACAAATAAATACTGCCTTGAGATAAAGACTCCTGTAAAGAATATATCGAAAGAAGCTCTTGACACGCTTATGAACTACCGCTGGAAAGGTAATGTTAGAGAACTTGAAAACGCGATAGAGAGAGCAGTTATCCTTTGTGATGGGGATATGATTATGCCAGAGCATTTTATTCTTAGCAGGCAGTCCGGTTTTGAGCTTTCTGAAAGACCTATGTCTACGCAAGGTTCTCTCGAAACCGTAGCAAAAGAAGCATTGCGGACAGCAGAAACTAAAAGGATTGTTAGTGCTCTCAAGGAGACAAAAGGCAATAAAAGTAAGGCAGCACAAATCCTTCAAGTAAGCTATAAAACACTTCTTACAAAGATCAAAGAATACGGTATTGAGGCTTGACAGTATAATCACCGTAGAATTATCATAAAATTATCTTTTAATTCTTCCCGGAGGGAGTAATAGTGTCTGGACATTCCAAATGGGCTCAGATAAAGCATAAAAAAGCCAGTGCAGATGCAAAGAGGGGAAAGGTTTTTACGACAATTGTTAAAGAGATTTCAGTTGCTGCGCGGCTTGGTGGTGGAGACCTTTCAGGAAATCCGAGGCTAAGGACCGCAATAGAGAAGGCTAAAGAAGTCAATATGCCAAGTGACAATATAAAGAGGGCGATCATGAAAGGTACCGGCGAGCTCCCGGGTGTGTCCTATGAGGAAACCGTATATGAAGGGTATGGCCCTGGTGGTGTTGCAATCCTCATAGAGATACTCACAGATAACAAGAACAGGACAAGTTCAGAGATCAGGCATATCATGTCCAAGAATGGTGGCAACTTAGGTGAGGCTGGTTGTGTCTCCTGGATGTTTTCCCAACAAGGATATATCCTTGTTGATAAGACGAAGATTGATGAAGATACCCTGATGTCAGTGGCTCTTGACGCTGGCGCCGAAGACATGAAAAATGACCCGAAAGAGGATAACTATGAGATTATTACAATGCCCGAGAATATGAATAAGGTAAAGGCTGCTATAGAGGCATCAGGGATACCAGTATCCCTTGCAGAGATAACCATGCTGCCTAAAAGTTATGCTACCCTCGACGAGAAGCAAGCAGAGCAGATGTTGAGGCTGGTAGAAACACTCGAAGATAATGATGATGTCCAGAATGTTTATACTAACTTTGATGTTCCTGATGAGGTGATTGCGAAGGTCGGGAAGTAATATGAGGATTTCTATCCGTGCTACTTTCAAGAGACGATTCCTTGCAGGACTCCTGATATCAATCCCAGCTGTCATCACCTTCCTTGTCATATGGTGGTTTTTTAAGTTCGTCGATGGCCTGCTTGAGCCTTTATATTATAAAATTCTTGGCTATCACGTGCCTGGCCTCGGATTTATCTCGACAATATTCCTTATATTTATTATAGGTATCATCTCAACAAACGTTTTCGGTAGAAAGATTATCGAATCCTTCGAACATCTTATTCTCAAGATACCGCTATTTAAGGGGATATATACAGCTGTTAAACAGCTTGTAGATGCCTTTTCTCCTGAGAGTAAGGTGTCTTCATTTAAGAAGTTTGTTATTGTTGAGTACCCAAGACCTGGTGTTTATGCGTATGGATTTCTTACAAAGGAATGTGTCATGAAAACAGAGAAGAATGGTCACGAAACCAGTCTAAAGGCTGTTTATATTCCCACAAACCTTATATATTTCGGTGACATCGCTCTCTTCCGTGATGAACACATTTTTTTCACTGATATTCCAATAGAGGAAGGCATTAAGATCATACTTTCTGGTGGCATCGCAACTCCTTCAAAGATATCTGAGGTAAAAGGATGAAGTTAGCAGGTGTGGTTTTGGCTGCAGGGCTTGGGACAAGGATGAACTCATCCGCCTCAGGCGGATTACCAAAGGTTCTCCATAAGCTTCATGGTACCACAATGCTCCAGCATGTCTTGAACACCCTCCATAAACTGAAACCACAGAAAATAGTTATTATCGTTGGAAAACATTTTAAGGAAATAAAAGAATCTCTACAAGATGTCAGTAAACCCTCTTTTGCGCAGCAAAAAGAGGCAAAAGGTACAGGAGATGCACTCTTAAAGGCATTGCCATCTCTCAGAAGTTTTAAGGGTACGGTTGCTGTAATAAATGGAGATACACCTTTAATTACACCAGAAACTCTTAAGAAATTCTTGTCACTCCACGAGAAGAGCATGAATACTATCTCGATACTTTCATTTGTATCTCAGCAACCAAGCTCATATGGTAAGGTCATGCGGCATGAGAGAGGTAATGTTTTGTCTATCGTTGAAAATAGAAACGCAACAATGTCACAAAAAAAAATTAAAGAAGTAAACAGCGGGATATATGCGATAGAGCCTGAGGGCCTATGCCTTTTGAAAGAGATAAAGCTTAATGAGTCAAAGGGTGAATATTATCTGACCGATATAGTCAGTATTGCGAGAGATAAAGGTATAAAGGTAGATGCTTTTTGTATCGGTTCCGAGGATGAATGTATAGGTATAAATACTCGAGAAGAGCTTGATAGGGCCAGGCAGTTAATGAAGGACAGAATAATAAAGAGATGGTTATACAGAGGTGTGACCTTTGTAGATACCAATTCAGTATTTATCTCATCGAATATCCATATAGGGAGAGGCACTATAGTTTATCCAAATGTTCATCTGGAAGGTAATACAAAGATAGGGAAAAGATGCACGATCTATCCAAATGTTAGAATTCTTAATAGCATTATAGGAGATGGCGCTGTTATCAAAGATTCAACGCTTATCGAGGGCTCTGTTGTAAAAAGGAAAGCCTCAGTTGGACCATTTGCTCATATAAGACCTGGCTCTGAGATTGGTGCTGGTGCGAGGATAGGTAATTTTGTTGAGGTCAAAAAATCAGTAATCGGCTCAGGTACAAAGGCGTCACACTTAACGTATCTGGGAGATGCAAAGATTGGGAAGGATGTAAATATAGGTGCAGGTACAATTACATGTAACTACGACGGCTATAAAAAAAATATTACTACTATCGAAGACAATGTCTTTATAGGAAGTGATTCCCAGCTCATTGCACCGGTAAAGATAGGCAAAGGCGCTTATGTCGGTGCAGGTTCTACCATAACAAATGATGTCCCTTCAAAAGCCCTTGCCTTAAGCAGGGTTGAACAGAAGCACTTTGAAAGCTGGGCAATCAAACGGCAGTTAAAAGTTAAAAGTGAACAGTTAAAAGTGAAAGGAGCTAAGAGCAAAGAGCGAAGATCAAAGCGCAAAGTGCAAAGTGAAAGGAGCAAAGTGCAAAGTGCAAAGAGTTAAGATTATACTCCATGCTTTATGCTCTCAGCTCTATGCTCATTGCTGACTTAGTATGTGCGGGATAATCGGATATATAGGTAATAGGAATGCGGTATCTGTAGTTCTTGAAGGTTTGAAGCGTCTTGAATATAGAGGATACGATTCTGCTGGAATTGCCTTTTTCTCGAATAATGGTATAGAGGTCAGGAGGTGTACGGGCAAGATAAGAGATCTTGTCTCTCTTCTTGAATCTGAAAATCCTCATAGTCATGCAACAATAGGGCATACGAGATGGGCGACCCATGGAAAACCTTCAGAGGAAAATGCCCATCCGCACAGGTCTGACGGTATTGTTTTAGTGCACAATGGAATAATAGAAAATTACCTTTCCCTTAAGAAGAAATTGATTGATAAGGGATATACATTCACTTCAGAAACTGATACAGAGGTCCTCTGCCATCTTATAGAGGCTTATGCAAAAAGTTATCCTCTCGAAGAAGCAATTAGAGAAGCATTGAAAGAAGTTAAGGGGGCCTATGCCATTGCTGTCATCAAGGAAGATGAGCCCGATAAAATTGTAGGTGTGAGAAAAGACAGTCCGCTTGTTATAGGTTTAGGTGAAGGAGAATCTTTTATTGCCTCGGATATTCCTGCATTTATAAGTTATTCAAGAGATGTAATATTTCTCGATAATGGAGAGATGGCAGTCCTGACAGAAAATGGAGTTAAGATTACAGGACTCGACGGTGTCCCACTTCACAAGGATGCGAAGTATGTGTCATGGAGTCCTTCTATGGCAGAAAAAGGCGGCTACAGGCATTTTATGTTGAAGGAGATAAATGAACAACCAAGGGCTATTGCTGATACATTAAGGGGAAGGTTTAATGCTGAAAGTGGTATCGTAAATCTCGAGGAGTTTAGCATGAATAAAGAAGAACTCAAGGCTATAGAAAAGATTTTTCTCGTTGCCTGCGGTACTTCCTACCATGCAGCCCTTATAGGTAAATATATGATAGAAGGACTTGTAAGGATTCCGGTTGAGGTTGATATAGCATCAGAGTTTCGTTACAGGGGCCCGATTATCAAACCTCAAGACCTTATGATTGTTATAACACAGTCCGGGGAAACTGCTGACACACTCGCTGCCCAGAGGGAAGCAAAAAGGCTTGGTGCAAAAGTACTCAGTATATGCAATGTTGTCGATAGTACTTCTACGAGGGAAGCTGACGCTGTATTTTATACCCATTCAGGCCCTGAGATAGGTGTCGCCTCTACAAAGGCTTTTACAACACAGATTGTAGGGCTTTACCTTTTTACAGTTGGCATCGGAAAGGTGAGAGGCGTTCTTTCAGAGGATGTCTCTACCGAATTATTGAGAGAACTCCTCACGCTCCCAGGCAAGATAGAAGATGCATTGTCTACAGATAAAAGTATAAGAATTATAGCGAAAGATCTTTTAAAGTCAAAAGGGGTTCTTTACCTTGGCAGAGGAATAAATTATCCTGTTGCACTTGAAGGTGCATTAAAGTTGAAAGAGATATCATATATACATGCAGAGGGATACCCTGCAGGTGAGATGAAACATGGCCCCATAGCACTGATAGATGAAGAACTGCCGGTTGTTATTCTTGCGCCTAAGGATAATATGCATGGAAAGATATCCTCTAACATTCAGGAGGTAAAGAGCAGGGGAGGGAAGATCATATTGATTACAAATGATGCTGACGACGCTGCATGTGGGATTTCAGATAAGTGCATCTTTGTGCCTAAAACGAATCCGTATCTTACAACAGTATTGATGACAGTTCCTGTGCAGTTGCTTGCTTATCACATCGGGGTTTTAAGAGGATGCGATGTAGATCAACCAAGAAATCTTGCCAAAAGTGTTACTGTTGAATAAAAACAGTTTTGAGGTTTTGAGTGTTTTGAGTTTTACTAAGGAGTTTATAGGTAAAACCACATGAATTGTCATTCCCGCCCCCATTTTCATGAGGGTAAACTCCAGCGGGAATCCAGCAGAAAGACTGGATTCCGTGTCAAGCACGGAATGACACAAGATGTAAATGTGTCCTTACTTATGGTCTTCTTAGTAACTTTGATATATCGTGGATTTATTTAACAGAAATCTGTTAACATGAATAAATTGCAGGATATATTAATGCATGATTTAAATCCTCAGCAGAAAGAAGCCCTAACCTATATTGACAGTCCTTTGCTTGTGTTCGCCGGTGCGGGAAGTGGTAAGACAAAGGTCATTGCTCACAAATTCTCTTATCTGAATAAGGCAAAGCGGCTCCCCCAGGATTCTATATTAACTGTTACCTTTACGAACAAAGCAGCTGATGAGATGAGGAAAAGAATAAACAGTCTTATCGATAAAGATATCAATTCCTCATGGATAGGTACATTTCATTCACAGTGCACCAGGATACTGCGTAAGGAAACAAAAGCACTCGGTTACAGCAATAATTTTTCTATTTATGATGAAAATGATCAGTGCAACCTTGTGAGACATATATTAAAGGAATTCAAGATTTACGAAGCCCTCTACAAAGGTATTGTGTCACGTATAAGCTTTTTAAAGTCTTCTTTGATAGGTCCTGAAGAGTTCCTCTCTTCAGGAGACGGTTTCGGTTTTGACGAGAAACTGGCAAAGGTTTATGTGAGATATCAGGATGAACTTATGAAGGGTAACATACTTGATTTCGATGATCTGATCATGCTGACAGTGAAACTTTTTGAAAATAATTCGAGGCTGCTTGAAAAATATCAGGATATGTTCTTCTATATCCTTGTTGATGAGTTTCAGGATACTAACTTTGCGCAGCACTATCTCCTTAAACTCCTTGCATCCGCGCGTAAAAAGATATGTGTTGTTGGAGATGACGATCAGAGTATATATAAATTCAGAGGTGCTAACGTAAATAATATTCTGAATTTCGCGAATGACTTCCCAGGCGCAAAACTTATTAAACTGGAACAGAACTATCGTTCAACACAACATATACTCAATGTTTCAGGAGCTGTTATTTCACAGAATCCTAAAAGAAAACGTAAAAGGCTGTGGACAAAAAGAGGCTTGGGAGAGAAGGTACACTATTGCTGGGTGAATACATCTGAAGATGAAGCCAAATACGTGGCTAAGGTTATAAAAGAATACTATTTGAAAGGGGCATACAATTACAGGGACTTCTCAATATTTTACCGTGTAAACCTTCAATCACGTGTGCTTGAAGATGCATTGCGTAATGAAGGTCTCCCTTACCGAGTTCTTGGCAGCATTAGTTTTTATCAGAGGAAAGAGATTAAAGACATACTTTCATATATGCGTTTATCATTGAATTACGGAGATAATGTGAGTTTCAGGAGGATTATAAACAGCCCACCACGAGGAATAGGTTTAGCTACCCTTACCAAGATAGAGCATGAAGCAAAGAAAAAATCGTTACCTCTTTTTGAGGCATTGAAGTCAACACTTCGTTGCGATACTTTTGCCAGTTCTGTTAAAGACAAACTTACCGGGTTTACTAAGATAATCGGAGGGTTCTCATCTGCAAAATATAGGACTGCAGCGGATATGATAAAAAGTATCATCGAAAAAACTGGTTACGCAGAAACCCTCGATGAAGAAAGATTAAAGAACATTGAAGAGCTTATCTCATCTGCCGGGGACAAGGAAATAAAGGATTTTATCGATAAGGTATCCTTGTTTACAAACATGGATAATGTAAGCGCAGGAGATTATATCTCACTTATGACATTGCATAATGCTAAGGGACTTGAATTCCCTGTGGTGTTCATTACAGGACTTGAGGAGGGTGTGCTACCATACTGTAAGGCATTGAAGCACGAAGACGAAATTGCTGAAGAACGCAGATTGTTTTATGTGGGTATGACTCGAGCAAAAGATATTCTCTGGCTAACAGGTTCTAGTAAGAGGAGATTGTACACGAAAATACAAGATCAGGAACCTTCAAGATTCTTGAAAGACATACCCAGGGAATGTTGCCACTGGATTGAAAAGATAACAGGCCATCAGATAATAAAGCTTGTTCCTGTAAAGAAAGGTGTTAAGCCGCAGAAAACCATTACCTTTTATACTACTGGATGCAGGGTAAAACATCCCGCATGGGGTATAGGTGTTGTGAGAGACTGTTATGGAGACGGAAACGATCTGAAAGTAATGGTTAACTTTCCGAATTTTGGAGTAAAAAGACTTGCAGTAAGATTTGCAAATCTGGAAAAAATATAACCCATTAAGATGAAGATAAAAAAAGACGAGATTGAACACATTGCAGTATTAGCAAGGCTATCCCTTTCCGAAGAAGAAAAGGAGCTATTTGGCTCACAATTAAGCAGTGTTCTCGATTATATGGAAAAACTGAATGAACTTGATACAAAGGACACCGAACCAACATCCCACGTACTTTCTTTAAGCAATGTTATGCGGAATGACGCGCTAAAACCTTCTATTCTGAAGGATGACGCCCTTACAAACGCACCGGACCATACAGATAAATTTTACAGGGTACCTAAGATAATAGAGTAAAGAATTAAGCGGAATAATATTTAAAAGTTTTTTGGTATCATGTTAATTGTAATAAATAGGACTTGATATTTCAGACATGCCAGATCAAATCTCGACTGATAACTTTCACATAGAAAAAGAGCTTCTGAGCGGTTTTTGACATATCTCATTTCCTCACCGAACCAAACGTGACTTTGTGCCGTCATAATTCCGTATATTTCTTTCGGAAATCTTTGGATCCCATTTCTTTCAAACTCAGCGGGTCAGAGGCTAACGCTTCTCTCTGTTTGAAAAAAAGCACATTTTAAACGTAAAAAATTTATTAAAATGCAATAAACAAGTCTGCCTAAATAATTCACACCCGTACCTTGACCGGGCTAAAACTTTCTGATATTATCCAGAAAACTATCTAATA
>Ga0153916_10002063_pt1 | contig 14761 bp, 12 predicted proteins | sample Opewatmetagenome_FD_109642 | JGI IMG/M metagenome (GOLD analysis project Ga0153916, IMG submission 109642) | Freshwater wetland microbial communities from Ohio, USA - Open water 3 Core 3 Depth 4 metaG | ecosystem: Environmental > Aquatic > Freshwater > Wetlands | place: USA: Ohio, Lake Erie...
ATCCGAGTGCGGCCAGCCTGCCCGCAATCTCCGCCAGATTGCGAGAGAATTCGCGATAGAGGCCCCGCGCCAGGTTCTCCTCGACCAGCAGCACATTGATACCTGACAGAAGCGGCGCCGTTTTGTGCAGCGAGGTGGAGTTGAGATAGCGCGGCGAGGGCGAGAGCGCGATGGTCGTCACCCCGCTCGCGCGCAGCAGCGCAGGCAGTGTGGTGTGCGTCGCGATATGAGCGGGAGCCAGGTACGCGGCGCGTGCTTGGCGATGGCCGGCCGGAATATCCTCCGGTCGCAGGGCGAGCGGCACGAAATGATCGAGGACGCCCTCGGCTTCACCCGGCGGCGTGTAATCGAGGAGTTCCTTCGGCAATGCGGCGCCGTGCCGGGTGCATGCAACGCGCGGCTCGCGTTCATTCACCTGACCATCGCTCCGGTATTCGTAGAAGGCTCGTGTGGACCGCGCGCCTGAGATGACTCGCACTGCGCTGCAGTCGATTCCATGAGTCTCGAGTTGCTGCAGCCAGGATTGCGGGAAGTCCTCGCCCACGCGGCTGGCCAGCGCCAGCGCATCGTCCGTCCATACGCGCGCGCCCACTGCCGCGTACATCGCAATGCCGCCCGGCTGTTCAAAGTAGATGTCGTTGTGCGGCCCGATGACATAGTCCTGGTGGAGCGGACCCACAAAGAGGATCTTCACAAGGTCGCGATTCATCGAGGCTTCCCACGGTTACATGCGACTTGCGGCTGTGCACACACTCAGTATATAATGCCTCGCACGTGCACGCCCGTGCGGATGCGGTGACCGGGCGGCACGAACCTCACACAACATAGCGACCATGGGTTCTGCCAAGATACTTCTCATTGAGAGCGACCGAACAACCGTGCCTTCGCACGGTTCTGCGCTCTTGAAGAAGGGCTTTGCACTCATGGTTGAGAACGCACCGCGCAAGGCCATCGAGCGCGCCAAATCGACAACCCCGGATGTCGTTGTGCTGGATGCCATTTCGCTGCGCACATCCGGCGTGCGATTGACTCGCACCCTGAGCTCCAAACTCGACGGCTGCCCGATCGTGCTCATCACGCGCTCGCAGATACGGGATGCCTCGGAAGCGGGCGCCAGCGTCGTGCTGACGCCGCCCTTCACGCCGCGCAAACTGCTCAATGCGGTGCAGCGTCTCCTGCCGGGTGATGAAAACAGCTGGCAGCAAGTGGGGCCGATCAAGTTGAACCTGACTCAGCGCAAGGTGGCCTGCGCCGGACGCGAAGCCCGTGTGACTCCCAAGCAGGCCCGTTTGCTGGATGTGTTCCTGCATCACCCGGGTCAACTGCTGACGCGCAAGTTTCTGCTCAAAGCCGTCTGGGATACCGACTACACGGGCGACACACGCACACTGGATGTGCACATCTCGTGGCTGCGCCAGACGATCGAGGCCGATCCGGACCACCCGCGCTACTTGAAGACAATCCGCGGAATGGGGTACCGCCTCGACGTGCCCGAAACCGCACGCAAAGCCTGACCCGCTCTCTAGACGACAATCGAGAGTTCAGTTTCCGCCGCCTCGCCTGAGGCGGAGATCGCGCGCACCCGCGCGCGAAACTGACCTGGCTGCGCGTAACGGTGGCTCAGGCTGAGCGGCGCAAGACCCCGCCGCCATGGACGAGCAGCCTGCGCAGTGCTCCGGAAGATGGGCGGCTGAAAGTCGAAATCCACTTCCCAATAATCGAGTGAGACCGGGAATTCTTGCGGCTCGCAGGGCGACATGGCCTCGAGCTGCAGGCGAACCTCGGGCCCGCTTACCTGAGTGCGCACATGCAGCGAGCCGCTGGCGGGAATGGCATGCACATTGGCCCTCTCGGGGCTACGCCCCTCGAGCGCCGACTCCAATGCAAATCCTCGACTCTGAGCGAGTGCAAGTCTCCGCAAGCACACCTGGACCGCGTGCGGCGATAGATCGGCGCCAATCCAGCGGCGGCCGTTTGTTTCGGCGACGCGCAGCGTGGTGCCCGACCCGCAGTAGAAATCGCCGACCCAATCGCCGGGCTCGCTCGAGGCGAGCAGGATGCGCTCGAGCAAAGCCTCCGGTTTTTGAGTGGGGTAGCCGGTGCGTTCGGTGTGCAGACGTGCGACGACCGGGAAGTACCACCAGTCCTCAGGAACTTTGCCGCGCGCGAGGTCCGGCTGGCGCCCGAACCCGGCCCGGGGCGAGGAGGCGAAGGTGCGCCGGGTCGAGTCGTCGTATGGAATGCGAACCTGGTCCGCATTGAAGATGTGGTGACGACCTTTGCGGTAGGCCAGCAGCGTGTCGTGCTTGCGATTGAAGTAAGTCTTCACCGGCGAAGGGCCGTGATAGACCCAGATGATCTCGTTGAGGATCTGCTCGGGGCCGAAGATTTCATCGAGGAGCAGCCGCGCGTGATGCACGGCGCGCCAATCGAGATGCAGGTAAAGGCTACCGTCCTCTGCCAGCAGCCGGTGCATGAGCGCGAGTCGCGGGTAGAGGTGCTCCAGATACTGATCCGGGCCTTCCCACGCATCCGAGTAGCCGTCGGCCATGCGCCATTCGTCGGGCTTGCGCGAGTCCTCGCCGCTTCCGACCCTGCGCTGAAACCCTTTGCCCGTGCCGAATGGCGGGTCGGCGTAGATCAAACGCAGCCGCCCTTCCCACTCTGGGAGAAGGGCGGCCATGGCATGCAGGTTGTCGCCGAGGAGGATGCGGTTGGGTTCAGCCGCCAGGGACGTCCCGCTGGGACGAAGCACCTCTGCCGTGCGCTCGAGCCGCGCGGACGGCGGTGAGGGCGGGCGCTTGCCTTCCCACTCCAATCGCACAGAAGAACCGTTCGGCGACACGCCGGCTCAACGTCCTCTCCGCGCAGCTACTTGGATTTCGACGCTGCGCCTTTGCGCCCGAACTTCTCGGTGAGTATTTCGCGCAGCGTGGGCTGGCCGATCTCCTGCAGTTCGTAGCGCACGCGCTGGGTGGGTTTGTTGATCTTGATCAGCCGCCCCAGGTCAATCGGCGTGCCGATCAGCACCAGGTCGGCGGGCGCGTTGTTGATGGTCTGCGCCAGCTCGCGGATTTGTTCGGCCGAGTAGCCCATGGCCGGCAGCACCGCGCCGGTGGTCGGGTACTTCTCGTAGGTGCGGGCGATCGAACCCACCGCGTAGGGGTGGGGATCGACGATTTCCGCCGCTCCAAAGCGGCGCGCTGCGATCCAGCCAGCGCCGTAGGCCATTTCGCCGTGGGTCAGCGTCGGGCCGTCTTCGATGACCAGCACCTTGGCGCCGCGAATCGCGGCCGGGTCGTCAACAAACAGCGGTGAGGCAGCCTCGACCAGGATGGCCCGCGGATTGAGCCGGCGCAAGTTTTCGCGGACTTCGAATGTGGCTTCGGCGCTGGCCGTGTCGACCTTGTTGATGACGAGGACGTCGGCGGCGCGGGCATTTGCCTCCCCGGGATGGTACTTGGTCTCATGTCCCGGGCGATGGGGGTCGGCCACGACGATCTGCAGGTCGCTGACGAAGAAGGGCAAGTCGTTGTTGCCCCCGTCCCACAGGACGATGTCTACTTCCTGCTCGGCCTGGCGCAGGATCTTCTCGTAGTCCACACCGGCATACACCAGGACGCCCGCCCTCAGGTGCGGTTCGTACTCCTCGCGTTCCTCGATGGTGCAGTTGAACTCATCCATGTCGTCGAGTTCGGCGAAGCGTTGAACGGCTTGGGCCACCAGGTTGCCATACGGCATGGGGTGGCGAACGGCCGCGACCTTGTAGCCCAAATCGCGCAGCACGCCGGCGACCGCGCGCGTGGTCTGGCTCTTGCCCGCGCCGGTGCGCACAGCGCAAATCGAAACAACCGGGCGCGACGACTTGAGTTGTGTGGCGCGCGTGCCGAGCAGGGAGAAATCGGCGCCGGCCGCCAGCACACTCGAGGCGTGGTGCATGACGGTCTCATGCGTGACGTCGCTGTACGCAAACACCACCTCATCGACGGAAAGCGACTTGATCAGCGCGATCAGTTCGCTCTCGGGATGGATGGGGATGCCCTTTGGATAGAGCTTGCCGGCGAGCTCCGCCGGGTAGACGCGGCCCTCGATGTTGGGAATCTGAGTGGCGGTGAAGGCCACCACTTCAACGTCCGGGTTGTTGCGGTAGACCAGATTGAAGTTGTGGAAATCGCGCCCGGCCGCCCCCATGATGAGTACTCGCCTCTTGGACATCGCTCTCCTTTTTGCTGCTGAGTGGTGAACCTGCCGCCGTGCCCTTCCTGTGCGGCGCCTTTTGGGCGGCCGCTTACATGCTCTCGGGCGCCTGCAATCCGAGCAGGCGCAGGCTGGTGCTGAGGACCTGCTTGGCGGCGGCAACCAACGCCAGGCGGGCGGCCTGCGTGCCGGGTTCGGCCTGCAACACCGGGCATTGCTGGTAGAACTCGGTGAAGGCCTTGGCAAGAGTGAAGGCGTAGTTGGCCATGTACAGCGGTTTGTAGTCCTGCGCCGCGCGTTGGACCTCGGTTGGGAAGCGTGCCACCGCGTCGATCAGGTTGACTTCCGCCGGATGCAATTGATGTTCCACCCAGGTGGGCGCGGCCGCCCCGTTCGCGCGCGCCAGAATACTCGCCGCGCGCACGTGGGCATATTGAATGTAGGGCGCTGCCTGGCCGTCGAAGCTCAGCGCGCTTTCCCAGTCGAAGGTGATCTGTTTGACATTGTCCACGGCCAACATGGCGTAACGCAGCGCACCCAGGCCCACGGCGAGTGCCACCGCCCCGCGCTGCGCCCCGGCCAAGTTCGGGTTCTTCTCGGCAATGATCGCCTCGACGCGGCGGATCGCTTCGTCGGCGACATCCTGGAAGTAGACAACGCGGCCCTTGCGGGCCGACATCGTCCCTTCGGGCAGCGTGACGATTTCGTAGGCCAGGTGGTAGCACTTGGCCGCCTGCGGGAAGCCCCACAGCTCGAGGATCTTGAAGGCTTGCTGGAAGTGCAGGCTCTGACGGACGTCCACAACGTAGATCGAGCGATCGACGGCATATTGCTCGAACTTGGTTTTGGCCAGCGCCAGGTCCTTGGTGAGATACAAGCTGGTGCCATCGCTGCGCAAGATGACCGCCGTGCGGTAGGTCTCGCTCTTCAAGCCGAGTTTCTCGTCCACGTGCACGATGACGGGACCGCCGCTCGGCCGCTCATCTTCTGCGATGCCGAGGGCGATGAGTTCATCCACGATCGCCTTACTCGGCTCATCCACTTCGCTCTCGTAGAAGAACACCTCGATGTGGATATCCAGCATCTTGAGGATGGCTGCCAGTTCGTCCAGGCTCCACTGGCGTGTGCGCCGCCAGAGTTCGCGCACCTGCGGATCGCCCGTATCCCACAGGCGATACATCTCCTTGACCTCGGCCTCATTGTGCAGTCGTTGCTCGCGCTCGGCGTCGGTCTCGCCGGGCTTCTCTTCGAGAAGGGCCGTGGCTTCAGTGTAGATCTGCGCCAACCAGCGTCCGCGTTCCATCACGCCATCGGGTTCTTGCCCGTCATGCAACTTCTGATATCCCCACAGGCAGCGGATGACGCCCAGACCGATATCGCCTGGGTAGGAGGCGCGAATCGTCTCGAAGCCGGCAAACTCGACCAGGCGTGCCAGCGCCTCGCCCAGCACGGCGTTGCGCAAATGGCCGATATGGAACGAGTGATGGGTGTTGGGCTGCGCGTATTCCACCATGACGCGCTCACTGCGCGGCGCGCCGCGCCCGAAATCGGACAGCTCGCGCAGGACGGTCTCGACGACAGCCTGGGCGAAGCGCTGCGTGTCGAAATGCAGGTTGAGGTACCCGCGTGTCGCTTCGGCGCGCTCGAAGACGGATGGCAGTCCAAGCTTCGGCGCGATCTGCTCGGCCAATTGCTGCGCGAGCACAGGCACCGGGGAGGAGCCCTTCTCGCGGCGGGCGAGCGCGGCGGCTGCCTTGAGGCAGATCGAACTGGCCGCACCCCAATGGCCGACGAAGGGCAGGGGGGACCACTCCACCGCAGGCGGCTCAGACAATCCGCGCGCCTGAAGTAGTTGGTGGATTTGCCCGGAAACCTGGTTCAGTTCACTCTCAAACATGTTGGCATCGCCAGCGGCATTATAAACAAGTCAGCACGTCCTGCCCTGCCTCGGCACGAAAAAGCCCCCGCGTGCGGGGGCTCGCCATGCCATCAGGCTTCTCTCTGCGCAACCAGGCCGACGGCCGGCTAGGCCGGCTTGGCGCTGCCCGCTTTGTGCAGCCGCTTCATCAGGCGGCTCTTGCGGCGAGCAGCATTGTTCTTGTGAAGGATGCCCTTCTCGGCCGCCCGATCGAGCTGGCGGACGGCTTCAAGCACCTTGGCCTCGGCCTGCTTGCCGCCGCTCTCGACCTCGCTGCGGGCGGTGGTCACAGCCGTGCGTGCATGGCTGCGCACCGTGCGATTGCGCACGCGCTTCCGCTCATTGCTGCGGATGCGCTTGATTGCCGAACGAGTATTTGCCAATGCTGCCTCCAAACCCCTTGTGAAGTACGGTGATTCTACCCGAGTCCAGCCCGTTTGCCTAGGTCCCGGCCCGGGTCGGCAGCGGGGCAGCCCGCACGGGTGTGCCGGCTATGGCTCCTGGTGTTCGTCGCGCGAAAGGGGAATCGGGATCGCCACCCGCCGAGCGTGCCTCAGACCTGAACGGTATGCCTCGTGGAGCGGGGACGACGGTTTTCAGCGGGCCCCGCGAGCAAAGCTCACCCCTGATAGATCTGAATGAGGTTCCCGCATCTGTCTTCAAACCCGGCCGCCATCGTGGGGCCCATCGGCGCGGGCTGCGACCGGAACGCCACGCCCGGCTTCTTGAGGCGCCTGTCCTCGCGCTGGATGCCGTCCACGGCGAATGCGGTAAGCAGGACGCCTTGCTCAAGTAGTGCTCGCCGGTCCGGCTTCGCTGCCGGATTGTTGTTCGGCTCAAGCACCAGTTCTACCTCTCCGGGTCCGTCTGGGGAGACGACCGTCAGCCGGCGGAACTCCCCCGCCGGCACGTCGGTCTTCTTCACGAAGCCCAACGCCTCGGTGTAGAACTTCAATGCCTTCGCTTGGCCATCCACCATGACACGGCTCACCTTGACCTTCACCGCTTGCCTCCCCAATGCCCCTCCTTCGGCCTTCTACTGATGTCCGGTATCACCTCGTTCTCCGAAGAAGAAGGCCTCGACGCGGCGCGAAAGGCGGCGCAGCATCGAGCGCAGCCAGGCAATGGCGCGGACGATGAAGAGGCCGGAGAGGCGCCAGCGCGCGGCGGGGACGGGCGCATGCGCAACCCACTGCAGCAGTGCCGCGCCCCACGTCAGGCCGGCACCGAACCCGACCAGTACCACGCGGTCGCCCACATGCAGGCGCCCCGCAGCGAAGGCCTCGCAAATGGCGATGGGTATGGATGCAGTGGAGGTATTGCCGTAGCGGTCGACGTTGACGAAGAAGCGATCCATGGAGAGGCGCAGCTGCTTGGCGGCCGCCTCAATGATGCGCTGGTTGGCCTGGTGCGGAATGATCAGGTCCACCTCGCTCAGCACGTAGCCTGCCTTGGCGAGCACTTCGCGTGTTGCGGCGGCCATGACCCGGGTGGCGAAGCGGTACACCTCCCGGCCGTTCATGCTCACATAGTGCAGGCCCTGCTCGACCGTCTCGTGTGAGGCGGGCAGCCGGCTTCCGCCGGCAGGCAGCGAGAGCGCGTCTCCCCCCGAACCGTCGGAGTGGATGCTGAAGGCGAGCACGCCGCCTGGCCGCGAGCTGGCCTGCAGTACAAGTGCGCCCGCACCGTCGCCGAAGAGGACGCACGTCGAACGGTCTTTCCAATTGATGATGCGCGAGAGCGTCTCAGCGCCGATCACGACGGCGTTTTGATATGCGCCGGTCTGGATCAACTGGGAGGCGACACTCAGCGCATAGACGAACCCCGTGCAGGCGGCCGAGAGATCGAACGCCCCGGCAGAGACCGCGCCGATACGGTCCTGCACGAGGCAAGCCGTCGCCGGAAAGATGTGCTCGGGTGTGGAGGTGGCCACGATGACAAGTTGCACCTGGCGTGGTGAAAGGCCGGCTGCGGCGAGCGCCTTGAGTGCGGCATCGGTAGCGAGCGATGCCGTCGTCTGGCTGGAGGAGGCCACCCGCCGCTCGCGGATGCCTGTCCGTTCGACAATCCACTCATCGCTCGTATCGACCGTGCGCGCCAACTCCTGGTTGGTGAGCACACGCGCGGGCAGACTCATGCCCCAACCGGTGATGTGAGCGTAGCGGGCCATGGATTAGGCCTCAGCCGGCGCGGGCCCGAACACCAGGCACGCGTTGTGGCCGCCAAATCCGAAGGAGTTCGACATGGCGAAGCGGATGGATGCGCGCCGCGCGCGGTTGGGGACGTAATCCAAGTCGCATTCCGGGTCCGGCGTTTCGTAATTGATGGTGGGCGGCAATACGCCGTCGCGGATGGCGAGCAGGCTGAAGATGGCTTCGATGCCTCCGGCTGCACCGAGCAGATGCCCGGTCATCGATTTGGTCGACGAGATCGGCGTTTGATACGCGGCCGGGCCGAAGACATGTTTGATCGCCGCCGTTTCGCTGCGATCATTGAGAAGCGTGCTCGTCCCGTGTGCGTTGATGTAGTTGATGTCGACCGGCGCGAGGCTCGCGTCCTTGAGCGCCAGCCTGAGGCACATGGCCGCCCCCGAGCCGTCTTCGGAGGGCGCCGAGATGTGGTAGGCGTCGTTGTTGACCCCGTACCCCAGCACTTCGCCGAGAATCTTGGCGCCGCGCGCGCGTGCGTGCTCGAGCGATTCCAGCACCAACACGCCAGCTCCTTCCGCCGCAACGAAGCCGTCGCGGTGGAGATCGAATGGGCGCGAGGCCTTCTGAGGCGCCTCGTTGCGCCGCGAGAGGGCATTCATCACGTCGAACCCGGCCAGCGCCACGCGCACGATGCCGGCCTCTGCTCCGCCCGCCAGCATCACGTCGGCCGCCCCCCGGCGGATGACCTCTGTCGCTTCGCCAATCGCGTTCGCGCCCGTCGCACAAGCTGAGACGACCGCCAGATTCGGACCGCGAATGCCGAGGTGGATGGCCACCTGCGCGCCGCCGCTGTCGGGCAGCATGAGCGGGATGAGGAATGGACTGACGCGGCGTGCGCCGCCCGTGCGCAGCGTTTCGAGGCCATCGATGAGCGTCGCCAGACCGCCGATGCCGGTGCCGATGTAGGCGCCAATGCGGTCGCGGTTGAGATCGGTTATGGCGAGGCGCGCCGCCGCCACGGCTTGCAGCGACGCGGCCAGCGCGAATTGTGTGTAGCGGTCCATTCGGCGGGCATCCTTGCGCCCGAAGAGCGCCGCCGGGTCGAAGCCTTTCACCTCTCCGGCGAAATGCGTCTCCAGGTCCGACGCGTCGAAGAGCGTGATCGTCCCGATGCCCGACCGGCCGCTGCAAACGGCCTCCCACGTGCTGTCAACATCGTTACCCAGCGGCGTGATGCAGCCCATGCCCGTGACCACGACTTGTCTGCGCACGCGTCCACTCCTTTTCGGCCTTTCCCCCATCGGCGCCGGAGATGGGGGGAAATCGGACTGCCCGGGTGAGGTTTGAGAGTATAACACCCGCATGTTGCCGCCGATGCGTCGCGGGGCATGGGGTGGCCCGACCCGATCCAGGGCGAATACCGGTGGGTGGCCTTATACTCCTTGCTCTTGATGAATGACATGCGCATCGAATCTCGGGGCGAAGGACAGCGATGAGCAAGATCGCACAATCCAAGGGGCGACGCGCGGCTCGCCGGTCCTCGGCGGCTCTCAGCGGCCGGCGAGTTTCGCCGCGGGCCGCCCGCGTCATCTCGTTGACCCACGATGTGCACGAGGCCATCCCCATATGGCCCGGCGACCCGCATCTCTCCTTCGAGCCGGTCGCCTCAATTGAGGCGGATGGCTACTTCCTGCAGCGCATCACGCTCGGCGAGCACAGCGGCACGCACCTTGTCGCCCCGCGGTCGTACCACGTGAGGGGTGCCTCGTCCGACGAACTGCCCGACCACCTGCTGATCCTCCCAACAGTGGTCATCGACAAGTCGCGTGCAGCCGCGCACAATTCAGATTTCGTTCTGCAGACACGCGACATCGAAGCGTGGGAAGTCCGACACGGGCGCATCGAGCCAGGCGTCCTCTTCCTGCTGCGTACGGGCTGGAGCGCGCGCTGGTCGGAGCCTGAGCGGTTCCTCAATCAGGATCGCGATGGGCGCATGCACTTCCCAGGCATCTCGCGCGAGGCGATCGAGTGCCTGGTGGAGGACCGCGGTGTGGTCGGCGTGGGCATCGATACGCACGGCATTGACGGCGGGCTCAACGAGAGCTTCGCGGCCAGCCGGAAGTTGCTGGAACGCCCGCGCATCGCGCTCGAGAACCTGGCCAACCTTCGGCCGCTGCCGCTGCGTGGCGCGCTTGTGTTCATTGGCGCCTTGCCCATCCGGGGAGGCTCGGGAGCGCCGGCCCGAGTACTGGCGCTCATCCCATGACAGGGTGTGACCATGGCCTCCGGTAACCGCGTGAAGCGCACCCGCCTGGACCTGCTGATGGTCGAACGCGGGCTGGTTGAAACGCGCTCCAAAGCCCAACTGCTCATCCGGGAGGGCCGGGTGCGTGTGGACGGGGAACTGTGTGCGCAGCCCGGCGAACAGGTGGCAGAGGGACGGACGGTCGAAGTGGAGCGCGGGCCGCGCTTTGCCTCGCGCGGCGGCGAGAAACTGGAAGCGGCGCTCGCCGCGTTTCGCCTGGACGTGCGGGGCCGTGTGTGTGCGGATGTCGGCGCCTCGACCGGCGGGTTCACCGATTGCCTTCTGCAGCACGGCGCAGCGAAAGTCTACGCCATCGATGTCGGCAAAGGCATCCTCGACTGGCGGCTGCGCAGCGATGTGCGCGTCGTCGTCATGGAGGAAACCAACGCCCGCTATCTCGAGCGGCTGCCTGAGGCCGTCGACCTGGCGACTGTGGACGCTTCCTTCATCTCACTTCGCCTGCTCCTTCCCGTCGTGAATGCGTGGCTCGCCCCCCGGGGCGAGGCGGTTGTGTTGATCAAGCCACAATTCGAGGCCGGGCGAGCGCAGGTGAAACGGGGAGGAGTCGTGCGCGACCCGGCCGTGCATCGCGCCGTTCTGCGCGAGGTCCTCTCGGCGGCTTCGCAGCTCGGGCTGGCGGCGCATGGGCTGATGCGCTCGCCATTGATCGGCCCGGCCGGCAACATAGAGTTCCTGGCGTGGCTGCGGTCGGAAGCCGCGCCGCAAACGATTGAACGGCTGGTCGACGGGCTCGCGCTCGACTCGCCCCAGAACTGAAAAGGCAGGGTAAACTCGGGTATACTTTGTGCGAGTCCTCTTCCTCCCGCCGCTCGGCGGGAGAATCGTGTGTCGCCGAGGCCCATGGACACCGTCCACATCCGCAACTTCTGCATCATCGCCCATGTCGACCACGGCAAATCGACGCTGGCCGATCGTCTCTTGCAGTTGACCGGGACGGTCAGTGAACGTGACATGACCGAGCAGGTGCTCGACAGCATGGACCTCGAGCGCGAGCGCGGCGTGACGATCAAGGCCTCCGCTGTCCGAATGGCCTACACTGCCTCCGACGGGCAGAGCTACGAACTCAACCTGATCGACACGCCGGGGCATGTGGACTTCGCCTACGAGGTGAGCCGCGCGCTGGCTGCCTGTGAAGGCGCTCTGCTCGTCGTGGATGCCACCCAGGGCGTCGAAGCCCAGACGCTGGCCAACCTGTACCAGGCGCTCGAATCCGACCTCGAAATCATCCCTGTGCTCAACAAGATTGATCTGCCCTCCGCACGCGTTGAGGAAGTGGCCGGCGAGATCGTCCACCTGCTCGGTGTGGCGCGCGAGTCCATCTTGTCGATCTCGGCCAAGAGCGGGATGAACGTGGCCGCTGTGCTGGAGGCCATAGTGAGCCGGGTACCGCCCCCGGTGGGTTCTCGGGAGGCCTCCACCCGCGCGCTGATCTTCGACTCACACTACGATGCCTACAAGGGGGTCGTGGCCTACGTGCGCGTGCGCGAGGGCGAACTCAACCGCGCCCATTCCTTCCGGCTGATGTCGACCGGGGCGGAGTTCGAGCCGATTGAGGTGGGTCACTTCTCGCCCGGGATGCGCCCGAACACGAGCCTGAGCGCCGGTGAAGTTGGCTACGTGGCCACCGGATTCAAGAGCGTGCACGAATGCCGCGTGGGCGACACGATTACCTCCATGGCCAACCCGGCGCGCGAAGCGCTGCCGGGGTACCGACAGGTCAAGCCGATGGTCTTCGCGGGCGTGTACCCGGTGGAAGGCGAAGACTACGGCGCGCTCAAGGATGCGCTCGAGAAGCTGCAGCTCAACGACGCCTCCCTCGTTTTCGAGCCGGAGACGTCGCAGGCACTCAAGTTCGGCTTCCGCTGCGGGTTCCTGGGGTTGTTCCATATGGACATCTTCCAGGAGCGGCTCGAACGCGAGTACGATCTGGATGTCATCGCCACGGCGCCCTCGGTGGCTTACGAAGTCCTCTTGCGCGACGAGCGAGTCTTGACGATCGACTCGCCCGCCGACCTGCCGGCCGAGGCCGACATCGCCGAAGTGCGCGAGCCGTGGATGCAGATCGAGGTATTCACCCCGGAGGCTTACTACGGCACGGTGATGGACCTTGTGACCCAGCGCCGCGGCGCCTTCGCCGGACAGGAGTATCCGGCGCCCGGCCGCGTGCAACTGCGCTTTGAACTGCCGTTGTCGGAACTCATCATTGACTTCTACGACCAGCTCAAATCGCGCACGCGCGGCTATGCATCCCTCGACTATCGATTCGTCGGCTACCGTGCCGAGGACCTGGTGCGGCTCGACATTCTCATCAACGAGGAACCGGTGGACGCTCTGGCCTCTATCGTCCATCGCGACCAGGCCTACAACAAGGGCCAGCGGCTGGTTACAAAGCTCAAAGCGATCATCCCGCGCCAGTTGTACGCCGTGCCGATCCAGGCCACCGCCGGAGGGCGCATTATCTCGCGAGCCAACGTGAAAGCGCTGCGAAAAGATGTACTGGCCAAGTGCTACGGCGGCGACATCACACGCAAGAAGAAGCTGCTCGAGAAGCAGAAGCGTGGCAAGCGGCGCATGAAGATGGTGGGCAACGTCGAGATCCCGCAGGAGGCCTTCATGGCGATCCTGCGAATCGAGGGCGAGTGATGAACATCCCGAGCGGCGCGGCGACGAAACCGTCGGGCTGGTTGCACTCCGCTTTGCGTTGGGCACCGGGGTTGATTATCAGCGCCGTGGCCGTGGTGCTGCTTCTGGGGGTCGTCGACCTGGAATTGCTGGCCAAGGCCTGGCAGCAGGCCAACCTGCTCTATCTGGTTCCAGGAGCTGCGCTCCTCCTGTTGGCAATGGTCGCGCGCGGTGGCGCGTGGCATGTGCTCTCCGGCCGTCTCATTCGCCCGGCACGCGCCTTCTGGGTCCTGAACGTGGGCTACCTTGTCAATGCCGTCCTGCCGTTGCGCCTGGGAGACCTGGCACGCGCGCTACTGGCCGGCTCTCCGCGCGCGGGCGAGACCTCGACGCTCACCGCGAGCGCTGCGTTGTCATCGGTCGTTCTGGAGCGAGTGCTCGACTTGGTGTGTACCTTTGGTTTGGTGATGCTCGCGCTGCCGGTTGTGGCCGGTCAGGCGTGGGGTGGGCGCACGATAGTATGGTCCACGGCCGTGGCCATCATCGGAGTTGCCGGAGTCCTTGTGGCTGGGCTCCTGCGTGGCCCGCTCGTGCGATGGCTGAGCGCACGTGCGCCGGCCGGTTCGCCGGCTGCGAAATGGGTCGCGCGTATCGAGCGGTTTCTGCGCGGATTGGAGGCGCTGCGCGATTGGCGCATTGTGCTGCCGGCCATGCTGCTTCTGATCCTCACGTGGTTCATTTGGCTACTGGAGTACACCGTGTTGTTGCGCGCCTTCCTGCCGCAGGCAACCCTGGCCGATGGCCTTCTCGCCCTGGTCGGGTCGGCCCTCGGTATGATGATCCCGTCTTCGCCGGGAGGTCTCGGTGTCTACGAGGCGGCGGTCGTCGGAGCGCTGGCGGTCATTGGGATCCAATCGGAGACGGCTCTCGCCTATGCCATCACGGTACATGTACTCAACTCGGCCGGGGTCATCGGGCTGGGATGGATCGGGCTGGTGCGCGAGGGCCGGACGCTGGAGCGGTTGGTGCACGATGTGTTGAAGGTTTCGACCGGGCGCGGAGCCAACGACGCGCCATCTGCCTGACTTCGGTGGAGATGATCGCCGGCCGATGCGCATCCTGATTGCCCTCACCTACTACCGCCCCCACGTCTCAGGGCTGACGATATATACCGAGCGCCTGGCCCGGGCGCTCGCGGCGCGAGGCAACTCGGTGACTGTCCTCACCTCGCGCTTCGACCCGCACCTTCCGCTGCGGGAGGAACTCGATGGAGTCGAGATCATCCGCCCCTGGGTGATGGCCCGCCTCAGCAAGGGCGTGCTCATGCCCACCATCGGGGCCTGGGCCACGCGCCTCGCGGCCTCGCACGACGCGGTGAGCATTCACCTGCCGCAATTCGATGCGCCCGGCCTGGCGGCGCGCGGTCGGGTGCTGGGCCGCCCCACGGTCCTCACCTATCACTGCGACCTCAGCCTGCCACCTACAATCTTCAACCGTCTCGCCAACCAGGCGGTTCATGCTGCCAACCACCTCGCGGCGCGGATTGCC
>Ga0153916_10002064_pt1 | contig 14759 bp, 12 predicted proteins | sample Opewatmetagenome_FD_109642 | JGI IMG/M metagenome (GOLD analysis project Ga0153916, IMG submission 109642) | Freshwater wetland microbial communities from Ohio, USA - Open water 3 Core 3 Depth 4 metaG | ecosystem: Environmental > Aquatic > Freshwater > Wetlands | place: USA: Ohio, Lake Erie...
ACCACCGACACCGCCGCCTCGCTGCGCGCCATGGAGATCCACGCCGACGTGCTGCTCAAGGCCACCAAGGTGGACGGCGTGTACTCCGACGACCCCAAGAAGAACCCCAGCGCCACCCGCTTCAAGACCGTCTCCTACCTCGACGTGCTCAAGAAGAACCTGAAGGTCATGGACTCGACGGCCATCAGCCTCTGCATGGACAACGAGCTCCCCATCGTGGTCTTCGACCTGACCCAGCGGGGCAACGTCCGGCGGGTGGTCATGGGCGAGGAGATCGGGACCACGGTGGGCCACGGCGGCCATCGATAGACCGTTCGTCATGACGCCGAACCGGTCAACGAGCGAAGCGAGCCCTCCGGGGCGCTGCCGCGGGAGCGGCGCAAGCCGCGCGCGGCAGCGCATGGGATCGGGCGAGCGGGGCGGGGCCCCGACGAGCTTCGCTCGGCGGGGAGGGGGCGCAGCCCCCTCCGAGAGAGGAGATGCCTCATGGGCCTCGGCGACGACGTGATCAAGGACCTGCACGACCGCATCGGGAAGACGGTGGAGCACTTCCGGCTCGAGCTCCTGGGCATCCGCACCGGACGCGCCAGCCTGCACCTCCTCGACGGGATCAAGGTCGACTACTACGGCACGCCGACGCCGCTCAACCAGGTGGCGACCCTGGCGGTGGCCGACGCCCGGCTCATCACCGTGAAGCCGTGGGAGAAGAACATGATCCCGGTGATCGACAAGGCCATCCGGGACGCCAACCTCGGCCTCAATCCCCAGAGCGACAAGGACCTCGTCCGGGTGCCGGTTCCGGCCCTGACCGAGGAGCGGCGCAAGGAGATCGTGAAGCAGGTGAAGCACAAGGGCGAGGAGGAGAAGCTCGCCATCCGCAACGAGCGGCGCGACGCCAAGGAGCTGATCTCCGAGGGCGAGAAGGACGGGGAGATCGCCGGGGACGAGGCCAAGAAGGCCCTCGACAAGGTGCAGAAGGAGACCGACGAGGGCGTGAAGAAGATCGACGACATGGTCGCGGCCAAGGAGAAGGAAGTGATGCAGGTGTGAGGGTTCAGTCCCCCCGCCGCACCCGTTCGAAGGCCGCGATGAGGTCGTCCACGCCCCGGGCCGGGCGCGCCCGCGCGTCGATCACCCGGCCGGCGGCGTCGCGCACCGCCTCCAGCACCGGTGGCAGCGTCGCCAGGCGCGGCGGAACCGCGATCCGGCGCATCCGCGCCAGCACCTCGTCGCGAAGGGCGGGATCGATCCGGGTGGCATGGCGCTCCACCAGCTCCTCGATCGCCTTGCGGTCGCCGCTGGCCTTGATGCGCTGGAGCTCGGCGAGCAGCGAGGCCAGGCCGGCGCGCCAGGCGTCGTGGTCCACCACCCTGGCGTAGTGGCTGCTGCCCCGCACCGAGATCTCGACCGCTTCCCCGTCGGCGAGCCAGCCCTGGATGAGCAGCGTGGCCCTGAGCCGGTCGTCCTCGGCGACGTCGCCGCGTGGCACCGTCGCCAGCGAGGTGAGGAACTCCATGGCCGCGAGCGGCACCACCACGCTCTGGCACCCGCCGTCGGAGAGCATGCCCGACACCACCGTGGCCGGGTCCTCGAGCTGGTAGAGGGCCACCGCCTGGGCGCGGGCCTCCTCCAGCATCGAGTAGTAGGGCGCCAGCAGCTGCCTCGGGTCTCCCTTCAGCCCGGGGGAGAGCTTGCCGGACGGGTGGCCCAGCACCTCGCGGTAGGCGGCCAGGGCGAAGGCCACCTGCGGCCGGCAGCGAGCCGCCTCCTCCGCCACCTCGGGAAGCACGAATTCCCGCACCAGTCGCTCGTCCCGGAACCGCTCCTCGGCCTCGTCGGCCGACGTCACCACCCAGCTCCTGGAGCCGATCTCCTGCAGCAACCTCGGATCGGCCGGAAGGGTCAGGCCCGTGAACCCCGGCCCCAGGGCCTGTCCGGACGCGGCCAGGAGCGACACGGCCGAGGCGGCGCGAGGGCGCAGCTCCCCGGCGGAGCGGCGCAGCTCGGGCGCCCAGGGCATCCGCTCCTCGAAGTAGGGCGCGAGCGCGACGAGCTGCTGCAGGAGCCCGTCGCGGGCCGGGTCCCTGACCCCGACCGCGCCCAGCCACGTCCCCTTCACCTGCCGTGGGTCGGAGCGCAGGTCCAGGAAGCCGAGGACCCAGTCGGCGCGCGGGGCGAGTCCCACCCAGGCGCGCTCGCAGGCCTCCCCGGCGGCGGGGTCGCCGGTGCGCAGGACCTGGACCAGGCTGGCGAGGGCTCGCCGCTCCTCCGGGCCGGCTAGCTCCATGGCCGCCTCCAGGTGGCCGGCGGCGGCGGCCAGCTCGCGCGCCCCGAGCCCGGCCGACGTGGCGCGGTCTCCGGCGCGGTAGGGCTGCTCCACCAGGCGCGGCCCCTCGCGAACCACGCGCGAGTTCCGGGGGAAGCGATCCTGGAAGCCGACCAGGTCCCAGACGCCGAGGCCGGGGGCGTAATGGTTGACCGCGCCGGCGGCCACCGGATCGCCGTTGGGCCCCGGGGTCCGGCGCAGCCGGAAACGGTCCAGCTCGAGGTCGAAGATGGGGCGCTGCAGCACCTGCAGGTCGCCCTCGGTCGGGACCCGCGCGCCGGCGGCGGCGGCGCGCCGGACCTGCTCCACGAGATCCTCGAAGCCGAAGGCCGGGACGACCTTCTCCTCGGTGAAGGCGTCGTGGATGCCCCGATCGACGAAGAGGCGCCGCCGGTAGTCGGCGAGCTGCATGGCGAAGGTGGGATCGAGCGCCTCCCGGCGGGACAGGAGCCCCTCGACCAGCTCCCAGATGGGAAGGTCGTAGCGGTAGTTCTGCATGAGCGCCAGGGCGTGGGCGGCCATGGCGGCCTGCGCCAGATGCCAGGCCTCGAGCCGATCCTGGCGCGGCAGCGCCTGGAAGCCCCTGCCGTCGAGCGGCAGCACCGCCACGTCCCCGACCCATTCCGTCCCCAGTCCGCCGTCCGCCGCCGGGGACTCGATCCGGGTCGGGGGGCCGGAGGCGCAGGCGAGGAGCGCCAGGAGCAACGGGGCGCCGCGAGATGGCATGTCAGTAGCGGTAGCCGTGGGCGACCGGGAGCCGGCGCCCCTCGCCGAAGGCCTTGTCGCTCACCTTCAGGACCGGCGCGGCCTGCCGTCGCTTGTACTCGCTCTGCACCACCATCCGCAGGACGCGGCGCACCACCTCCTCCGGGTGGCCGCGCGCCACGATCCGGTCGAGGGGGAGTCGATCCTCGATGTAGGCGGCCAGGATGTCGTCGAGCACCTCATAGGGCGGCAGCGTGTCCTGGTCGGTCTGGTCCGGCTTGAGCTCTGCCGACGGGGGCTTGGTGAAGGTGCGCTCGGGAACGAGCATCCGCCCGGCGCGGCGGTTGGCGGCGCGGGCCACGCGGTAGACCCACGTCTTGGGCAGGTCTCCGATGACCGCCAGCCCGCCGGCCATGTCGCCGTAGAGCGTGCAGTACCCGACCGCCAGCTCGCTCTTGTTGCCGGTGGAGAGGACCAGGGCGCCGGTCTCGTTGGAGATGGCCATCAGGATCTGGCCGCGGATGCGGGCCTGGACGTTCTGGGCGGTGAGATCGCCCGCGGGGTGCCCGAAGGCGTCCTGGAGCGACGAGAGCCAGGCGGCGTGGATGGGCTCGATGGGGATCTCCTGGAAGCCGATCCCCAGGTTGGCCGCGAGCGAGCGCGCGTCCTCGCGGGAGTGGGCGGAGCTGAACCGCGAGGGCATGGCCACGCCCAGCACCTGCGACGGGCCGATGGCCTCGGCGGCGATGCAGGCGGTCAGGGCGCTGTCGATCCCCCCCGACAGGCCCACCACCGCGCTCCGGAACCCGCACTTGCGGACGTAGTCCCGCAGGCCCAGCACCAGCGCGCGGTGGATCTCGTCGGCCTCGCCCTCGGGCGAGCCGTCCGGTGGGGGCGCCGGGGGCCGCTCCCGGCCATCGGCGGCGATCACGGCCGCCCCGCCTCCGTCGAGGCCGGCGACGAGCAGCGCCTCCTCGAAGAGCGGGGCGCGGGCCAGGACGTCGCCGCCCGGCGACACCAGCATGGAGCCGCCGTCGAAGAGGAGGGAGTCGTTGCCCCCCACCTGGTTCACGTAGGCGATGGTGGCGCCATGGCTGCGCGCGCTGGCGCAGAGCATGCGCTCCCGCAGGGCCGGCTTGCCCAGGCCGTAGGGCGAGGCCGAGATGTTGACCACCAGGCCCGATCCGGCGGCCCGCAGCTCGGCGATGGGGTCGCGAGGATAGCGCGGGTGGTTCCAGAAGCGCTTGTCGTTCCAGACGTCCTCGCAGATGGAGAGGCCGAGCTTCGCCTGCACCCCCTCGGAGACCACGGCGGTGGAGACGGGCGAGCCGAGGAAGTAGCGGGTCTCGTCGAAGACGTCGTAGGTCGGCAGGAGCGACTTGCGTCCTATCGCCGCGACCCTCCCCCCCTCGATGAGCGCGGCGCCGTTGTAGAGGCCCGGCGCGGGGGCGTCCGGGACCGCCTCGGGGAAGCCGACGATCAGCGACAGCCCGCGCGACCAGTCCGCCGGGGCGGCCAGGTCCGCCAGCGCGCGGGCGCATCGCCCGACGAACTCGGGCAGGTCGAGGAAGTCCCGGGGCGGATAGCCGCAGAGGCACAGCTCGGGGAAGGCCACCAGCGAGGCCCCGGCGGCGCGCGCCCGCGCGGAGAAGTCCCTGATGCGCGAGGCGTTCCCCTCGAAGTCCCCGACGGTGGGGTCGATCTGGGCGAGTGCGATCCTGCGGGTGGCCACGCTGCCGCCATGCTAGCATTCCGCGCGCCATGGCTCAGAGGGTCCTCCTCGTCGAGGAGAGCCGTACGGTGGCTGCGGCCCTGCGCAGGCACCTGGAGGGGGCAGGGTTCCGGGTCGACCTGGTGGGGCCGGCCGAGGCACGGCAGCGGCTCGAGTCGAGCCACGCCATGGCTCTGGTGCGCGCCCCCCTGGGAACCGACGGGGGCCTCGTCGACGCGCTCAGGCAGGCCGACCCCGGACTCCCGGTGGTGCTGATCTTCGACGGCCCCGAGGAGGCCGAGGACAGTGTCGAGGACCTGTCCGCCGACGGCGTGCTGGTGGGGCCGCTGTCGCGCCCGGCGGTCGTCAGCCTGTGCCGGGCCATGGCACGGCTGCGGGCGCAGGCACATCTCATCGCCCGGATGCAGGGCGCCGCCAAGCGACCGGCCGCGGGCCCGACCGATCTCGAGTTCCTCAAGCGCCTCGCCGTCATGGAGGTGAAGCGTTCGCACCGGTATCGCTACCCCATCTCGCTGGCGCTGGCGGCGGTCGACCGGTGGAAGCAGGTGGCGGCCAAGCTCGACGGGCGGGCCCGCGTCGCCGTGCTCGGGGACCTCCTCGGCGTCGTCACCCGCGCCGTCCGGGACATCGACCTGGCCCTGGTCTACTCGGCGGAACGCTTCCTGGTGCTGATGCCCCACACCCGGGGCGAGGGAGCGCTGGAGGTGGCCAATCGGCTGGTGGCGCGCGTGCGGGCCTGGCGCGGCCCCGTCCGCGTCACCGCCAGCGTGGGGGTGGGCACCTCCGAGGGCGATGGCGGAGTGAGCTTCGGCTCCCTCACCAGGGGCGCGGCGGAGGCGCTGATGCGGGCCCAGTCGGCGGGGGGCGACAAGGCGGAGCTCGCCGGCGAGCCGCGAAGGAAGCGCGACCGCATCCTCATCGGCTAGACGGCGACCCATGATCCCGATGGCCACGAAGCCACTTCTCCCTCGCCCCCGCGCCAGCGGGGGAGAGCGTCGGGGTGAGGGTGCGGCGCTGCTCTCGCTCCTCCTCCTGCTCGCCTGTCCCGCGCGGCAACCGCCGCTGCCGGAGGTGCGCGTCCACGCCACCGTGAGCGGCCTGGCCACCCAGGCCCTGGTCTCGGCGGCGCGTCTGCAGGGGGTGGCACGGGTCACGCTGGTGCCGGGCGGACCGGCCGAGGCCGAGGTGGCGTGGTTCGGGGACCCCACGCAGGCGGTGGAGGCCGGAGAGCTCCTCGTCCCGGGCGCGGCGCCGCCCCAGCCGGACGTCTCGGTGGGGTGGAAGGATCTGAAGGGTCGGTTCGCCCCCGTCTGCGCCACCGCGCGCGTGCTCGTCCGGGCCCCGACCGCCGGCCTGCGCCCGGCGCCGGTACGTCACCGGGACCTCGCCGACCCGCGGCTCGCCGGACGCCAGGCCCTGGCATCACCGGCCTCGGGCCTCGGCCCCGTCTGGGCCGCGGCCCTGGCCACCGCCTGGGGCGAGGAAGGAGCCCTGCGGTTCCTCTCCGACCTGGCCGCGAACCACCCGCGGATCGCGGCCGACGACGGTGAGGTACGTGCGCTCGTCGCTTCTGGGGCGGTGGCGGTGGGGCTCACCGGCTCGGAGGCGGCGGCGGCCGGGGCGGTGAGCGCGGCCGCCCTGGATGTGGTCTACCCGGATCAGTCCGGACGCGGCACGGTCATCCTTCCCACCGCCGCATCCCTCACCCGGAGCGGAGCGTCCTCCGAGGCGGCGCGCCGGCTCCTCGCCTGGATGATCGGACCGGAGGCGGAGAGGCTGCTGGTGGCACGCGCCCCTGGCCTCATGCCACTGCGAGCCGACGTACCCGTTCCGCCCGGGGTGCGCCCGGCGGAGGCGGTGCGCTCGCTGCGACTCGACTGGGACGCTCTCGCCGCCGAGAGGCGCCGGCTCATGCCTCGGCTCTCCCGCTGGCCGGAACCTTGATCCAGGCCAAGCACTAATGGTTCATGTGGGATCGTCTGGTCGCAGGTAACCCTCTACCTGTATTTAGAAGGTTTGTGGCTCACCGCGTGGGGCGGGGTGCGATTGCGTCCCTTCAGGGTATTTTCCAATGGGATCAGGGTGTTGGAAAAAAACGCTCCAGGGGGGTGGCAACCCAGTGGGGCATTGTTATCGTCCAGCATGCCGCGCGATCCGGCCCGCGGGGGATGCGGTGAGGTACCGCATGAACGCAGACCGGCCACGGTGAAAAGGCCCCACACCGGGTCCATCCGGGGAAGGTGACCAAGATGGCTCAGATCGATATCGAGGTGCTCACGCCGTTCACCGCCCGCTTCCTCGAGGGCACCAACCTCACGCCTGCCGAGCGCGCCGAGGTGCTACGCATCGCGCAGGGCTTCGCCTGCAAGGACTCCGCCTCGGCGGCGGGCGTTTCGCCCGAGACCATCCGCGCACGGCGCAAGAGGATCTACCGGAAGCTCGACGTCCCCGGCTCCGGGGAGCTGCTGGCGAGCCTGCTGGCCCTCTCGCTGCGGATGCTGTCGCGCGGCGACCGCATCGAGGCGAAGCCGATGGTCTCCGCACCGGCTCCGTCGATCTCGGCCGGCGCGCCGGCCCAGCTCAACCGCTAGTCCGGCGTTGGACCCGGGCGGACCGGCGCAGGGGGGCGCGCCGGTCCGCCGAAACGTCGGCGAGAGAGGGCGGGAGCCTGCCCGGCGTCAGCCGGCGAGCCAGCGCTCCATCCTCTCCGCGATGCGCGCCGGCGTGAATCCGTAGGCCTCGAGCAGCGCTTTCTCCGGCGCGCTCTGGCCGAAGCGATCGATGCCCACCACCAGCCCATCGCGTCCCAGGTGGCGCCACCACTCCACGCCCCGCGCCGCCTCGACGGCGCAGAGGCGGTGGCCCGGAGGCAGCACGGCGCGCCGGTAGTCCTCGGGCTGCTCCTCGAAGCAGGTCAGGCACGGCATCGACACCAGGCGGGCCGCGATCCCCTTCCCGGCCAGGATCTCCGTCGCCGCCTGCGCCGCCGCCAGCTCGGATCCGGTCGCGATCACGGTGAGGTTCGCCCCCGGGGACTCCGACACCACGTAGCCTCCCCGCGCCGCCAGTGCCGGGTCGAAGGCGGTCCTCCGGGAGAGCTTCCCCGGCTTCTGGCGCGTCAGGACGAGGGCGGTGGGCCCCTGCCGCCGCGCCAGCGCGTGGCCCCAGGCCCAGGCCACCTCCAGGCCGTCGGCCGGCCGGACCACGTGGAGGTTGGGGATGGCCCGGAGCGCCGTCAGGTGCTCGACCGGCTGGTGGGTCGGGCCGTCCTCGCCGAGGAAGATGGAGTCGTGGGTGAACACGTAGATGCACTGCAGGCCCGAGAGGGCGGCGATGCGAATGGCGGGCCGCATGTAGTCGGCGAAGACCAGGAAGGTGCCGGTGAACGGGAGAAAGAAGCCGTCGTAGGCGAGGCCGTTGGCCATGGCCCCCATGGCGTGTTCCCGGATCCCGAAGTGGATGTTGCGGCCGGCGTATCCCGGGGGGGCCACCGAGCCCGCTCCCTTGATGTCGGTGAGGTTCGACTCCGCCAGGTCGGCCGAGCCACCGACGAGCGAGGGGACGAGCGCCGCGGCACGGTTGAGGACGGCGCCGGAGAGCTTGCGGGTGGCGTCGACGCCGTCGGCGCCCTCGAGCAGCCGGGCGCCGATGTCGGCGGGGACCTCCCGCCCGGCGTGGGCGTCGAGGATCCTCCCCTTGTCCGGCGCGGCCTTCCGCCAGGCCTCGGCTCGCCGGCTCCAGGCCTGGTGCAGGGCGATCTTCGAGGCCACGACCTCCTTCCAGAAGGAGCGGACGTCGTCGGGGACGAGGAAGCGCGGCTCCGGCGGCCAGCCGAGGTTCTTCTTGGCGGCCGCCAGCTCCTCCTCGCCGAGCGGCGCGCCGTGGGCGCTCGACTTCCCCTGCTTGCCGGGGGCGCCGTAGCCGATGACGGTGCGCACGCGGACCAGGCTCGGCCGGGAGAGCTCGGCCTTGGCGGCGTCGATGGCCCCGGAGATCCCCTCGTGGTCCCGGCCGTCCACCGACTGCACGTGCCAGCCGTAGCCCTCGAAGCGCCGGGTGACGTCCTCGCCGGTGAAGGCGATGGAGGTCCTCCCGTCGATGGTGATCTCGTTGTCGTCGTAGAGGTAGACGAGCCGGCCGAGCTTGTTGTGGCCCGCGAAGCTGGCCGCCTCGGCGGCCACGCCCTCCATCAGGTCGCCGTCCGACACGAGGGCGTAGACGAAGTGGTCCTCGACGGGATTCCCGGGGCCGAGCTTGGCCGAGAGCATCGCCTGGCCGAGCGCCATGCCGACGCCATTGGCGAAGCCCTGTCCGAGGGGACCGCCGGTGACCTCCACACCCGGCGTGTGGCCGAACTCCGGATGCCCCGGGGTCCGGGAGCCGAGCTGCCGGAACCTCCCGAGATCCTCGAGGGAGACGTCGAACCCGGCGAGGTGCAGGAGCGCGTAGACCAGCATCGAGCCGTGCCCCGCCGAGAGCACGAAGCGGTCGCGCCCGATCCAGCGTGGCTCCCCGGGGTGGAATCGCAGGTGGCGCGTCCAGAGCACATGGGCCAGGTCGGCGCAGCCCATGGGCATGCCGGGGTGGCCGCTGGCGGCCTGCTGCACGGCGTCGGCCGCGAGCATGCGGATGGTGTTGACGCACTTCTCGGTGAGCTCTGCGGAAGGGGTCGGCGCCAAGGAAAGCCTCCGGTCGGGCCCGGAACATCGCCCACCGAAAAAGGGAGATCAAGGGGCCACGAGTCGTGCGAGAATGCCACGTCGCGATCGAGGGAGGGGGGATCGATGGCGCGGGCACTCGTGGGGTGGCTCCTGGCGGGTCTCCTGCTGATCCCGGCCGTGGCGGGCGCGGAGACCGTGGCGCTGTTCCCGGCGACGGGCCTGAACGTGCACGAGGGCTACCTCGCCGCCGCGCAGGACGTGATGCGCGGCGCGCTGGAGCGGACCGGCCGCTTCCAGGTGACGATGGTCCCCGGGAAGCCGGGAGCCGAGGAGGTGGCGCCGGCGCAGGTGCTGGCGACGGCGCGGGCCCTGAAGGCGGATCTGGCGGTGACCGTGCGCATCACCCGGCTCGGGAACGTGGCGCGGGCGCGACTCGCCGCCTGGCGGGTGGAGAACGGGGCGCTGCTGCACACCGACGAGTTGGCGGCGGCCACGCCCGACGATCTCGATCCGGTGCTGCAGCGGCTGGCGGCGGGCCTGGCCGCCGGGAAACCGGCCCGCGACACCGCCGAGATCGAGACCGTGACGCAGAAGGAGGCCGAGGCCTACGCCAAGGTCAAGGCCACCAACACCTTCGGCCTCCGGCTCGGGGGGATCTTCCCCATGAACGCCGCCGGATCGACGGCGGAGAAGGCGCTCCCCGGTGGCGGCATCTTCTGGCTCTACGACGCCCGCAGCTTCCTCGCCGACGTCTCCGTCGATCTCCACGGCGCCGGGGATTCGATCGCCTTCGGGGTCGGGCTGGGCGCCTACGTGCCGTTCTCCCGCGCCAACGTCGCCCCGTACCTGGGCGGCGGCCTGCGGTGGTCGGCGACGAGATTCGGTAGCGAGGCCGAGGTCGAGGGGGGGAACGGAATCGCCGTCTTCGGCGCCGGGGGCGTTCTCATCGGGCGTCTCACGACGGTGCAGGTGCGGCTCGAGGCGGGATGGTTCCTGAACCTCTACTCTCACAAGACGAAGACCGTCCCGGCGCCCGCGGGGGAGCACCTGTGCCATGGCCCGACGCTGAGCGCCGGCCTCGGCTTCTGAGCGAGCTCGTGCGGCCCGGCCACCTGCTGCTCGCCGCCAGCCTCGCCCTCTCTGGCTGCGGAACGGTCCGCGTCGTCACCAACGATCCGGAGGCGCGGATCCACGTCGACGGCGTCGTCGAAGGGCGGGGCGAGGCCAAGGTGAACCGCTGGGGATTTCCGCGCTCCGCCGAGGTGGTGGTGAAAGCGCCCGACGGCCGCACCGCTCGTGCCGAGATGAAGCGCAGCTTCCGCTGGGCGACGTTCTTCCTCGGTTGGATCACCTACGGGATCTGCTGGATCGCCTGCTGGGGGTACCCCGAGGAGCTCGCCGTGCCGCTGGAGGCGAGGCCGGCGACGCCGAGATCGGACTGGGAGCCCGGGGGCAGGGACCTTTGGATGGAGCCTCCGCCGGGGTGGCAAGCGCCCCCCACGGCCCCGCCTCGCCCCTGATCGCGGGAAGCCCGCCGGAATCCAGACACCGGCGCGGACCCGGGCGTCACCACCACGGCTCGCGGAACACCCCGCCCGGCGCCAGCAGTACCAGATCCAGCAGCAGCAGCAGGGCCCCGGCGAGGCGGAGCCAGCTCCCGCTCGGGCTCGCGACGAGGAGCAGCACCGGCAGCGCCAGGGCCGTCCCCCCCACCGCCAGGCGCACGCGGGGATCCGGGATGAGGCGCAGCAGGCGGATGCCGAGCGGCGTCCAGCCGCTGCCGTCGCGACCCCATCCTCGGCCCATGCCGCCCCAGGTGGCCTCGCCGAGGCGCTCGCGGACCCTCTCCGCCTCCTGCCGCGCCATGGCAGCGGCCAGCTGGCGCCGCGCCTCGAGCTCCTCGGCGGCGATCCGGCCCCGCTCGCGTTCCCGCTCCGCCAGGGCCGCTTCCTGGCGGGTCGCCTCCTCGCGGCGAGCCGCCCAGAGACGCTCGTTGAAGACCCGCTGCTCCTCGGTCCCGAGATCGGCCTGGCAGCTCGCGCAGATGGACGCGTAGAGGCTGTTGTCGGTCTCGCAGCGGGCGCAGCGGACGAAGGGCTGGCTTCCCGCGGGCGCCTGGGCCAGCTCCAGCGGGCGCTCCGGCGGCGCGCGGAAGCGGTCCTGCGCCGCCGGGCTGCCCGCGGCCACCGCCGGGTCGCCCGGAGGCTCCATCCGGTCGAAGCGCGCCTCCGCCTGGGGGGCCGGCGCCCGGGGGGACTCCCGCCGGGGAGACTCCAGATGCAGGAAGCGCTTGAGCCGACCGGGAGCCATCTAGTGGACCGATTCGCTCGGCATGAGCGGGTGCTGGTGATCCCGAATCATGATCTAGCCGGAGCCCCTCGGCGCCGGGCTCGGCACCTCCTCGGGCGCCACCGGCGATGCCGGCCGGGTCCGGGTGCGGGCCCAGTCGCGAAGCCGCTGTACCTCCTCGCGCATGGTGGCGGCCAGCGGGACGGAGTCGAGGATGGCGCGCTCGACGTGGCGCTGGGCCAGCTCGACGCCCTCGGCGAAGGCGTCGTAGAGGCCGGAGACGACCGCCTGCTCGATCTCGGCGCCGCTGAAACCGCCGGCGAGCCGGGCCAGGGCCTCGAGGTCGAAGCCGGCGGGGCTGCGGCCGCGCCGCTCCACGTGGATGCGGAAGATCTCGCGACGCTCCTCGGCGGCCGGGAGGTCGATGAAGAAGATCTCGTCGAACCTCCCCTTCCGCAGCAGCTCGGGCGGGAGCAGCTCGATGCGGTTGGCCGTCGCCACCACGAAGACGGGCACGGTCTTCTCCTGCAGCCAGGTGAGCAGCGACCCGAAGACGCGGGCCGTGACGCCGCCGTCCGAGACGTTGGACGACCCGGTGCCGCTCAGCCCCTTCTCGATCTCGTCCACCCAGAGCACCGCCGGCGCCACGCTCTCGGCCACGCGGATGGCGCGGCGCATGTTCTCCTCGGAGGAGCCGACCAGTCCGGAGAAGATGCGCCCCATGTCGAGGCGGAGCAGTGGGAGGCGCCAGGTGGCGGCGATGGCCTTGGCGGTCAGGCTCTTGCCGCAGCCCTGCACGCCCAGGAGCAGGAGCCCCTTCGGCTCCGGCAGGCCGAAGCGTCGGGCCGGCTCGCCGAAGGCGGCAGAGCGGCGCTCGAGCCAGGTCTTGAGGCTGCCGAGCCCTCCGACGTTGCCGAGCCTCTCCTCGGAGGGGTGGTACTCGAGCAGCCCGCTCTTGCGGATCACCTGCCGCTTCTCGTCGAGGATGAGCTGGATGTCGTCCTTGTCGAGCCGGCTGTCGTGGGCGATGGCCTTGGCGAAGGCGTTCTCGGCTTCCGAGAGGGTCAGCCCCTGCGCCGCCTTGATGATCTGCTCGGCCTCCTCCCTGGTCAGATCGACCACCGCCCGCTTCCCCTGGCGGACCACGTTCACGATCTCCTTGAGGAGCTGGAGGAGGTCGCGGAAGGTGGGGAGCGGGACGTCCAGGACCGAGATCTCCTTCTCCAGCTCGGGAGGGATGACGAGGGAGGGGGAGAGGAGGATGACGGTGGTGAAGGTCGACTTGAGGCTCTGGGCCAGCTCCCGGAGCGACCGGACCACGGTGGCGTCGGAGAGGAAAGGGTGGAAGTCCTTCAGCACCACCAGCGAGGGCTCGGAGAGCCGCTCCACGGCGCGCAGCACCTCCACCGGCTGGCGCGCCTCTTCCGGCGGCGCCCCGCGGCCGGCTCCCGCCCGGCGAAGCCCCCGGGTGATGGACCAGGTGCAGAGCTCCTTGCCGTGGCTCCTCGCCAGCTCCTCGAGGATGGCGTCGAGCCGCTGCTCCTCGAAGGTGACCAGGTAGATGAGCGGATACCGCGCCCGCACCAGGGTGTCGAGCTCGAGCACGAAGGCGGGCTGCGGCGGCGCGGCCTGCGGAGCGGGGGTCTCTGGGCCGGCCATCGGCCCGAGCATAGCAGCCGTCGCACCCTCAGGGGATGCGCACCCAGAGGAGGCGGTAGCCTCCCGACCCGGCCTCGACCGCGGCCACCGCCCCGGGGGGCACCTTCTGGTCCTGCCCGGAGGCGAGCTTCACGGCCTCGGCCATCTCGGGGTTGTGGCCCACCAGTGCCACCCCGGGACCTGCCGAGCGGGCCAGCTCCAGGAGCTGCGCTCCGCCGCAACGGCCCGAGGCCAGCGCCTCTCGCTCCTCGACGCGGCCACCGCAGGCGGCGACCAGGACGTCGGCCGTCTCGCGGCCGCGGGCCAGCGGGCTGGTGAGGACGAGGGAGAGCCGCAGTGCGGGGGCGAGCGCCGCCGCCAGGGCGCCGAACCGGGAGCGTCCCTCGGGGGTCAGGCGGCGGGCGACGTCCGGGAAGGTCGAGCCCCTCTCCGCCTCGGCGTGCCGCACGAGATAGAAGATCGCAGGCGTCATGAAGAGGGGGAAAGCCGGCCGCTCTTCGCCGCCAGGGCGCGAAGGCGCTCCCGCGCCGCGCGGTCGGCGGCCAGGCAGGCGACCTCCACGGGGATGCGATAGGACCAGTTCTCGCGGTTGACCGTCCCGGGCACGTTCACCCTCTCGCGGTTCCCCATGGCGTCCTGGAAGGGGAGGAGGACCAGGTCGGAGCCGGAGCGGTAGACGAGCTCGAGGAGCGCGTCGCGCACCGCCGCGTCGAAGCGCTCCGGTCCGGCGGCCCGCAGCGAGACCAGTCCCGGGATCTGGAGCAGGGCGTCGCGCTCGTCGTCGTCGAGCCCGTCGTACCAGTCCGCCAGGGCGTCGGTGTCGTGGGTTCCGGTGGTGGCCACCGACACCGCCGGCCACTTCGCCGGGTCGCGGAAGACGTCGTCGTCCTTCTCCCAGCGGAGCACGCGGTAGCCGGGGATCCCCAGGCGCTGCAGCGACTGGCGCACGAAGTCCGGGACCACCCCCAGATCCTCGGCGACCACTCGCGCCCCGGCGGAGAGGACGCTCATGACCGCCTCGCCATTCCGGATCTGATCAGGCTCGGCGGCGGGAACGAAGCCCGGCGGGCCGCCGTCGCCCGGCAGGTAGTAGCTGCGGTAGAAGCCGACCACGTGGTCCACCCGGTAGAGATCGTAGAGCTCGGCGCCGCGGCGGGCCCGTTCCCGGATCCACTGGAAGCCGTTCTCGCGCATGACGTCCCAGCGGTAGACGGGGAGACCCCAGTCCTGCCCCGTCTCGCTGAAGGCGTCCGGGGGTACCCCCGCCCTGGCGTCGAGCCGGAAGTCGCCGGGGCGCGACCAGACGTCGGCGGAGTCGATCGCCACCATGAAGGGGAAGTCCCCCATGAGCTCGACGCCGGCGGCGCGCGCGCCGCGCCGGGCGGCA
>Ga0153916_10002066_pt1 | contig 14742 bp, 13 predicted proteins | sample Opewatmetagenome_FD_109642 | JGI IMG/M metagenome (GOLD analysis project Ga0153916, IMG submission 109642) | Freshwater wetland microbial communities from Ohio, USA - Open water 3 Core 3 Depth 4 metaG | ecosystem: Environmental > Aquatic > Freshwater > Wetlands | place: USA: Ohio, Lake Erie...
AAGAAGATCTTTGAAATCGTCAAGTCCCTTCCCGAAGGGCAAACGGTGGCCGTCGAACAAAAGGGCGAAACGATTGAGATCACGGCGGGCGAGAGCGAGTTCAAGGTCCTTTGCATGCAAAAGGAGGACTACCCGCAGGTCCCTGAGGCCAAGTTCGAAAAAAGGATCAAGCTGCCGCTCAAGGACGTCAAGGAGATGATCGAGCGGGTTTTCTATGCGATCACGCAGGAGCAGCGATATTACCTGAACGGCGCACTGCTGTCGCTCAAGACGAACCACATGGAGCTCGTCAGCACGGACGGGCATCGGCTGGCCTATGCCGCCAAGGCTGAGGACGGAGTCAAGGTCGATAAGGACATCAACGTCATTGTCGCCAAGAAGACTCTGAACGAGCTCAGGAAATTCGAAGACGAGGAGGTCGAGTTCGACCTCGACGAAAACAACCTCTTTTTCAGGGTCGGGGCGCGGACTCTGATCTCGAGGATCATCGAAAGCAAGTTCCCGAACTACCAGGCGGTCATCCCGAAAGACAACCCCAACACCCTCTCGCTCGCCCGGGAAGAGCTGGCCGGGGCGATCCGCCGGGTCTCGCTCCTTTCAGCCGAACGCTCAAAGGGGATCAAGTTCTATCTCGAGAAAAATAGGATGAAGCTCTTCTCGTCGAACCCTGAGATCGGGGAAGCCAGAGACAGGATAGACGTCGAGTACAAGGGACAAGACCTGGAGATCGGCTTTAACTCTCAGTACCTGCTGGACTTCCTGACGGCGGTGACGTCGGAGCGGGTGACGTTCGAGATCAAGGACGAGAACAGCGCCGCCCTCCTCAAGCCCGAGGGGGAAGAAGGGCTCAAGAATATCTACGTCCTCATGCCGATGAAGATCTGAGCCGGCGCCTGGCGAAATCGGCCAGATACGTGGCCGTTCGATCCGCGGCCGCTTGAACCGGAGGGCTGAGGGGCACGCCGGGAACCAGAGTCTCGGGCTCAATCCCCAGGATTACGACGCTGCAGCCGACTGTCTCTTCAAGGTAAACGGCCAGAGTCGAGAGCGGCGTCATGTGAGTGGAGGCATCCTCGTTCTGTATCCTTGACCGGTCCACGAGGAAGACCGCGCCTGGAGGGAATCCGCCGCCGGCGGCGTCGATGATCAGGACATGGGAAGGCCCGAAATGCCGGACGGCGCCGGTGAAGTTTTCGGGGGCTTCGTGGGCGATGATGATCTTGAGGCGGGGGTTCCTCTCGGACCGGACAAGACGCGTCAGGGCTTCGGCCGTTCGCACGCCCGCGCCGTCGTCGCCCTTGGCAACGTTCCCCACCCCGAGGACGGCCAGTTTTTCCGGCCGGCCGAGTTCCCTCGCCAGCCGGGCCTTCCACGCCAGAGATTTATGCATCCTCCCCATTATACATAAAAAAGGATAGTCCTCCCGAGAGATCGACGGAGGGTGGCGCGGCTCAGGGGCCCCCGGCCCCCGCAGGCTCTCGCGCCAGGTCGTGGCGGCAAGGGATGAGCATAGTCTTCCGGAGGCGAGGATGGACTGGGATGGGCCGCGCCGGGACCCTATTGATGAGCTCTTCGAAGGGGACGGCCCCTCGTCGTGAGGAGTCGCGAAGGATCAGGCCTTGGGGGCGGCTTCGGGGGCGGAGGGCGGTTTGGCCTCGGCGGCCTTGGGCTTGATGACGGCCCGGACGTAAGTCCATTCTCTCTTCAGAAGGTGCCTGTCGAAATCAGCGATCTCGAAGAGGCTGTCGATACCCATGGCCTTCGGTGTTGTCGGGCACGAATCGACACACTGGGCGCAATGGACGCAGCGGTCGTTATGGATGACCATCCTGAATTTCTTCTCCGCCTCGTTGACCGAAGTGATTTCTATGGCCTCGGCCGGGCAATCGCGCTCGCAAGCCCGGCAGGCGATGCACATCTCGGGATAAAGGAAGGGAGTGCCACGGAAGTCCTTCGGCACCTCGAGCTTTTTGAACGGGTAGTCGACCGTAGCCGGCTTCTTGAAGAGGTGGCGGAGGAGTTCGGGGAGGAAGGCGGCTATTTTCATTTCAGGAATCCCTTCAGCAGGATGACGACGAGGAGTTGCAGGACGGCCAGCGGGGCCATGTATTTCCAAGCGAAGGTGACGACCTGGTCGATGCGGATCCGCGAGGTCAGGGCCCGCAGGAGGGCCAGGAGGAAGATCACGAACAAGGTTTTAACCACGAGATTCACGAAACCCAAGACCGCGCCGCCTGGGAAGCCGCCCAGGAAGACGGCTGCCACGAGCCCGCTCGAGACGACGAGCTCGATATCCGTCATCAGCCGAAACAGGGCCAGCTTTTTCCCCGAATACTCGGTGAACGTCCCGCCGACGATCTCTGTCTCGGCGTGGGGGATGTCGAACGGCGTCCGCTCGAGCTTCGCCTGGACGGCGATGACGGCAATGACAAAGCCGAGGAGGTTCGGAAGGATGAGGAGGGGCCTTTTCTGGTAGAAGGCCGCGATCTCTGCCAGGCGCCAGGAATTAGCCAGGATGGCCGGGCTGAGCACGGACAGGAAAAGCGGGACTTCGTAGCCGAAGAGCATGGTCAGGACGCGGGAGCCGCCGATCGTGGAGAAGATGTTGGTCGAGGACCAGGCGGCGAGGAAGAGGACCAGAGTCGGAAGGCTCAGGAGGTAGAGGATGACGATGATGTCCCCTGAAAAAGAGGTCATCCCGGGCGTGGCCAGGTCGAAGTTCCAGACCGGAAGCAGCAGCCCCGCAGTGGACACGACGGCTAGGCCGATGATTGGCAGGAGCGAGAACAGGCGCTTGTCCGCGGCCTCGGGCACGACGTCTTCCTTGGCCATGAGCTTGAAGAAATCGGCGATCGGCTGGAGGAGGCCGAAGCGGCCGGTATGAGTCGGACCCATCCGGTTCTGGAGCCGGGCGTAGACCTTCCGGTCGAACCACTCGCAGAAAGTGGAATAGATAAAGAGGAACAGGAGTCCCGGGTAGACGATGAGATAGAGGAGTGTTCTCAGAACGGCCATACGGCATTCCTTTTCGGGGGGGCGTTTTTCTGTCGCTCGGCCGCCCGCCGGCGGAGGTCGCTCAGGCGGACGGTCGTCTCTTCGCCGCTCCGGTAGTTGACCAGGGTCACCGTGCGCTCGGCGCAGCAGATGCAAGGGTCGATGGCGGCGAAGATCAGCGGGATGTCGGCGATAAACCCGTTCCGGAGCATCTCAATCGTGGCCGGGTAGTTGGCTAGGGTGGGGGCCCGGACCTTGAGCCGCTCGGGCTTCTCCGAACCGTTCGACTTGATGTAATGGATGTTCTCGCCGCGGGGCGCTTCATAGCGGCTGACGACCTCGTTCGGCTTGGCCTTGCGCGGGGCCTTGACCACAATCGGGCCTTCGGGCAGCTTCCGGACGATCTGCTCGATGATCTTGTAGGATTCGAGGAGCTCCTTGACGCGGACAACGACGCGGCCCAGGACGTCGCAGCTGTCGGCCGTGCCGACCTCGAAGTCCATCTCATCGTAGACGGCGTACGGGTCTTCCTTGCGGACGTCCCGGGTGATGCTCGAGGCCCGGGCCGTGGGCCCGACGGCGCAGAGGCTGACGGCCTGCTCCTTCGTCAGGAGGCCGACGCCGGCGATCCGGGCGACGAAGCTCGGTTCATTGGCACCGATCTTGAAATAGTATTCGCTGCGTTTCCGCAGGACGGCAATGCCCTCGAGGATCTTGGCCTTCTGGCCTTCGTCGAGGTCGCGGCGCACGCCGCCGACCGTGTTCATGGCGTAGTGGACGCGGTTTCCGGAGATGAGCTCGAGGAGGTCCATAACGACCTCCCGGTCCCTCCAGGTGTACATGAAGAAGGAGTCGAAGCCGGCCTCGTGCCCGGCGACGCCGAGCCAGAGGAGGTGGCTGTGGACACGCTCGAGTTCGGACACAAGGTAGCGGATGTACATGCCTCGCCTCGGCGGGGCGAGTTCCATCAGTTTCTCGACGCCCTGGACAAAGCAGGTGGTGTGGGAATGGGAGCAGATCCCGCAGATCCGTTCGGTCAGGTAGATGTTCTGGATAAAGGATCTCTCCTCGGCGAGCTTCTCCAGGCCGCGGTGGTTGTAGCCGAGGCGGATGTCGACATCGCGGATGACCTCGCCCTCGACGGTCATCCGGAGGCTGATCGGCTCCTTGAGGGCCGGATGCTGGGGGCCGATGGGGATTTGGAACTTCATGATTTGCCTCCGGGGATGATCTCCTCCGGCCTCTCGTACTTCCAGTCCTTGCGGAGCGGATAGTTCCCGGCCGGCCAATCGTCGGGAACAACGAGAGGGCGGGGGTCGGGGATGTGGTCGATGACGAGTCCGAACATGTCCTGGAGCTCACGCTCGTAGAGAACGGCGCCGGGAATCACGGGCGTGATCGACTCGACGTGCGGCGAAGCCCTGGGGACCTCGGTCCGGACGTTGATATTGGCGGCGGGGCTGGCGAAGTGGTAGAGGATCTCAAAGGTCTCTCCCTTGTCCAGGCCGCTGATCGTGGCCAGGTACCGGCAATCGTATTTGTCCCGAAGGAGCGTCACCGCCGAGAGGAGCTCGGCGGGGTTGACCTTGACGAAGATGCGGCGGCGGTCGGGGTTGGTGACCTCGATGGCCCTCCCCCCCAGGTCCTGCTGGATCCTTTGGATAATATCGGCGTCGCTCATGGCGGGTCCTCGATACCTAGAGTTTGCCCAGGAGTTTCACGGCAGCGTCCAGGATGGCGTCCGGCCGGGCTGGACAGCCGGGGACATAAACGTTCACCGGGATCACCTGGTCGATCCCTCCCATAATATTGTACGCTCCGCGGTACACGCAACCGGACATGGCGCAGGCCCCGACGGCGATGACGAACTTGGGGTCAGGGACTTGGTCGTAGATGCGGATGATCCGGTCCCTGGTCTGGCGGGTGACGGGGCCGGTGGCGATGATCACGTCGGCGTGACGGGGAGTGGCCTTGAGGAGGACGCCGAAGCGTTCGATGTCGAAGCGGGGCGTCAGGGCAGCGATGACCTCGATGTCACAGGCGTTGCAGGCGCCGGAGTTGAGGTGGAGGATCCAGGGCGACTTGATCCGCGACCACCGTGCCAGCTTTTCGAGCATGTTAACTCCTTGTGATGAGGGCCATGATGGACAGGAAGATCATCAGGAGATAGAAGATGGCGAAAAAGATGATCTTGCCGGAGGGGACCGTGGCGATGACGAGGGTCGCGACGTGCATGATCGTGAAGAAGAGGGCGATGAAGAAGAAAAGCCGGTAGCCGAACTGGATCTTGACGCCCGGAATGTCCTCGCCGCAGGCGTAGGTCGTGAGTTTGCCGCCGACTTTGGTCAGTTTGGGGCCCATTTTCGCCCCCAGGCCGTAGAGGAGGAAGGCGGCTCCGAGGAAGACGAGGAAGGCGACGGGCGGGGAGAGGAGGAGTTCGAGGCCCTTCATGGCTTACCCTTTCAACCTGGCCAGCTTTCGGACATCCAGGCTTTTCGTGTGCCGGTAGACGTTGATGATAATGGCCAGGGCCGTGGCGACGAGGCTGACTTCGACGACGATGAACGTGACGACGAGGGCCTGGGCGACGAGGACGTTCCCCCTGGCGAAGCCGGTCGAGAGGAGGATCAGACTGACGCCCTTGGCGACGACCTCGATCGCGATGAACAGCCGGATCAGGTTCCGCTTGGCGAGGAGGGCGTAGAGCCCGGCGGCGACCAGGGCCACCGAGAAGAACAGGTAGAGATACCAGGTGTTAGTCATGTTTGTCTCTCTTGCGGAAAAGGGCCAGGACGGAGAAGACGCCGGCCAGGATGACGGCGATCTGGCCGAGAAGGTCCAGGGTCCTCCCTTTCCAGAGGACCTCGCCGAAGGTGCCCGCCTCAGGGCCCGAGGCGACGGTCGGGATCTTCTGGAGCAGACCCTTCATGACCAAGGCATCGATCACGATGAAGACGACGAAGAAAAGCGGAAAGACGATGTTCGCGAGAGGGGACTCGCGGACCTCTTCGGCTGTGTTGGTCAGGGCGATGGTCAGGATGAAGAGGACCGTGATCAGGCCGGCGACCACGGAGATCTCGAAGACGCCCGCGTAGGGGGCGTTCATCCGGAAGAAGACGATCCCCAGGAAGAGGCTGGCCACGGCCAGGGAAATCGCCGCCCGGAGAAGATCCTTCAGGAAGATCGCCAGCACCGAGAAGAGAACCAACCCGATGAGGAGCGCTGTTTGGACAATCATCTTCTATAATCCCCACGAACGGATCACGGCCTGGACCCCGTCCGCGAGAACCCCGGCGGCGGGCTGGATCCAGGTTCTTATGGTCAAGGAGAAGAGGATGCCGACGGCGACGCAGAGAAGGGCCAGGAAGACGGTCGAGGCCGTCATCCAGAAGGGCGCCTCCTTGACCGCGGCCCATTTCTCGTTGAGTTTCCCGAAAAAGGCCTTGCGCTGGATGAGCAGGTAATACCAGAGCGTCAGCACCGAGGTCAGGACGGCGACGAGGGCGAAGACGGGATGCCCCGCCTGGATGAGGGCCATGATGATGAGCAGCTTGGACCAGAAGCCGTTGAGGGGCGGGACCCCGGCGATCGAGAGGGCGCCGACGAGGTTTGTGGCCGCGGTGAACGGCATCCGCTTGGCCAGGCCGCCCATCTCGTCGAGGTTGCGGGTGCCCGTGGACTGCTGGATAGAGCCCGAGGTCAAGAACAGGAGCCCCTTGGCCAGAGCGTGATTGAACAGGTGGAAGAGCCCGCCGGCGATCCCGAGGGGCGTTCCGAGGCCTATTCCCAGGACGATGTAGCCGACCTGGCTGATCGACGAATAAGCCAGCATCCGCTTGACGTCCTTCTGGCCGAGGGCCAGGAAGGCGGCGCCGACCAACGAGACGGTGCCGAGATACATCAGGACGGTGGACAGGGCTGGCGTCAGGCCGAAGACATTGAGAAAGATCCGGGTCATGGCGTAGACGCCGGAGACCTTGATCAGCAGGCCCGAAAGAACGGCCGAGATAGGAGCCGGGGCCGAAGGGTGGGCGTCGGGCAGCCAGGCGTGGAAGGGGATGAGGGCCGCTTTCAGCCCGAATCCCATGATGAACAGGGCCGCCGAGATTCCGACCACGGCTCCGGCGTCGAGGTCCCGGAGGGCCCTGGCCACGTCCGGAAGGCTCAGGCTCCCCGTCATGCCGAAGATGACGGCGATGCTGAACAGGATGGAGGCGGAGGCCACGACCGAGAGCATGAGGTACTTGAATGCCGCCTCGAGCTCGTCGTGTCCGAGGCCGAAGGCGACGAGAGAATAGGAGGCGACGGCGGCCACCTCGAGAAAGAGGTAGATGTGGAAAAGGTCCGTCGCCAGGACGAGCCCGTTCATCCCAGCGATCATGATCAGGAGCAGGGCGTAATAATTGGCTTTGGCCCCGTAGTGCTCCATGTAATCGATCGAGAACAGGCTCACGCCCAACCCGACGACGGATATGACCAGGAGCATGAACAGGCTGAAACCGTCCAGGGCCAGGCGGAGGTTCACGGTCTCACCGAGCCAGGTCAGCTTCTGGAGGGCCGGGCCGTTGGCGATGAGTGGCCGTCCGACGGCCACGGCGTAGACGACGAGAAAGAGAAGGGCCGCGTTGGCCAGCAGGTCAGGCAAGACCCTTCGGGAGACCTTGCCGATGAGCGGCAGGACCCCCGCCACAATGAGCGGCAGCGCCACGAAGAGAATGATCAACGCTCCTCCTCGATCTTCGAAGACTCTTTCAAACGATCTATCAATAAAGTCTCTATTTCACGAGCATGCTGATGACGCCGGCCACGACGATGAGGCCGGCCAGGCACCAGGCCAGATAATTGGCGTAGTGGCCGTTGTGGGCCTTTTTCAAAATCCCGGTGAACTTGCCGCCGGCGGCGGTGACGACCTTCTCGAAGACGAAATCGATGGGCCGGTCGATGCCCTTGAAGAGCACGACCGAGAGCCCCCTCAGGAACTTCACGCCCTGCTCGTAGAGGTCGAAGACCCGAGCCTCGGACATCTCGTAGATCTTGTGGAGGACGGGCAGGTTATGGACGGGCTCGGAGGCCAGGTAGGCCTTGCGGCCCGACTTTTTGAAGCCGTAGGCGTGGAGCAGAAAAGCCAGGATCAAACAGGCTACGGAGATGAGGGCCACGGGGTTCGCCAGGGACAGGGCATGGGCCGTAAAGTCCACCGGCTCGCCGCCCTCGACGTGGCCGGCCAGGATCGGCTGGATGAGCAGGGTCAGGGGCAGCTTGTTGTAAACGCCGAAGGTGATGCAGAGCAGGGCCAGGACGAGAATCGGGACAACCACGGGGAACGGGCTCTCCTTGACGGCCGGGACCTCTTTGGTCCGCTCACCATAGAAAACGGAGTGGCCGGCCTTGAGGAAGGAAGCGAAGGTGAAGATCGCTCCGACCCAAGCGGCGATGGCGAAGACGACATAACCCGTTTCGAGGGCGCCGTGGAACACCATCTCCTTGGAGACGAACCCGTTGAGAGGCCAGACCCCGGAAATGGCCAGGGCGCAGACCGCAAACCCGAAAGCTGTCAGAGGCATCTCCTTCCGGAGGCCGCCAAGCCTCTTAAGCTCGGTCGTCCCCGTCCGGTGCTCGACCGATCCGGCGCTGAGAAAGAGCCCGCATTTATACATGGCGTGATTGATCATGTGGAAAACGCCCCCGGCGATGCCGATGGGATTGCCGGTCCCGACGCCGAGGATCATGTAGCCGACCTGGCTGATCGCATGGAAAGACAGGAGCTTCTTGAAATCCTTCTGGACGAGGGCCGCGAGGACGGCCAGGACGATCGTCGCGGCACCGATGGTCATCATCAGGATGGACAGCCCGCTCCCGGACTTGACCCTGAAAAAGTCCAGGGAGATCCGGGCCAGGAGATAAATGCCGAGGAGTTTTTCGAAGGAGGCCGGCAGGAAGGCCATGAAGGTCACAGGGGCGTCCAGGGCCGCGTCGGGGATCCAGGTGTGGAACGGCATGGCGCCGGCCTTGCCGACGGCCCCGACCATCATGAGAACGAAAGCCACCGCGGCCAACCCGGTGGGCTCGACCGAGACCCTGGACATGGTCAGCGTGCCGGTCAGGGACCAGAGGAGGCCGATCCCCATGATCATCGAAAAATCGCAGAACCCGCTGATCAGGAAGGCCTTGACCGCGGTCCGGTTGGAGGTCGCCTTGCCCCCGATCGTGATGAAGCCGTAGAGGGTGATGAGCAGTCCTTCCCAGAAGAAGACGAGGAGCGCGAAATTGTTGGCCAGGGCAGCGCCGTTGGCGAAGGCGGCCGTCAGGAAAAGGTAGGCGTAATACTCCCGGACGCGAGGCTCGTCCTTCATCTTGACCGTCGAGAAGATCGCGATCAGGAGAAGGAAACCGGCGAGGGCCAGGAGGATGAAACTCGAAAACTGGAAGAGCCGGAGCTCGAAGTCGAGCCCCATTCCGAGCCAGGGGACGCTCAGGTCGAGGTTCTTCACGGAGAAGAACACGAACGCATAATAGAGGAGGACCCCGGACCCGGCTACGGCCAGGAGCTCGCGGAGGAGCCTGACCCCCCGGGGAATGAGGAGCAGGACGACGGCCAGGACCGCGGGCAGGAGAATGGGCAGAAGTAGCATTTTGGGCGTCATCGGAGCCACCAACTCATCTGGGTCGTCGCGACGTTGACGAGTTTCATGGGATAAGAAACCAGGAGGCCAGCCGCCAGGCTGAGGACGGCCAGGGCCGCGACGACATAGACCATGGATTTCGTTTTCTCAGGGGCCGGGTTCTTCGGCTCACCCAGGAAGACCAGGCTGAAAACTTTGAACAGGTAGAACATCGTCAGGACGGCCGTGAACAGGGCCGTCCCGGCCAGCCAGACCTGGCCTGCCTGGAGGGTGCCCATGATCACGAGGAACTTCGAGAAGAACCCGCCGAAGGGCGGGATGCCGATGACCGAGAAGGCGCACACGAGAAAAGCCACGGCCGTGACGGGCATCGTCCGGATCAGGCCGCCCATATCCCGGATGTCCCGGCAGTGGGTGGCGTGGATGACGATCCCGGCGCAGAGGAAAAGACCCGCCTTGGCCAGGCCGTGCATCAGGATGAAGAGCAGGGACCCGGAGATCCCGGCCGGGTTGGCCATGCTGAAGCCAAGGAAGATGTAGCCGATCTGGCTGACGGTCGAGTACGCCAGGATCCGCTTGAAGTCGTTTTCGACGGTCGCGGCGCCCGCCGCGACCAAGCTGGAGACGACGACCACGATCGGGATGATCTGGTACCACTCAGCGGGCAGCTTGAAGCCGTAGAGGAAGAGGCGCGCATAGGCGTAGACGCCGATCTTGACGAGAACGGCCGCATGGAGGAGGGCGGTAACCGTCGTCGGAGCGACGCCGGCGTCCGGGAGCCAAGTGTGGAGGGGCACGGTGGCGGATTTCGAGAACATGCCGAAGAGGATCAGGAGAACCGCGCTCCCTGGGATGAGGGTTCCCCGCATGGCGGTGATGTCGAAGGTGTTCGTGGCGCCATAGATCTGGATGAAACCGAGGAGCATGACCACGGCGCCGAAGAAGGTCACGAGGAACGCCTTGTCGGCCTTGATGACGAAGTCCGGCCTGCGGTAGAAGCCGATGAGCCGCCAGCAGCTGATGGCGATGATCTCCCAGAAGAGGTAGATGAAGATGAGGTTTCCGGAGAAGACGAGCCCCATCATGGCTCCGATGAACAGGAGGACCATCAGGTAGTACTCGTTCTGGTTCTCCTCGTGATGGATGTAGCCGATGGAGTAGATGACGATCAGGCAGCCGACGAACGACGAAACGCAGGCCATAAGGACCGCGAGGGGGTCGAGGACCAGGATGAAGTCGAGCCCCAGGACGAACGGCCTGCGGACGACAAGATCTCCACCGCCCAGGGCGAAGGGAATCAGGGTGAGGGGCAAGGCCGCGGTCGCGACGCTCACCAGGATGGCCCACGCCGACCGGGCGGACCGGGAGAAGAGGGCCGCCAGCGGGACCGTGAAGGAGCCGACGATGGGGACGAAAATCGTTAGGAGGGCGATGGTTTCGACGTTCATGGTGAAGGCTTGATTCCTTATTTTGAGGGGGTAGTATATTGGCCCCCTCGGGAATTGTCAAGAATTTCCACACCCCGTCCTCATCTTTTCAACAGGGATTTCCAGCAGAAAAAAAGGTTTGCTTTTTCCCCGGGAATCCTAGAATATAGATGAAACGAGCGCTCGGAAAGAAAGGCAAGAGCGATGGCCGTCGAACTCAAGGAAGTCCAATCGCGGAAAGATTTGAAGGCCTTCATCTATCTCCCGGAGAAAATCCACGCCGGCCATGCGAACTGGGTCCATCCGATCTACATGGACGACTGGAAGTTCTTCGACAAGAAGAAGAACAAGGCCTTCGGCTACTGCGATACGGTCATGCTTCTGGCCTTCAAGGACGGCGCGTGCGTTGGCCGGGCCATTGGGATCATCAACCACCGCCATAACGAATGCCGGAACGAAAAGACAGCCCGGTTCGGTTTCCTCGAAACCTACGAGGACCCGGAGGTCGTGCACGCCCTGCTGACCAGGATCGAAGACTGGGCCAGGGCCAAGGGGATGACCCGGGTTGTCGGTCCGTACGGCTTCTCTGACCAGGACCCGGAAGGCTTCCTCATCGAGGGATTCGACCACCGGGCGACCATCGCCACCTACTACAACTTCGAGTGGATGCCGAAGCTCGTCGAGAACGAGGGCTACACCAAGGACATCGATTACTTCGTCTACAAAATTGACGTCCCCCAGGAGATGCCCGAATTCTACAAGAGGATCTACGAGCGCGCCGAAAAGAAAGGCGGCTTCGAGGTTGTCGAGTTCACGAGCAAGAAGCAGATCAAGTCCTGGATCCGGCCGGTCCTGTCCCTGATGAACGAATGCTACATGCAGAACAACATCTACGGCTACGCTCCGCTTGACGAAAAGGAGATGGACGACCTGGCCAAGCGATATCTGCCCGTGCTCAACCCCAACTTCGTCAAGGTGGTCGCCAAGGAGGGCGAGGTCGTGGCCTTCATCATCGGCATGCCCGATATGAGCGCCGGGATCCAGAAGGCCAGAGGCCGGCTCTTCCCCTTCGGCTTCATCCACATTCTCCGGTCGGCTAAAAAGACCAAACAGCTCGACCTCCTGCTCGGAGCCATCAAGGAAAAGTACAGGGGTATGGGCCTGGACGTCATCATGGGTGTCAAGATGATTCAGTCCGCCCTGGAGGCTGGCTACGAGGTCATGGACACCCACCACGAGATGGAGGCCAACGTCAAGGTGCGGGGCGAGATGGAACGGCTCGGCGGCCAGCTCTACAAGAAGTTCCGCGTCTACCAGAAGGCCTTATAGACTTTCATCGAGAAAGCAAAAAGGCCGAAGGGCAAGGATGTTTGAGCCAGAACCGTCTATTTGGCGTCGGCCCAGTTTGGGCCCCAGCCGAGGCGGACTTTGAGCGGGACCCTGAGGTCGCAGACGTTCTCCATGCGGTCGCGGACGATCTTCTCGACCTCTTCCTTTTCGACGGCTGGAACCTCGAAGACGAGCTCGTCGTGGACCTGAAGGATCATCCGCGTCCTTAGATCGCGGGCCCGGAGGTCGTCCCAAATGCGAAGCATGGCCGCCTTGATGAGGTCGGCGGCCGAGCCCTGGATGGGCATGTTGAGAGCGATCCGGCGGCCCGCCTGCTGGGTCATTTTGTCGGCCTGGCGGAGCTCGGGGACCTGGCGCTGGCGGCCGAAGATCGTCTCGGAGAAACCCCGCTCCCTCGCTTCCGCGACAATCCGTTCGAGATAGTCCCTGACGAGCGGCCGCTGCTCGAAATAGCGGTCGATGAACTTCTGGGCCTCCGACGCCGAAGTTTGAAGCTCTTTGGCCAGCGAGAAGGCCGAGGTCCCATAGATGATGCTGAAGTTGATGACCTTGGCCCGCCGCCTCATCTCCTCCGCGGGGAGGCCGGGGCCGTCGCCAAAGACGAGGCGGGCCGTCTCGTCGTGGACGTCCCTGTCCTTGAGAAAGGTCTCGACCAAGGCCGGGTCTTCGGAGAGGTGGGCCAGGATCCGGAGCTCGATCTGGGAATAGTCGGCCGTGAGAAGGGTATGCCCCTTGTCGGCGATGAAGGCCCTGCGGAAGCGAGTTCCCCATTCGCCACGGGCGGGGATGTTCTGGAGGTTGGGGTCGCTCGACGACAGCCGTCCGGTCGAAGCCACGGTCTGGTTGTAGGATGTATGGATTCTCCCCGTCGCGGGGTTGATGAGCTCCGGGAGGGCGTCGGCGTAGGTGCTCTTGAGCTTGGTCTTCTGGCGGTAGTCGAGGACGAGCCTGGCCAGAGGATGGAGCGCGGCCAGGTCCTCGAGGATGTCGATGGACGTCGAAAAGCCCTTGGTGATTCTTGTCTTCTTCGTGGCCGGCAGCCCCAGCTTGTGAAAAAGAACCGAGCCGAGCTGCCGGGGCGAATTGATGTTGAAGGTGCAGCCCGCCAGCTCGTGGATTTCCTTCTCGAGCATCTGGAGCTCGGCTTCGAGCTCCTTGGACATGGCCCGGAGGACCCCGGGATCCACCCGTACCCCCCAGATCTCCATCTGGGCCAGGAGCCCGATCAGGGGACGCTCGATGTCCTCGTAGAGGCGGTCGAGCTTTCTCTCCCGGACCTTGTCCCAGAGCAGGGAGCCGAGCTCGAGGGCCAAGTCCGCGTCTTGGCAGGCATAGGGGACAACCCGGTCGATCTCGACCTTGTTCATCGTGACCTGGCTCTTCCCCTTTCCGACAACGCTCTCATAGGGAGCTTTGACCGCCTGGAGGTAGGTCAGGGCCAGCCTCTCCAGGTTGTGCTTCCCCCAGTTCGGCTCGAGCAAATAGGAGAGGACCATGGTGTCGCGCTCGATCCCGTCCAGACGGATTCCTTCCCCGCGCAGGACGATGGCATCGTACTTGACGTTTTGGCCCGTTTTCCTGATGCCCGCGTCCTCGAGGACAGGACGGAGGATGGAGAGGGCCCTCTCCTTGGAGATCTGGGCGGGCGCGCAGAGGTAGTCGTGGCCGAGGGGAAGATAAAAGGCCTCGCCTGGGACCAGGGCGAAAGACATTCCCACGAGGCGAGCCCGGGTCGGGTAGGGGCTGTCCGTCTCCGTATCCAAGGAGACGGCCCCGGCCCGGGAGATCCGGTTGCGGAGAGCCACGAGCTCGCCCTCCTCGAGGAGGGCGCGGTAGTCTCTCCTTTCCGGCCTGGGCTTCTTCATGAATTCGGCGACGAGGGTCGTAAATTCGAGGCTCTGGAAAAGGCGGAGGATCTCTTTCCGGTCGGGCTCGCGGAGAGAGTAGGCGTCAAGGTCAAGGCCGATCTGCAGCCCGCGCTCGACCGTGACCAGCCTGCGACTGAGGTCGAGGAGGTCGCGGTTCTGCTCGATTTTCTCCCTGACCCGGGGATTCTTGACCCGGGCCAGATTCCGGAGGAGGTTGTCCAGGGAACCGAACTCCTGGATGAGCGCCTTGGCCGTCTTCTCGCCTATTCCGGGCACGCCGGGGATGTTGTCCGAGGGATCTCCCCACAGGGACAGGACGTCGACCACCTGGTCCGCGCTGACCCCGAAGAACTCCTTGACGTTCGTCTCATCGATCGTCGTTTCCTTGGCAGGGTTGTAAATGACCGTCGAGCCGTCGACAACCTGGAGGAGGTCCTTGTCCGTGGTGACGATCACGGAGACGACGTTTTTCCCGGCGGC